>ENA-UOUZ01000472-UOUZ01000472.1-mixed-culture-metagenome-genome-assembly--contig:-NODE-472-length-28308-cov-162.656532_pt1 | contig 28308 bp, 18 predicted proteins | sample MGYA00238154_ERZ761575 | MGnify/ENA primary metagenome ERZ761575 (study PRJEB28896, sample SAMN07631632) | mixed culture metagenome | isolation source: Freshwater growth medium | place: USA...
GGCCTCCTTCGCCGTGGGCGCCTCCTCCGTCTCCTCAGCCGACGATGCACGCATCTTCCTCCAGATCACACACTCTTGAACACACACTCTTCACACTTGAATTTCCCGGTGGAAAGCCCAAGAAGGCTCGAATGCGAACGTCGAAACGGCGTCCCGTCGTTTCAAATTCAGCCACAAGTTTCGTCGAGGAACGTCACGCTGCTCACTCGCGCGTTGTTCACTGGAATCCTGTGACCATCGCGCCTGGGGACAATGCTTGCTCTGTGGGTTTTCTACAGGCTCGTTCACGCGCCACTCCAAGACGCACCTCCGGCGGCGTGGTGTGGCGCGGCCATGGTGGCCAAGCAGGTGGTAGAGTACGCTGTGGCGTTCCGCAAATTGATATGGCGCCATCGGCATGCAAGCACGGCTGGTGCCGCGCTCGCACTGTACGCGCTTTCGAGTATGGCGTGGACCGAATGGGGTCAGTACTACTTTTGCGTGTGCCCATCGCCGATCAGCAAGCACCTGGACACGAATGCTGTGCGCTTCACAGTGATGCTCACGCTCAACGACGGCTACGTCGATTTCTTCCACGCGTGGTTCGCGCAGTACAAGAGGCTCGGGCTGCCCTACGAAGTGCTCGTCGTCGCCGAGGACGACAAAGCTTTGAAGCGTTTGCAGCAAAAGTACCCATCGGAGCCATTGGTGCTCGTCGAGCGCGGCCACATCAACAGCTCCACCGTCGAGTCAGGCTTCAACAGCCTTGCGTACAAGCAAATGATGGCGGCGCGCGCCACGCACATGCTGCGCCATCTGACAGTCGGCAAGAACCTCCTCTTTGCCGACGTCGATGCCTTTTGGGTCTCCGACCCGCTGCAACACTTTTCTCCCGAGTTCGACATGTGGATGCCGGTGGAGAAACCTGCCCTGTGGCCCTTTCGCACGCACAATTACCACAACGCGGGCTTCATGGGCGTGCTCAGCAACACACGCACGATCGGGCTCATCAAGTCCTGGGAGCGCGAACTCATTCGCCTTGGGGCGAGTCGCAACCAACGTGTGCTGCACGATTTGCTCGTCCAGAGCGATGGGGAGCCGAACGCCGTGCACCTGCAGTCGCTGCCGCACCTGCGCTTCCCAAGCGGGCACACGTACTTTGAGCACGGCTGTAAGGGCGACGCCGTCATCGTGCACGTCAACAGCATATTCCGAGGCCACGCACAGAAGCAGCAGGCCTTACGCGCTGAGGGTCTTTGGACGGACCAAAATTATGAAGGCTCAAGGGTGCGTTGAGAATACAAGTACGCACGCTTGCTCGTGTTGTAGCTGTAGGACCGAACTGTCTGCAGTACATTGTGGGCGGCCGAGTGTTCACACAGCGCACGTCTTCACAGTTTCCCGTCCTTCACGGGTGACGTCCTTCGCGCCTGACGTCGACGGCGCTCCCCACGCAGCGATGGAGCCTCTCACCGCTTCCGAAACCTGGGAGGCGACCTGCGGCTCGGATACCCCCGCGCTGCGTGAGGCGCTCGCCTCCGCCGAGCGCGAGGCGGCCTCGCTGCAGCGCACGGCGGAGAAAATCCTCGCGCTCGCGCAAAAGTCGATCAAGGCATCGGAGGCGGCGACGCTGGCGCGCAAGGAGCTCGGGGACGCACTCGCCGCGGCTGGCGGCGAAGCATTCGCGCACGCGGACCTTAGCGTTGCGGCCGCCACCGAGGCCAGCGCCGAGGGCTCGACGCCCATCCTCAACTCGAGCAGTCTCGCAGAGATCTTTTCTCAGTTGGAGGTGGCGGAGTCGATGCAATGCCGGCAGGTCACCTCGCTGCTCATCGAGCCGCTGACGGCGATGCTCGAAGACCCACGCGGCCTCGCCTCCTTGCCACGCCTCTCCTCTACGTACAGCTCGCTCTCGCATGACTTTTACGAGTCACTCAATGAGTTTCTTGCGCTCGAAGACGACCGGTCGGCCATGGCGGTCAGGGCGCATGCGAAGACCACGGCCAAGGCGACCGCGCAGGCGGGTGCCGCCGCGCTCAGCGCGGCCAAGTCGCGCCTGGGCGCGGGCATCTCCATCTTCGGCAAGAAGCTCAACGCCCAGTTTGGCAAATCACTCGAGGAGCTCTCCTCGGCAGTCATCGGCGATACGGGCGCGCCGCCACCCCCGCCGCCGCCGCCCGCCGACGCCGCCCCCCCGGCCGTGGGCGGCGCCGAGGGCCGCTCCTTCTCCGCCTCGACGGACGACGCGGCCTCGAGCGCGGGCGACTCGCAGGGCACCCCGAGCTCGATGGCAGAACTTCGCTCTGGCTCGGCGACCCTGCACGACACTCAGGCGGCAGTCCTGCGCCATCAGCTGGGACTCCTCAAGACACGTCACACGTTCCAGGCACGGCTGCTGGAGACGCGGCGCGCCGCGCGCATTGCGCTCGCCCGGACCTTGGTCGACTACTTTTACGCCAACTTCGCGAGCACGCTCCAGGAGCAGAAGATTCTCGAACGCCATGAGCTCTCCATCCGGGCGATGCAGAGCCAGGCGGAGGTGGCGGGCCAGGGGCTCGAGGACGTGCGTGCCCAGATCCGCGAGGTGGTCGTCCCACTGAAGGCGCTCGTCGAGTCGCTCTCGATGCCGCCCGCCGAGATGGCCGTGCCGCGTACGCTGCTGCAGGCATTCACCTCACCGCTCCTCGCCGGCGCGGACGCGCCCGCGGCGGTCGCGCCGTCCGAGGCGGCGGTCAAGGAAGGCATCCTCTTCGTGCAGCAGGGCCTCCTCCGCCAATGGAAGCGGTGCTGGTGCGTCATCGCCAACGGTACGCTCACCATCGATCGCCTGCCCTCGCGCCACACTGCCGGTGAGGACTTGTCCACCAAGAAGGAGAAGCTCAAGGTGGCCGAGCTGCAGCTCGTGCTGTGCAACGTCAAGCCGATCCGCAAGGGGACGGGATTCCATCTCGAGCTGCGCTCTCCGAATGAGCTCATCCAGCTGCAGGCGCTCTCGCAGCGTACGATGACCGATTGGGCCGACGCGATCAACGCCGCCGTGGCAGCCGCCTTTGGAGCAGCGCCCTCCGCACCGGGGCGCAAGACGACGAATCGCTCAGCCGCTCTCGAAGAATTCCTGAGCAGCGGGCTCAAGTGCGCGGACTGCGGCGCGGCGGCGCCCGAATGGGTCAGCATCAATTTGGGCGTGGTCATCTGTCTCGAATGTGCGGGCTGCCACCGCTCTCTGGGAGTACACGTGAGCAAGGTGCGCTCCCTGGTGCTTGATTCGATGGATGAGCCGCTCGTGAACCTCATCAGCCACCTGCACACGGCCACGCTGCCGCCGCCGCTACCGGCTGCCGATGGTGCTGCGAGCGTGCCGCCGCCCGCCGGCCCGAATGGCGTCTGGCAGCCCGCACTGCCGGCGAGCGTGCGCGTACCTGCGACCTCGGACGGGCCCGACGGGCCAGGGCCGCGCACCTACCGTGAGGTCTTCATCCGTCTCAAGTACGAGCTTAAGGAGTTTGTGGTCCCCAAGCACCGTCTGCTCCCAGCCGGCACGCTCGTCGCCGACGCCTCCCCGGACGCGCTGGCGCAGGCGCTCACGGCGGCCTTGTACGCTGCGTGCGAGGCAGACCAACCGCTGCAGCTGCTGCGGCTCCTTGCAGCCGGTGTGAATGTGAATGCGCCGCCGCCTGCCGCGGTGTCGGCCGAGGCCAAGGCCGCCCGAGCGCCGGCGCCGGCGACCGAGCCGGCGACTGAGGTGGTCGGGGGCGAGGCGCCGGGCATCCCGCCGCCACCGGAGCTGCCGCCCGCGGAGATGCTCCTCGAGCACTGCAAGCGGCGCAAGGCACTGCTCTGCGCACAGCTCCTCGTCCAGCAGGGCATCGGCCTTCCGCCGCCGCCGCTGCCCCCAGCGCCGCCGTCGCCTGCTGGACCACCGCCTGCAGCACCGCCAATGGTGCGGCGCGGAACTGCCGGTTCGTCCACGTGGCAGCCCGCGCAGATGGCGGAAGGCGCTCCCCAACCCAGAGGCGCGGCCTTTGACGATGGGGACATCGCTCTGACCGAGATGACGGAGGCAGCTGCCGAGGCCCTCAACTCCGCCGCCGCCGCGGCGCGTGAACAAGTGGGCGCCTTCGCGACCAGCCTGAGCTTCGGCTTCTCCGCCTTCTCTGCCGCCGTCGCGTCGGTCATCGTCGAGGCGGAGGAGGGAGACGAGCCCAAACCCAAGCGCAGCCCTGAACGGTTGCCCCAGCCGCTAGCTCCGCTATACGAAGCGCCGCCACCGCCGCCGCCGCCACCGCCGCCGCCGCCGCCGCCGCCGCCGCCGCCGCCGCCACCGCCGCCGCCGCCGCCGCCGGCGCCCTCGCAGCCTGTCTTGCCTGTTCCGCTTACGCCGCCGCCGCCTCCGCGCCGCCGCCCATCAGTTGAAGTGATCGAGATCGCCGCGTCGCCATCTTCGGAGCAACCCGCATCCGCGCCGGCGGCGCCCCCGCCGCCACCGCCGCCGGCGCCCCCACCGCCTCCACCGCCGGCGCCGCCGCCGGTGGCGGAGCCCGCCGTGGTGGAGCCCGCCGCTGTGGAAGCTGTGGAAGCTGTGGAAGCTGTGGAAGCTGTGGAAGCGGTGGAAGCGGTGGAAGCGGTGGAAGCGGTGGAAGCGGAGCCAGCTGCCGCGGAGCCAGCTGTGGAGCCAGCTGCTGCGGAACCAGCCGAGGAGAAGGCCGAGCTCGAGGCTTCATAGCCTCGCCAAAGGGCAGGGTCCCGAGGGCGCGTGCGAATAGGTGGGGGCGACGTCTGTACGTCGCTGCGTCCGAGGCGGACGTGTATGGTGGGGCGTCGACAGCAAGCCTAGGATGCACAGGGAATGAAGAGCGAAGTGCCACGCCTCGGCTCGTACTCCCAACAATGGCGCACTACGTTAGCGATTCCGGCATCGTTCGCGGATTCGACGTGCACGGGGCCACGGCGAACGGGCGCGCACTCGGCACAGTTCGGAGCTTTCCGGGTTGAGTTCGCCGGTGTATGTCCGGTCGTGTCTGTGTTCTCTGTTATCTCCCCGGTGTTGGCCCTGTATCGTTTACGGTTCGGTATGTCCGGTATGGTGTGGGACAGTCTGTGCGCGCGGTGGCGGAGAGAATAGAGAGTGTCCTCATATGCCTTTTATTTCGTTATGCGCCGGCTTATTCTCCCAGGCTTCAGCCTGTAGGCTCACGCGACGCCCCTTGCCCCACTCGTCCGCTCACTTACGAACATGCGTACGAAGCGGGTGAGGTTGAAATGGAAATCCGAGTCGTTGGCTGTTTGCTCTTCTCCCTTAAAACCGCCAGGTACGGCTCATCAGCGAGCTTCAGGACAGCTCCTCCTTGCGGTGGACCAGCGCTGACAAGCATGCTACTCGAGGTAGAAGTGCGCAACTGGTGCTGCGCACTCGCCGGCCTCTGGAGCTGCGCAATCGCCGGCCTCACCTTGGTCGAGGCTGCGCCATAGTTCACTCGTGGCTGTGGCTTGCGCTGCCGCACCACTGGAGCCGACGATGGCCGATTGAGACTCTGCCTGAAAGCTTCACCAGTGCTACCGCTGCTTGCCAATGTTGGTGGTGCGCGGTATGCGGGCGGAATCAAGGCTGCCACAATGTGATGTGGAGCAAGCTCCAACGGAGGGATCTGAGGAGGCGCCGTCTTTGGCAGGAGGTCCTGCACGGCGTCAGGTGGTTGGCCGCCAACGCCGAACTGCGGAGCGGCACGATGACTCGCCGGCGCAGACCGTGTTGGCTCGATTCGCGTACTGATCCGGCTCTCATCTAGGCCTCGACCCAGGAGAATCGCCTGACCACGACGCTGCCCAATCGGACGGGCTCGAAAGGCGGCCATACTCGGAGGTGCCCGTTGGTCGTACCAGCGCTGTGTAAATAGATGTTCGAGTTGCGGCGCCTGCCCCCTGAGGTGAATAGGGTTGGGTGCGTAGCGGCCACGCATCTGGTACAGGTGCTGCACCGTCGGCCCGATAGTCTGCGGGGCCATTGACAACGGCGGCTCTGTCTGGGTACTGTTTGCATCATGAAGCGATTCGCTGCCAATGGTCCGGACGCTGTAGTAGCGTGCGGGTGGGACTGCAACACGCTGCTGTGGGAGCTGTCGTGGAGCTGGTTGCGGTGCAGCAGCAGGCAGCTCTGCTGTTGCGCGTGGAGTTGTGCGCGGAGATGACGGTGGTGCAGTCGATGGCAATATATGGGTGCTTACAAGTAAGGAATCGTTGTTGAGGCCAGGCTCGCAATTCCGCTGTCGCTCCTCCATAGAAGTACGGGGATCCACGCCACGATGTGCGTGGTCTATCCTGTATGTGCGCAGTTGCGCGCGAGCGAACGGCTCGATTGACGATTCGGGCGGATATGAGGACGTACCGGTAAAAAGACACCAAGATCGATGAGTTCTACAGTAGAGGGTTTTTGTTCTCTACATAGCAGACCCGCTAGATGACGCACCTCATCACGACGAGGCTAGCGCCCCTAGCCCCACACGGGCGTCGAGCGCGCCGCCGAGTGCGCGCTGCTGATACGCTGGGGGACCAGTGGTCTGAATGACGAACGAGCTGTAAGTGAAACAAACTCGAAACTGTAACTGACGACTCGTCGGCGGAAAACCGCTGACCTCGAGAGCTCGGCTGTCAGTTGAGACTCTACGTTTAACGCTATCCATTGTTATAGTCTTGATATTACTTGTTCGGACACGCGGCGAGCTCTTCGTTCCTATCCGCTATCCGGCCGCATGTAAGATGTATCGACTCTCACGTCATCTCTCAAATGACGTCTCAATAAATGACGCGACAATTGAGCTCAATTCTATGCTAGCTTAGGAGCGTTCCAGGTGCACTCTTCTCACGCTCTTCGCTCGGCCTATTCGTCGACTTCATCCTCGTCAGACCCATAATCTCCCATCCCTGGCAACATTGCAATCGCAGTTGCAGCATGAGTCGCAGTGGCCGCTGCTCCAGACGCAACAGTGCTGGCTGCTGAAACTGCGCATGTGCTGCAGCTGCCCCCGCCCGGTGCCGTGCCGCCCGTTACGGCACTGCCGCTACAAGCGCATGCAGCCGGCCCCGGCTGCGTTTTCACCACCCTCAGCGCCCCGGTGGGCTTTGTGGGCAGCTTTCGCTTCTCCGCACGGGCGCGTCCCTCCCAGATGCTCGGCACAGGCGGGGCGATGGAGACGGCCGGCTTGGCGACCGTTTGTTGCGCTGCGCGCGCCAGCCTATAGAACTCGGCGCCCTCCTGGTGCAGCCGTGCCGACTCTTGCTGCTGCTCGAACTGGCGCTGACGCCGCTCGTCCTCAAAGGCGGCATCGTCGTCGTCGAGCTTCCAATGATCCCTGAGTCGCAGCACAAGAGTGGCAGCGGGTGAGGCGAGCCTTGAGGGCGGTCGAAAATGCATGTCGCAGCGGCCGCGAGGGCGCACATCTGATTCTTGAAGGCATTTCGATGCTCAAACTCCTCCTGCTTGGCATCCTTTTGCGCCTTCAGTCGCTCATAGAGGGAGCGTTTGTCGTCCGGATCGAATTCGGACGCCTCTGCGGGCGCGGGCGCCGCTTCGTCAGCGCCCGCTTCGAGTTGCTCGATCGTGTACTTACCGCCAGAGGCGAAGCGAGAGCTGATTGCAGCGTCGGAAGCCTGCACGGATAATCGGAAGACGTCGGCTGCCGGTCGCTGCTCGGCCGCGTCGACCGTTTTAGCGTGGAACGGGTTGTAGGACATGCTCGTGGGCTAGGTAAGGGCAGGCTCCCTTCTATTACGATCCCATCGGCGACCCTCGTCGACCGCGCAAATACGGTTTCTTCTGTGTCAGATTTGTCTTCTCGCCGAGGAGCTCGGTAACAAGGAAGGGCGGTTGGGCTGGGGCGAAGGTATCTTCTGCGAGCGAGGAAACAGGGGGCGCCAGGCGGACCCCCGTCACCAGCCGAAGATACGGTGGGGAGCGCCCACACCCAAGGGGGAGGGACGGGCGTGACCGGAGTCGTCGATAGGAGCGCGCAGCGCGCCGTTTCGCGCGCAGAGTCGTTTCCCCACAAAGGGGAAACTCGCTTCTGTCGCGTACCTACCATGCAGAGCCAAGGCCAGCCCAAGCTCGGCCCAAGGCTCCGCGCGGCACGCTCAGTTTTTAGTGAAACAGGGAGTCTACACGCGACACCACTGCGCTTCATCGTGCTCTAATGGCCGCCGCTGCACCGGTCGTGCTCGTCATCACCCCGGCCGCGGCCGCGAATAACCCCTTTCCGGACGAAGATCCGGTCTGCCTGCCCTCTGCACACCCGCTAGTGACAGCGACTAGTGCGTTCATGGACTGGCAGCCCATGCCTGCCGCGTTCAATCCGGTCGCGCACGTCTCCGCGCCCTTTTACAAGCTCTTGTTTGCCTTCGGCATCCGCTTCAGAGTGTCCCCGATACCCGCTGATCAAGTGGCGGCGCGTGCCATCAACATCTTCACGGCGCGCCTTCAGGCCACCTTCTGGTCGCGCGCGCTCTCCGAGCTGCACGCGTCCGGCCTTGCGCAACTAGGTGTTGTCTATGCTACTGTGGCCGAGCTGCACGTCGTGATCGCCGCGCTGACTCTGCAGAACCCGAACGTGCTCCACATCACAGCCAATGACTGGAACGCGGCACCGGCACTCACGTCGCCCGGCGCCGCGCCTGCTCAGGCTAACGCTCGTGCTCGCTTCAATGAGATCTCTTTTCTGTCGGCCGCGCCTATCACCAGCCTCGAGATTACCACCGGCCCTCGCGCTCGCTCATCCCCCTGGGCGGCTGTCTCACTACTCGCCGGCGCTCTCGGTCCTATCGGTCGGAACCACCTTCGCCTTGCTGATGCTTCGCCGACGCTCATCATGGCGTCTCATCTCCGTGGAGATAGTACGGCCCAGAATGCAGTCCTCGCAGCGCAGCTGCGCCAACTTCTCGTCAGTTCCATCCTCCCGTCCGTCTACCGTGCGCATACGGCCGATTACGAGGCGGTGGGATCCGAGCTCCTAGCGGGTCTCCGCTACCGGCAGTCCGAGGACGAGAAGTCCGCAGTCGAGGAGGAGCGTGTCCATCACATCCACCCTTGGTTTCCTACCCTTGCTCGCGCGGTCCTCGATCTGGGCACTGATGAGGGCCAGATCGTCGGCGCGTTGCGAATCCTCCAGAGAGCAATGCTCCCGAGCGAGCTTCACGACTCTCGCCTTTCAGACATTCTAGGGCGCCTCGAAACTCAGCTCTCAAGCCGTCTTCCCACTCTCAATCACGTGCTAACTCAGCCTAACGTGTCTCTCGGCGACGTGACCGCTGCCCTGTTAGCCGAGAACGCCGTGATGGCTCAGGCGGGTCAGAGTGCTGCCAACACTATCGTCGGTCGAGGCGCCCCTGGAGGTGGCGCTGATGCCGACGGGCTGGCGCTTGCGCATCAGTCCTTCAAGGACCTGGAGCTTGCTCTCGGGCGCCTTGACCTCACGTCCGAGGTGGGCCAGCGAGACGGCATCTCCCTGATCTTAGCTGTCGGCGATTGCGTGCTGGCGACCCGCATTCTTCTGCACCCGTACCCGAAGACTTCGGACCTCGCAAGCACCCGGAATGCCACATGCGTCGCGATCAACGGCCTTCGCCCTCAGCTTTTCAACTACTTCAACCATGTGCTGCGGCTAGATACCTCCGGGCCGGTGGCCGTCGTCCCCGCGCACATGAAAAGATACGTCTTCGCTAAGCCTACCAGCCGTGAGGACTCGGACTCTCTCATTTCCCAATTCGTCCGCTTCGAGTTTGACCAGATGGACTTCTTCATGCAGCCGCACGGGGCCGGCAGCTGGGCGCTCTGCGTCAACGTCGGTTCGGCGGTCGAGGCTATCTCCAAGCCCAACTACTTCGTGCAGCAAAGTAACCTTGAGCGGATCAGGGACTTCGTCAACGTCCTGCTGGTGTCCATCGGTGTGCCTCAAGTGGCGCCCGTCGCTCCTAACCCTGCCCTCCAGGGCTACTCGTGGCCCGCGTTCGTAGACTTCTACATCACGAAGTTGAAGCTCGCAGCCGGCCTCCCCCTCCTTCTCGACCAGTACCTCCATATCGCGGCCTGCGTCAGGATCTTTGAGAACGCCCTTACCGCTATGCGCCAACGCCTCACCTCCCTGGTGCGGGATCCTGACCCTTCATCGCGCACTATGCAAGCGTTCATCTTTCCGCCGGACGGTTCCGTGATCCAAGATCTAACCTCGCTGAGCACGGAGATCTCGCGCAAGCGCAATGCCCGAGGCGACATGGCCGGCGCCTTCAAGACACACGATGGTAAGCCCGCGATAGCCAACTGGGAGACTCTACGCCTCGATGACCAGTTCTTCACAGACTACCTGAAGGCCCTCTCGAAGAAGCCGAAGGTGGGTGACGCTGCTGGTTCACTCTCCTTTGGGGCTGACTTCCTCGACTTCGTCGGCGATCCTGCTCCGCCTGCCGGATCCGACGCCGGCCTGCCACCGGGCTCGCTGTCTAAGTCGTGGAAGTGGCACAAGCATGAGTTAGTCATCAGTGGCCTCTGCTGGAATGTACCTGGCCTGGCTAAGCACCTGGAGGTGCCTCCTCGTGGTGTAGGGGCTCCCTGCTGGCCATTCCTTCTTGCCGGTTGTGCCGACAAAAACCGCATGGCTCGCTGCGGCGTGTCTCACCAAGCTGGTCACGAAGACCTCCACTCTGCACACCACTCTCTCCTCGCCGTATTCGATCGCGAGGCCATGGTGAGGCTGTTTGCAAAGGCCGCTACGCCTGAGCAAACCGCCGGCCTCATTAAGACGCTGGAGGGCAAGGGCCAGGGCCGCGGCCAAGGTCGCGGCGCCAGCCGTGGCAAAGGCGGGCGAGGCCGCGGCGAAGGTGGTCGCGGCCGTGGCCGTCAAGGCGGGCGAGCGCAGGGCGACTCCGAGATGGCAACCGTCCTCGCAGAGCTTGAATCCCTCAAGCGTCGTCTAGCAGACCATGACCAGCCTGACCCTAAGCAGTCCAGCCCCGCTCTGCGCGCGCAGGTCTTGGCTCAGCGGGTGCCTGTGGATGGCGAGGTTAAGCGGATGGTTCGGCTCGAACCTCCCGCCAACCTCGACGGTGAGCCGCATTTTGAGCAGCCGCCCCAGGGAGAGCCCCCTGTCGGCGGCCTGCAACCCAGGCTCAACCCCCCGGCGCCTCGGAACTGGCGGACCTCATCAAGGTCGAGCGACGGCGGATGATGCGACATAGGCTGTTGAGCAGCTGCCGAGGCGGCTAGGTCGGAGGTAACCACCGCAACCAGGTGGCGCCCTATCCACATGCCAACTTCGAGGAGGGCGACAGGGACGGAGTCGCAGGGTAAGATGACGCCGAGGTCTCCGACGGTGCTGAGGTCATCAACAGTGTGAATGTAGATGGCGACGCGGTAGCAGTCGGCGGCGACTTGTAGAAAGGCCAAGTCCGTCCAGGATGCGGGTTTGGCAATGTTGTGGCACCAGGCCTCGACGGTGTGCATCAGAGCGCCGGGAGAGTGGCCGAGGTCGTCCGCAAGGCATCGAAGGATGAGGCCTTCGAGCGTGTAGAAACGATCTTGGTTGTCACGGAACCGCGTGCATCGAGACCGATGGGCAGGTGCAAGAGCATGTTGGACCACGGCCTGGCGAAGTTGAGGGCCGTCGACCGTAGCACTACCCACCAAGCCGAGCAGGTAGCCGAGAGTGTTGGGGCCGCATTGGCCCTGACCGCCACAGTCGACTATGAATTTGTTGTTCATGCTCAGAGTGCCTGCGAGCGTTTTGAGCGGAGACTGCAGCTCGCGCAGGTTGGTGGCCATAAGGGGATTTCTTGTTGCAGTAGGTAGCGTCCTCAGGAGCTGCGATAGGTTCGCGTCGACAGCTAAGTCGTCGTTGATGTCCCCAAAGCTGAGGCTGATCCTTCTCTGTGGTGCTGACGCACCCACCGTTCTCGTAGCGTGCGAATTCTCCGGTGCGCTAGTTGGCGCCCTCCAGACCGCAGGGTTTAGCACTATCTCTTGCGATCTTCGGCCTGCGCTTCACTGCTTCCCTCACTACCGCGGTGACGTGCGAGACATCGTCGGCCTTCGCCACTGGGAGCGTGCTTATTTCTTCCCCAACTGTTTTCAACACTTGCGGGGCGACGAACAGTGCCTGCCGTTCAAAATCGATGACTGCCGTGCCTTCTGGGCAGCGGCCATGGTACTCTGGTGCCTCGCGTGCCCAAACGCCGATGTTGTCGTCGTGGAGCAGCCAGACACACTCGTGTACGACTATGTCGACGTTACCGAATTCGCCTCGCTCTGCGAATTTCGCACAAGCCAATACGGGGATCCAGGGCAACACGACAAGTTCATACGCCTCGCAGTTCGAAACGCACAGTTGCCGCCGACTACGCATCCCGAGTGCCGTCAAGCGCAACGCTTGAGCCATCTCGAGTACCCAAACCCCGACGCACGCGACCGCGCGCGTAGCTCTTGGGCGCCCCACGTGAAAACCTGCCAAGCCCTAGCTAACTTAACCAGCGTGGACAGCGCCAAGGCGCCTGATTACGTCGCTCTCATCCGCCGCTTTGCTGCCAACTGGTACGGCAGCGGACACCCAGTGCCCGCTGATTACCTCAACCCAGACGCGCAACCGACTAGCCCAGAATGGCGAAACTATCAAGAAGTCCGCGGCCCAGGTGACCGCCGGCGCCCGCCACTGGTTGAGCCCCTTCACGCCCCCTACGGCGACTGCGGAGGGGACGATGGCTCTGGCGACCTAGCACCCAATAGCCTCGAGCGCTTCCAGCCTGGCACTCGGCCGTATCGTCTCCTCGACCCTCTACTTACCGTTCATGATCGGGCAATATGCCTCGGGCGCTATGCTCTTTGCGGTCCCGGTCGACTTTGCCCCGCCTCTCACGGCCATTGTGCGCTCGCCGGCCGCTCGGGCCCGAGCTTTCTCAGCCGGAGCGAGCTTCGTTTGGTGCGCACTCGCCGCACTGGCGGACGTGCCGTTGGGCGACCCTGCCGCGCGTGCCGCTCTTTCCTGCCGCATGTTTCAGTCTCCGCACGCGAAACCCCTGGACATCTCATCCTCAGCGGCAGTGGAATTCTCGTTCGGCGTCACCAAACTCCGGAGCCTTCAGCAGCGCCCCGATCCCGACCACCCTCGTGCGGGCGCAGCAGCTCGCGCCTTGCATTCCGCTACCCTTGCGGATGCGGCTCTACGTCGTGCCCTGGAGCTCGAGGGTGACGACCCGCTATTAGAGGGCTGGATTGATCGCATCACGCCCCTGGCGATTGGCGAGATCCCTGCGTACCTGCTCGAGGCCCTGCCCGATTTTACGGACGCCCGCCTGGACGACGTCTTGCTCAGCCCGGTCCTGCGCCCCCTCGTCACCGCCTGGTACCCACTCCCGCCCGAGCAGCCGAGCGCCCCTCTCGTGGCGCCACCCTGCCCTAAGGACGCCCTCGAGCTGCTCACCCCGGCGGGCGCTGCGCGTCTCCGGGGCTGGCTCGACCATCAACTCCGGGATCTCGCCCATATCCGCAGCGAGCTAGCCCGCGGCGTGCCCCCTGGCTCCATTGTACGGGACCGCCCGGGTCCTATCGCCATAGGCCAATCAGAATTCCAAGAGTGGGCGCGCGGCCGCGTCTGGGACTGCACTCTTGATCACGGGCCGTGCTGTGTGGTGGCCGACTTCCACCAACCGCCGCTCGAAATCATCGACAGGGCCGAGGTGAAAGCTCGTCTCGCGCATTATCCCGACCAGTCGCTCGTCTCGCACCTGCTCCTTGGCGCGCGCACGGATGCCGACGTCGAGCTCCAGTTCGTGCTGGTACCTCACCTCACTACGCTCCCATTCGGCTTTAAGTCCGTAATGTCGGAGGTAGACCGGCTTGAGGGCTATGGCTGGTACCGCTCTTTTGGGACTATCCCCTTCGCACCTATGTACCTCAATGGCCAGGGTGCAACCGCGCGCAAGCTCGAGCCGGACCGCTGGCGACGGACCACCGAGGGCGGAGGCCCCCGCCAGGCCACTTTTGACGCTAGCGGCGTGCGTGCGCTATCTCTCAATGAGGCCGCGAGGATCTACCACATGCCCCAACACTTCATCTCCGACCACCGAGAGCCCTTCTTGGAGTGGCTGCGCCTGCGCGGGCTGCCGCGGGATAACCCTATCCCTCCCTCCGACGGCCGCCGACGCCCGACCAAGTGGCCTCCAGAGGTTAAGCCGACCCTTGAGAACGTCATGCGCGACATGGCCGTCTTGGGCCGGGCTGCTTCTCGTTGGCAGACCGCACTCTACTGCTCCAACGATGATATCAAAGACTACTTCAATCATCTTGCGGTTGCCACATCCGAGCTGAGCAAGGTGGGCATAATCCTGGACCGTGCCGATGGCTCCGGCCCTCGCTTTGTCTCTGAGCGCGTCCTCGGCTTCGGCCTGCACGGCTCATCCAATCTCGCTCAACGCTTCAGTGACTCCCTCGTCATCCTCTACTACGAGGATATGGACACCGAGTACTTTGCTACGGGCGCCGTCTACTCGGCCGCGGAGTTGGCGTGGCTCGAGCACCGGCTCGCGCTGCAGAGGCGAGAGGGTGAGCCGTGCGTCGACGTCCGCCAGTGGACGGCTCCCCCTTCGGATCGCCTACCCGCCATCCCCGCGCCGTCTCGCCTCAGCGACATACCTCCGGGCTATGTCTGCCCTCAGCTGCGACCCTACCGCTGCTTCTTCTTCACCGACGACGCCCAGATGTTCGCTGTAGGCCCGAAGGTGAAAATCATGTCCCTGCGGAACTGGCGCCGCCTTACTAATCGCATGCGCCTTCGTATGGCCATAGCCGAGAAGCGCAGCCTCGGCACTTGGTGCAAATGGATTGGTGTACTCCTCATCCCCATTCTCGGCTTGGTGGTCGTCACCCGTGACAAGATCCTGCGCGCTAGTGCAGCCATTGGGGAGGCACTGGCCGATCGCCTCGAGTTCCACGCCTATAGAGCCCTTTGCGGACTTCTTGAGCATCTGCGAGCTGTTAACCTCCGCGGGCGCAACATCATGCACGGGCTTTACCGACCTCACGGTCCCGACGGCGCGTCCCGCGACGGACCCTCGGGCGTCGTCCGCTGCGACGCTCTGATGCGGGGGCAGCTTAAGCGCTGGCAGCACATCCTCACCGACTCGTGCGGAGTCAGCGTGAAGCGCGCCCTCCTCCGCGAAAATCTTGAGGTTCTGCCGTCCGTCTCGCTCGAGCTCTTCTCGGACGCCTGCTACGCCGACGTGGCCACCCCGGGGGTGGGCGGCTACCTTCACGGCCTCTACTGGTACTTCGCGGTGCCAGCCTCCGATGTACCTTACCTATCTATCCCCATCCTCGAGTTCTTGGGTGCTGCATTCAACGTACTCATGTTCTACCCCCACCTCCACCAGCTTGGTTCGGCCTCCGCGCCGGCCTGGGTCGATCTGTATACCGACGCCCTCACCACGGCGCGTGTTCTCGCTGCTGAGTCCGCCAAGAGCACCGTCATTGTGGAAGCTTACCAGCACCTCATCTGCTCGCCGGAGTGGCGCTCGCTCTATGGGCGCCTTCGCGTCGCACACCTCTATGGCGATGCCAACATTCTGGCGGACTTGATCTCGCGTGCCCGTTGGGCCGAGTTTCACCAGCTCTGCACGATGCTCGGAGTGCGACCCCAGCTCTTGGATATCTCGGCCGGTGTCCGCGATCTCTATCGCGTTGTCATCCGCTGCCTGCGCGAGCGGTCTCACTTGGCAGGTACAGCTCGGGGCGTTTTCAACCCTCACCTTATCGGCGATCAGCCTATAGCTCAGGGTGCGTCCTCTGCGGCGCCTACGTCCCGCCACCTGTACGATCTACCTGTCGATTCTCTCGTCGACATCTTTCGCTACTCCCCCCGAGCCAACTCTACGATTTCACGTGCCATCCGCGCGGTGATGCGTCTCACCCGCATCGGAGACAACCGCGTCTGTTGGTACATGATCGACGCCGAGGTGGGGCGGCAGCTCGAGTTGGCCGAATGGCGGGCTGCGGATGAAGCACTCCACCAGCCCGAGCTCGCCCAACCAATCGAACTAGCGCTCGCAGAGCGAGAGCCCGGCTTCGTCCATTCCGGAGAACTCGCTCGCGCCGAGTGGAGGGCTATGGAGGCCACGCTCGTCCTCTCGAAGCGGGAATGGAAGGATGGGCTTCTGTTCGGCGACACCGTAGGTCTCGAGGAGATTGACCGTGCTCGAGCACCGTGGAGGGGAGTGGAGTTGACCCTCATGCGGCTCGATGGCACCGAATCGCCGCCGCGTCCCACCCGAGTGGAGAGGGAACGCGCCGAGTCGGAGGCGCGGCGTGAGCTCGAGGAGTGGCTTGCTCGAGACCCGCGCGAAAGGTTGGCGGAGGCTCGTCGTGCGGAGGCCGAAAAGGACAGGCTAGCGGGAATCCAGCGTGCGGATGCCGGATCACGGCCGGTTGTCACGTCGACGGCGCTCGGCTCGCACAACATATCAATGGACGGCCGCCCCATAGCCCACGATGCGTCTCCCGGCGGGTCCAGTCATTCGGCGGAGATAGCCGCATTGCTACACTCCCGGTTGCGACCCGTTGCAGCCCGAGCCCCGACCTCGTCGCCGCTCGTCACCTGCCTGCGCCCCACTGAACCGCCGATCGCCGTCGGCCTTTGCGCGGAGTTGCTTCATCGGGCGCTCTCAACGCAGCCTCCGCCCTCGGCATCGGCGACCCCCCTGCGGGCCGCGCCTTCAACGGCCCCTGCTGCCCACGCGGATGCCGAGGATCTCGCCCGCTGCCTCACCCCGGCGCGCACCCTTCTGGGCAAGCGTCGGCTTCACAATCCTGGCCCCTCGCGGCTCGTTGCGGGCTTGCGCATGCCACCAAAACCCCCGTGGGCTGAGGCACAATCATCAAGTCTGGCCGCTGCTAGTTCTGAGTACGCTCGACTCCGCACCTTAGCGCTTGCAGAGGGCGGTGAACCGGGCATGGCTATTCGGACCGAACTTACTGACGCCATGACTGTCGCGGGGGTCATCGACGAGACCGTCTTCTTCGGGATCAACGCGAACACCCTCAATACGGACGTCCGCGCTTGGGACATGTGGGAGCGAGTCTGCCGCGCTCAGGGTACCAGCCCTCTGCGCTCAGCCGCTGAGGCCCGCGACTTCCCGGAGCGGAACGCCCATCTGCTTGCATGCTTACTGCTCCATGCGTTCGCCGTCGGGCGACCGCGAGATCGCAGTCGGGCCTTCATCAAGCCGCGCTCGGCATTGGCCTACCCCTTGGCTATCGTTCGTATCTTTGCGAGGTGGGGCGTCACTATGCCCAGCTACAAGGTACTCAAAGCCGCCGTCGCAGGCCTCTCGCGTGCCTACCTATCCTATTACGGCCCCTACTCCCTCGCGCCGCGGCGCGCCGAGCCTATGAAGTTCAGCATGGTTCGTGAGCTCTTCGCTATCCCCGCTACGGACACTTCCACCGTATGTATCGGGGGCCTCCAGTGGAGCGATACCGACCACCATGTCTTCATGTTTCGCCGGCTCATTTGCGTAATGATGGTCACCGCCTTTCGCCTCGGCGAGATCGTCCGGCACCAGTCTGGCGAGATCATGTTCCTCACGTTTGAGTCGCTCACCTGGGTCATTGGGGGCGTCGCCATCTCTCACCCGACGGCCGCGCAGCTGGCGGCCATGCGCCCAGGGATCGACGGCGCCCGTCTGGCGCCCCCGCGCAGCAAGCCGGATCAGACCGGCGAGATCCACTGCCCATTTGGTGTGGTACTCACGTTTCACCCGGATGACCCAATCAACGCCGCGACCGCATTGCGGGACCTCGAGCTGCGCGTGGGCAGGTTCGTCACCAACCGCAGCACGACGCCCTTGTTTGCTGATGCGGCGGGCGAGCCCTACACGCACCACTTTCTCCACTCCATGCTGAGGGCGGCCCTAGCCCACCTTTATGGAACGGCGGTTGCCAGCCTCTACTCATTCCACTCCTTCCGCTCGGGGCTGGCCTCGGCGCTTCACGCTGCCGGTGTGGACGATGGCATGATCCAGCTCATATGCCGCTGGATGTGCCCCGAGTCGCTCCACGTCTACCGCCGTATGGGAGTCGCCGAGCACGAGTCCCTTATCCGAAAGGCCTCCGGGTGCCACGTGGACTGCACCCAGTCGGTCAATGTCCCGACAGTCGTCGGCGACCAGCATATGGCAGCTCTGACTAGCGAGTTCAGCCAGCTCAAGGCAGCCGCGGAGATACAAGCCTACGAGCAGGCGCTTCGCGTCGCCACCGATCCGTTCTCCCCTCGAGATCCGCCTCGAGGAGCACGCCCAGCTGCACTCTCGCCCACGCGAGCTGCCTCTCCTGAGGTGCCTGAGCTAGTGGACCACCCAGTCACGCTTGAGCCCATCCAAGAGACCCCAATGCCCGGCGCTGAGCTGGCAGTCGGCCGACACATGTGGCCCGACTACCCCTGTGACGAGTTGAACGGCCTAGGCTGGAAGGTCCTAGTGCTCTCAGCAACCCCAGCCACTGCAACCATCCGTTTCACACACGCCCGCCTACGCGGGCGCCGATACGAAGACACCCAGGTACAGACCAGCTCGCTTCTGCTGATTAAGCCGCTCCATCCGCTCGACCAACAGGGACCGTAGGAGGCTCGCGCCGTGGCGAGCGTCCGCGGCATTCTAAACATTCAATCCCTTAACGAGCTCACGTACGAGAAGGTTTCTTCTGTGTCAGATTTGTCTTCTCGCCGAGGAGCTCGGTAACAAGGAAGGGCGGTTGGGCTGGGGCGAAGGTATCTTCTGCGAGCGAGGAAACAGGGGGCGCCAGGCGGACCCCCGTCACCAGCCGAAGATACGGTGGGGAGCGCCCACACCCAAGGGGGAGGGACGGGCGTGACCGGAGTCGTCGATAGGAGCGCGCAGCGCGCCGTTTCGCGCGCAGAGTCGTTTCCCCACAAAGGGGAAACTCGCTTCTGTCGCGTACCTACCATGCAGAGCCAAGGCCAGCCCAAGCTCGGCCCAAGGCTCCGCGCGGCACGCTCAGTTTTTAGTGAACCCACCACCATCCCCATGCACCACCAGTATCTGTGTTACTGTGTGGGACCGTAGGAGGCTCGCGCCGTGGCGAGCGTCCGCGGCATTCTAAACATTCAATCCCTTAACGAGCTCACGTACGAGAAAAGTAAATGTGAATAGAGATGTCCCGCTAGGTCCTTTGGCTGTGAAATTTTATTGCCAAACTCTGTAAGTTTTTTGTTACACATAGAGTTCCTGTTGTAACGGTGCGTACGGTCTAACCAACTTACTAATGTCCTCCGGATCGCTCGGTCGACTCGCCACTGCACTGTCTGCGCACTAGTGTCCAGTCCAATCACACGTACAACCGCACGTCAATCAGTTTGTACATTGGCGAGGTTGAGTCACCTCCGCTCGCTGCCGCTCGCACCCTGACTTACCACCGCATGCACACTGGAGACGGCTAACATCGGGTTCGTCGACGCCAGCGCTTATCGGTCCCCACCGCATTTCGGCCCGGCGCGGCCACCACACTTGCACCCTGGCCACCACACTTGCACCCTGGCCTGGCCGCATCGCGCCTCTGCATTCACCGTCGTCGCCGCCACCATCGCGGCCGCCACCTGCAACTCCGCTCAACAACGGTACAGCACACCTCACACCAGCATGGGCCTCGATGATCACGCACCATGTCTGCAGCACATCGTGAGGATCCCCGTGCCTACGCCACGTTCGCCGCCATCTTATCGGTCGTCTTCATATCGATGCCCTTGCCGCTGTTGCGTGTGGCCGCACGAGCCCCATCGCCCATGCCCAACACCTTTTTCACGCACCGCACACAAGGCACCAAGTAATTCGCGAGGTCACCGGTCGTCCCTTCAGGGCCGCAGATCATCAAGAGAGGCATGAGCATGCAGAAGCTGAAAAAGAGACCAAAGACGGCCACGAGGAGGATGAAGAAGCCTGCCTCCTCGAAGAAGAGGAAGTGCTTAGCAAAGCAGAGAGGGACAGCAGCTCCGCCTGTCGTGAGGGCGCCGCCCCACACGCTCAACCCTACTCCGTGCAGAGCCATCTGCGACTTCTCCTTGCGTTTGCCAGGCTGTTCATTGTAAAAGTGGGCCAGATGCACAGCGTAGTCGATAGACAGGCCCACTGCCACCACGATCAGGATGGCGGCGTTGGCATCAAACTCGAAGCCCATGGAGAAGATGACTGCGAGCACCATCGTAATGGTCGCGCCAGTGGACGTGATTGCGAACATGGGCACGATCCAATTTTGGGTCACGCAGACGAGCACCGCGTAAGAAACAGCGAGCGCTTGCAAGATGTTCAAGATGGCCTGTAGCCCGAGTTCTCTCAGCGTGCCCATCCAGTAAAAGGCCCCTCCTGACCGCACGGAGCCCGGAGGGCCAAAGTTGGTCATCACGCAACTCACAGAGCCTGCGCCCTCCTTGCACCGCGCATCCACCGCTGCTTTCCACGGGTCGTGGTAAGTCGCGATGAGGGACGGCCTCTGGACTAACCTCGTCGGCATCGTGGTGTTGAACGCAGTGTACAAATAGAGGAGGTCCGATCCATCGGCGCTTTGCACAAAGCCCGTGTACTCATCGAACTGGGTGTAATTCGTCTTCAGCTCTCTGTAGTAGGGCGAGGCGTAAAAGCCACGGAGCGCGATGACAAGCGACGCCTCGTCAGGGTACGGGAACGCCACGCCCGCGTATCTCTGCAACTCGTTGAGGATACAGTAGGCCTCGCCGTCCGCGACGATGCGCGTGTTGGAGCGCAGCACATTACAATCCTCAACGATCCTCAGTTGCTCGCTGGGCCCAAGAGTCATTCTCGCCGGCTTGAGCGTGAAAGAGTCCATATCTGAAGACGCGCCGCGCGGTTGAGGCACACGTGTGCACAGTGAGGATAAGCACCAGGGCATGGGCAGACCGGTCATCAGAAAGGAAGCGGGGGCAGGTGGGCAGCGCACAGTTATCTTCCATCTTCGCAAACTCGCTCTTCAACTTGGGGAACTGGACTGGAATATCCTGCAGGCCGTACACGACCACGTTGGCGACCTTGGTGTCTGTGGGCGAGTAGAACACGTCAGTAAACAACTTTCCGACGACGCTAACCGGATGGCTCAACTTGAACCACGAGGTCTCCCCTTCTACAAAGTTCACCGAGACGGCGATGATGCCGATGATCCACACAATGGACGAGAGGAGCAGGAGGATCCAGCGGCCCCTGTAGATGGCGGGCGCGATCGTGTCCTTGAACAAGGCGGTCGCCCAGCGCTCCGTCGCGACAGTCTTGTCCGGACCACTTGTCCGCCTCGCTTTCCCCTTGCATTTCCCCTCGGTGAGGCAGCACGAGAACTCAAAATCCTGTCCGGGAGGGCAGCAGTACACGGCACACTGCTCCAGGGCTACGGTGCAAGCGGCGAACCACGTGACGACCAGAATGAAGTCAGCGGCAATGACGAAGGCGTTGAAGAGGCCGAAGACGCGGATTGTGGGGAAACTGGATGAGTAGTTGATGAGGAGGCAAAAGACGGTCGTGGCCGTTGTGGCGAGCATGGCCGCCGCGGCGCGGTTCCACGTCCACGCGAAGCGCGTCAGCACCGTGGAGGCGATGGCTGGGCCCATGTGGTAGCTCTCCTTCCACGTGTCGATGAAGACGAAAATATCGTCCGCACCGATGCAGAGGACGATGAAGAGCCCAATCAGCATGATCGTGTTGACAGTCGTCTGTCCGATGATGAACCATGCAAACATGGCGATGGGCACGGAGATGATGATCTCGAAGAGGCCGGCGAGCATGAGGAGAAGGGAGCTCGTGTTCGTCAAGAGGAGGACCCCGATGACGATCGCCGACCACTGGGCTAGGAAGAGGTCGGGGTTGAGGTACATTGACAGGAGGCGGTCGGCGTCGGGGTCGCACCAGCCGAAGGCGGGGCTGTAGCCACACATCCAAAACATGTTGAGGGGGGCGCCGGTGTAGCGCATTTTGCCCGCGCCCGCAGGGGTGGCCCCGAGCGCCGTCTGCGCGTCGTCCATCGCCGAGAGCATCTTTTTCATCACGCTGGGATACGCACGCCCGAAGCCTTCGTCATCGTCATCGTCTGCATCGACGATCCTTTCGAACGAATAGAGCGATCGGACGTACGCCGCGCGAAGGGTGCCGTTCGCGCAGATGACGTTCTTGTCGAAGAGCATATAGCGGAGCTGCGCGAGTTGCTGAACAGCCGGCGCGTTCGGGTTGCTGAACAGCCGACTCTCCACCTGGGACGCCCAGGTGGATGGTGGCGCAAGCACGCCGTGGCGCCAATCATAGATGGTCGAGGTGCACGGGTAGTAGCCATATGGAACTTGCGTCCCGCACATGAGGAGCGCCTGCGAGGGGACAAACGGTTGGCCGGTGGCCTGTGCGATGCGGTACTGGAGATCAAGAATGTCGCAGTAGCCCTGGCGGCACTGCGTTTCTTGCAACCCATCGTTCACATACAAGTAGTTAAGTACGGTCAACGGCGACGAGCAATTCGTGGTGGCCGTATTGCGCGGGGTCATCGACGGGTTACCCGGGCCAAGGCGGTTGGTTGCCTTGGCGCAGTGCACGGGAAAGTCGGTCTGTTCGAGCAGAGTCCGCTCAAACGCGGCGATCCGCTCGACCGCGTTCGGAGTGAACACGTTCATGCTGACGGCAGGCAGCGCCTCATACAGGAAGAAGATGGGCTTCGAGTCAATCGAGGGGCCGCCAGTCGTAACATTGACCGGCGGGATGAAGAAGCGCTGTTCATGGACCTTGACCCACGCATACCACGAGAGCTGCTGGGGAACCGTGTCCGTGTCGTATCCCGCGTCAGCCCCAGCTTCGAGTTTGATGTTCGTAAAGCCAACGTAGGCCATGCCGAGGGCAATGGCGAACGTGAGCCATGCGATGCAGCACGGGCACCGGACCACACACCTCGAGAAGCACCCGGGCCGGATGATTTCCTCGCCGTTCTCGTCGACAAGAGCATGGCGCGAGCTCGCCGGCATGAGTCGACAACCTGGTCTGCAACTAGGTTGCAACTCCTAGCTTTTTCCGTGCGTTTTCGTGACGCCGCGGCGTCGCGATGCGCATCCTGGATGCGTAGGATTCAGTGAAACGCCTTTTTTTTGCATCCTTCATGAAGTAATTCGAATATCCAAGCAAGTATCCGTCGTTAGGCTTTAAGAGAATCTGTGAATTAAGAGAACGGGAATTCCCCCCCCTTGGACACTCACGTGGACCCCCTCCCCACACTAAGAGAACGGGACAAGGGTGGTGTTAAAAAACACCGGGGTCGAATAGGAATAGAAGGAATCGGGATAGGGTCAGGGATCGGGTTCGTGTTCGGACGGGGGGAGGCCGATGATGGTCGGCTGCGCCTTCATGAGTGCCGAGAGGGCCCTTGCGTGCGCGGCCTTGTCCCCCTTGAGCACTGCACCATTGAAGCTCACAAAGGCCACCGCAGACATCTCGGCGATAGTAATCAGCATTGGGTCGCCATTCTTCTCCTTGAGTTTCAGGATGGCCGCAGGCGCCTTCTCGATCAGCCCGGCCGTGAGAAGAGACGTCTTCGTCGCCTTCTCTTCGGTCAACTCCTTGGAGATCCCTGCGAGGGAGTCGGCCAGTTGCAGCTCGCCCTTCAGGGTCATTGGCAAACCCACAATCACCGCGGACGTTACCGAGGGAGTCAAGCTTGCGCTTGGCCATCACCTGCTTGGCGCCCTCGCCGTGCGCGTGCTTAGCGATCTCATGCATCATGAAGTCGATGGCCTTGGGATTAAGGAGCTGCTGCTGCGTTGGTAACACCTCGACACGGGGGCTGCAGGCGGCCGGCCGCGCTTCTTGGCAGGCACGCCCGCCGGCCGGCCAACTTGGGGCGGCTTCGGCGGCGGCGTGAAGAAATCCAGCATGCTACCAACGCCGGCGAGTCGCTGATCGTCTGAAGCCCATGGCACCTGGCCTTTCGGCACGAGTTGAGCGGCCGTGGGGGTTCCCGCCGCGAAACGCCGTCGTGAAATAAAGAACGTTTCCTCGATTGCCGCCGTTTCATGGGCCTCCCATAAAATCCCTCCCCCCGCCACGCTCATGCTCGTCTATTTTCGGCCTCAATCTACCTTCGTTTGCCCATTCTCTTAATTCACAACATTAAATGCCCCCCCAGCGGCCGGCCGGCCACGTCCATCGCCTCAGAAATGTGGGACGCCGATATTATTTTTCACTTCTGTAATTTTTTCCTACATACCCGATGCACGCTTAACAACCGTGGACATCAAGACGGCTGCTCAGTAAGCGTGAATCACCCGAACATTACGACTGATTCTTAGGTCTCTCTTAAAGCCTAACGACGGATAATTCGAAATTTCGAAAGTCGACGGCAAGGCAAGTACAAACGGTTCAAACTGTTCATTGACTTGACTTGACTGGGACTCACGGTTTCGTCACGCGCTCTCCACACCTCCTGTAACTAATTAGATACAAGGGGTGGGGGAGTAAGTGCACGCGCGCGCTCTCGCGCTCACTCGTGCGTTGCCTTGGGCCGTGTGTGTTGCTCCGCTAACTATACTTCGAAAAGGGGTGAGGCTGGGGGAGTATAAAGCAAGCAAGCAAGCAAGCTTGCTTGCTTGGGAGTATAAAGTGCACGCGCTCACGCTCGAGCGTTGCCCACCGCGTCAAGAATTAAGTCAAGAAATTCACATCACGACACTCACTTACGACACTCATGTTTGTTTACTCGACCTACGAACCTATCGACCAGGCAAGATGTAGAGAAGTCAGAGGTCAGACCATCTGACACATGAGACCAATACACCAATTGCATGAGACAAGCCTGCGTGAGACGTAGTACTCATCCGAGATCCGTCACATCTGAGTGCGACTATCCGACTAACATCCGACATGATGGCATGTCCGATGTCGTAGACGAAGATGTGTGATGTGATAGTAGTCAATGATGCGATCCGCAGTTACAATTGTATCTGACCGGACGTCTGAGTGCAGGCTCTGAGAAAATACGCATTGCGTCGCGTACTCATGTGCATAATCCCGGGCGCCATGACGCATCACGCATGTGTGCATGTGGGCTCCGTGTCAGGTGCGAGGTGGTCCCCGTGGCCTGGCCCACAGGCAAGGGTCGCAATGTGCCCCGCAGTTCTGACTCCGTCCGACACATGCCGTGCGGCCCCACGATTCTGTGCCATAAATTTCGATTTTGCTTCATGCACATGCAAAATGTGGACCGCCGCCACACGACACTCTGCGATCAGCGCTGCCGAGTCAGCGCTCTTGTGCTGTGTTGCCACCGAGGTCATGGTGAGAACACCTTGCCTTGCTGGAAGGGACGGGACGAGAAGGAATCTGCGGGTGGCGCACACAGCAGGCAGGAGCATTCGGCACAAGACAGAGGATCGGGATCGGTCGTCGAGAGTTCGGGATGGGCACATGTTCGAGAAGGGAGCCGCGTACGGCATAATTTCGGCGCCGTCATCGCTGGGAACCTGGCAAAGTGCGACGGAGTGACCATAATCGCTGCTGGCGTCTTCAGTGGCTGGAATGGACGTCCCTCAGTGCGCAGGCCCATCACCACGCCCTCAAAGTTACCACGCAGAATGCCCGTGTGCCCGGCGCTCGCTGGGATACCAAAGGCGGGCTTGGGCGGAGACTCGAGCTGCCGCATCGATCCACGAATCTGCCCATTGCTGAAGTTGTCGGGCTGCTCTAGTAGGCTGAGCCGCTGCGGCGACCACCATGAGGGCGCATTGCGCATATTCTGACTGAGGCTCGAGTACTCCAAATCCATCGGCGTCGTGAGCGGCTGCGTGAAGCCGCGCGCGTCCACTGCCCAGCGGCCCGTGCTGTGCCACGACATCGCGCCGTCGGGAGACTTCCGGGGCTCGGAAGCGAAACTGTGTGAAGCGAAGCAAGTTGTTCATGGCAAGTCAAGTCAAGTCGAGGTGGGCTCATCGGAAATTCTCAAGCGGCGGCGCAGAGTAAGGGGGTAGGTCGGACCTGTCACTTCGTAACTACACTGTTCCCCCCTTTCGCTGGGTGGCGACGGCAAAGCGCGCGTCCTCTTGTACGTCATGGCCGACCGCGTTGGCAGTCTACCCGAGCACCTCCAGCTAAAGATCCTCGCCATGCTTGCGCCACCACCGGGCGCGCCGGTGTCCTCTACGCAGCGATCCAGGGCCACGGCTGCCGAGGCTCCTCCTGCACCAATCGCAGCCGACGCACTGGAGCGGTACTCCGCGTGGGCGCACGGCCTTGCAGCGCGCCTGGTGGCGCACGGCATCACGTGGCAGGACGACGTCCTGCCGAAGAACGCGGCACCGTCCGTGCTGGCTGCCGCGCAAGCGCTTCCGGAGGATGCGCTGGCTCCTGCCGGCATGAGTGCTTCGGTCGCGCGCTGGCGAGACGTGTCGGTGCGTGGCGACAAGATAGGTTGGGTGCCGCTCGCGCCTGCGGCGGCGGGCACCTCGACGTTTGGAGGCCTGCACGCCGCAGCCGGCTGGGGTGAGCTGCGCGCGGCGCTCTCGCACATCGTCAACGCGCTCAACCACTCAGCGGCGGGTCGAGCTCAAGCCGAGAGGCTACGGCTGCCCGAGAAGGTGATGCTGGCGCATTACCCCGAGGGTGCGCGGTACGTGCGCCATTCGGACGTCTCGGCCGTGATGAGCCATCGGCGTGTGACTGCCATCTTCTACCTCAATCCAGACTGGGAGCCGTCGCACGGCGGCGAGCTGGTGCTCTACCCCTTTGCTGACAGCGCCTCGACCACGGCCGATCCCGCCGCCGCCGTCTGGTCAACCACACAGCCAGTGGACGACCAGGGCAATGTGGTCGTCGCGCCGCGCTTGGGGCGACTGCTACTCTTCGACTCGCACGTGGAGCACGAGGTGTGCGTGACCCACCGGCCGCGGTGGGCCATCACCGCGTGGCTCTCCATCGACCGCTCGAGCGAGAGCGAGAGCGCCGTCTCGAGCAGCGCCGTCTCGAGCAGCGCCGTCTCGAGCAGCGCCGTCTCGAGCAGCGTCGTATCGAGCGGCGCCGTCTCGAGCAGCGCCGTGTCGAGCAACGCGGTCTCGAGCAGCGCCGTGTCGAGCAGCTCCGTCTCGAACAGCGCCGTGCCGAGCGGCGCCGTGCCGAGCAGCACCACCGCCTCCTCTGCCGATGCCGCCACTGCTGGCCCCACAGCGCCGCCGTCCGCTCCGTTGCCGACTGATGAGCCTGTGGCCGTCGATGCGCGTGACGCTGCCACCGTAGCGCCCGCCTCGCAGGCCGCAGCGTCCACCTCGGCAGTCACGACGACCACATTGCCCGACACGGCGCGGCCCTTGAGTCGTCGTATCGATTGCATGCCGCAGCATGTCGCTTGCAAGCTTCCTCGAATCTTCGTGTCGATTGCAAGCTACCGCGACCCCGAAGCACCGCATACGCTTCACAACCTCTTCGCGCAGGCGGCGGCACCGTCGCGCGTCTTCGCGGGCGTGTGCTTCCAGTGCAGCCTCGAGGGGGACGAGGACGCCGACTGCCTCGACCTCTCGGCGCTGCGCCCGGAGTGGACGGCCAATGTGCGCGAGCTGCGTGTGCCGTGGCGGGAGGCACGCGGACCCGTGTGGGCGCGCTTCCTTATCCAGACGAAGTTGCTCGGGGACGAGGAGTACCTGCTGCAGATCGACTCGCACACGCGGTTCGTACCCTCGTGGGACGCCAAGCTGCTTGCGATGCTCGGCCGGTGCCCCTCCCCCAAGCCCATCCTCACCACGTACCCGCTGCCATACGAGGGCGAGGGCACGGCGGCTACCCTCTCCCGTGAGACGCGGCTGACCCTGCTGTGCACGCGCACGTCCGCCGTTCGCACCGAGGTCGCCGAGGGTGTTCAGGACGGCGCCGACTGTGCTCAGTACGGCGCCGATGTCGCCGAGGGTGCTCAGAGCAGCGCGGATGTCGCCGAGGGTGCTCAGGACAGCGCCATGAGTGCTCAGTACGGCGCCGATGGTGCTCAGGACGGCGCCAAGGGTGCTCAGAGCAGTGCAGACGGTGCCTTCGGAGCGGACGGCATGCTGCGCTTTCGCGCGCGCCTCCTCGAGAAGGCGCCCACCTCGCCGCTCCCCACTGCTTTCTGGGCGGCGGGGTTCTCCTTCTCGTCAGCAGCGCTCGCGCGAGAGGTGCCCTACGACCCATACCTGCCCTTTCTCTTCTTCGGAGAGGAGATCGACGTGGCGGTGCGCTTGCGGGCCTTGGAGGGCCTCTGATTGCCTCTGATTGCCTCTGATTGCCTCTGATTGCCTCTGATTGCCT
>ENA-UOUZ01000475-UOUZ01000475.1-mixed-culture-metagenome-genome-assembly--contig:-NODE-475-length-28243-cov-101.203313_pt1 | contig 28243 bp, 20 predicted proteins | sample MGYA00238154_ERZ761575 | MGnify/ENA primary metagenome ERZ761575 (study PRJEB28896, sample SAMN07631632) | mixed culture metagenome | isolation source: Freshwater growth medium | place: USA...
CTTGTGCAAGCGCTCGCGCATCGCCCTCGCCTCCGCCAACACACCCTCGCTCGCGCGCGCGTGGTGCTCCTCGATCGCACCAATCAGGCCCTCGTACTGCGAAGCCGCCATGGCCACACGCAGCGCCTCGTCAGCGGTGGCAGAAGGAGCGGGACCCACGACGCCCTCGTCGCCAGCTGGCACCGCCACCTCGGCGCTGCCACTCGCGGCCGCTGACGCACTCGTTAATGGCGCTCTCGCCTTGCTCGCCCCTGTCGGCTTGGCTTTGGCTTTCTTGCTCGCTTTCTTCTTCGGCGCCTGCTGCTTGTGCGCCCCCTCCGCCTCCTCCTCAGCCAGCAGAGCCGCAGCGGCAAGCTCAGCTGCCCGCTCGGCTGCCGCACGCTCCGCAATCGACACCGGAGTGGCCGCAGCGATGGTCGCAGGTGGGTGCGTGCGTGCGAAGCGCCTGTAGCGCAGGAACGTTGCGATGGCGGTGTGGCCTTGGGCCTCTGCAACATCGAGGGCTGTGCCATTAGGCGATCGAAAGTCAGTGCGTGCGCCAGCATGCACGAGCAGCTTGACGATGTCGATCGAGCCCGCGAGACAAGCAGCGATCAAAGGCGTGACGCCGTCGCTGGCTGCCTGGTCGACGGCGGCGTGGGCGGCGAGCAGCAGCTGCACGCAGTCGCCGTGGCCTTTGATGCAGGCGGCGTACAGAGGCGTGGCGCCGTCGCTGGCTGCCTGGTCGACGACGGCGTGGGCGGCGAGCAGCTGCTGCACGCAGTCGCCGTGGCCTTTGATGCAGGCGGCGCTCAGAGGCGAGTTGCCGTTGCTGGCTGCCTTGTCGACGGCGGCGTGGGCGGCGAGCAGCAGATGCAAGCAGCTTCCGTGGCCTTTGATGCAGGCGGCGTACAGAGGCGTGTCGCCGTCGCGGTCTGCCTGGTCGACGGCGGCGTGGGCGGCGAGCAGCAGCTGTACGCAGTCGCCGTCGCCTCTGTCGCAGGCGACGATCAGAGGCGTGGCGCCGTTGCGGTCTGCCTGGTCGACGATGGCGTGGGCGGCGAGCAGCAGCTGCACGCAGTCGCCGTGGCCTCTGTCGCAGGCGACGAGCAAAGGCGTGGCGCCGTCGCTGGCTGCCTGGTCGACGGCGGCGTGGGCGGCGAGCAGCAGCTGCACGCAGTCGCCGTGGCCTCCGTCGCAGGCAACGTACAGAGGCGTGGCGCCGTTGCGAGCTGCCTGGTCGACGATAGCGTGGGCGGCGAGCAGCAGCTGCACGCAGTCGCCGTGGCCTCTGTCACAGGCGGCGTACAGAGGCGTGGCGCCGTTGCGGTCTGCGTGGTCGACGATGGCGTGGGCGGCGAGCAGCAGCTGCACGCAGTCGCCGTGACCTCTGTCACAGGCGGCGTACAGAGGCGTGGCGCCGTTGCTGGCTGCCTGGTCGACGACGGCATGGGCGGCGAGCAGCAGCTGTACGCAGTCGCCGTCGCCTCTGTCGCAGGCGACGATCAGAGGCGTGATGCCGTTGCTGGCTGCCTGGTCGACGGCGGCGTGGGCGGCGAGCAGCAGCTGCACGCAGTCGCCGTGGCCTGTGATGCAGGCAACGTACAAAGGCGTGGCGCCGTCGCTGGCTGCCTGGTCGACGATGGCGTGGGCGGAGAGCAGCAGCTGCACGCAGTCGCCGTGGCCTTTGATGCAGGCGGCGTGCAAAGGCGTGGCGCCGTCGCTGTCTGCCTGGTCGACGGCGGCGTGGGCGGCGAGCAGCAGCCTCGTGCATTTAGGGTGACCAGTCTCACATGCAATACGCAGGCAAAGGTGGAGGTGGGCCGCTTCTTTCACGCTGTCGACGAGGCCCACAGCCTTGGCCTCGTCGCCGCGCCGGAGCGCGTCGACGATCGCGTCCAGGGTCACGATGCTCATAGGCCTGAGCTCTTCGGTCGTCTCTTCGATCGCAAAGGGCCCCTCGTGTCGTGCGTCATGACTCCCCTTGCTGCCGTGCGAAGCCCGATATGGTAATATGCATGCATGCTCGGCCGGACAGGAAAGTTTGCAGCCAACAAAATGTGTGAACGTTAACACACGCGACAGGAACTTCGTTGCGACTTTCGCGTAATCCTCACACAGAATTTGAGCCTGCCCGCTCCAGCCTCCACGCGAGCACGCCACACGATCAGAGCCACCCGACCCCACAGGAGCACCGGACGATACTGTAATTTGTAAAGTAAGCCAACGCGTCCCCACTCTCACACCCCAAAGTCCGACGCATTGACGAGCGTCTGAGCTTCGCGCGGAGCCTCTCCGTCCGTACGGAGCCTCTCTGTGCGCACGATCCACGCGGGAGCGGCGCGTGCGGCCGGGGAGTCGAACAGCGAGGACACCGACACAATGAGCCCTCGCTTGTCGTCGTCATCCTCCTCCTCCGCTGCCTGCGCCGGCGCCGGCTCCTTCACCTCCTCCTCCTCCTTCCCGTACGCCACACGTCCGTTGCCGCCGCCGGCCTGCTGATTGCCGCTGATTGCTGTTGATTGCTGCTTGGCTCGCAGCTTGGTCCGTTGGCGGCGCGCCTTGGCTTCCTCGAGCAGATCGAGCATCGCCCCACTCCCTTCGCCATTGGTGACGATCGGCATCGGCTCGAGGCCGTAGCGTTCGTTGTGAGCCTGCTGCACTGCGCGCCGGCGGTCGGTCTCGTCAATGGCGCGCTTCATCGAGCCGGTCACGCGGTCGGCAAAGAGCAGCGCCGTGCCACGTACGTGGCGCGCTGCACGCCCGATGGTCTGGATCAACGCTGTACTTGAGCGTAGGAAGCCCTCCTTGTCCGCGTCGAGCACCGCCACCAAGCTCACCTGATGAGGCGGCCCAGCTCTCAGTGCGATCTCAGAGGCGATCAGCGTCACTCAGCGTCACTCAGCCGCATTCCAAGGGTAATCAGCGTGGTAATCAGCGCCCATCAGCGCCCATTAGAGGCCATCAGAGGTCGTCAGAGGCCATCAGAGGCCATCAGCGCACCTCCGGCAAGTCAAGCCCCTCCCGTAGCAAGTTGACGCCCACGAGCACGCTCAGCTCGCCATTCCGCAGCGAGCGCAGCAGACGCACACGCTCGAGCGGTTTCGTGCCGGAGTGCATGTGCGCCGCCGCTAGCCCATGCTCGCGCAGTGTCGAGGCAAGCCGCTCCGCACTCTCGCGGGTGAGCACTGTGGCGAGCGTACGTTCGCCTAATTTGGCACGCAGGGACGCCTCTGCGATGAGCTCGTCGAGCTGTGCCGCGCGTGGGCGGATCTGCAGAGGCGAGCAGAACTCATCAGAGGTCATCAGAGGCCATCAGAGGCCATCAGAGGCCATCATGAGGTCATCATAGGCCATCAGAGGCCATCAGAGGCCATCAGAGGCCATCAGAGGCTCATATGCGAGCGCACCTCCACCTGTGGGTCCACAATGTGCGTTGGTCGCAGCACAAGCTCTGGTAGCGACCCCATCGCCTCCTCACCCCCCTCCTCCCCCTCCTCCCCCCCCGCCTCGCTCGCGCCGTACCGAGCGCCCCTTGCATGCGCGAGCTCGAACGCTCCTGGCGTGGCCGACACAAAGACCGCCGACGGTACGCGAGCCCAAAACTCATCGTGCGTGAGGGGGCGGTTATCGAGCGCCGAGGGCAGCCGGAAGCCATGCTCGACGAGGCAGAGCTTTCGGCGCCGATCGGCCGGGTACATGGCGCGTAGCTGCAGGGGCGCGCGACTCATCAGCAATTCGGAGATCGGGTTGGGGATGGGGGGGTGGGATGGGGGGGTGGGATGGGGGGTTGGGATGGGAGTTTGGGGTTGGGGTTGAGGTTGGGGTTGGGGTTGGGGTTGAGGTTGGGGTTGGGTCAGGTATTGGGGGGGATTGTCCATCAGCGTCACTCGAGCCGCACCTGTGGCAGCGCCACGTGTGACTCGTCCACAAGCAACAGATACTCCGGGGGGAAGTAGTCCAGCAAGGTCAGGGGGGCGGCACCGGCCGGTCGACCAGCGAGATGACGCGAGTAATTCTCGAGGCCCTGGGCCAAGCAGAGGCAACCAGAGGCTAATTAGACGCAATCTAGTTGGCCATCAGCGCCCCATCAGAGGCAATCAGAGGCAATCATAAGTCACTCGGAGTGAGCGCCCCATCAAAAGTCACGGGCATCCCACCTTGCAGTATCCCTTGTGAACGAAATCCTCAAGGTCGGCACACACCCTCCCCTCAAGACGAGTCGCCTCGGCCAGCCGGCCATCCGCCCGGAGCGAGGCAAGACGAGCATCCAGCTCCGCCTTGACGTCGTGCAGCACACGCGCGCGCTCGCTCTCGGGCAGCACGTGGTGCGAGGCGGGGAAGAGGACGAGCTCGTCGGCGGCGCTTGAGACGGCGCTTGGGACGGCGCCGGCGCCGTCCGCCGCCGCAGTCGCTTCCGCCACGGCAAGCACCGCTGCGATTTCGTCTTCCTCGTCGATCAGAGCGCTTGTGGGGGCTTCGGAGATTGGATCTCGCATGATGGCCATTACCTGGACGGCGCCGCCCCCCGCCACCTCCGCCATCGGCGCTACCTGTGGAGACGTGTCCGCCTGCTGTGAATGGTCCGCTGTCCGTGAATGGTCCGCTGCCCGTGAATGGTCCGCTGTCCGTGAATGGTCCGCTGGCTGTGAATGGTCCGCTTGCTGGGGGAACTGCAATGCGAGCCGCACACGCACCGCCACCTCGGAGGCGACCGGATGCACACGCAGCTCATAGTCCGTGCTACCGCCACCTCCCACCGCCGCCAGGCTATACTCGCCGCGCTCGGGCTTAGCACGCGTGTCGGCCACAGGTTCATACTGCAAGCGCTGCAGCGCCGCGAGTAAGTGCGTGAGGGACGGGAGCGTGTGGCCCACACGCAGCGGAAGGGCTGCCTCCTGGTACTGGTCAGGGACTCCCAGCCCGTAGATGCAAGAGACTGAGGCGACGACCACCTGTGGGGCGATACGGGGCGTGCTCAGAGAGGCCATCAGAGAGGTCATCAGAGAGGTCGTCAGAGAGGTCATCAGATGAGAGGTCATCAGAGGAGCGGTCATCAGAGAAGGATCACGCAGAGCACTCACCACGTCAGTGCGCGAGAGCAGCGCCGCGGTGGCGGCATGACGAAGCCGGTCGATGTCTTCATTCACCGAGGCCGTCTTCTGCAAGTACACGTCAGCGGTGGGCTGATAGGACTCTGGCCTGTAGTAGTCATAATAGGACACGAAGTACTCGACGGCGTTGTGGGGAAAGAAGCCGCGCAGCTCCGCCCAGAGCTGAGCCGCGAGCACCTGCATGCAATGAGAGAGGCCATCAGTGGCCGTCAGAGGCCATCCTCAGGTACGGGGCGCCGTGATGAGCACCTTGTTGGGCGCAAGGACGAGGGTCGGCCTGCCGGTGGTCGCAATGAGCTGTGCCATCGCAAAGGTCTTCCCCGTGCCCGTAGCCCCTTTGAGGACAAGACGCCGTGGACCCACCTTGGGCGCCGCGAGGGACGTAGCAAGGCGCTCGACCACTCCCCGCTGCTCAGCAGTCGGTGGCCAGATCGAGCGGAGATCAAACGACCGATGGGCGCGAAGGTCGTCTCGCCCAACGAAGCTCTCTACCGCCTCTCGCTTCGCCTCTCGCGCCGCCTCGACGACACCCGCGTCGACCTCTTCGAAGGCCGCGAGCGTCTCCGCAGATAGGGACGGCACCGACGACTTGAGCGACGCTGTCGGCGACGGCGTGAGCAAAGGGGCTGGCGTGGGCGGCAGCAACGGCGACAGCAACGGCGCGTCGGTGAGGCCACCCATGATGTCGTCGAGACTCGAGGGCGCCGTCGTGGGCGCCGGCTCGCGCGGCCGCCTCGTCAGTTGAATCTCATGCAGGAAGCGCAGCGCCGTGCTGAGCGTCGCCCGCAGCGCTGCCTCGTCGGCGGCCTCCTCGGTGTCCAGCTGGTGCCCGCGGATCCCGAGCCGGTGCGCCATCAACCGGCGCTGCCGCTTGGCGCTCGCCGCAATGGCACCCGCGGTCGTCGAGGCCGTCGTCCAGCGTGGGTCTGTCGGCAGCCGCAGGACCTGTGTGACCAGCAGCGGGGGGGGGGTGGTGAGTATGGAGGAGGAGGGGGAGGGGGGCGTGGGTCTGTCCGCAGCCGCAGCACCGGCGGCAGAGGGCGTGAGAGAGGAATGCGACCGGTAGAGGGCGTCGTGCCGAGCGCGCCCTGGCTCGCCTTGGCGCGTTGCAGGCCGGCCACGATGGAGGTTGCAAGGCGCCTCCCGATGCCCGGTACGCGCCGAAGCGCCTCCACATCCGCCTCACAAAGGGCGGCATACGTCCCGAAATGGTCAAACAGCGCCGCACGCCGCGTCGCTCCGATGCCACTCGTCCCGCCGAGGGCCGTGAGCGCCGACTCGAGCGCAGCCGCCTCTCGGAGCGCCCGGTGGCCTTCGAGCGCCGTGGCGTGCGCCTCGTCCCGCGCGCGGCGCAGCAGCAGCAGTGGCTTCGATTCGGCGCCACCGGCCGGTGAGCGCCACGGCATGCCGCTACCAATGCCGCTACCAACGGCGCTACCAACGGCGCTACCAACGGCGGACGTTGCGTCCGCACTCGCCTCGTGGTCGATTGCATGCTTCACACTCGCCTCGTGGTCGATTGCATGCTTCACACTCGCCTCGTGGTCGGCGTTCTCGGGGGTGAGCCACAGCAAGCTTGCCGACTCGACGCCATCACCGCCACCGCCCTGATTTCTGGCGGCCGCGCCAATCGTGTGGAATCCATACACGGTCTCGTTCCCCTTTGCCAGAGCGATTAAGGGCACGTGGCGAGCCTCAGTGGTCGCCAGCGCCGAGCGTGCGGCGTGGAGCTGCCCTTTGCCGCCGTCGATGAGGATGAGATGCGGCAGCGGACGGGACGTTGGCGAGCGTGACCATGCCGTGGATGCCGCCCCATCATCATCCTCAAGCTCGCCGCCCCCCGTACCCCCCACCTTCCCACACCCGACCTGCGGTGCTGGCGCGAAACGGCGCCGAAGGCCTTCGACAAGTGCCGCGCAGTCGTCGGCCGCGGGTGCCCTCTGGATCGGCCAGCGCTGGTGGCGAGCAGGCGCGGGCTCGCCGTCGACGAGCACGGCGCTCGAGACCACAGTGTACTCGCCGCCAAAGTGCGAAACGTCGAACGCCTCGAGCAGCCGCGGCGGGCCGTCGAGCCCGAGCCAAGCTTGCACCGCCTCGAGCGCCTCGACACGGCGACGCGCGGCGAGAGCACCGGCGAGCATGGCGCGCACGGCCGCACCGCTGAGGCCGAGGCGCACTGGAGCGTCCACTGCGCCGGCACGCTCGTTGAGTGCGACGGGCAGCACCGCTCTCGTGGCCTCCGCGCTGCGGAGCCGCCGCAGACATTTGGCCGCGAGCCTCGCCGAGTCTGCTGAAAATGGGCCGTGAACAGTGCCGTCCAGAGCGCCACCGGATGACCGGCGCGTGCGCACAATTCCATCCTCATCTACGGTCAAGTAGAGCTCCTCCGGCAGATCCGTCAATCTCGGGTTGGCAGCCTCGAGCTCGGCTTGTAAGATGAGAAGCTCAGCACTCTGCGCGTGCTGCGCATGGTGAATCTGGCGCACCGCGGACGTGGCGCGAGGAACCGAAAAACGTAGGCGCATCGCGAGGCCCGTGCTCGCAATGCAGAGCACAGCGAGCATGGTGATGGCGGGCCGCCGTCCGCGAAGATGCGCCTTCACGGGCACAAAGATTCCTGGAAGGAACTCTCGACGACGCTTGGAGACCTAGGTCAACGGCACACTTGGAGGAGAGGGGTCTCCTTGTGGAACGTTGTGAGTTTTGGGCGGGTGTCGGCGACTGTTTCGTCCTTTCACGCGGGCAGCATGTTCTCCGCTGCACTCCGTCCGCTCTTTGCTCAGGGGGCTGTGTCCGATCGAGCACACGCGTGGCGCTCCCGCACATGAGTCGGCGGCAATCTGTTGCGGGAAGCAATCTGGGCTTCTCTCGCGAGTTGGCCAGTCTCTTTTTTGAGGCAGACGTGGAGGGCGACAGAGAGGTCACGTTTGGCGAGTTTTCGAGTCGGATAGTGCCAACCAAGATGCTCGCAACCTCTTCCAAGGAAGAAATCAGAGAGCTCTTCGACAGCATCGACACGGACAAGTCTGGTAAGATCTCCATGAACGAGCTCTTCCTGTGGACACTCAAGTACGCGCAAGAGGAAACGGGTACCGGGATAGATTCCGTCTTCCGTCGGTACGACAAATCGGGCAGGGGCGCGTTGACCATCACTGAATTCTGCACAGCTGCCGAGGAGCTCGGCTTTGGAGCAGCTGCGCACGACGTCTTCATAGAGCTCGATCCGGATGGTTCGGGGCAGGTCAGCTACTCAGAGATGAAGATAATGCTCGGACAGCGCTTGCTTTCGCCCATCGCCAAGCGGTTCATACGAGCAATGGCGTTCGACGCGGCGCAAAGAGCGGTGGAAGTGGATACTACAGGTTGGACATTGCGCCCCGAGAGCAAAGAGTCCATCCGAGAGCAAGTGCTCGAGAAGCTCAAGAGTTGCGCTCCTGCTCGAGCGAGCGACCTTTACCGCGCCATGAGCGGCGGTACCAACTTTATCCTCGGACGACACAACTTCCACTTGGCCATGTCGCGAATTGGGATGCCGCCGAATCAGGAGGCGCTCGAAAAGGAACTTTACGACGACATAGACGGCGACGGCAGCGGCATCATTGGCGACAGCGAATTTGTGGCTTGGCTGGCCGGTGGCGCCAGTCGCAGAGCGCGTGCTCGGAAGCTGACACTGCGCACGGGCCTTCTCGCGAATGCTCCCAAGTGGACGGGCGAGTGGGACGCAAACCGTCTGCGCCACGCGCTGCAGCTCGCGTTGATCCGAGCGGCCATCGCGCCCATCGATCTCATCCGCGGGTACGCAGGCGATGACGCGAGCTTCTCAAAACAAGAGTTCCTCTCGATGCTCAAGCGACTCGTCAACGACCCGGGTGATCTATGGGAGACGCTCCGCGACGTGGTGATCGAGCTCTTCAACACGATCGCGGGTAGTAATAAGTCGGTCGACGTGACGGAATTTCAGTCGTGGCTGCAGATGGGATGGATGGAGGCCAAGCGGGACGCAACGGGCTCCACGATCGAGGGCACGGGCCCCCTGGACGAACGGGTGGTCGAGACGGCGATCGAGCATTCCGCAGCGGCCGCCCTGAAGGTGGCGTCTTCGGCAACGACGGCCGTGCAGCGCCTGCAGCGGAGCGCCGTCTCGAGCACCCGCAGTGCACCCACTCTCATCGGCAAGCGCCATGTTGAGCAGCTCAACGCGTTGATGCAGCCATTGCTGCCTCGCACGTGGCCCGCAAAAGAGGGCGACCATTCGTTTGCAAGGCGGTGGGCCTACCGGCCCAAAGCCTGCCTCGTTGACAAAAGGCCGGTCCCCGTTCCGGATCCGCCGTTACCGCCGTGGCGGCTCACGCGCGCACGGATTGAAGGTCGCCACTTTCTCGTGCGCGAAGAATCCGAGGGCGTGCGGCCGCTGCGACGGGGCGAAGCCGCCCGCAAGCGAGCCGTCTGCTTTTACCAGGAGCACCGGCCGGCGCCATCCTGGGCGCCATCCCCGATGCATCGCACACCTCCATCGCGGCCGCTTGGGCAGCCAGGCGTTTTCGACGCTCGGACCTCGCTCCCGTTTGCCGGCGTGTCGAGGACGGTGATGACCGTGCAGGAAGTCGTGATGAAGGACCTCGCTGACGTGCGCGTGGCTGATTTCCTCGGGAGGACAAAGAACACGCGTTAGGTAGGTTAGAGTTCGCACCGTTCCATCAAGAGTCGCAGGCTTGCTCCCACGGTGTGTGGTGGCGGCGGCCGGAACTCGCAGGGACGCCCCTTATCAGCTCACACTCCATCCCCTATCGTCGTAAAAAAAGCCCAAAACGACGCGTCGATTAAGTCTCTTTTGGGAAAGTCTTTTGTTTCGCATCTTTTTCGCACCGGGTGCGAGGCCCGCGCAGCGTCGGGGTCTTCGTGTCGCTCGGGCTCGCTCGCAACTCTCGCTGACGCGCAGCACTCGTGGCCGACTCCATGACAGATTCTGAATCCGTAATGGTGAATGAGCCTGAGCTTTCTGACTATGTTGAGCTTGCTCAGCCATCAAGGCCATCCCCGCCATCGCCATCTCCCCCATCACCGCCGCCGCCGTTGCAACCACCACCACCACCGCCGCCGCCGCCATCGCCGCCACCGCCACCGCCACTATCGCCACCCTTGCCGCCGCCATCGCCGCCGCCACCGCCGCCATCGCCCTCACCGCCGCCACCATCGCCGCTGCCTCCGCCTCGGCCTCCGATGCCCCCGACACAGCCTCCACCGCCATCGCCCCCGCCGCCCCCGCGTCCACCCCACCCGAGCAAGCCACCCAGACACCCCTCGATGTTCGCACTCCCCAAAGTCCCGAAGCTCCCATTGGAGGACCTTCCTACTATGGCACTCGGCGGGCTTATGGCCCCGATGATGGTCGCTATGGGAATCCACCACGTGCTGGGCGCGCTGCTGCTCGTCATGACAATGCTCTGCGTCTGTTGGCGAAGAGCCGCACCTTTTGGCGGTGCCGGCGGCGGTGCCGGTGGTGCCGGCGGCAATGGCAAAGGCAAGCCCGGGTACTTGCGTCTCGAGGATCTCGATGATCTCGACGAGGATCTCGAGGAGGGGAGATTGCGCGATCCGCGTCCTCTTCCTCGTCCACCACCGCCAACTCGTGCAAACACCCTGGCGAACACCCTCCTCTCGACTCAACCCCCTAATCCCGATCCTGTGCGTGGGCGCCGTCCGTCGCACGAGCATCAGACGGCGTCGTCGCGGGCGCCCTCGGATCCCAAGCCCCCCCTCGTCGTCCAGATCCCCTCACTGTTCTCTACCGCCACCACCTCTTCGCCCAGGGCGGGCTCAAAGCTCACCCGCGCGGCCATGGCCACGAGCGCCGCGAGCCCGTCTGCGATCGCGGCGGCTGCGACGCCACGCCCACCGCATGGCTTCGTATCGCATGCAGAGTGGGCACCGGACCTTCCATTTGTGTGCCATCCCATGCCGTCGGAGGCACCTCCCCAGGGTGCCACGCCAGGCAAAAACAGCCTAGCCCCCCCCGTGCGTTCTAGCTCCGAAGACCCATCCCTCGCTTCATCCCTCGAGGAGGACGAGGCGGAGGTCGAGAAGGATTCTGCGCGTGCGGCGGCGGAGATCCAGGGAGGAGTGGCCGCCTACCTTACGTATCAGCGGGCGGAGAAACGTAAAACGGAGAGGGAACTGGCAGCCAAGTTCGTGGTCAAGGAAGCTGAGGCCGTAGCCGCCTGGGAGACCGCTAAGGATGCGTGGGTGGCCGTGGACGCTACTATTGCAAGAGCAGACCTGGACTCTCAAGCGTCGTGGCAGAGCCCTAGCACAGCGACTGCCATCGTCGAAGTGACCCACACCCCGCATTGCTTCGAGCCGTTCCAACACGCAGTGGCCGAGATGGTACTGGCCACCAGGACGGCGCTACTGGGCGTCGATGAGGAGGCCTTGGCTCGGGAAGAGGAGCGAAGGCAACTTGAGGCCGCCGAGGCGATGAAACTCGCGAAGCACTATGCTCTCACGATCCTGGCCCATCACCAAGAGTCTCGGGCGTGGCGCACGTGGAAGGCAGTCACCGAAGAGGCGTGGGAGAAGAAGCTCGCATGGGTTCGCTGCCGTGCCTTCTTCATCAGGACTTACCGACGAAAAGGATTCGATCAGTGGTACGACGTCGCGAGTGCCACGTGGTCTCGAGAGCTCCAGATCATCACCGAGATCGAGACTTGCCGACAGTCGCGCGCCTTTGGGCGCTGGCGCGTGGACTACGAGGCGGATCGTATGATGAGGAAGCGCCTCGTCAAGCTCGCCCACAGGTGCAAGTACTCTGCTTGCTTTCAGGCGTTTGCCAACCCGACAGCCGATAAGTACAAGGCCTTCGAGCGCCTGCGCGACCATGCCGCTGCCAGGCGGGCGCGACAGGCAGCGGTGGCAAAGTTCACGGCCGTCCAAGTGCCGTATCAGATGCGCCTTGCGCTTCTCCACTGGAATGAGTCAAGTGCGGCGGCGCGCACGGCGGAGGAGCGTACCCGCCGCGTCCTCGCCCGACTCAACCCGGCCTCCGCCTCGATGCTCAAGGCCCTCGAGAAGCTGCACGAACACGCCCTGTTCGTTCACAAGGTCGAGAGCGCCGCACGTGGCTTCCTGTACGGAAACGTGCGACGGGGCTTCATGACGTGGGCTGGCCTGCGCCAAGAGAAGCTCGTGCATCAGCAGCAGGTGGTCTGGCTTGCCGTGCAGCGCGGCCACCGAGTGGGGGCCCTTCAGGAGATGTTCGAGGAGATTACGCCGTCCGTCATCGAAGAGCTGATCCAAATGAAGGACGCTCAGGGGACCACGCCGCTACTCTGGGCATCCAAGCGTGGATTCGGCGATATTGTCGAGGTGCTCCTCGCGTTCAGCAGCGACTTGGAGAGCGTAGTAGGCGCGCGTGACGCTGACGGCTGCTGCCCGCTGCACCATGCTGCCCGTCGCCACCACAATGAGATTGTGGCGATGCTTCTCGATGCAGGCGCCGACGTGCACGCCAAGAATAGCGTCGACAAATCGACGGCGCTCCATTGGGCGGCACGCAAGGACAATGGCGTCGCCATCCAGATGCTCCTTGAGGCGGGCGCCGACCGCGAGGCGCAGAACTCGTGGGGCGCGACGCCCTTGGACAATGCGCTGTTTGCTAAGTGTTGGCATGCGGTGCAGCTCCTTGCGACGGACGCCGAGACGTTACGGGCGGCCGCCGAAGAGCTTGCGATCGAGCGGATCGTGCGCCCAACGGCAGAGGAGCGACACGAAAAATTAGCGAAGCTGGCTATGAATACGATGGTGCAGCGCGAGAATCGTCGCCAGAAGCTCGAAGCTCAGCACCAGGCTCGTGAGCAGCAGCAGGCTGCTATTGACGAGGCCGCGCGAGCCGCGCGCCGCCAGGGGGCTGCCGATCGTGCCTTGGCACGCGCGCTGCTGCCAGCGGCTGGGCACAAGCTGTCGGTTACCAAACAGAGGACCGCTTCTCCTCGGAAGCAAGCGCCCGGTGGCAATGGCGGCGGCGGCGCCCGAGACGGCACCCCGTCGAGCCCCCCTTCCAAACGTGCGGGGGGCAAGAGTAGTGCTCTGAGTTTGCGCGCACTCGAAAAGGAGCTCAAGAAGAAGACTGGCGAGACCGGCGCTCCCGTGCCGCCGCCGACCACGGCGATGGTCCCCAGCTGCAGCTCCGTGGCTCCCGCAGAAGAGTTGTGGCGCGGCTTCTCGCTCGCGCAGCATGAAGAGCTCAAGCGGTGTGTGGACGAGGCGCGAGCGGCTGTCGAGGAGGCGGGGCCGCATGCGATGGACTTCATCAAGAAGCGGCTCGCCGAGGCTGAGGCGTGGCTCGATGATCTCGCGGCGGTGAATGCAAGCGCAGCGGCGGGCATTGAGCTCGACGGAGACTCTGCCGCCGAGACCTCTTCGAGCTCGGCTTCAAGCCTTGTGCCGGCCGAGTTGGAGCTGCCGAACGACGCCCTCTTGTTTGAGGCGACCTGTTCGCTCTCGCCCGTGTCGGCGAGCGAGCTGACGCCGCCGCCCGCGCACCCATCCGCGAGCCCAAGCTCCGGCGAGTCGTTGTCGTCGCGTCACTCGCACCGTTCACCCAAAGGGGCAAGCGAGTCGCCGATGCAGCGGCAGGTGCGCAAGGATCGGCTCAAAGCGCGCACGTCGGCAGGCCACAAGACGCCCGGCCCGCGACGCAAGATTTAGAGATGGAGTAGAGGCTGGTACTCAGACGAGTGGAAGTTCCCGTGCGATCCTGGCTTGTGTGAGATGCACCGGCGTGCACTTCGTGCCGCAAGTGCGACCACAAGGCCCCCGCCGAGCCATCTCGTCACTTCTCAGCATGTGGCGAGCTCAGTGGCGAGCACGACAGTCGGTGTATCCGACGCGATTCATTTCATCAATGGCTGTGGTCAATATCTAATTTGCAATTTGTCATCCGCATCGCGCACGGAGCGCAAAGCCGTAGTCGCGTACACATGGAGCCGTTAAAGTTTACACGACAGGGAGGCGCTAAAGGCTAAACCTTAACCTTAAAGCCTGCGGTATCGTACCGTACGGGGGGTATCGAGTCTCGGGCAACTGTGCCATAGTGCCGAGTTCTCTACTATTTGCTTCTACTTTTCTTTCAGCCGTTCTTCATAGAGCATGCCAAGTCCTGCTCGCCCAAACTGACCCGCACGCAGCGGACCTCTTGGTGGACCACCTCGGCCGCCTCTTGGTGGACCGCATTCCGAGTCTCCGTCCTGAACCTCCGTCTACGTGATGATCGCCGTGGACCCGTCAGCGGAGTCGCCTCATCCACCCGAGACCATGATATGTTGGCTCTACGCGACCAATGGCCATACATCATTCCGGTGCCATTGGGTAGCAAGCAACGCGAGCAAGTCTCCACATTCATCAACAGCGCGCGGCCGCCCAAACAGTAGACACTCAGCCTGCGATGGAACAAGTGCTGCAAGAAGAAGGACTCCGCCGAGGGGCTCCGCCAAGCAGCAGGGTGCATCGGATGCGTGGTGCAGCGGGGACGAGAAGCTTCGCCCCTCGATAGGAGCTCGGGTGTACACTGGGCTCGTGGGGGATCGGGGTCGAGAAGCGACGACCACATCTCCACGCGTGAGCGCTCCCAATACTGCGCGTCGCTGATCGCATACTCCCCGGCGTCGATAGATCGTTTCTTATCTCCAGCGGCTAGGCGCACAGCAGATGCAGTTCCGATAATGACAGTGTCGTCGATGGCGCCTTCGACATAAGGAGACACAAATGCAAAAATGCTCGAGTTGCGCACGAGCATCGGTTGTCCTAGGAGGCTCATCATGAATTGTCCGGTGGCCGCATCCCGGTGCCAGCTGAGTTTGGTGAGGTAAGTGTACAGGTACGCATCGGGCCGCGTCTTGACGATGACGTCGTACTCTGGGCCCACCAAGCTCAGTGCGCGCTCCCAGAGTACGTACTGCGAGTACAGGTGGAGGTGCCACGATTCCGGGTCCGGGCCCAGAATCGACGTGTTCAGCCTCGCGTACTCGCCTAGCCAAAGCCCATTGAGAGCAAGGCCGGCCTTGTAAAACGACTTGCGAACGGCAGCTTCCGCCGCTCCGTGGCCTCCATGTTCGAGACCAAGCACGCACTCCGATTCGCGGTCGAACCAAGAGGCAAGGAAGATGCCAGCTGGCGGCGATTGCTTTAGCATCTGCTCGGTTGCCAGGTTGCGCGAGCACCGTTGCCAGTGCCGTAAGCCTCCTGCAATTGCGATTGCCACTCGAATAGGAGCGCCAGCCGGTGCTGCCTCAGCCCACGGCGCTGGTCGACAAACGTGTGTGCCTGGCCTTTTCTTGGCTGCCTTTTGCAATAGAGCAACGCACTCTGGCACGCCGTGCGCCCGTTTGCCAAAGAAGTTGCACCTCCGCCTCAACGGATGCTTTGGAAAGAAGAGCGCGCAGCACCGCCAGCCGCAAGTCGAGACATTGCATGAAACACGGCAAGCCGACTTGCATGACAGCATGCCGCGAACGGCCTTTCACGCGCTGCGCCGGTACACAACTGTATGTTTGGTTACCGGTCGAACTATACCGTACGCTTTCTGTGGGAAACGCGGCGCGAGCGATGGAGAAGAGCCTTAACTATACGCGAAAGCCACATACAGCTGTACATGTACGCTAAACTGACCCAGAGCGCATGGAGTCACGCGATACACGCCCTATACGGCTATACGTGCTTGCCTATATTAAACCCAGGCGCTGCGGCATACGCGGAGGCGTAATATGCAGCTTGCAGCCAAGCGCAACACGCCCATACGCAGGGCTATACGACGCGAAACGCCGGGGCTCTGAGGCGCCACACACTCAGTACGCCGTAGCCATCGGAGCTCATCGTCATGAAGTACCACCTTGTATGTGCTACTCCCCGCCCGGGGATAAATCGTGGTTGCACCTCTCAACCACAGCGGCAAAGGTTCAGCAGCCTCGCTTGCATCTACCCGTCGGCGCCCTCCCCACCTCACTTCTGTGCCCCCGTGCCTTGAGATGAGCGTGGTGCCCTGGCGGCCTGCTAATTGTTGGACATGCGTGGTGCAAATCTGTGCAAATATGTGCACATCTGCATCGGACATCCGAAGCCCGATGGCGTCCTCGTCCTCGCAGGCTCTTCTCGACGCCGCCTCCCAGCAGCGGTGGACGTCCGGACGGCCGAGGCGGCGCGCCGTCAGAGCATCAGCCCAATGAGCTTCGTCAGAGCACCAGCCCAATCAGCCAGAAGGCGAGCGTGGCCGAAAATGAGCTTCGTCAGAGCATCAGCCCAATGAGCCAGAAGGCGAGCGTGGCCGAAAGCGCGGAGACGAGCATGGATGCCGGTAAGCCGACCAGCACAAAGTCGGCCGCGTTGACGTACGCTCGCCCGTAATCATCCTCAGCGAGCAGTGAGTTGACGTTTGGGAAGCTGGACATGGGCAACGCCATGGCGGCGGAGCACGTCAGAGTACAGCAAAAGACGATCTGGGCGGGAGCGCCCGCGTGCGCGCCAATCGACGCGATGAGCGGCATCGTCACAATCGCGGCGACCGTGTGAGAGACAAACGACGTGATGACCAGCATCGCCCCAACGAGCTCCGCGGTGAGCAGCCACACACTGGTCCCACCGAGTGACAGCTGCGCTTTGAGCAGCGAATGCGAAGCGAGGTGGAGCAGACCTGACTTGGAGACGGCGAGCCCGAGGGCATTGCCCCCTCCGATGAGGGCGAGCAAGTGCCAGTTCAGCCCGTTGAAATCGTCCTTCGTGAGGAAGCCAGAGCCAAACGAGCCGACCACGAGCGCCAACCCAACAACCGCAGGGTCGCCAAACGTGTCGTGCAGCGGCGGGAACGAGAGCGTCGCCCAGAGCACAGTGGTCGCCATAACACAGCAGAGCATTGACAGCTCCCGCCGGCCGAGCTTCTGCTTCTTCTCGATGGAGATGCGCGGCAGCTGGGCGCAATCAAACGGACGCAGCAGCAGCAGCAGCAGGCCGTGCACAAGGAGCAGCCCAATTTCCGCGATTGGGAGAGCCACGAGGAACCAGGTACCAAAGCCGATGGTGGCTCCCCTGTACGCGAGCGCCTGCAGCGCCACCGCGTTCTGCGGCGACGCGATGGGCGTGAGCATGCCGCCGAGGTTGCACGAGAAAGCGAGTCCGAGCACCAGAGCCTTGGCGTAGCGCGAGCCGCCGGGCATCTCGCGAAGGAGAGGAGTGAGCACGTTGAGCAGCAGGATGGGCGCGGTCACGTTGGAGACGCACATGGACGTCGCGAGACCGAGCTGCATGATCACCAGCATGAAGGCGAGCGGGTAGCGGCCCAGCCACTCGCTCAGCGCCGACGCAAGACGGAGCTCTAGCTGGCAGCGACTCACCACGGCCGCGGCGACGAGGCCAGCGAGCACGAGCAAGATGACTGGAGACCCGAACATGGAGGAGAGGAGCAGTTTGGCGGCGTCCGCGGCCTCCATGGCCGGCGTGGAGCCGGAATCGTCGGTGGTGTCGTGCTGCACGTCCCCGTGCTTGCCCGTGTGCTCCTCGGGCTCCGCGGGCATCACGCGACCCAGAACGACCAGTACGGGCACGAGCAAGGACGTCACAAAGTACGGCAGCGCCTCGGTGAGCCAGAGCGTGATGATGCTTAAGAGAACGCACGCGCATCGCTTCTCGAACTCGTTATTGCCATCCGGGTCCAGCAACGGCGTCAGCAGCAAGACGGCGCACGCGACCAGCACCGAGGCCACCACACCCCAAACACGCGGTGTCGAGGAGACCGGAGCTTGCGGGGCGCACTGCTTGCGACCCTCCGCCTTCATGCTGAGCACCGCCTCGGCGTTGGAGCACAGCTGCTCGAGCGCCACCATCCAGTCCTCGATCTCGCTCAGCCCGGTGTAGAAGGGCTCGGCGGACAGCCGCTTCAGAATCTGTGGTTGCCGTGGCGTGCCTCCGATCAGCTTGTCGAGCTTCTTCACAATCTTGCGGATACCCTCGTGGTTCACGAGGACGAACGAGCGCAGCCTGGCGCACGCGCAGTACGTACTTGTTACCAGCTGCTGATCGACTGCGCGCTCCGACGCGTTGTATGACTGCGTTGTGGGGCTGGCTTTGTATACGCTGAATGCATTCTGCTGCAATAGTACCTCCATGCTCTTCCTGATTTTATCATGCTGCTCTTTGACGTGTGTATTCATTCGGACCACATCGGCGTCGAGAACCTCGTTGAAGGAGTGCTCTATCTCCGCCAGCTTCGAGGCGCTCATGGTCATCAAGGGCATCCCAGCGGAATCGTCACGCGATGCCCTTGATGACCTCGGTGACGATTCGGCTATCGAGACGTCGTCCTCGGTCTTACTCGACGGAATCTGCTTCATGATGCGCTTCATCTTCTCGTAGCTCAAGTAGTGCTGACGCCATTCGGCGATCGCCCGGATGTCGACGACCTGGCCGAACTTGACCATGGCGGCCGCCGCGAGGTACGCCGCGCCAGCGGCAGGCAGGAAGCGCCTGCAACAAGCGCCAGTATCCCAAGGCTGCGCGGGAGATAAATCGATCTCCACGTGCCTCGTCGAAATAAGCAAGCACTGCGTCAATGCAGCAGATTTCATCATACATTCTAGGGTGCGGCACACGATTCGGACGTCCCCCTCCGGGAGTTCACGCGCGCACGCTGTGAACTTTTTGCTTCCTTCCTGCTGGAGCAGAATGAAAGAATCGCTAGAAGCCGCACCGGCAGCGGCGGCCACAACGCACCCTCTCGAGTCCTTCCTCACCTGCACGGTGTGCAACCAGTACTTTGACGACCCGCACGTTCTGCCGTGCTACCATCGTTTTTGCAAGCGCTGCCTCAGCACGAGCGGGCGCTGCGCCCTCTGCCGGCAGCCCTATTATCCAAAGGACGTCGGCCAGCGGGACACGGTGCTCAGCAGCACCGTGTCGCGCTTCTGCGAGGTGCTCGCGGCATCGCGTGTGAGTTCGAAGCTCGTCGAGCCGGTGCCATCCAAGGCTGCGTCACCCTCTGCCGCTGCGGCCGTGCCGCCGCCAGCCCTATCCGTCGTTCCCACCCCCGTCGTTGCCGACAGAGATCACCGCGAAGTGCTCGAGGCGCGGCTGCTGTTCATCGAGAAACGCCTGCGCGTGACCGCTGCGCTCATCGGTGCGCAGCACGGCCCCGGCGGGCTCCAGGGCACATTGGGGTTTTGCAAGGTGCCCCCGTTGCCCCTCGAGGATGCGGCACGGACGGCAGCAGCAGCAGCAGCAACAGCAGCGTCAGCGTCATTTGCGCCACCAGCAGAGGAGGTACGCGCGAACGCGCCAGGCAGGCCCTCGGAAGGTGCTCGCAGCCCCAAGCAGAGCCGCCGCGAGGTAGAGGTGGAGGTGGAGGCGGAGGCGGAGGCGGAGGCGGAGGCGGAGGATGCGGCGCCTTCCGTAGCAGCAGCAGCGCATCCTCCAAAGCGGCGGTGCAGCCTGCGCGGGCACGATGTGGGTACTCCTCCGCTCGGTGAGGCCGAGGTGGCCGAGGCGGATGCGCTGTGTTGGGCGTCGTCTGCGCTGCCAGCGCTGCCTGCAATACCGGCTCGTGTGCCGTCAGCGCCGCCGCTGCCGCCGTCTGGCACGAGGCAGCAGCAGGAGGAGGAGGAGCCGCCACCGCCGCCGCCGCTGCCGCCGCCGCCGCCACTGCCGCCGCCGCTGCCAGACGCGGAGGTGGAGGGGGAGATGAAGGCGGAGGCGGAGGAGGACGAGGACGATGAGGAACCTGCTCCATCCGAGATCCGCTCGCCGTGCATCTGCACATCGGGCCTCGACGCCGAGCAGGAGCGCCATGTGGAGCGGCTCGTGCGTCAGCTTGGTGGCAGCGTGGCCAAGCAGTGGAAGCCAGCGGTGACGCATCTGGTGGCCGCCGAGAAGCAGGCAGGCTCGAATGCCGCGCGCGCTGCCCTGAGCGCTCGAGGCGGCGCGCCCGATGGACGCACACGATGCGCCGCGCGCACCCAAAAGTATTTACGAGCCGTGCTCACGGGCCAGTGGGTCGTCCGGTTCGGCTGGGTACTCTCGACTCAACGCGCGGGCTTCTACGTTGATGAGCAACGGTTCGAGTTCGCCGGCGACATGTCGACCCAGATGGCCAATGGCATGGGTCGTGGCGCGCCACGTAACGGGCGGCTTCGCAAGCTGCAAGGCAAGCCAGCCCTCCTTGCGAACCATCAGTACGTGCTGCACGGGCCAATCCGGGAGCTCAAGGAGAAGGACTTGCACGAGCTGCTCGGCCTGATGGGCGCCAAACCGCTGGCCGAGCTGCCCAACACCCTCGAGAGCTTCCCTGCTCTCGCCGCCGCCTCCGCCTCCCGCCGCCGCTCAAACGGTCGCGCAAGCTCGGGCGGGTTGCTCGCGAGTAAGGTGCTCGTGTTCTGCGAGAGCCATCCCGATGAGCATGAGGCCGAGTTCCGGCAGCGCTGCCTCAAGCACCAGATCAGGCCGCTCAAGCCGCAGTGGGTCTTCGACACCATCTCGTACCAAGCGCCTCGACCGGACGTCGAGGCGTACGGCTTCACTGAGTCGGTGCTCGAGAGGGCGGGCCTGGTCGCCACGGACCGTTAGGGTCACTGACTGTCCCCCCCACACATTTCACAGGGTGTATTATACGGGCGAGCCGAGATGAGACCTAATGAGATTCAGAGGAAACTACCGAGAAACTACCATTCAACACTCTGCATCCCGTTCGTCCGTCGGCATAATGCTCTCTGCGTCCTTCATGCCTCGCACCGCCGCGCCGGCGTTCGCTACGTCTGCTCTGTCTCGCTCGACGCTCCGCATGGACTCGCGCGACGACCTGGCTGATCGCATCAACAAGGCGGTGAGAGCATCGCCCACACTCCTGCCGATGCTTGCCCGCTTTCTAAATCCTGAGCGCGCATCCGCGAGCGCCATCACCACTGACTCGAGCTCGCATCCCGTGCCATGCACGCGCAGGTCCCCGTGCTGTCGGACACCGTCGCAAATCCGACCTACCTCACCACCGCCGGCAACTTTGATCCGAACGCCTTCGTGCAGTCCCTGCCAGGCATCTCCGGCCCGCTTGGCTTCTTCGACCCCGCGGGCTTTTGCGCGAGCAGCAATGGCGCCAACGGCGCGGCGACCGAAGGCAAGGTGCGCTTCTACCGCGAGGTGGAGGTGAAGCACGCCCGTGTTGCAATGCTCGCGGCCTTCGGCTTCCCCGTCGCTGAGCAATGGCATCCGCTCTTCGCCACCGACGACGCGCCGTCCTTCTCGGCCTTCCAGCAGACGCCGCTGCAGACCTTTTGGCCCGTGGTGGTCGCTGTCATCGCCGTCATCGAGATCTTCTCCATCTTCCCGGCCTTCGAGGACCCCAACATCGAGGGCTGGGCCATCAAGTCGACGCACACCGCGGGCGACTTCGGCTTCGATCCGCTCGGTCTCAAGCCCAAGGAGCCCAAGGAGCTGATGGAGATGCAGACCAAGGAGCTCAACAACGGGCGCCTCGCCATGATCGCAATTGCGGGCATGGTGGTGCAGGAGGCCGTCACCGGCCAGAAGCTCTTCTGAGCGCGCGCCCTTGAGGAGTCTCCATAGCGCGCCCTTGAGCCTTGTGCCATGAGGTGCGCCCTTGAGGTGTCGCGTGAGCCCTTGAGGTTGTAGAAAAACTGTTCTGTCTTCCGATTCCCCAGATGTCGTGCGGCACCACGGCTTGAGGATTTTGGGTTGCGAGTGCGTGCCCACGACGGCGTTCACACCTTAATGGCGGAGTCAAGGCGAGTGCTGCCGAGCAACTTCTCGGCGACGAACAAGCGCCGCTCGCCCGATAGGCCCGTGGCTGTGCCACAGACGCACCCCAGTAGCTCTGCCGGCGGCGGCAGTGCATCTTCTCAGCCAGTGCCGTCGAGACTCGCGTCGGTCGGCTCACACCCAGCCAAGGTGCCACGAAGACTGCCACCGGGCTTCGGTGCGCCTGCATCGCAAGCTGCTGCAAACGCGGCACCTTCGGCCTCGCACGCCGCTGTATCGCCAATCACCGTCACGCTTTCGCTGCTGTCGCCCACGGCGTTCGCCGTGCGCTGCTCTCGCGCGCACTCCCACGTACAGCAGCTCCTCGACTCGGTGGCTGTGGTGGCTCTGCCGCCAGAGGAACGGCTGCGCCTCGAGGGCAGCGCCAGCCGTGACGCCGGCGTCGTCGTGGCGGCGTACTCGTTGAGCGCGTACGAGGCCGTGCTCGGCTCGCTCAGCGGCGCCCCGTCGCACTGGCGACTCACTCTGGTGCAGATACCACGCCCGATCCTCGCGGCTGCGACCCTGGCCCCCGCCACCTCGGGCCGCCAAGCGAGCGGCCGCAGCACCGTTCTGGACCGTCTCCCCGAGGGACTACGCGCTGCCCTTGCACCGCACCAGGCCGAGGGCATCGAGTTCATCGCGCGCCGTCGCGGGCGCGCGCTGATAGCTGATGAGATGGGAGTGGGTAAGCTGATGGCCTCTGATGGCCTCTGATGGCCTCTGTTGGCCTCTGATGGCATCTGATGGCCTCTGATGGCCTCTGATTGCTTCTAGCTGATGAGATGGGAGTGGGTAAGCGACTCCAAGCGGTCGTACCAACCCCGTCTCTGGTGGCCTCTGATGGCCTCTGATGGCCTCTGGTGGCCTGTGATGGCTTTTGATGGCCTCTGATTGCCTCTGATGGCTTCTGGTGGCCTCTGATGGCCTCCCTCATCAGGCAAGACACTCCAAGCGATCGGAGCCCTCGCTCTGTACCGTGACGAGTGGCCCGCCGTGGTCCTATGCCCGTCGGCCGCACGCTTCCAATGGCGGGACGAGCTGCTGCGCTGGCTGCCCGAGCTAGCATACGATGCGGGCGTGCGCGTGCACGTACCTCTCTCGGCAAGCGCCGCCACCGCCGCTGACCACGACGACGACGCCGCCGACGCTCTCGACGATGCGGGCGCATCGGCACCGCCATCTCTCGCGCCCTCTGCCCTCGTGCATGTGCTCTCGTACGACCTCGCCGTGCGCTGCTCCGCGGCGCTCAGCTTGCTCGCACCGCGCGTGATCGTGTGTGACGAATCGCAGTATCTCAAGTCTCGCACGGCGCAGCGCACGCGCGTTGTGCTCCCCCTCCTAGCGCAAGCTTCGCGAGCCTTGTTGCTCTCGGGCACTCCCGCGCTCTCATCGCCGTCAGAGCTCTACACGCAGCTGCATGTCCTCGCGCCCCAGGTCTTTGGCAGTTGGACTGGCTTTGCACACCGCTTCTGCGATGCCAAGCGCACGCGCTACGGTCTGGATGTGAGTGGAGCGTCGAACCTGGCCGAGCTCCATACGGTCATGTTTGCCACCGTCGCGCTCCGAAGGACCAAGAATCAGGTGCTCGCGCACTTGCCTCCCAAGCGGAGGGAGGTGCTGCTGCTCCCGTGCAATGCGGGCGAGGGCGACGTGCGAAGGCTCGAGAAGCTCCTCAACGCGGGCGAGGGGGTGGATGGCGCTCGTCACGGCGCTCATGCTGCTGGCGGGGGTGGTGCTGGCGGGGGTGGTGGCGGCGGGGATGGTGGCGGCAGGGGCGGAGGCACCACTGGCGGCGGCGGCGGCGGCGGCGGTGGCACCGGCGAGACTCGCGCGCTGCTGCTGAGCGCGTACCAGGACACCGGCATCTCCAAGCTGCCCGCTCTCATCCAATACGTGCGCACTCTCGTGGCGTCACGAGCCTCCCATCCCAAAGTCCTCTTATTTGGTCATCATTTGGCGGTGCTCGATGGAGTGGAGGAGGGCGCGCTGGCTTGTGTGGCACACATTCGGATTGATGGCGCGACGCCGCCTGCAGCGCGCCATGCGGCCGTGCTTCGCTTCCAGCAAAGCGCCGAGTGCCGCGTGGCCCTGATCGCCATCTCGGCCGGTGGCACCGCCCTGACGCTCACGGCGGCCTCGCACGTTGTCTTCCTCGAATTGTACTGGACCCCAGCTGCGCTGCTGCAGGCCGAGGACCGTGTGCATCGGATCGGGCAGACGGCCGCGCGCGTGCAAGTGACCTATCTGCTCGGGGCGGGCACACTCGACGAGGCGTTGTGGGCGGCCCTCAAGCGCAAGTCGCGAGTGCTCGGTGAGACGCTCGAGGGGCGCGCGGAGGCCTGTGCTACGACCGGCGTGGCGGGAGCTCTCTCCTCCTCCTCCTCCGCCGCCGCTGCCGACTCCGCCTCCGCTACCAGCACAGGTCTGGCGAGCGGATTGCTGCTGGCAGCCGGAGCGGTACGTCGGCTCGACGCCCTTGGCCACGTGTGTGACGGTGCGACGAGCCGCTTCTTCACAGCGCCCGCCACGGCGCCGCCTCTGCCGGCGCGTGCAGCCGCACTCAGGAAGATCGGAGCGAACGCGGGAGTGCCCATCAATTTGGTCGAGGAGGAGGAGGCGGCGGCGGCGGAGGAGGAGGGGGAGGTGGTAGCGGAGCAGCACCGGCTAGTGGAGCGGCTGCTGCTAGGTGAGATGGATGGCCTTGCGCACGTGATGACGGCAGCCACCTCGACGGAGGGTGCGGTCGACGCATCTGAAGATGTCGACCACGACGATGCGATTGATGGAGCTGAGTAGCGGACGCGGCGCGACGGTGGCGTGGATCACACGCATGTAACAGCTAACTACGCATTTGAGGAATTATAATAATAATGAAGTAGACCCGTCGCTCTCAAACAAGATACGTGACGCGCGACGGTTACATCAGTACCATAAGCCTACGTCATTGTATCATGCGCGGCTCCAGCCACTAGACAAGACCTTCTACGTTCTAGGCGCAGCCACCTTGACCTTCCTCACTGTGAGAGTAATTCCTGAGCGCAGCCGCGGGCCTCAGTCGAGTCAAAGCCAAAGGCATCCCAAAAGCCGGCCCTCAGTCAAAGCCAAAGGCGTCCAAAAATTCGTCGGCCGTCGCCGTCCCACCATTCACGTCGACCTCGGACGCGTCAAACTTGTGCATGCCGCCCGCCACCTTGACGCCCTGGGCCTCGAGCGCCTGCATCTTGGCGATCCTCTCGTCCTCCTCCTTCTCCTTCTGCTTGGCTTTGAGAGCGTTCTCCTCAATCTTCTTCTTCATCTCCGCCGCCTCCTGCTCCTTGAGCGCCTTGAGGTCGAATGCCGGCTCGTACGGTGCGGTAGGCAAAGCCGAGGGCATCGAAGCAGCAGAAACAATAGGCTCGTCCTCGTTGTGGTGGTCGTCGTCGTCGTCGGTGGCATCATCCACTTGAAAGCGCTCGCCCGCGTGCGCAGCGGCGGCGCGCGCGGCCGCCTCGTCCTCGGCGGCGGCTGCCGCACCGTCCAGCCGCGCCGCCACCGCCGCCGCCATCGCAAACGCACCGAGCAGCTCAGCCTCATCGAGACCGAGAGTGCCGATGAGCACCAGTGAATGCAATGGACCGCCAAAGTCGATCGCACGCAGCTCCTCGAGCGTGCCGGTGACCACTTGCTGGTCAGCATGGCCCACGCGCGACACGCCAATGGCGCGCGCCTCGGGCGGACACACTCCCTCCGCACGCTCTGCCTCGACGGCAAGCAGTTGCCCGATGGCCTGCCGTATGGACATGTAGCGCGGAGGCAAGTACTCGGGCTTCTTGCCCTTGGCCAGGCTGATCATCGTCGGCTCACGCACCTTGATGTCGAGGAGCGCGAGCGTGTGCAGGCCGGCCCGCCGGTTGGCAGCCACCTTGGCATAGAACGAGTCTGGCCGCCACGTTTGCGAGAAGAAGGGGATCGAGATGGTCTCGCCAAAGCGATAGAGCTGCAGGCCACAGCAGCCGATCGCGTTCATGATCGAGGCGTTGTGCACCACGTGGGTCGTCACGCCAAGCTCACGCGCACGCGCGAGCAGGTCGCAGTGCGTGGTTGCGCCGAACGGGTCGCCGACGACCAGCATGGCGATGTCCTCGTGCCGCGCACGCTCGAGGATGGGCTCGATCTCCGACTCGACGAGCTCGCGCGGCGCCTCCTCGATCTTGATGCTCCACGCCTCCTCGAGGCGCGCGCGTGGCACGCCGAGAATGGATGTGTACGCTTCGAGATACACAGCCGAGCACTTTTGGACGGCGCGCAGGCCCTTGAGCGTAATGTCCTGAGGTGGTCAAGGCATGGAGCAGGCCGAACGAGAGGTGAGTGTGCGCTAATATTCTTCGAAGGGGCAGGGGATTTCGTGGTGCTTGCAGCCTCGGATATAGCTCACCTCCTCATCGGCGAGGCCGAGGCCGATCAAGTGGAATGGCATGACCGGGCCGGTCTGAATGGACGCGTCGGGCCACGTGTCGCCAATCTCAATTGCCACCCACCTCGTTTCTTCTTTCTCGAGAGGTGATGATCTGAAATCCATCATTCTGGTTCGACTCGTCGCCCGCGTCTCACGTGATTTCACGAGATTTTTCATATGCCGCAAGGAAGCCTTCGCCTGAGTCTCTGCTTCGCCGTTGCCCATGGGTTACGAGTGGGCACTCTTCCGATGCCTCCGGAGCCGATATTGCGAAGTGTGTCGATCGGGTCAAGCAGTCTTGTTACGCAAACGCTTCCGCTAAGCAGCGTTGCCCGATGGCCAGTGTGGATCGCACCAGGTGATGCGAGCACCGTCACATGCATAGCCGGGACCATGGCCGAGGACGAAAAAGGTGGTTGGGTGAACCCGCTCACGTTTGAACAGCTATGGCTTCCGCAGGGCTTGGCGATGCCAAAGAGCCGCGCAGCGCTGGGAGCGGTTCTCAAGAATGGTGTTCCTCGCTTTCTGTTCCCGACCACCGCGACCACGGTCGGAAGTGATGGTGGACGGCGACTATGGTACAACCGCGGAGTGAATTCCCTGCCGCTAGCGAAGACGTGGCTCACATTTGGAGACATTCCCATCAATGATCTGCGTCTGTCGGCGTACACCCAGCTCCTTCCCAAGACGTTCGGGTCCAAGGAGGCGGAGGTTGGGAGTGACGAGGCGGTGGATTTGGCCATCCGCAGGAGCGTATGGAAGCCCGTGCTTCCACTGATCTCCGTGGCCGACGCGTTCAACACCATCTTGGAAGTCATGGCGAGTGCTCCAGATGCCCTGGGCGAGGGCTTCTGCTACCTCATCGTGCCGCTCAGTGAGGAGATTGCGCTACCCGAGGAGGCCATCCAGCCTGGGAACCGGCTTCGTCTCTTCCTCTCGGACGTTGACGCCACCGAGGGCAAGCCCCTCAATCTTGACGACCGCGAAGGCTGGAAATGGACTCATGCCGAGTGCGATCTGTCGATGTTCGAGACCGAGTCCGGGAGGGAGAGTGACTTCATGCCGGAGGTGTACAAGCCGCTCTTCTTGAGTGAGTGAAGCTGAGCAGGAGCGGGCGAGCGCGGCTACGGAAGGTTTCGTCAACCAATTTGTTCTCCTCTGTTTCGTAACGGATGAGCACAGTAGACGCGAAAAACGAGATGCAGATGGCCGGACGATGGTCGCCAGAGGCCGGCCGACCAAGCATCCAGGGCGGAGGACGAGGCAGTGAATCCTCGATACCCGGCGGGAGTACGCTTGCGGATACACCGATCCATCGCGCTCCGCGGAAAGACCTCGCCCTCACAGTGAACTGCACGCTCCGTGTGCCACGCGCAGTTTTCGGCGCGGCGGCTGAGCCATCTTGGTCGCCGTCGAAACAGGAGACAGACTACAGCCGAAATGGTTACGGCCGTTTTGACCCGGTGCTGGGCACGGCTCATAACGCACACGCATTGCCACTTGCTGCGCCTAACGACTCCTTCGCTGAGAAGCCGCGCGATTTCGAGTCACGTCATTTGTCGTGGCAGTGCAAGCCGAGCATCGAGGGTGGCATCTTTGGCAGTGGAGCATCGCAGAGTGATGCGGGCCGCCGCGGTAGTGGCGGCGGCATGAGCGACCCTTTTCTCGGCCGGCTGCAGCAGGCCGAGGAGCGCGACCAGATGCAAGCACAGCAGATCTATGCGATGCAGCAGCAGCAGCAGCAGTACGCAATGCAACAACAGCGGCAGCAGCGGCAGCAGCAGCAGCAGCAGCAGCAGCAGCAGCAGCAGCAGCAGCAGCAGCAGCAGCACGCAATGCAGCAGCAGCAGCAGCAGCAGCTACGAGAGCAGCAATGGCGGCGGCAGCAGCAGCAGCAGCAGCAGCAGCAGCAGCAGCAGCAGCAGCAGCA
>ENA-UOUZ01000476-UOUZ01000476.1-mixed-culture-metagenome-genome-assembly--contig:-NODE-476-length-28222-cov-97.366493_pt1 | contig 28222 bp, 14 predicted proteins | sample MGYA00238154_ERZ761575 | MGnify/ENA primary metagenome ERZ761575 (study PRJEB28896, sample SAMN07631632) | mixed culture metagenome | isolation source: Freshwater growth medium | place: USA...
CCGGATCGCCCCGGACTGCCCCTAATTGCATGCGAGTGCCTCCCTAATTAGGTACTCTGATGGCCTCGGACTGCCCCGGATCGCCCCGGACTGCCCCTAATTGCATGCGAGTGCCTCCCTAATTAGGTACGAGGAGGGCTCGGATGGGCAGATGCTTCACGTGCTCACGGACGAGCTGTGCATGTGCGTCGAGTTCGTCGAGAGCGGTTGGACTGTCGATTCGCTCCTCGAGCGGGTCGCGAATGCGGAGCCGCGCTTCCATGCGCTCATCGACACGGGCGCGCTCATCACCGGCCTGGGCAACAAGGGCGTCGCGCAACGGCTGCTCGATCTGGGCTTGGGTCGCTGGTGCGAGATTGCGATTGAGATTGCGATCCCCTGATGGTCTTTGATGGTCCTTGATGGTCCTTGATGGCCTCTGATGGCGAGCGCGTGCATCCCTTATCAGGTGCGAGGGCGTCGTCTTCCTCGATGAGAGCGACGAGAAGGTGATCCTGGTCAAGGCGACTGGGCGCGTGCTCAAGCTTTCACAGTGCGGCATCGCCGTCGAGAACCGCTTCGCCTTCTACGACCAGATCCACACGACGGGCATGGACATCAAACATACGCTCAACGCGGCCGCGGCCCTCACGCTCGGAAAGGACATGGTGTTCCGTGACCTCGCGCAGGTGAGGGCCGCTGATGACCGTTGATTGGCCCTCATGGTGTTCCGTGACCTCGCGCCGGGACCTTGGTGAGCGCATACGACCGATCGCCTCTGATTGCGTCTGATTGCGTCCCTCATCATCGCGCAGGGTGCGTACCGTATGCGCGGCATCGCCAAGGGGCAGACGATCACGATGCTCGTCATCCCCGAGGTGCAGCAGCTCATGAAACGACAGCTCAGCAAGGCAAGGCAAGGCAAGGCAAGGCCCGCCGGCGCCGGCAGCGGCAGCAGCGGCGGTGTCGACGGCGGCAATGTCGACGGCGGCGGTGTCGACGGCGGCGGTGCCAAGGATCCCATGTTCGAGGCTGCACCGTCGGCGGCCGCCTCCGCCCCCTCAACGGCCGCCTCCATCCCCTCGGTCGCCGTCGTCTCGCGCGTCGTCTCGCACTCCACGCCCCAGGGCCAGCTGCTTCAGGACGTGGCCGCGTGGCTCACGATCAACAGCATGCGCACTGAGCGCGTTCAGTTCGACCAGCTGTGCGCGCAGAACCTCGCCACGTTATGGCGTCAGAATGCGTGGATGCAACTCCTCGAGGGCAAGGAGCACTTCAAGGTGCGGCCCGAGTGCGTGGCGGGCTTCATGCAGGAGAAGCTGGGCGAGGCGTACGTGTCCAACCGGCTGGGCAAGGTGAGCCGCAAACGCATAATGGCCTCTGATGGCCTCTGATGACCTCTGATTGCATTCTTCATCAGGTGAGCCGCGAGCACCTGTCCAATAAGAGCCTCGTCCTCTACTTTGAGGGGAAGACGAAGGACGAGGAGCTCATGCGCGCGATGCAGCAGGCGTACTCCCACTTTGGGTGCGAAGAGCAATCGACGGGTCTCTTCGAGGTTATCTATCTAACGGCGGCGCAGACGCCCTCCGAGTTCGCCACGAGCTTCCGCCATATGCCCTGGCTCTCGTTGCCCTTCACGCACGCGCTGCGGCGTGAGCAGCTGCGCCACTTGTTTGAGGTGAACGAGGAGAAGGATGCGGTGGTGCTGCTGCATATGGATGGATCCACCATCACGCGCGACGGCAAGCAGCACATGAAGCTCGCCTACCGGTGCCAGACGGCCCTTAACGACAAGCAGCAGGAGAACAAGCACCAGCTCGAGCTGACGAAACTGATCGAGAAGGAGCGCAAGCAGCTCATCACGCTCGAGAAGAGGCTGCGTAAGGGCGTCGTCGCGCGGCTCGAGCGCTGCACGGCGCAGCTGATCAAGCACATGCGGCTGCGCGAGTTTGAGGAGTTCACCACTGAGCAAGATGCCGATCTGCCGCCCAAGCTGCGCGCCGACCTCGCCGCAGTCGAGAAGGCCGTCGAGGAGGCGCGCGAGAAGCTGAGGGCGATCGATGCGGCCAGCCTCGAGCAGCTTCGCACCGCGTCCGATGCGACGAACGCCGAGCTGAGCGTCGATCTTCGAGAGGGCCTCGAAGCTGTGGGTGTCCTCTTCAGCCTCAAAGCCGACGTGTCAGCGGTGCAGACGCGGCTCATGGCGCGTGGTGCGGAGGCGTTCCGCGAGCGGCTGCTCGGCTTCAACAAGATGCACGTGCCGCCGACGGCGCGCGCACGGCTTCGCAAGTTTCTGAGCGGCGGCCGCTCGTCCGATCCGCTCACGACGGCGCTTCCTTCAGACGCACTCAGAGTGCAATCAGAGCAATCGGTGCTCGCGACCGCGTTGCGCGAGTGGGTGACGGCACTGGTCAACTTTGAGGCTGTATCGGCGGAGGAGTCGATCGCGCGCGAGCAGAATGCATGCACGCCGGTGATGCAGGCGGCATGCGAGTGCCTGTGCGATCTGCACGGCATGCATACGATCGAGGATGACCTCAGGGGCGCGTTGCTCATGGCGGGTAAGTTCGAGGCGCTCGATCCCACCACGGTAGCCGACAAGGTGGAAGAGGACCAGGAGGTCGTCCGGCTGCAAGAGCAGGCGAACACGCTCAAGAAGTTCGTGAGCCTGATGGACCAGGGGTTGAAGGACGCAGTCAAGGCCGTGCCTACCCTGCAAGACTCGATCCGGAACAGTGACTTCACGTACTCGAGCAGCGAAGTGCCCGGGCACATGGCGATGATCATGTCGCCGCAGGGGCGCGCGTCGGAATCGCATGCCGCACAGAACGCGGCCACCTCGCTGCTCAAGGCGACCATCTGGATCTCAAAGCCGTCGATGCTCCAGTCGGGCGGCTCCCAGGGGGAGACGCGGAGCACCAGCGAGATCATCGAGGAGGCGAGCAAGATCTTCAACGAGCTCGTTGGCAAGATTCGCGAGGCGGTCAATGACACGGCCTCCGAGACGATCAAGCCGGCGCCCGATGTCACCGAGGCCGAGTGGACCAAATTCAGTCAGCTGATCGAGGGCATCCACCACTCGACGATCCAGCACTCGTACCTGCTCACCTCGTGGCACAAGTGGGCGAATCTCGTGAGCGAGCTCTACCGCACCAAGAGCGGCCTCATCGCGAAGCGCACCGCAGCCAAGAAGGCGAAGGAGCAACTCGCGGCCATCACGAAGCAGCTCGATGATTCGAGTGCGGACTCGCCCTTCTCGCTCGCGCTCATGCACTCGGTGGCACAGGCGGCCAAGGACCTGGGCGCCACGCTCACGCACGAGGCACTCCTGTGGGTGCTCCATAGGTCCAAGGGCGACGAGCGTGTGGCGATCTCACTCGCGGCGGCGCAGAGCAGTGCGCGCAAGGTGCTCAGGGTGCTGCGAGATCCGAAGCTCTTGAGCAGCTTCGACGTGAGCCAGGTGACGAGCGCCATGGTGGGCAAGGTGCGCGAGACGCTCAAGGGTGAGGCGATGCTCAAGGTGTGCAACCAGCTCGACGCGATCGACGAGGAGGCAGGCGAGGCTCGCAGCCGCAAGGCTGGGGAGCGCCCCGAGCCGGGCGACACGGTCGTCGTTGTGGCGACACGCGACGATGAGGCGGAGCGTTGGATAGGGCAGCCAGGCAAGCTCGAGCACGACGATGGAAGCGAAGTGCCGTATCTGGTGCGCTTTGCCGATGGCGACACATGGTGGTTCCACGAGGGCGAGGTCGAGACCTCAGAGATCCTCACGATGAACGAGGAGGGTGAGGAGGGCGAGGCGGACGACGAGGATGACGAGGACGACGAGGACGACGAGGGTGGCAAGGAGGGCGAGGAGGGCGACGCCGAAGAGGTGGCGGCGGCCGCAGCGAGGCGTATTGTGGCGGGGGCATTGGCTGTATTGGTGGCAGAGGACCCGCCGGAAGCGCACGAGAAGGCGAAGGAGGAGAAGGAAGCAAAGGAGGAGGAAGAAAAGGAAGAGGAGGAGGAGGAGGAAGAGGAGGAGGAGGAGGAGGAGGAGGAAGAGGAGGAGGAGGAGGAGGGGGAGGAGGAAGAGGAGGAGGAGGAGGAGGAGGAGGAGAAGGAGGAGAAGGAGGAGAAGAAGGAGAAGAAGGAGAAGAAGAAGAAGAAGGAGAAGAAGGAGGACAAAGTTGAGCCTGGCCGGACAATCGTGCAAGAGGCCGGCGTGAAGAAGACGCAAAAGGGGAAGACGAGTGAGACGGTCGCGAAAGGCGAGCCGGGGGAGGACGGGGCGATGCCCGTGCTGGTCACTCCCGAAGGCCTCTCGCCGACGGAGGCGTGGCTGCTCCGCTGGGTGCGCGCCGTCGTGGCGCTCTATGAGGCCAGCTCGCAGGTGGAGCCGTACAAACTGCGGCTGAGGGAGAAGCAACGGCAGTTGGCGCGGCTGCAGCGCGACCAGGAGAGGTCCGTCGAGGAGAAGCATGAGGAGGCCCTCAAAGCCGCATCCGACCACGGCATCCCGAGCGACCTGTTCCCCGTCAATGAGCCGTGGAGCCTCTTCCCTTGGTACGAGCAGCTCGGACCGCGCGCGGATGCAGAGGAGAGCCTCCGACTCGCCATCGGGTTGCGTGACCTCGAGAGGTTAGGCAAGTACCTGCAGCTGGGCGCGGAGCGGGGGCTGCGCAAGCACAACTCAAGGATCTTCTACGAGGCGTCCGAGCTCGCGGACTTGCTCGAGGCCGAGGGAGTGGCGTCGAAGCGATCTCGGGCTATAGGGCTCAACGACGATGTGCCGTCGGCGGATCCGGACTTGGCGGACGCCCAGCTAGCCCAGCTGGCGCGCTCGCCGGCCGCGCCACCGCCGATTATGCGTGAGAAGACGGAGACGATCCGCCATCGGCTCAACGACGCTCTGTCGGCGTTCATCGAGGAGGTGGATACGAGCATCCTCGAGAGGCCGCCCGTGCAGGAGCCGCTCGTGCGCCTGCTCACCAAGCGTGCTGAGCAGTGGGCGCGTCTCATTCACACGGGGCGCGACGCCGAGCGGCGCGACCTGATCCTAAGCATGGTGACCGACGCGGTCGGGCTCTCGTCGATGCAGACTGAGCAGAGCAAGGAGCAGGAGCAGGAGAAGGAGCAGGAGCAGGAGCAGGAGCGCGAGATCGAGATGGAGCGCTACGTGGACATGGCGTACCTGCGTGACAATGAGGAGCCCATGCGATGGGCCTTCTGTACGCTGGGCGAGGCGCGATCTCCCGGGCTCGTCGAAGCGAGCAGCGCCGCCGAGGCGAGCGTGCCCGTGCCGGCGCCCTTCAAAGACGGCAGCTTCTACGCGGCCTCGTCGTTCAAGCTGCACGCGCGCACGCCGCTGCCCTTCCCACAGTACCTGTGCATGAGCCGTAACCACTTCAATCTCGAATGGGTGGGCGAGCGTCGGCTCAAGAATGCAGTCATGGTGCTCGAGTGGGTACCCTCCGTCTCGCAGCTCGCGCCGCTGCCCACGCGCAACGACAGCATGAGCGACGCGCAAAAGGCGCGGCTGCAGTCGGCGCTGCGCCTGCTCGACCTGGACTGCTCGGGCAGCTTCGATCGCGCCGAGCTGCGCGAGGTGCTGCGCTCTGCTGAGGACCTTCAGCTCTCCGAGGCGGAGCTCGACGACCTGCTCGCCGAGCACGGCGAGGAGCTCTCCTACGACGTGCTGCACGACGTGCTCACGTCGGGTCGGTACCGGCGCACTGACAAGGGCCGTTACTTTGTGCTGCTCTCGCTCGCCGAGGCCGAGACGGTGCGAGCGATCATGCACATGCGCCAGGGGCGCGCGCTCGTCGAGGGCGCGGACGTCGCGCTCGCGCTGCGCTGCTTGCCGGCGGGCGACGCCGTCTTCGACGCGAGCGACAACTTCCCGATCCCGCCACGCTACCAAGCGAGCGTGAGCTACAATTGCTTCCGATTCATCGACTCGACGATGCACTTCAAGCCGGATGAGCTCAACGTGCTGCTGAGGTCCATCCCGGCGAAGCCCGTCACGCGCCGCCTCTTCTTCGCGATGGTCGTCGCGTGCCGCCGGCGTCTTCGGAAGAATTGGGAGGCGACGCCGCTCGCGAAGCTCTTCACCCTCGAGGACGAGTGGTCGATGCTCAAGCTGCGCGCCCAGGTGGCGCGCACGCGCGAGGCCATCCGGAAGCGCGGCCTGCTGCTGCACGACGCGTTCCTCAAGTTCGACTACTCTCGCACGGGCATGCTCACGCTGGCGGAGGTGTACGGAGCCTTCGAGTGGCTGCGCATCCCTGTGGAGCCAGCGGAGGTCCTCTTTTTCGTGCGCTCGGTGAGCCGCGAAGACCACGTCACGTACAACAACTTCATGGAGCTCCTCTGCCCGCCCGATGAGGAGGCGGCGAGTTTTGCACTCCTCGAGGGCGCTGCGGCCGAGGCCGATGGGGAGCTGCCCAGCACGGCGCTACCGGTCGATCCGTCGACGCCGGCGCTCGTGCGCCAGCTCAGCCGCGTCGCCCCCAAGGGGTCCGCCGTGCTCTCGGACCTGTCGCTGCAAATGGACCTGGAGGAGGCGGAGGTGGAGAAGGAGTTCAAGCGGCAGCTCAAGCTGATCGAGATCGAACGGGAGGCGCGCCAGCGCGAGCAGGCGGTCATGGCGGACTTCCACTGGCTGCGCTCCACGCGCAAGCCGGGCAAGCCGCCATACCTGGTGACGCGCCACAGCTGCTACTACGACTGCGCGCGCGGCAAGGAGGGGCACGCGGACGGGCTCCCGATTGGTCTCGAAGGGCGTGGCAAGGTGCGCTACGTGCGCCAGGGCGAGGCGCGCGTGCCCTGCCTGCGGCTGCCGCACCAGAGCTTCTTGGTCGCGCGCGTCCCCTTTAGCAAGAACGGTGGCGGCGACCACCTCAACCAATTCACAGTGACGATGCAGGTCAAGTTCACGGTGGAGCTGCCGAAGCACCTGACCTCGACCGCGGGCTTCGACACGTGGTCCAAGCTGCAGGAGGGTGATCTCCCTTCCCAGCTGCGGATCACCTCGCATCACGGAGGGTCGGGTCGGCTGGGCGCGCACGACTGCTACGGAGACGCGAGCAGCCCGCAGATCCGCCTTGATGAGTGGTTCACCATCTCGGCGAGCGTGGACACCGCGGCGGGCGTGATGCTCACCTACGTCGATGGTCGACTCGCGTCCACGGTCAAAGGCATCCCGGAGCTGTGCAAGGACGGCCAACATGCGATCAAGCGGCGGCTCGCGCTCTTTTGGACCAAAGAAGCTGATCAGTACTCGGACGCGTTCGTGTACGTGCGCTCGGTGGCCGTGCACGCGCTCGTGCTAGATAGCGAGCAGGTGCGCAAAGGAGCTCTCGCGCGCCTCGTGATTGCCTCCCTCACCATGATTGCCTCCCTCCTCAGGTGCGCAAGGAACATGAGGTGCTCCACAGCCTCCTGATCGAGGACACCATCGCCTCGACGCCGAGCTTTCTGCAGCCGACGCTCTCCGCCGCCCACGCCGATGCGCCGTTTGCGTCCACGACCGCCGTGCGCTCCCGTCTCAGTGCGATGGTGAAGCGGGGCCTCGAGGCGGGAACAGACCTCTGGGCCGCGCTGCAGGCGCGCGACCAGGCGGCCCTCAAGACCCTCGCGCAGAAGCTCGATGCTCCTCAGATCGAGATGTGCGCCAAGTGGCGTCTGCGCGACGCCGAGGGCATCGTGTGCCCTCGGGACGAGGCAGCCGCCCCCTTTGGCGAGACTCTCGCGCATGCATGCGCCTTCGCGGGCGCGATGGGCCTACCACTGCTCCAACGGCTCCTCGGTACGAGTGCGAAGGCGGACCTCGCGCGCCGTCGTGGCATCTCGAGCGGCTTCACGGTGCTGCACAGCGCCGTGGCGGGCGGTCACCTCGAGGCCTGCCGGCTGCTACTGGACGCCGGCGCCAAGGTGAACACGAGCAGCTCAACACGGCGCACAGCCCTCTGGACTGCATGCGTCAAGGGGCTCCACGACGTGGCACTGCTGTTGCTCGAGCGTGGCGCCGACCCATATGCCGCGCCGCAGGGCGCCGAATCGGCTGTCGATGCACTGCGGCGCATCGGCGGCAAGGCCGCGATGGCGCTGCACGCCGAGCTCACCAGCCGTAGCAATGGGCGCAGCTCGGCGCCGAGCTCGGGACCGAGCTTAGAGGGCTGTCCAGTGGCGTTGCCGGCGGCAGCGGCTAGGGACGGCGCCGGTCCGAAGCGTGGGGCTGCCGAATCTGCCGAATCTGCCGATGCCGAGCTCAACGGAGAGGAGGGCGACGAGGGTGAGGAGGAGGAGGAGAGCGAGGAGGAGGAGGAGGAGGAGGCGGAGCGTGAGGCTCGAAAGGCCCTTGCTGCTGCCGCGCCCAAAGATATTCTCGTGCCCTCGCTCCATCCGCACCCGCTCGAGCCTTGCCATCAGCATCGATACTGTAACGTGCGTGGACCCGGGTGCAAATTCAGCCCGACGGCGTTCTCGTGCATCGAGTGCACGTGGGACGTGTGCCAGGTGTGCTTCGACCGCGCGCCGCGCGAGGGGATCGAGTCGGTCGTGTGTGCCGCCAAGGACAGCGTCGCCGACCTGCTGCACGAGATCTCACAAGCGACGCACGACCCGGATGAGGGCGATACAGGAGAGGACGACGTGGGCGACGCGATGCTCGACGATGAGGACGGCGATGAGGACATGCTCCGCCTCTTCTCGGAGGCGCAGCGCCAGACTGCGAATGGCCGGCGCTCCGATGACCACGGGAGAGGACGCCACGATTACGACACGGGAGATGACGACGATGAGGACTACTGAGGGCGGTGAAGGTACAATCATGTACTCGTGGTGAAGTTACAATCATGTACTCATACGAGTAGAAGTGTAAGTTCGAGGACTGACTGTGGGGGGTCAAATGATGAGCTAGCTCTTTGCTCAAAACAACACGGTCGCAAAAGTACCTACCCAGCCGCCTGCCGTACCGCGTACGCTCAAAAGTCAGCCGAACAATGCTGACGCTCTAGAACCTCCGCTCTATCCACTATCGGGTTCATGATCGGGTTATGCAAGTCGAAAAAAAGTGAAAACTGTCAAGACACATGCGACGAGGCGGACTGCAGAATCCTGAGATTTTTTCGCACATGAGGCAAGGGACAAGGAGATACATGTAGTTACTTGCTTGGGGGTTCGAGTCCGCCCCGGCATTGCATGCATGCGTCTTGAAAATCGGTAGAAGTTGAAGAGATGCGCGCTTGCTTTTCGTCGGCTGTTTTTTGAGCGCGTCGTCATGCGCATCGACGTCTACATATCTGCATTGCGTGTGCCGTGATTGGTGCCAATCAAGGCAAAAGTGCCGTGTGCTGCCCGAAAGGGGCTCGGTTGAGCCGACATAGCATCGCCGACTGGCGTGCACGATGCGCCCACAGGGCCCGCAAGCCGCAAGACTTAGGTGCGCGGAGTCCTATCAACCAGAAAGGGGCACGCTTCCCGCAGCGATGCTGCAGCAGCCTCCCGAGGCGATATACCGCTATCAGCCGCCGGTGGCTGTGCGATGCCACGACTCAATCTCAAAAGACGTGTGGGGACCGCTGGGTTCTGTAGCAGTACCTGAATACACCTCCAAGCTGCACTACTTCCAGGGTGTGGACGCATACTGCAGGCACTCTCGATTCGCTTCGTGGCCAACCTGCCCGCCGGCAGCCGCGCCGCTGAGCAAGGAGGACGTCTTCTTTGGTGTGCTCACGACAAGGAGGCTGCTCACGTCACGGGCACGTGTGGCAAGCCGCACGTTGGCGCTCCAGGGTGCGCGGCACCGGATCTTTGCTGAGTTCCAGATGGCCGACAATGCAACAGGGTACGTCTCGGCGCTGCCCGAGTCGGCCAAGCTCGAGACTCCTGGCTCGCGCTCACCGTACATTGCCCAGAAGGTGCTTGAGATGCTTGTGGTCATGTACCGGAGCGGGCGCGGTGCGCGCTGGTGGGTGGTGTGCGACGACGACTCGTTTGTCTTCGTCGAGCGCCTCGTGCGCGTGCTCTCGATGCTCAATGCGAGCGAGCCGCTGCTCGTCGGCGGAGCCCGCGGGAGAGCACCCCTCTGCGGTAACGGGCTCTGCCACTATAAGAATTGGACAGAGCAGCACGGCCACCCGCCGATCGTCAAGCACCACGCAGGGGGGCCGGCGTACGTGCTCAGCGACGCGGCCATGCGTCGCGTGGTGCACGGCCTCCGGCACCAATTGTGCTTCGATGCTCCCTATGGGGACACGGCAGTCGGTGCGTGCGCTCGGGCAGTGGGGGTGCGACTGCTGCTGCTACCGGGAGGGTACGTGGTCAACAACGCCAACCGGCAGACACTTGAGTTCGAGAGCTTCAAAGGCCAGCTTGTCACTTACCATCGGCTCTCCCTGCGGCGCCGGCTTTGCTGGGCACGCTACGGCGAGTGCGATGCACGGTGCGCGTGCCCTTGCGAGTGCGGCTTGCAGCGATGCTCGGTGCCCGTCGATCCCAAAGTGAGGCAGCGGGTCGAGGCGCAGGGCCCGAAGCTCTGGCAAAACCTCTCGAAGAAGGAGAGGGGGGCGGCGATGCACGCGGCGCTGCACGTGGTCTGGAACTGCTCGGAGCACTTTGACTGCACGGCGGAGGACAACGAGTGGACGCCGGGCAGCAGCGGGGACGGCGAGCACGCGACGCCGGCGGCGACGTCGGAGAGCGCGGCAATGCGCACGTCCATGTGCGAGTTTGCACAGCCGCGCAAAGCGGGGACGGCTGCTCTCCTGCCGCATGCTCTGCCGCCGTCGCTAGGCTCGCCGAGCGAGGAGCAGAGGGTGATCCTCCACGCCAACTAGCTCGCGGCGCTGGCCAAGCCGCTGCACGCCGCGGCAGCTCGTTAAAGTGCGTCCGCCGGCTAGGTCACTGACGCGGCGACCTGCGTGATATCCTAAAGGAAAAGATGGCGACTTTTCGATATCTGTAACTCCAAGACCAACACTCATGCATGCATTTTGTCGGTTGTGGCCGAGAGCAACGTAAACGTCTAAAAAGTCTGGAGATTTGAGCGCAGCCTCACGGTTCATGCTTATCGACGACATTTCTGCCTTGCGTCGATCGCTCGAGGAAAAAGAGGTTGCCCTCAACACCGTCCTCACCGAGCAGGAGCGTCGCTCGCTCGAGGAAAATGAACTCCACGCCGTTAGCGAGCGGGAGAGAGCGGCGGAGCTAGCCGCCAAGGTGACCCTTCTTGAGAGGCAATTGGCGCAGCAGACCGAGCAAATCGCGCACCTGCTCAGCGACCAAGTGCAGCAGTCGCCAATGGTGGCTGTGGCGATGGAGGCGGCGAGTGGGCTGTACTCGCTGTCGCCAGCCAATAGGCTGATCGCCCTGCTGGACCTATCCGAAATTTTGAACGATTGCACGCAAGAGGAGGGCACGGCGGTTGGGCGTGCACTGCGAGAGGGCGGTGCAGTGCGGCACCTGGCCATACTTCTCAACGATTTTAACGATGAGCACAGTATGCAGGCGATGCTCCTCTGCTTGGCCAATTTGTGCTCCGACTCGCTCGACGCCTCGAGTTCCGAGACAAAGCGCGAGCTCCTGGCCGGTGACGTCGGCGAAGCTGTCGTTCGTTGCCTGCGCGTGCCGCCTTCGGACGGCTTGGCCGCCAGCTTGGTGCTCACATACGCCGCAGGTTTGTGTCTGAACGTGTCCAACGACTACCCGTGGTCAATGACGCTCCTTGCACTTGGTGCTCTCCACGATTTCCAAGCCCTGGTCAACAATGAGGACCTCCTAGTGGCGCACTATGCGAAGGGGACGCTCATCAACCTGCTCGCGCTCTTCCCCACAATTGCTGCGCTCGACGCCAGCTCGCCATCCTCGGGATTGCTGCCCGGAGCGGCGTCGACCGTACGACTCTCGGACGCCACAGCAGCCACACTCGAGGAGTCGCACGAGTACCGCTCCTTCACAGCGCAACGGCAGCAGAAGCTCGAACAGCAGCTGGCTCTGGGGTATGGCACCGGCGTCGAGATCATGCAAGTTGCCGACCCGCTGTCGACAAGGAGACGGGCATCACAGGCAGCGATCCTGACAGCGAACGGCCTCTCCGCCGTCGCCCCCACCACCGTCACCGCCGCCGCCGCCGCCACCGCCGCCTCTATCGTCCCTGCTACCGTCACCAGACTGCAGCAGGCCGACGACCCATCTGTCACAGCCGTGGCCCATGCAGCAGACACGGGCCAATCGTCTTCAAAGCTGGTACAGACCGCCTCCCTCGCCACCTCCGCCGTCGCCTCCACCACCGCCTCCACCGCCATTGCCGCCCCCCTCGCCGCCGCCTCCGAGCCCACCACCATCACCGCCACCTCCAAGCCCGCCGCCATCGCCACTGCCGTCATCCCCATCGCCGAGTCCGCCGCCTTCCCCGCCGCCCAGCTCGCCGCCTCGGTCCCCAACTCCGTCCCCGTCCCCGCCGCCGCCATCGCCTCCTCAGTCACTTCCATCGCCCTCACCACCACCCCCGTCACCGCCGTCCTCACCGCTCCCGCCGCCCTCGCCCCCGCCCTCACCTCCGACACCCAGCCCGCCGCCCTCACCTCCGCCGCCTTCCCCGCCGCCACCTCCGTCCCCACCGCCCTCGCCACCACCGCCGTCGCCTCTGCCCCCGCCACCACCGCCGTCGCCACCACCGCCCTCGCCACCACCGCCGTCGCCTCCACCATGGCCACCTCCGCCATTGCCGCCCCCCTCGCCGCCGCCTCCAAGCCCACCACCATCTCCACCACCTCCAAGCCTGCCGCCGTCGCCGCCGCTGCCATCTCCATCGCCGAGTCCGCTGTAGCCGAGGTAGGAGTGGAGGAGCAGCCAGTCAAGTTGGCCATGGAGGCGGAGGCAGCAAGGCGGGCCGCAAGCACCGATGCTGCTAAGCACCAAGCCGAGATGGAGCGCAAGAAGGCGGAAGATGAGAAGGCAGCAGCCGAGGCGGCGGCGGCCGAGGCGGCGGCGGCCAAGGCGGCGGCGGCCGAGGCGGCGGCGGCCGAGAAGGCGGCAGCCGAGAAGGCAGCGGCCGAGAAGGCGGCGGCCGAGAAGGAGGCGGCCGAGAAGGCGGCGGCCGAGAAGGCGGCGGTCGAAAGGGCCGCGGCCGAGGCGGCGGCGGCCGAGAAGGTAGCAGCCGAGAAGGCGGCGGCCGAGAAGGCGGCGGCCGAGAAGGCGGCCCTGACGTTGCAGTGCGCGTCGCGCTGCAAAGCGGCGCGTCGCGAAGCGGCAGCATTGAGAGCACATGTCGAAGCGGAGCACAAGAGGGCTGCTGCCGAGTGCAGGGCGGCCACGCGGATCCAGAAAATGTGTCGAGGCTGCATGGCTCGGTTCTACTATGAAGAAAGACGCGCCCTTCAGCAGGCCATGAACAAGGCTCACGCTGCGGCGGCCGAGGCACGGAAGAACAAAGTCGCGCAAGAGATGCAAATGCTGGCTAGGAACCAGGCAGCAGCGGAGGGAAGGGCCGCCACGAAGTTGCAGGCGCATCATCGCGGCAAGGCCGATCGTGCCCGAGTCGACGCGATGCGCCTGCAGGCGGCGGAAGAGGCAGCCGCAAAGCATAAGGCGTCTACTACGCTGCAGGCCAACCAGAGGGGCAAGGTCGATCGCAAAATGCTCGCTGAGGAGCGCGTTGCAGCTGAGCACGCGTTGACTGATGCACTTCACTCGATTGCGGAGACCGTGGCTGAGCAGTGTGCTGCGGAGGAGGCTGCCAAGATTGCCGCAGAGAAGAAGGCACAGGCGAGGAAGAGGCTCAAGCAAATCCATGCGGGTGCTTTGTTCGGTGTCAAGGGCATGCAAGTCGGCAGGCAGGCTGCCGAAGTGCGTCGGCGAGAAGAAGAGGTTGTCAACTTGAGCGTAGATACCATCGCATCGCTGCTGGACTCGTGTATTGCTGACAAGGCTGAGGACGACCGACGCGAGGCAGCTCGACAGAAGCGAGAAGCCGAAGTTGTGGCGTTCGGGAGGGCCCGGGCGATGTTCCTCGTTGCGCAGATGCTCAAGGAGCGCGAGGACGAAATAAAGCAGTATGCGTTGGAGACCATGAAGAAGCTGCTTAAAAGGACATTTCTGGACAAGGATAAGGAGGATAAGCGCGAGGCCGAAATCGTCACCTATTCAGACGCCACGTCGAGGGTCTTGCTAGCCGTGTGCTTTCTGTACAAGGCACGGGAAGACGCAATGTATGCGGAGGCTCGGCAAGTGAACTACGAGTCGACGGAGATCTTGGCTGCCGCTTTCACATCCATGGAAGAGCAAGTGACGCAGATGGCCGTGGAGGAGCACGAAGCTCGGCTGTCAGAGGCTATTCAGTCGATTGCGATGGATCTCCACCTGAGCCAGATTTACGAGGGGGCTGACAGCGTTGCGTACGAGGTTGCCTTGGAGGTGGCTGAGAAGCAAGAAGCTGAGGCTTTCTCAGCGCTGACCAAAGCTTCGTTGGTCTCGCACATGTCCATGCTGAGCAACCGCACGTCCATCGAGACCGCTAAACGGCTCGAGGCTGAGCTCACTGAGGAGCTTCGTCGCGAGGAGGAAGCTGTGATGGCAGCGGCACAGGCGGCAGTGCGTCAGAAGATGGGCAACCTCATGGCCAAGACTGCAGAGGAAGAGGACGAGGAGATCGCTCGCCAAATGCAACAGGAGGCGGCCCGCAAAGCAGAGGAGGCAAGTCGCCCCAAACCATCTGTGTGGGATGGGGTGCCACCGCTTGGCGGGCGCGCAGATTGGTCTGGGCTGTCGCCACGTGCCCTCCGGGAGGTGCTGCGGCATGGCAGCGGCATCCACGGCGCAGCTCGAGAGCGGCTTGTCAACCAATGCTCGGCTGGCATGGCAAGTATTGCGAAAGCGTCCTCTACCCGTCCTACCAGCACACCGCCTCACAGCGCGAGGATCTCTGACGCTCCAGCCCGGCAGTTCTTTCTTCCTTCCGTCACTGCTACGCCCATGCAACGGTGGCACACAGAGGATATGGATGGCGATGGCTTCGGTCGCCGGCGTGCATTTTCCCCGCCCCCGTCTGCAGTCGCCGCCACCTACTTGCCTGCACAGATGCCCGCCACATCCTTGATAGATCGCGAGTGGCGACCGCGGCCATTAGCTCCTCGCCCCCCGTCGTCAGCACGCCGGGGAGCAGGGCAGCTCGCACCGTCTCCTCGAGCGTCGCAGGTTATGCCTGCACTGGCAGCTCTGCTTGCCCCGGGCCTCACTCCGAGTACACGGCCCTCAACACGGCCCGCTACGGCATACGCGTCCGCTCGTTCATGGGACGAGGGGCAGCTTGCCAAGCACGAGCTCAGAATGCAGCTCGGACTGGACGCAAGGGCTGCAGAGCAGCAGGCGTTTGGAGGGCCGCGTAGTTGGCAAGCAGATGCAGATGTTCCGATGAATCGCGGCCCGCAGTGGGCGCGCAGAGACGTGGAGGCAGCACTTCAGCAACTGGAACTTGAAGAGAGCAGCAAGCGTCCACCTCGACTGAGATCCACACGGCGGCGCGGGCGACGAGTGCCCTGGGCCCAAGCTGGCCTACACGTAGCTACACTCAACGGCGGAGGTGAGTCGCTTCTGCAAGGTGCTCGTGCAGAGGATACCACGACGACAAGAGATAGCGACGGAGGGCACATTGAGCTTGACGCGCTGGATCAGGCCGACCAGCCGTTGATCCATCACAGGTGCTCCTTGAAGCCAGAGACCTCAGAGCAGGCAGCCTGGGCCGACGAGCGGTGCGAAATCCCACACTCTCCATCCCTTGTCAGCGGCAAAGAGCTGGAGGCGACCGAAGCAGCCTTTACCCGGCATCTTCTTCGGGCGCATGCGATGAGACCTCGAACTGCACTCAGTTCGAGGATGCGTCAACAGGGCGATGGGGGTCTGGCGGACTTGTCAAATGTGGCAGAGCTCCCGCTCACTAGGCGTCCGCAACTACGCCAATCGGTTGGTCAGACACCTGTCATGGCTCCTCTCATGCCCCCGGGCTTGCACGCAGACGTTGCCGATCTGATCCTGCTGGCAAGCAAGGTACGGACACGCGCAGCGAGTGCGCGGCGAGACGGCTAAGGCGGTAATCGCTTGCGGCCACACGAGCAAATAGCATGTGATTGTGAACACTGGAAGAGGGCCGACGGACATGTACAAAAACTGACCTGTAGTTTCAGAAAATTCTACTGCGATGCGTGAGGGCTAAAATGAATCTCCACATGGTAGCGGTGGCTTGCGCTTCCAGCAGCACCAGCAGCACTCGGACCGCTCGGTGACGGTGTTGATATATGTCGCCCACGTCCGGTCACAGCTCACACGTGGTCGCACAGCCTCGACAGTCACACGCGGACGCCCGCGCCCGCGCCGCGCGAGATCCACCATCGCATGGCGCATGCGCCGCGATGCAGCATAAGTCGCCGAAGTCGGTAGACTGCAGTGGTGTAGCCATTATAGCGTAGTGAGGCTACATGTACGCTACGTCGCGGACGGCGGCGAGGGCGGCGGTCAGGCGGCGGCGAGGGCGGCGGCGAGGGCGGCGGCGAGGGCGGCGGCGAGGGCGGCGGCACACAAGCACCACCAGAACCACCTTCGCCACCGCCTGCACCACCTTCGCCACCGCCACCGTCACCCGGAGTTCTTGCCACCCGCGTACGGAGCTAGCCTGTTGGGGACGTGTTGGTTCATACAGCACTGTCGCGCACTCTTACAACAGTCGCCTCCAGCCGAGCAGCACGGATAGGCGTGCTCAAAGATGGACGTTGCGTTCACTGGAATGAGTCGCCCTGACTTGAGATGGGCCTCCAAAGTGGGCGAGGATGACCATGAGGATGGCCAGCGTCTCCTCGCATGGCCGTGATATTCTGGAGCCTCGATAGCAATCGAGCCCGTCTCGTTATTTGGACCAGGGCCGCGCAAATGCTGCACGTACAGCGGTAGGTTCAGTAGGTTGCGTACATCCAGCGGAATGCCTGCCTCTTCCTCGACAAGGAGCGTTTGGTAGCCTAGGCTGGCAATGAATTGCAGCAACCTGGTCGTATAAGCAGGACTCTTGTGCACCGCACACTCGACCGAAAACACGGGCAAATCACGCTTCAACGTGCGTACAGCTCCGCGCAAGACGTCGAGCTCATTGCCCTCAGTGTCCCAGTGGGCGAAACCAAGGCGTTCACCTGTCCAATTGGTTGCAAATAGCTCATCAACTGTCCAGACGTCAAACTCCTGGCCGGAGGTATTCAGTTTCACAATGTTCATTACGCCCACCGAGTCGCGCTTTGCGCCCAAAGGGCTCGCACCCAGATCAAGTGAAGCAATTGAAATCTGTTGGCCGGCTCGACGCATTTTCGATGGAGGTACATGGAAAGTGCTTCGCTCAGCACCAAGGCCACCGAGCAGCGGCTGGACGTTCTGCAGCCGCTGTTGGGCGCTTGTGCGTCTGACCGAGTCGATGTTGCGCTGTAGTGGATCCATGGCGTGCACTGTACGATTGGGTGATGCCGCAGCGTAGAGGCAGGTCTCTACTCCAGTGTTGGCTCCTGCGTCGATGATGCTGCCGGAAGGCATACTCCCCTCTGCGAACAAGCCGAGCACGATTTCGTTGAAGAGTGGCTCGGCGCAGGCCGCGGCGACGAGCAAGATGTGATGCCCTTGTCGCATGAGGAATTCTTTGCTTACCGGTAAAAAGACACCCGGGGGGAGCTTACCGGTAAAGACTCCAAAAGCGGCGAGTCATATTATTGCTCGCCAAATGCCATCGTGAGTGAGTGAGTGATTGGGTGACCAAAAGGTTTCTCGACCTGTACTACGGTGTGTTTGTGTCTCAATGACTCACTCACTCACTCTCCCTCAGCTACCCGGACATCGGCGGGAGCAGCGAACCCCACATTACTCTCCCCGGTCCCGCCTCCCCCCGTCCCCCCCCCAAAAGCGGAGCTGATCACAAAGGTGGGTTGCGATGGGTGACTCGATGGCGGGGAACGCCGCGCTTCGGTCGAAATTGGCACCGCTCGAGCCGCTTCTAACGCCGCTCGAGACCGAAACCGAGACCACCGTCGACGAGGTTCGAGCCATCAGCAGCCGAAACTCGGAGGCCTCGCTCGCGTCTTCTTCACAACAGGATCCGGCACACGCTGAAGCATCCGCTCTTCTGGAGCCCCTTCCGATTGAAAACACTGCGATGACGGCGAGCGCTTCGGGCGTCAAACGGCCGTCCCCGCAAAATAGCACGGACGTCTTCAAGGTGCCCACGAGCCCGAGCAAGCGGCAGGCAAGTGCCCTGAACCTGCGCCCACCTCTGCTTGTTGTCGACACGAGCATCATCGAGGAGGCCAACTCGCCGCCGTTGCCGCGCACGCCCGCGAACGTGCGCATGAATAACCCAACCGAGCTGCATAATGCCGTGTGCATGGGCCAGGTCGCTCAGGCGCGCGCGCTGCTCGAGGAGGGACACGCCATCGACCCGATCGAAGAGCATGGCTTCACTCCGCTGCACAAGGCGTCGGCGCTTGACAAGGAGGACAAGCGGCTGGCGCTCGTCGAGCTGCTGCTCGAGCACGGCGCGGACGTGCTGCGCGGCGACAAGGAGGGCTACACGCCGCTGCACTGGGCCGCCGCGCTCGGCCATTCGAATGTACTCGTGCCGATGCTCCGGATGGGGGCGGCGGTGACGCAGCGCTCGTTCGAGGGTGAGACAGCGCTGCATCGGGCGGCGCGATTCGGGCGTCTCGAGTGTGCGAAGCTGCTCGTGGGCGAGCATGGCGATCCCAAGGCCGTCCTTGAGCGCAATAGGGACTTCCTCACGCCGCTCGACGTGGCGGGCATGCCGCTGAAGCGAGTCAACCGGCAGCACCGCATGCAGCTCCGGCGGGCGCTGCTCGAAGCGGTACCGAGCGCGCGGACGCTCGTGCTGCACCACCCCGACTGCATGCTGCACGAGACGGGCGACCTGCACCAGGAGCATCCGCTGCGCCTCGAAGCCATCCTCACTTACGTGCATGCCTCGCAGCCCCACCCACCAGTGCCGCCCACCGCCGCCGCCGCTGCCGTCAGCGCCGCCGCCGCCGCGGCCGTCAGCGCTGGCGCCTCCGCGAGCAGCTTTGGGCGACTAGGGCGCGAGGAGGCGGCGGCGGCGGCGGCGGTCAGGGAGGCGGCCGCCGCGGCGATAGGAATCGGCGCCGTCCCGGGCAGCTCGCCGGGCGCCCTCCCGAGCACGCTGGCCGAGGGCGGTGTGTCGCGCCGGCCGAGTGCTCGGGAAGGCGCCCGAGAGGGTGCTCGGCACTCGCCGTCCCAGGCAGCCACGGCAACGGCGAGCGACGCGGCAGCGGGCGCAGGCGGCGCAGGCGGCGGGCACGGCGGGGGCGGCGCGGGCGCGGGCGGCAGCCACCACACGCGCGCCGGCACACCCGTTACTTGGGAGCTGCCGCCTTTTGAGGTGACGGAGCTGTGCAATTTCGAGCCCGCGACCCACGAGGCTTTGCAGCGCGTGCACGAGCCCGCGTACATTCAGATGGTGCAGTCCGCGGCGCTGCTCATGCAAAAGAATGCGGCCAACGGCCATCCGCCGCCCTCGCCCATGCCCCTCACACCCATGGTGCAGCTCGCACGCGGAGCCAAATTCGAGGCCCTCAAGGACCCGCGCACGTGCGACACGCGCCTCTCGGCTGGCTCGTATGCAGCGGCGCGGCGCGCGGCGGGCGCCGTGTGCCGCGCCATCGACGAGGTGATGCGCGGCAACTGCCGCAACGCGCTGTGCGTCGTACGCCCGCCCGGGCACCACGCGGGCGTCCAAGGGCTCATCCCAGGCTCCACCTCGTGTGGCTTCTGCGTCTTCAACTCGGTCATGGTGGGGGCGGCCCACGCGCTCCAGGGCCCGCTGCGCGTACCGCGCGTCGCGATCGTCGATTTCGACGTGCACCACGGCGACGGCTCCGAAGAGATCGTGCGCGCGCTGCACCGGGCACACTCACTGCCGCCCAACGCCCTCTTCTTCTGCTCCATTCATCTCTACGACCCAGGCGACGCCTCGTTTGGCGCCTTCTACCCGGGCTCCGGCGCGGCCGACGACCTCAGCGCCAACGTGCTCAATGTGCCCGTCGCACCGCTGTGGCGCAAGAGCGCCATCGGCAAGGGGGGCGGCGGGCGGCCCTCAGTTATCCTCGGAGGCTCTGCGCCAGGGGCGTCGCCCAAGTGCGCCTGTTGGGGCTGTGGGCGCGCCGAGTGGCGCTCGGCCTTTTCGCAGGTGAGCTGAGTGCCTCTGAGGACCGCTCTGATGATCTCTCTGATGACCTCGGAATTGCGACTCATGCCTCGCTCTGACGATCACTGATGACCTCGGAATTGCGACTCATGCCTCGCGCTCGGCCGTCTCCGCAGCGCGTGCTTCCCGCCTTGCGCGCCTTCGGACCCGACCTATTGCTGCTCTCGTCCGGATTCGACGGCGGGCTTGGCGACATCGGGAACTCGAAGCTCGACGACAAGGAGAAGTACCACCAGGGACTCGACTTGAGCGCGGCGGACTTTGAATGGGCCACCGAGCAGCTCGTGAGCGTGGCCGCCATCTGTTGCCCAGGCAAGGTCGTCTCCGTCCTCGAGGGTGGGTACGGCAACTACGAGGCGACACGCGACACGGAGAGTGGCTACACTGTCTCGAGAGCCGGCCTGGCGGAGAATGTCGGCGCACACCTCTCGGCGCTCGCCGGCGTCAATCCCCGGTAATGGGGGGCTACCGTGACGAGAGGGAGGGCGGCGGTGGATTCTCGAGACGACCTTTCCAGAGCACACATGCCGAGCGTGCGCAATCATCCCCCATATTCATTGTCACTCGTGCGTACAGCCGTTGTGAAGCCCAGAGTGCACAGACCACAGTTCTATCTGAGTCACCGCAGAGACTCGTCAGACGAGAGTGAAGGCCCTGTTTTCGCTTTCAAAATAGCATTCCAATATTTTTTGAGGTCCCACGGCGCATCCATGTCGAAAAGGTCAAGTACACGGAGTCTACGCCCCGATGGGTTTTACTCAAGAATCAAGGGCCCCTTGCAAGAATTCACTTCAAGCACTTCTTCGTTCCTTCATAGACCCGGGATCTTCGGACACGTGCGATGTGCAACCCATTCACGCATTCTCACTTCTTCCCACGGTTGCCACAGCCTCTCCTATCGCCAGGAGCTGATCGGCTTGGACAGCTTCCGCTCCTCTCGCAATCACCTCACCAGCAGCCTTGTTTGGTTGGTTGTTGCCTTCTTAGGGGGGTTCGAGTTCAATGCGAACCATGACTCGGGTTCGAACCCCTCCGCAATTCGCCACGCCTCCCATGTCTTGGCGTATCCATACACCGCAACTAGGCCATTTTCTATCAGAATGCCCGCAAATAATCAGACATTCAAGAGGATTCCTCCACGCCCACGCGTGGATCGGGCTCGTCGTGCGCGGTGCGGACCTTGCGCACTTCCCACACCATCCGCTTTCTGACCTCATATGGCGAACGATCGAAGTCCAGGGCTTTTTCTTTCCCCTCAGGTGGCACGTTGCTCATCAGCTGCGCCCACTCACTCTCCACCTGCTGGTCAGATGGATTCCACGCGTCATACTGAGATTGCTCCTCAGGGGTCATCAGAGGAGCTCCTAAGAGGACCTCAGAGCTCACCGAACCCTCGTCCGCTTTCTCATTCGAGGAGGCACCGGCTTGGAAGCCTGGGGGAATGGTGCTTTGCTCGTAGCCCGTGGCAAGATGCTCGAAGACGATCGTGCCCGCCGCGCTCACGCGCGCCGCCCACCCGTCGGGCAGGCCGTTGACTAACACTGGCATTGGCCGCGAGCGCTTGGAAACCCCAGAATCCGCGAGCGCTTGGACAACTTCGCCGCCAGCAGTTTGCTGCATAAGCAGCTCGACCGCTTCACTGGGATTCCAGTTACTAGCCTCAAGATAGAACGTCGCGATTTCTGGCTCCACATGCAGCACATCGACCAGAACAGCAACAAGAGTTTCCTTGTCGTCGTGCGTTGTTGCGCCCAGCTTGATGACGAGGCTATCTAGAGCAGAGTCGAGGTCTGAAGGGGTATCGTGCGCGCGCCCACGCTTAGCGGTAGGAGCAGAGTCGGAAGGTGCGCCGCCCATGTCCATGGTCGGGGCTCCGGGAGGAGTGCGACGAACGCATTCTTCCGCTCGCGTTCCGCGGCCACGCTCGCTTTCCCAAAGGGGCCCCTCCCTCGGCTTTCCTCGGCCGCGTCCCAGACAGTAAGTTTCGTCGCGGTTACCTGAACTGACCAGTAACCAGTAACCCCAAGCTTTTTGAGTATAGCGAAAATTATACATATCCGCCGCCCCGTTCACTAATTGGGGATCCCCGAGCCAGGTTGTGCTTGATTTCGCTGGGGAGCGACTCTACTCTTTAGTACGAAGTACGCTCATCTCTCTTGCACTACGTAGGTCGCTCACCTCACCTGCTCCGCGCGTGGAAGTCATCATGTCGCTCTCAAATGAAAAGCGCTATCTTTTTCGACGACTAGATCCATGCGTGTTCGGTGTTGCTGTTGGCGGACCTGACAGTGACTTCTGACTAACCTCAGTGTTTCAAGATCTATTCTACCGCCCAACGTCTAGCTTCCAGGCTGTCCAGCGCCAAGCTTGAAGTGCCGCGTGAAGCCGCAGGCCACGCACGCCCGCGAGGGCACGGTGGATGCAGTCGTCGCGCTGCTCGGCCGCCAGCTGCTCCGCGACCGTGTGCCACGACTCCGCCTCGCCACGGAAGTGCGCGAGCTCCGCATGCTGTCGCTCGAGGGCAGCACGCGCCGCGCTGACCTGCTGGCTGGCCATGGCGCGCAGGGTGGCCTCGCGCGTCTCGGACCACACGTAGAGCTGGGTGAGGCGCCCGCCTATGCGCTCGGCCTCGGCATGCAAGGCCGTCAGCAGCAGCTGCGGCGCGTGCTGCCGCTCGAAGACTATGCGTGCCTGATGGAGGCAATCAGAGGCAATCAGAGGCAATCAGAGGCAATCAGAGGCACTCAGAGGCAATCAGGGGCAATCAGTGGCAATCAGGAGGCAATCAGAGGACTATGCGTGCCTGCTCGATGAGCGCCTCAGAGGCAATCAGAGGCCATCAGAGGCCATCAGGAGGCCATCAGGAGGCCATCAGGAGGCAATTAACGACACTCGCCTGCTCGATGAGTGGCTTGACTACGCTCGGCGCGGCAAAGGCGGTTTTCAACGGCAGCTCGTGCTCCGCGTGCGCGTCCGGCGGGGCCGCCGCCTCCAAGGGGTAGCGCGGCCGCAGCGCCACGGCTGTCTCACTGTCCAGCACGGCGGCGACGGCGGCGGTGGCGGCCGCGCTCCGTGCGGCCAGCGCGGCGGCCTCAGGCGCAGCGGAAGCTGCGGCGGCGACGGCGGCGGTGGCGGCCGCTTCCCGTGCGGCCGCCAGCTGCAAGCGTAGCGCTTCGACCTGCGATCTCCACACCGCCTCGCGTCGGCGTAGCTCCTCGGCTTCGTCTGCGAGGCATCCAAGCTCGCGTGCCTGCCTCGCCGCCGCCTCGGCCTGCCTCGCCGCCGCCTCGGCTTCGACGCTCGTCTGATGGGCATGGCGCAGAGACAGCTCTGCCTCGAGCTCTGACCGACGCGCCGTCAGCTCCGAACGGAGTGCATCCTGCCTTGCCGACCACTCGGACTCGGCCGCCGCGTGCCGCGCCATAAGGGCGCCCTCTCGCTCGGCAACAGCGGCCTCGCGAGCAAGCAGCGCCGCTTGCCGCTGCATCACTGCCGTCATCGCCGCCGCGGCGTCGGGGGAGGCGGCCGCAGCGGAGGCGACGGCAACGGAGGAGGAGGCATCGGAGGCGGCTCGGTTGGAGGTGCCACTGTTGAGAGCGCTGTTGTGAGCGCTGGCATCGGAGCAGGCACTGGCCGCCGCGCGTGCCGCAGCGAGCGCCTCCGTCTGCTTCCATAGCTCTCCTTCGAGTGTGTGGAGCGCCTCGAGTTGCTGCTGCTGCTCGAGTAGCCGGCGCGACTGCACGGCCAGCAGCTGGCCCTGCGCTTCCCTCTGGGCGGCGTGCGCGTGCGCGCGCTGCGTGGCCTCGAGCAGCAGCTCGCTCTGCGTTGAGAGCTGTTTGCTCTGCGTGACCAGCTGCTCGCCCTGCTTCTCGAGCCGGTGCGTGAGCTCCGCGATCTGGCTCGATCTCGCCTCGATCTGGCCCACGAGCACCGAGTGCTGCTCCGCCCACGACGCGAGCTGCGCTTCGCACTCGCGCACGCGCACGCGCAGCGCGGCCGCGGCCTCGCGAGCCTCGGCCGCCTCGGCCCGCTCCTTTTGGCTCTCCAGGGCGCGCTCGTCGTCCTGCTGCCTCTGCTGCTGCTGCCTCTGCTGCTCCTCCTGCTGCAGCTGCTGCTTGTGTTCGGCCTGCTCCCGCCGCCAAACCTCAACCGCCCTTTGCGCCTCGTGCCGCTCGCGCCGTAGCCTCTCGCCCGCCTCGGCCGCATCCGCGGCCTGCGCCGCCACCTGCGCGGCCCGCTGCTCGATCTCGTCCCGCCGCGCCTGAAGCGCGCGCTCGGTTTCGTCCCGCCGCGCCTCGAGAGTGCTCGCCTCCGCGCGCATGGCGAGCAGCTGCGCACGCACCGTCTCCTCCTGTGAATGGAGGCTCTGCAGATTTCGTTCGATGGACGCGTGCTGCGACGCGAGCGCCGTCGCGTGCGCCGCGCTTTGCGCCTCGAGCGCCGCCTCACGCCGCCCGGCCGCCGCCTCACGCGCCTCAAGAGCGGCCTCACGCGCACTCGCTTCGCTCTCTCGGCAGTTGAGGTCGTGCTCTCGCCGCGCACACTCGGCCGCCCGCGACGCCGCCGCAGACTCGGCTATACGCGCCGCTGCCATGGCGGCCGCCGCCTCGGCCGCCGCCGCCTCGGCCACTGCGGCGCGCTCGGCCGCGCTCGTCTCTCGAGCCGCGGCATCCGCCTCGCGCGCCTCGACAGCCGCTAGCCGAGCGCTGCCGTGAGCGCTCACGACAGCGCCTTCCCTCGTCGAGAGCGACGCTGACGCGACCGCGCCGTTTCGGGCGTCTCGGGCCGTTGGCCACCCGGCCGTCGTCGGCAGCGGCTGCGGCGGCGCTGGCAGTGGTGGAGGCTGTGGCACAGGCGGGGGCACCAGCGCAGCAGCGGGCCGCGAGGCAGGGGTTGCGACGGATGCGGCTGCGGCCGCGACGGTGGCGGCAGTGGCAGCGACGGTCGCGCTAACCTCGTGTAGCGCCATCGTGAGCTCCTCTGCCAGCGCCACCCCCGCCCACATCTCGCCCTCCCTCGGCGCACCCGCGACCGCCGTCGGCGCGGGTGGCTGTGCGCGGCACCCCAGTAAGGTCTCTTGGGAGAGCTTTGCCCACGCGTCGAGCGGCATGTCGAGGTACTCGGGTGGCGCTGCGGCGTCGGGCGCTGCGGCAGGCGCTGCGGCAGGCGCTGCGGGTGGCGCTGCGGCGGGCACTGCTGCGACGCCGTGCCCCTGGGCGGCCGTTGCAAGCGGAGCCGCGGCGGCCGATGGCGGCGGGGGCTCGGCGACCTCGGGCGCCAGTGGCGGCAGTGGATGCGACGGCGGCAAGGGCGGCTGCAGCGGCGCGCTCGCGTCCGTAGCCGGCGGCATGGGCTCGCCGGCGAGGCTACGCCCGCTCGTACCAGCGAGCCGGCTGGCCAGCTTGAGCGTGGTCAATGCATGCGCGGCGTGCTCCGCGTCCTGCGAAACGCTCGCGACCACCACCACCAGCGGCGGCGGCGGCGGCGGCGGCGGCGGTTTCGCCAGCGCAGGGCCGCGGGCGCCCTTGCCGACGGCCGGGGCCGGTTCGACAGCCGGCCGGAGCACGTCACGCAGCAGCAGCAACAGCTTGCTGTTCCGGAGAGAGGGGGCGAGGGACTGCCGAGCGAGCGAGAGGGCCGAGACGGCGCCCACCAGGTGGCCAAAGGCGACGGCGCCGCCACCGCTCGAGATCGTTTCGGTGGGCGGAAGGAGCACCAGGTGCAGCCGCGCGAGTAGTGCGCCGGCGCCAGGGTGCTCGGCGCCCGCGGCGGACGACCCGGACCGTGGCAGCTCCGCGGGGCGCATCATGAGCCGTAGCACGACACACGAATGCGGCGGGCGGCTGCTGGCGGCGGCCAGCAGCAGCCGCGCGCCACGCTCCCGCGACGTGAGGCGCACCTCGAGCGGCGCGGCGCCGTCGGCGGCACGCGGGTCACGGCCCGCATTCACCGGAGAGAGCAGGTCGATCACGGTCTCGCGCGACGGCGAGGTGCAAGAATCGACCGCCAGTGCCGACACGACCAACTCCAGGCGCGCGGAGCGGGACGGCCTCCCGAGAATGTAGCCGACCGCGCTGCTGACTAGCTCCGAGGTAGCAGCGCCATCGTCGTCGAAGCAGAAGATGGCCGCATCATTATGGGCGCCAGTCTGCCGCCGAGCGAGCAGCGCCTCCACCAGCGGAGCCACGGCCGCGGTGCTCAGGTCAGCGGCCATTGTGAGGACTCGATTGCAAGTAAACGGCGCCGCTCGGGTCTCGCGCCCAGTGACGATGCGCACCTCCTTGTCCGTGATCACACACTTGGATGTCGCGGACGTGGAAGGAGGTGCGGCCAAGACCAGGAAGGCCGGCATTGTCGCTACCCGTCGCGCGAATGTCATTGGCTAGTCATTGGCTGTGAATAGGGTGTTTCGATTCGGGTCTACGCAGTAGATGCTGCCCTGACGGGATCGAGGAGTGGGCAGATTAGGATAGTTTTTTGGTGAGTTGTTCACTGTGAAACTTCCTCTTCGCGCCGGCAATGCACGCCGCCTAGGTCAGGCTCGTGTCGAGGGGCAGAAGTTGTCGGGCGACGCTATAATGTTGTCGTACGAGATTATAACGCTGAAGTTGTCGGGCGTCGACGCGGGCGCAGAGAGCAGCGTCGAGAGCGCGGCCGCACCGCCGGCCGCCGTGCCCGAGTCGCCGAAGCCGCCCGCCGCGCCCGAGCCGCCCGAGCCGCCCGAGCCACCCGACCTGCACAAGCATCCAATCCTGCACCAGTGGGAGTTCAATGCGGACGGCAGCGTCTCGGGCCGCGTGTACGGCAAGAAGGGCTTCAAGGACGGCGATGCGATGGACACGAGCATCGTGCCCGAGGGCAACCGTTTCTCCACGTACGTGATCACCCAATCGGGCAGCATCTACCGCCTCGGCGAGCGCATCATCCGCGGCCCGTCGCTGCGTGTCGCGCCGCCGCTGACCAAACCCGCCGCCCCGCCGGCGGCCGCCCCCGCCCCCGCGAAAGCGGACCCCCCTAAGAGCTCAAGCAAGGCACCGGCCGCGACCATCGGGCCGCCCTCGTCGGCCGCCAGGCCGCCCAAGCAACCTGCGTCGACGCCCGCGCCCGCGGCGCTCAAGCCTGAGGCCAAGCCGCCCAAGCAGCCCGCGTCGACGCCCGCGCCCGCAGCGTCCTCGTCGGCCGTGCCCGTGCCACTCAAGACGAGCCTCTCGCAGGAGACGCCGCGTGCACGCCGGACTTCGGCTGCCCACGCGGCGCGCTTCTGCAAGAGTGGTCATCAAATGGAGCTCGTCGAGGGCGGCGAGCCGGGACTGCGCTGTGACGGCCGGTGCGCATGGACGCTCGCGGTGCGCCAGCCGCGCTGGATGTGCCGCGTGTGCGACCTCGACGTGTGCCTCGCATGCGCGGACGCCGAGCCGCCCGCATCCACGCCGATCGAAGCGGACAGCTCCTCGCAGCAACACGGCGGCGCGGCGCAGGCGCATGCATTGCTATGCGAGGAGCGCTCGAGTGACACGTCGCCGTGCGAAGACGCGCCCGTGACGCGCGTCGCCTCCGCCGTGGCCGCCGCCGCCGCCAGCTCCGCCTTCTCGAGCGAGCCCGACCCCGGACTCGGGGCCTCGGCCGCCGCCGCCGTCACGTCGGCGGCGCGCGAAGCGGCCGCGCGCGACAAGGCGTCGGCGGCCGTTCGTGACCAAGCCATGGCGGCGGCCGCAGCTGTGGCGGCGGCGGCGCGGGCGGCGCCAGCGCCCTTTTCGCTGATGCAACCCGTCGGACCGCATGCGGCCGTTGCCGCCGCGGCCGCGGCCGCCGCGGCACACGCAGCAGCACAGCAGGGCATCATGGTGCCCCATGCTCCCGGCGCGCTCCCTCTCGCGCTGTCCGCGTCGCTCGCTGCGGCGCTTGCCGCGGGCGCCGCGGCGCAGGGGCAGGGGTTCCCCACAGGGCAGGGGTTCCCCACAGGGCAGGGGTTCCCCACAGGGCAGGGGTTCCCCACAG
>ENA-UOUZ01000479-UOUZ01000479.1-mixed-culture-metagenome-genome-assembly--contig:-NODE-479-length-28202-cov-141.258678_pt1 | contig 28202 bp, 22 predicted proteins | sample MGYA00238154_ERZ761575 | MGnify/ENA primary metagenome ERZ761575 (study PRJEB28896, sample SAMN07631632) | mixed culture metagenome | isolation source: Freshwater growth medium | place: USA...
GTCGGCCACACCTCCGTCCATAGTGATAGTGGCTCTCGTGCTTGGGGGTCCGGAGTGTGTGCGCGCGTTGTGTTGAACAGCAGCAGCAGCACGGCCACACCTCCGTCCATAGCGATAGAGGCCCTCGTGCTTGGGGGTCCGGAGGTTGTGCGCGTGTGTGTTTCACAGCAGCAGCATCCAGAGCGTGGGCGCGAATCCTACATCGGAAGTTGTTCATGCCAGGCACCGTGGCCCAGCTGCGAAGCGCGCTGGGCAAGCGCAAACTGTCGACCACGGGCCTCAAGTCCGAGCTCGAAGCAAGGCTGGAAGCCGCCAAAGCTACGGAGGAGCTCGAGACTGTGCAACTCGAGGCCAAGCGATGCAAGAGCGTGATGAACTCCCTTGCAGACGAGTACATTTGCCCCATCACGCAGGAGCTGCCCATCGAGCCGGTGATTGCGGAGGACGGCAAGGTGTACGAAAAGGGGGCCATCGAGGAATGGCTAGGAAAGCAACAGCGCAGCCCGTTCACAGGCTTGCCCATGGGGACGCGGCTGATGCCTGCGACCCAGGCACGTAACACGATCGAGCAGCTGGTGCAGAGCGGCGCCATCGAGGGCGAAAAGGCAGCGAGCTGGAAAAAGAAGCTCGAGGGTGAGAAGAAACTCAAGCAGCTGCGGGAAAAGGCCGAGGCAGGCGATGCTGGCGCCATGCACTCCATGTATCGTGCGTACACGTCCGATGTTGCTGAATACGGCCTCACGCGGGACTCAAGGCAGGCGCGTGCGTGGCTCGAGCGCGGTGCGAGACTGCAGCATCCGAAGTGCATGACTCACTATAGTATCTACCTCATCAGCGGCAAAGGTGGCGAGAAGCTGCCCGCGCTTGGGCTCGTCTTTCTCGGTCAGGCGGCAAGCCTCGGCTCGGATCTAGCAGCCTGGTTGCTCGGGAGAGCATTCATCGAGGGCAGCGTCGGACTCCCAAAGGACATTGAAATGGGAAAACACTGGCTCCGGAAGGCGAGCGATGGCCAGGCGACCATCAAGCACTTGAAGCCTGAATTCATTGAGAAAGCTGTCGCGATGCTCGCGCAGGCAAGCGCATGACATCAAAGATGCAGGATCCGCGCGAAGATCTCGCGCGTCCCGGCGCGCAGCATCCGGATGCATACACGAATTCGGGCTCAGTCGTTCAATGCGGCGCTTGGACTTCTCCGCTCGCGTGCGGCCTGCCTTTCCTGCGTCTGCTTCTCCTACAGCCAATTCATGAACATGATGGTGGTACGCAGCTTTGAACTTACGCATTGGCATCGACCGTCCCGTTGTGATGGCGGATGGGCGACTCTGCCGCATGGAGTTACGGTAGGACGTTGTACAAAGATAGACTCGCAATGTCGAGATGTTTGCCGGGTGGCATGTGTCAATGCTCGGTCCACTGTTCGGTCGGACCCGTTACGGCGTATAATTTAAGTGAGGAACGACGAAAACGGTCCCGGGGAGCGGGCGCCGCGCACGCACGCCGAGGCGCCGCGTTGTAACGTAACTTGTATGTGGTTGTAACAGAGGACCACCGCGCGCGCTGCGCGGCGCGATCCTCTGCGTGTGCGTCGCCATCCCTGACCGTGTCCGTCCGCCCGAGAAGTCGCGTCGAGGCATGTAGTAAAGTACGTTCGCGCGGCGGCACTCCATCATGCACTCCACCTCCACTCTCAAGTCTCAACCTGAGTCTTATAGGTCGTAAACGGTCCCCGCTTCTCGTGCTGGCGTGCGCCGACTCAGAGCCGGGCTCGGCAGCGTGTCGGACTTCTTCGTGCTCGCTGCTAGCGCCTTGAGAGCCTTCCGGCGCGCTGCGCTTCTGGGTTTGCACCAAGCAGCACTGGCCTCCTCTTGGGACTGCCCCACCTGATGGTCGGCAGTGAACAGAGGGATGCGAGCCTCGGGTTCGGCGACCTTGTCGCCCGTGGGACGGAAGCTGTCCTCTTTCAAGTATGCGACGGCGTCGTTGAATGAGGCCGCCATAAACTTCTCGAGGTTGAAGTCGCCTATGGGGTTTGAGAGTTGCACCGCGAGCCCTTGAATGCCAAGAAGGAAGATCGAGATGAGGACCATCACCGCTGTGGCAAAGTACCACTCGTCCGGTCCGAACCTTGCAGCGAGGGTATACGCCGTGAGGCACAGCTGCATGAAGATCATCACGTTCAGCAAGTGGAAGTACGGAAAAGGGACAGGCTCCTGGAGCAGGCTGATGATCTGGCCGCAGTGGGCGCGGAACCGGAAGGCGACCTCACGGAACTGCGAATGGATGATCTCCTCGCGCATGCCCTGCCCGAGGTCGCGATTCAAGCTCTCGTCCGAGCGGCTCTGCGCTTCTGTTTGCGACCTTGCCTCTTCCATCGCCCACGTGATCGCAATGTAAGGCTTGAAGCCGCCATACTTTTTGAGCGCCGCGACCTCGTTCCTGCTGAGCATGCAGCGATCCACCACGACCTGCCATTCATCGTCCTCAAACTTCGCGCCGCGCCCCGGCAAGGCGTAGAATAGAATGTGCTGCGCCGCGAGGATCAGCCGCACGGCATTCCATTGCGAGATCTTGTCCTTCGGCAGCAAGGAGCGGACGAGCCCAGTCCATTCCATCGTGGTGCCGCCGACGCCGACGCAGTGGCCATAGAGCGTGTAGAAGCGCTGATACGAGATGTTGTTGTAGAAGACACTGCGGAGCGCAACAGCGAGGCATGAGTGAGCTAAAGGTGCAAGGGACTACGAGCACCTAGCTGGTCGTTTGCGCGTTCGCGCTCGCTGCTGGTCGATGGGGACACATGGATAGATGACATGTGGCGGCGGAGTGTACATGAAGAAGAAGAGCAGCCCCAGACCGACGATCGACACGCCCCAGTCGAGCGGCGGTAGCTCAAATTCCTCGTAGCCCTCGCCGGAGCCAGATCCCTCGGCACGGAGCCTGTTGTACTCGTTGACCAACCAAGGAGATAGGATGAGAGCGCCGTGGATGATGTTCACGATCCAGAACACCGGCGTGCAGAACACCCCGATGAAGATGGTGCCTCTGCAGCGGCAGAAGAGTGTCGTCAGACTACACCAGCCCACGAGCGCTTCGGCGTCGTACTGGATGGTCATCGCGCACGCTGTGCACGCAGTCCAACCAGCCGGGATCGCGGGCCGCGGTTTTACCCAGAAGTTGGATGAGGAATTTGGGACAGTGATTGTCGTCGTCATCACGCGGCGCCGCTCGGTGGTCAGCGCGGAACTTTGGCGATGCCGTCTGTACAGTGATGACAGAAACAAACCTGCTTGTAAACCCACAGTACGCATGCAAAGCAACAGCCGCTAATCAGTGGACCTAAGGGATATGAGGATCGGTAACAGTTGTAGTAGGCAATAGGGAATTTTGAGCTCGAGTGACGAGTCGCGTTCACTGAGTGCGCCAGACAGGTAGCCGTCTGTGTGCGTCGCGAGTGCCCGAGTCGCGAGTGGCGAGTCGCGAGTGGCTCGAGCCCGAGCAGCTTCTGGACGAGAAGCCGAGCGCCCTAGGCGTGCGTGCGGACTGATGGCTTTGGTGGCTTTGGTGGCTTTGGTGGCTCAGATGATGGCTCACCATCCGAATCCCCATGAACGTGATTTGATGATGGCTCACCATCCGAATCCCCATGAACGAGATTTGGACGCCTCCTCAGCCGCCGCCGCCGCCGCCTGTGCGGCTGCGAGCTCTCGCTCTGCGGCAGCTCGCTCTAAGGGGGTTTTCGCATCTTTGGCCCTCTGGGTCATGTGTGCGATCGCCTCCGGGCTTCGGGCGTCCACGAGCACCCCATTGAGGTTATAGAGCCTTCGGAATGTACTCTTCTGCAGCGCCTCCGCCTCCGAGGCCGAGGCGAAGCGCCGACCGTACTCATGCTTGCGCATCTGGCGCTTTCGCTCGAGGTCGGCAGAGCGCGTCGCGTTGATGGCGGCCATGTTGCGAACCTTCATCGCATCGCCCTCCTTTAGCCGATGGGCCTTCTGGTTCTCTAGATTCTTGCGCATTCGCGACCTAACCTCCTCTGCATGCTGACGGTTGGCGTTGGCTCGCGCCAAGCGCTCCTTTTCGTTCTGCTCAAACTGCTTCTTCCACTCGCTCTTGGCCTCGCGTGCCTCGTTGGCCATCGAGGTCTTGAGATGCTCGAGCTTCTCGGCTGCGGCCTTCTTCGCATGCTCCACCTCCTCGCGCACGCGCCCGGCTTGCTGGTTGATCGCGCTGCGCTTGGCAGCGTTGCGCTTCTTTTCTCGCTCGAGGAACGCGTGGTGCTCCTTCTGCTGCTTGTCGCGCCGATCCTTGAGCATTTTAGCCTCGATCTCACCAATGCGCGCATTGTGGAAGTCGGCCGAGCCGCGCGCGTGCACATCCTTCACCATCGCATTGTGCTTCAACTGGCGGAGGTTTTCCCATTCCTTCTCCTCAGCCTTAATCCGGCTCGCATTCTTGCGGTTGGCTGCTTTGAGCCGCGCAGTCGCCTCGCGATCAAGATCTTTCGTCGCTGAGCGCAGCTTCTGTATGCGCTCATGCTGCTCCGCCATGCGCTCCTCCAAGAGCTTCTGCCGTTCCTCCTTCGCCTTCCGCTCAGCGTCCGCCTTCTCTCGATTGGCCTTCGACACCTGGAATTTGAGCAGCATACCACGTGGCACATCTGTCTGATGACCGAAGAGCGCGAGCAGCTCCGAAACCTCCTCTGCCTCGTCTTTTGCAGGTGATGGCATCGTCCAGCGACGTGACTGGACTGGACTCGCTTCGTTTCCTCCCAAACCGAGAGCGTCACAGTTTCAAACTCGTTGCATCCAAAATCCGCAAGTTTCTATTTCGGGATCAATGCCAGGGCCTACATCTACGTTGCCTACCATCTACGTTGTACTATGCTGAGCAAGAAACGACTGAAGCAAGAACAAACGGCTGACGCCTCAATGCAAGTTTGAGCCGTTGGCCCAACAGGAGGCACGTCTCTCGTCAGTGTCGTTAGCCATGAGCAGCAGAAGCTTTGCCTGTTGACGGTGTCCGTCGTGCAGCTTGTGATCATTAGGACACGTGCGCGCGCGGCATCCGCAGACGGGCAGCCCTGCGTCATTCGATGATACCATCAGTCGATTTGCGCGGGTGTGAGTGTGCGGCCGCCCAATGTGATGAAAGATGGCTGCTCACGCGCAGCTCCAGCCAGTGGGTGCCTCAAAAGTCCACCCAATATCTCAGCTGCACAAATTGTGAGCTGCCGCTGCACTTGTCCATCATCATGTGCACCACCTTATTTCCCTTGGTAACAACCTCGACTGCAACCGACAGCGAGTGGACACAGCGCAGTCAGAAATGAAAGGTCACTAGCGAGCGGCTAGTCGTTATAGACGGGGCGCATGCGTACGTTGTCCACAACAATTGCGTCGCGAGTCCTCCTTGATGATGCTGCCGCGCTTCTCAAGAATATGCTTCAGCTCGTGGTCGAGTGCCTCGACGGCCATGGCGTACGTGGCGATCATGCGGTGCTGGCTCTGGTATAGGATCTTTTTCTCCTCACCCGGCGGCATCACCAGCCCATGAAAGTCCTCAACCTTTTCACCAGTAATCATGGCCGCTCACGAAAGGGGCCACGAGCAGCTGCGGCGAGGGACGGGCCGCCGAGCCGCCCCGAGCCGCGACGGAAAAACGACGCTCGCGTTTTCCACGTTCACACATGCTTAGTTCACAGTGCGCGGCGCGCACTTACGGCCGCGGCCCTCAATCAGCTATTTGGCAGCTCTAAAACTCAGCTAGATACGATTCACACCCGGATCTACTACCCGTGAAGCACCTTGAGATCTTTGATATTGGTCGCCATATCTATGCCACCGCCCACAGAGCTTTTCCTCCCCATGAGGGAGGTGGTGGTGCCGAGCTGCGGCTCGAGGTCACCTTTCTTGTACTTGAGCAGCACGTTCTTGCCCAGGCACCTCGTCTCGTACACCTTCACGAACTCAAAGTTGTCGGCGATGTTGCCGGAGCGCGCCTTCTCGATTGACTTGTACTTGGATCCGTAGTACAGGGCGATCTGCATCGTCTCGACGCCGTCTTCGAAGGTACTGTTCACCACAGTTTGCCCGGGCATGCACCCGTTGTTGCGCAGAGCCGTGCCCACGTATCCGTTCGGATCGCGCCCGGTCACCACGAGCTCGAACACATTCTGGCCGACGATCACGGCGATGATCTCGTCATCCTTGTTCTTGTTGACGATCTCAACGCAGCCCCACTTGGGCGCCGCCATGCCGCGTCGCTCGCCCTCCTCGTTGGCGTGGCCGGGCTCGAGCGAGAGCGGAGCCGGCTTGTTGACCGCCGCGGCCGTCATCTGAACCTCCTCCACCATCTCGCTGACGTTGCAGCCGAACATCAGGCAGATGCTCGAAATCAAGCTGGGCGCCTTTTGCGGCTTGTTAACCTTCGTCGGCGAGCGATCGCCCATCGTGCTCGGCGGCATGGGCCGCAGCGCGCCGGCGACCAGCGACGCTTGTGACGGAGCAAGTTTCTGAGGGTTGACGCTTCGTCCGGGCGCCTTTCAAGAAAAGATTCGGCGCATCCGGGGCGCCGTTCTGGTTTTCCTTCGCTTCAATTCCGCAAGGTCCAAACAAGGTCAGTCGGTCCGTCAGTCCGCCGGACCCCGCAGCTACGATACTGAGCGATGAGCACTCGCATGCAATGGCAACGCTCAACGCTCAACCGTCGGGTACCGGTAGCACCATCTCCAGATCTGTAGTTCCGGCCTCTCCTGGGTCTCTCGCTATGCCCGTGCCTTCGCGCCCGCCAGCTCCCTGACGTAGCTGCCTCCGCGGAGCGGCGTGTATCCGGAGGCAGTGTACACGCGGTCAAGGTACATGCGGATCTCAATGCTCTCGCTCAGCTCAACGCCCGTGTTCGGGTCCACCAAATGCGGTACCTGGAATGCTCGCCCAGTGCGTGCCGCCAGCGGCGCGCGGTGTGCGGAGCCACGGCCCGTAGGCACGACCAAATGCGGAAGGCCGAGTGCGCACAGCTTCTCACGCACCTGCCATCACACGCGATTCGAGGCCATCAGAGGAGCCCATCATGAACCATGCAATCAGAGGCCATCAGAGGCCATCCGAGGAGCCCATCATTAACCATGCAATCAGAGGCAATCAGAGGCCATCAGAGGAGCCCATCATGAACCATCAGGAGCACATCAACTGCAATCATCCACTGCAATCATGAACCATCAGGAGCACACTGGGGCACAGCGATTCACAGCAACGATTCACACGTACCGGGTGCACGAAAGGACTGCCCTCATGCCCATACAGCGTGAGCGGGCGCATCAAGTGGTTGTCGGGCCGCGCATCCACTTGTAACTTATCCGCCGGCATCCCGCGCACAATGGCGGCCATGCCGCAAGAGATGAGGGCAAACGTGCCTCGCAAACTCAAGGGCGGCCGGCGTGCAGGCACCGGCCCGTAGCGTTCGTACAGGTGAGTGACGATCTCCTCGCTCTCATACAGACCAACGCCCGCGCCCTCGTCCAGCAGAAAGGGCACCGTGCGTCGCCCGTGTAGCGCGAGGTGTTCGTTGCCAAAAAAGTTCGGGGGCGCAATGCCGGCGCCTGGGCACGGGCGCATCTCGACGACGAGATCGAGGTGCGTGCATGCATCGCGCACCTTGCGGCAAAAGGGCGAGCTGTCGAACTCGTAGAGGATCAGACGACCGCGCGGTCGGCCGGCCACAGCGCCACGCAACACGTCACTCGTATCGCTTAGGTAGAGAGGTCCGAGACGAAGGCAGTACTCGCCCTTTGGCGGCGGGCGAAAGGAGAGGCGCGGCCTCCAGCCGACGACGAAAAGGCCCGCGAGGCAGCGGATCAGGAGCGCAGCTACCGCCGAGAGCAGCGTCATGTAGTCGCCCGTCGGAACAAACGGCCTCGCGAGCGGCGGCGCAAAGCCCGGAGGCAGCGCGACCGTCGGGTGCTCCCTTGGAGGATCCTCAGGTATGACCAAGAGCTTAGCCGACGCCGTTGTGGGAATGCTACGCTTCCCGCCGAAGACGATCCGCAGCTTCTCGAGCGGACTCTTTCGGGTTACGGGCGGTGGCGCCGCCGCTCGCTCCGCGGCAAACTTGGCCTGCTCCATCTCTGCGAGCCGAGCGAGCAACTCCTCCTTACTGGGATTCGCGGATGAGACGAATCGTGCTGATCGTGCTGGATTCTTCAGACATCGGGCGCACGATGCGAATGCCGAATAGCCAGCTAGAAGCGGCAGTGAGGCTCCGAGGCCGACCAGGACGAGTGTTCTCATGTCTGATATCAATTCACACTTGTATGGTGTGAATTTGTGTCTTTACCACGCATCACCCATGAGCGCCGCCCGGAGGTTACTAACTTTCAACTTTGTCTTTTAAGGCTCGTTTCAACGCCCTCCAATTCGAGTTCACAACCCCGACGCGACTGCAGCCATTCCTTCGAGCGACGCGAGCGCATGCAAGACGATCCGCTCCGCTCCCTGCGGCGCGGCAGACTGCACGAGGCTCGAGGGCGGCCCTTGTCCATTGGGCGCACGTCCCCGCGCCCTATCCGAACCTCGTATCAGACGTCCGCGTAGGTTGGAGTACACCTGTGGGGATGGAAGGACGCCGTGGTGAGCACATGCATGCAAGCCACGTCCGCGTAGGTTGGAGTACACCTGCGGCGCCACGCCATCAAGTTCGAGCAGTGCGACGCGCCCAATGCGCGCGGCGGCGTCCGCGCCGTCAGTGGCGGAGGCAGTGCCCATCTCCGCGCCATCCGAGGGCGGTGCTATGCAGACCGTCCAAGGCGCAAAGCGCACACCCAGCTGCCGGGCGAGCCGCCGGCCTCGCTGTATGAGCCGAGCGCCGAGCGCTGCGCGCGTCGCCGCGTCCTGGGCCGCGTCGCCCGCGCTCAGGTGGTGGCCAAAGATGGGCTGGTCGAGGAACAGAATCGGCTCCCCGGTGCCTTCGGCCCCGAGAAGTCGAGCCACCGTGCGGCAGGCCGTGCGGCGCCGGGCGCCGTGGTGGGCGTCGGGGCGGCTGCCCTCGTCGCCGTCCTTAGCGCTGCTCCTCCTACGGCTCTCAGCGCTATCTTCCCCGCTGCTCACGCTGCTGCTCGCACTGCCGCCCGCGAGGTCGAGCTCATCGTCGTAGACCGAGAGGACTCGCACGCAGCCCTGCGCTAGGACTCCAAGCAGCGCCGCGTTCTCGCGCACGCACTGCACATCGATCCGCATGCAGGTGCGAAGCTCGTGCCCCATCATAAAGAGGGATTGCGCGTCGCACACGCCGAGCAGAGCGCCAGACGGCCCAACAGGCGCCCCAGTAGAACCAACAACCGCCTCGGTAGACCCAATGATCGCCGCGGTAGCGTCCGCCGTCGCCGCCGCCATCGCCCCGGTAGCGTCCGCCGTCGCCGCCGCCATGCGATCAACCTTCCCCATCTCCGCGAGCATCTCCGCGAGATCACCATCTCCGCGCAAGGTCTCCATCTCCGCGAGCTCGTCGGTGGTTTGGTCGAGCCCGATGCAATCCGCCTCCCTCCAGCGCGCCACCGCCGCTAGCGCCGCCGGCCCGCTCTGATCGCACGAGCACACGATCACATGGGATGGTCAGCAGCCATCACGGCTGATCGAGAGGCCATCAGAGGCGCTCAGGAGGCCATCAGCGTGGGCGCAACCGCGAGCATCCGCGAGTACCTGCTCAAGCCATTCAAAGTGATGCCTGCAATCATTCAAGTGCAATCATTCAAGTACCTGCTCAAGCCATTCAAAGTGATGAGCATTCTCGCGCGCGTGGCATCGTAATGCATGCATCGACTCGGGCCCCAAGCCGAGAAGCGCAACCAGCCAGCGCCGGGCGAGGCGCACGACCTCCGACGCCCCCTCTGAGTAGGGGGCCGCTGAGGCCGACACGTACTGCTCGGCATTCGCCTTGTGCATGGCTGCGTCCGAAACGGAGGAGCCATCAGTGGCGGTCAGTGGCGATCCGGTGCATGCAAAGGAGATCCGTGGCGATCCGGTGCATGCAAAGGAGATCCGTGAGCACGCGCTTACCTAAATAGGCAAACAGGAGCTCTGGCCGCTCCCATCGCAACAACCTCGAGGCAGCCGCCGCCACTCGCGACTCACTCCACTCGCCTTCCGACAACGACGACGACGAGCCCTCCACCGAGCCCTCCACCTCCGCCGCCTCCGCCGCATCGTCCTGCACCTCAAGCGCAAGCGCCGTGCCGAGCAGCTTCCACAGTACGCCAGGTCGCGTGTGGGGTTTCGCCATCGCCTCTCGATAGCGCGGGCGCAGCTGCTCCGAACGATCGAGCAATGAGAGTGGCAATCAGAGGCCATCAGTGGCCATCAGTGGCCATCAGAGGCAATTGACGAGACTCACCTGCTCCGAACGCTCGAGCAAGGAGCAGGCCAGCATGACCGCACGCACGCGCTCCACTACCAGTGCCGCCCGCGACGGCGCGCTGCTCGCCCCTCGATTGACACTCGTGGCTGGCGGGGAGTCATCGCGCGCCGTCTCGGGCGGAAGTTGCATGCTCTCCGCCTCCTCGAGCGCCGTCTCGGCAGCAAGGAGCATCAGCCAGACCGCGTGCCCTATCCGCCCGACAGCCCCGAGCCATCGCTTCTGCTGCCGGCTGCTCCATTACACGTGGGGAGCAATGAGAGTGGCAATCAGTGGCCATCAGAGTGGCAATCAGAGGCAATCAGTGGCCATCAGAGGCAATTGACGAGACTCACCTGCTCCCTTTGACGAGGGGAGCATGCGTCACGAGCAGGAGCCGCGCCGCCTCGCTCCCATACGCGCGCGCGAGCACACTGCTCGAGCCTGATGAGGGAGGTCATCAGCGGTCATCAGCGGTCATCAGCGGTCATCAGAGGTCATCAGCGGTCATCAGCGGTCGGTATGGGAGCACACTGCTCGGCGCATCGCTCGAGCCTGATGAGGGAGGTCATCAGAGGTCATCAGCGGTCATCAGCGGTCATCAGAGGTCATCAGCGGCAATCATACTGCTCGGATCATCGCTAGTGCCCTCTGGAAACTCGAGCGCCTCCACCAACGCGTCCACCGCCCAGCGTGCGATCGCCTGCCCCACCCGGGCACCTTCATCGCCGGCTTCGCACACGAGCAGCCAGAGCAGCGCCGACGCGCCGTGGCGGGCGATATCTCCTCCCAGCTCGCCGCTACCGCCACCGCTAGTGCCACCGCTACCGCCACCGCTACTGCCAACGCTACTGCCGCCGCTGCTGCAAACCCTACTGCCGCCGCTGCTGCCAACCCTACTGCCGCCGCTGCGCTCGCTTTCGCTACCGCGTTCGCCGCCGCCGCCGCCGCCGCCGCCGCCGCCGCGCTCACTGCCGCCGCGCTCGTCGCCATCGCCGGACGCCTTGGCAGCCGCGCCTGCGCCGCCGTCGACAGCGGAGTCGCCCTTGCCATATTTGGCAGCGGCGGAGTCGCCTTTGCCATATTTGGAAGCGTCGACAGCGTGGTCAAGCGCCGTCTCAAGCGCCGCGAGACGGCGGCCCAGAGCGAGCGTGTGCGCGGGCCACGCGCCGTCCTGGGCGTCGCACCCCTCGAGCCAGAGCCACAGAGGCGTTTGGAGCAGCGGCAGCGAGGAGCGCAGCAGCCTCGAATGCCGTCGAAGTGACTCTGGCGCCGACCGAAGCGCCGTCTCGAGCGCTGTGTCGGCGGTGCATGGCGTCGTGGAGTCGGTGCGCGCAGCGAGCAGCTGCTGGCAAGTCCCCTTGCCGATGCGCCAGCCGTGAGGTCCGCTGCCAAAGCCCGGGGTGTGGAAGCCGCGGCACAGCACGATGAGCGAGCGCAGCCGTGCGCCAGTGGGCGTCGTCTGCGAGATCGGCCGCGCGGCGCTGAGGAGGCGCGCGCGCTCGGTCGGACTGAGCACCGCATACGTGCCCATGAGCACACCGAGCTCGGCGAGGCACCGCTCGCACGCGCGCGCCGACGTGGCCAGGTTGCCGTTGCGCTTGAGAGAGAGCTTGGCGACCGCGTGCAGCTCTGGGTGGTCCTCGCTCGTGGACGCCACGAGCGATTCGGCGATGCGGCGAGCGCAGGCGTGTGGGGCGCGGCTGTGCAGCAGCGTGCTGCTGCCCTCTGCGCTCGCACTGGCAGCAGCCAGCTCGCAGCACGAGTCTCGCAACAGCTCCGCCGTCTCGGTCCACTCCTTGGCCGTCACCGCGCCCGCCGTGCGAGCGAGGTGGCCGTGCAAAGAAAGGCCCAGCTTGTCGACGATGGTCAGCGATGGCGGCGCGGATTCTCTCAGCGGCGATGCGCTGGGGACGAGGAGTAGGAGTGTCGCCGCAAGCAGCCCCATGTTCGCCTACCAAAATGCGCTCAACATCGCGAGAGAGAGCGTGTGAACGTTAACACGACAGAGGCACTGTGCCGTCGTGTCCTGACGGACCATCGATGACGACAGCAATTGGGCCTGTTTCAAAGGCCACACACGTATTCTGAGCGGGCAGTAACAGAAGTGCCGTAGCACCGGGGGGTTGGGTTGCCCGACCGGTTGTCGCGTCTGCCGTGTATACGTTCACCCCTTTCTTTATGACTAGGAATTCCTGTTTCGTCTGCCGCAGACAGCTTTTCACACCGCAGACGGCTGTTTTCCTCAAAATCTGGTTTCACGCGCCGAGGATAACTACCCGATTGCGGCCCCTGTGCTTGGGGGTCCGGAGAGTTGCGCGTTGTGTTGAACAGCAGCACCCGGGTTTGCCGCGCGTGGTGCATGTGAGACAGGTGACACTTCTACTACGGGGGGAGACGCCACCGCGGCGTGCGCGCGTGCGCGCCGCCGCGGCGGCTGCCGCCGCGAGCAGCGGTCCGATCGGTACTATCGGTTTACTCTAGAGGGGGAGGCTGCGCCTCCCCCCATGCCGCCGATTAACGGCCTGTGTAATAGCAGGTTGTGTCGGCCACACCTCCGTCCATAGCGATAGAGGCCCTCGTGCTTGGGGGTCCGGAGGTTGTGCGCGTTGTGTTGAACAGCAGCAGCAGCGGGTTTGCAGCAGCAGCTCCCCGACCGCCCCAGCCGCCCCGTCGCGGATAATGAAAAAAAACAAAAAAAAGCCTTTTCATTAGTAATTCGGTGAATTCGGAGATTTGTACATCGGAATCCGCCGAGATTCCTCTATCCAGCCGGAGACTCCTTCAGAATATCCAAGAAAACATCCTCGAAAGGCTTTGTTCTCGATGCTGGCCGGTGACTGCAGCTACGGTGCCGCCGATGGCGGTGGCAGGCTGTGCGTGCCGCGCTTCTGCGAAGCGCCGCCCGCCATGAAGGCGGCGCCATGGGCGCAGATGAACGCTAACTTCCTGAACGTGCCCCGCGTTTATAACTTCACGGCGACCGGATCTGATGGTCAGCTGCGGAGCACACTCTTCGAGGCTCGCGCCGATCGGAACTATCAAGGGTACAATCTGGAGAAGATCTGCAAGAGCGTCAGCTTGGCGCCAGACCTCGCCCCGTGTGCGGGCGCGTCGTGTCCCCCCTCCTCCCCTCCTTTGAAGCTCTATGAAGACGAAGGAGATCCGAGCACGCCCAAGGGATGCAAAGCGATCAAGATTCTACCCACGCTGACCAAGTATCGGGACTTAGAGCTGAGCATTGTCTGGATCATCGTGATCGTCTACATGTTCTACGCGATGGCGCTGGTCTGCGAAGACTTCTTCGTCCCGTCGATCACCGTCGTCTGCGAGAGGCTCCACATCCCGGAGGACATCGCGAGCGCGACGCTGCTCGCGATGGGGTGCAACGCGCCCGAGCTCTTCGCCTCGATCATCAGCGTCTTCGTCGCCGACTCGACGGTCGGCATAGGCACGGTCGTCGGCTCGACCCCGTTCAACTTGTATTGCATCGTGGGGGCGTCGGCTACGGTCGTGGCCGGCGGGCTGGTTGTCGACCCTTGGACGATGGGGCGCGAGCTGTCCGCACTCTTGGTGGCCATCCTAATGTACTACTTCTTTATGGCGGACGAGTTGGTCGACTGGTGGGAAGCCCTCATCATGGTGCTCTACTACTTCCTCATCTACGTCCCGTTTCTCGCCCTCTTCCCCAAGATCAAAGCCCGCCTGGAGCGCTGCTTCAGCTCCCGTCAGACGGCAACGAAGACAGTCCAGGTGGATGGGCTCACGGAGAGCACAGCGGACATGCCGTTCGAGGACGTTCGCGCTCTACGCGAAGAAGAAGCTGCGCCTCCTCTCCCCTCAGACGAGAAGGCGAATGGGGCGATCCGGACCGAACTCTCAATCACAGACCACCCACAGTTCCGTACGTTGCTGCAAGACTGCCGAGCGCGGCTGCTCGAGCGGCCACAGCATCTAAAAGGCTTCGTCGGCACGCTGCTCAGGTATCGGCCATACTACAGCAGGGTGCAGCTGGTCGGCCTCGGGGCGCGCTTTCAAGGATGCCAATTCGTGATCGACGATGAACCCTCAGCTCCGGTGAGATACAAGCACACCGACGCTGCACCGGAGTCGCCGTTCTTTACGTTACCGATCGGCCAACTCAGCAAGATCAAGCTGGTCCGTCAACAGGAGTTGCGCGTCGAATGGGAGCGTGACGGGCAGAAGCAGAAGATACGGCTGCTGCTGCCTCCAGGCGAGCCTGAGGAGACGATGCAGCTCTGCTTCGACCTTTTCGTCCTCAAGATAGACGAGCACCGCGTGCAAGTTCGCTCGACGAAGGCGCGGCAGAACAGCGTGAAGCTCCATCTAGGGATGGAGGAGGAGGTGCATCACGAGGCGTGGTATCGCATCCCGAGCGGCAGGCTGGCCAAGGTGAGCTTCTTCGTCACGCTACCAATCCGTATGTTCGTCTATTCGTGCATGCCTGACGTGCGGCAGCCGGGCAAACAGAAGTACTGGCTCGTCTCAATGGTCTTCTCAATGTTGTGGATGGCGATTTTTGCCTACATCTTCACGTCGGTCGTCGACTACGTGGGTTGCGCCTGGGGGCTGACCGGCTCTCTCTTGGGGCTCTCAATTGGTGCCGCTGGCACGTCCTTCCCGAATATGATCGCCTCGATGTACTTGGCCCGCATTGGGCAAGGGAGCAACGCTTGCGTGCAGGCAATTGCGGCGAACACGTTTAACTTGTGCATCGGCCTCGGCCTGATCTGGCTGATGCACACACTGCATGTGGGCAACTGTAGCTACGGCTCTCACGGGAACAACTACGCGGATTGCAACGGCTGCTACGCCCCGGACGGCTTCCAGGCGCTCTGCCCATACTGGGAAGGGACTGGCAGCGCTTTCCACGCAGCGCCTGGCTCGACCAAGGGATGCTTGTTACTGTCGCTCATCTTCATGGTCATCTTCACTCTGCAGCTGATAGTTTGCAAGGGCAAAGTCCCTAAGTGGGCCGGCAGGATCTATTTGGCCATTTACGCGGGTTACATCCTCTACCAGATCTTGGCCGCGTTCATCGATAGCGTCCTTATTTTCATCAAGCCCTGGTACTTTGCGATTTGAGCACTGGGTGCACGCACCCTGTGTGAGCCAGCTGCAAACCTCTTGTCAGGCCGCCAGTACTTATGTGACCTCAGAGGATGTGTTCCCTCCCACCCACCGCGATGTTAAGCCTCTGGTCTAGCTTTAGCAGGGACCGGGGTTGTCGGCGCTCACCATGCTTGTGTAGGCGTTGTCGGCGCTCACCATGTGTGTGAAGGCTTGTTTGGCTTGTGTATAGGCTTGCGGTAGGCTTGTGTAGGCTTGCGGTAGGCTTGGGTAGGCTCGTTATGTTGAGTTCAGAGTACATGCTGAGTAGTAGTATAGTAGGCGTTGCAAAGGAAAGTAAGAAGGAAAGTTTGCGCTCTTGGTCGGACCGGACCATACCTAGCGCACGCATGCACAGGACTGAGCGCACGCACGCACAGGACCAGTCAGTCAGCGTCAGTTTCGTCGCGGTCCCCCCGCGCTCACTACAGCTCTACGAGCGGGAAGGACGTTAGAAAAACGTTAGAACCAAGGACGTATACCTGCCCGAACGACATGGGCGCGTGCGTCTACAGGTGGTGTGGTAAGACCATTCAGTAGTATACAGTATTTGTAGAGGTCTGCAGTACTACTGACTTAACTACTGACACAAACTGACCCCCCTCAGGGAGAATTCACACCTCGAACCACACGCTTGTTCCCGACGGGGGGAGGGTTGGGAGGTTTCGTTTTTTGCTGTAGCGGTGTTCATGGGCGGTGTTGGACGTCGTGGCCGCCCCCTTAAAGAGGGGGGTGATCCCACTCTCCCCCTGTGGGGGAGGGTGGTGACGTAGATTATAGTGTTCTGATGCGTGGGTGGTGGGTCTTCGAGGGGTTTGTTTGAGTGATGTCGTTATGACGAGTCTGTACAAGTGGGGGAGTTGGGGGGGGGGGTAGTGTGGTGCTTCATGACCAAAGGAGTGTGGCGCCGCGGGTTGCACTTGAATTGCCTACAAAAAAGCCAAGTGGAGATACGCGCGGTGAATTCGGGGATTTTCAGAGCAAGATTTCCGTGAAATGCGGCGGGGCCTGAAGCTGCTGCTCATCGTTGGCGGCGCGGCGGCGCTGACGATGGACAGCGTATCGATGCGCAAAATTGACCTTGGCGGTGGGCGAGCCATGTCCGTCGCGGAACCAAAGGAGAATGTCGCGGCTGCCGACGCCGCAGTGGCTGAAATTCTTGGGATCGCTGTGGATGCCATCAAGGCACAGCGAAAGGCATTGGCGTCGTACGACAACGCCGAAGGCCAGAAGCTGTGGCCCGCGTCCGTGGCGTTTGCACGCATGCTGACCGGCTCGATGGTGCCCAGTGTCAAGGGCCTCCGTGTCATTGAACTTGGAGCTGGCCTGGGTGTGGTGGGCGTGGCTGCCGCTCTCGCTGGAGCTGAGAAAGTCACTCTCACCGACTTCCAGCCCAAGAGCCTCGAGCTCGCCGAGATCACAGCGAAGGCAAACGGCGTAAGCAGCGCGATTTTCAGCACCCGCCTGCTCGACTGGAACCACCCTGGAGATCTCGCCAGCCTCGGACCGTACGACCTTGTCGTGGCTTCCGACGTCCTGTACGACAAGGCGCTCACTCGTGTGCTGGTGCGCGACGTAATTGCCCCCCTGCTTCTCTCGCACCCTCGAGACCGTACACGGCCGGAGCCACGTGCAATGCTCGTCGACCCACCACTGCGCCCGTCCCGCAGCTTGCTGCCCGAGATATGTGCCGAGTGCGGTCTGTATTGGGGTGGCGAGGCACCCGTTGCCGAGGCGAAGGAAGGCGACACGGTTGTCATCTACCTCCTGCGCGGCTGACTGGGGCGTGGTGGGTAGGAGTCGATCCCCTTTGGTTTATAACTTCCATGGTTTACGCTGTGTGATAACTGCACGATAACGCGGTGGAAGTGCCTCATATGCATCGATCCACGATCGCTCGCCCGCTGCTGCCCGCGTGCGGCGTGCGCTCGCCCGCCACGAGGGGAAAGCAGGATAGGATCGGGTGCTCGGCTCCTCGGCTGCCATGTCGGCTGCTCGCTGGAGAGAGGGACCTCTCACTACTGACAGCAATGCATGTCACAGTCTGAAAGGTCTTATTATGGAAATGGAAACATGCATCAACAACACGCCCGTTGAAAACTATCAAAATGTTTCATCGATCCGTGCGGTCGTTGAGCAGAGGCCCGGCATGTCCAGGAGAGGAAGCGCAAAACCGCGGCCCCCAGCCGGCAGATCAGGGTCCTCGCAGGTGTCGTACGCCCGTAAGCCCTTCGATAAGGAGCCCCATTGGGGAGTGCAAACAGTGCACAAGCTGCCCAAGAAGATTCCCGACGAAGCGATGATGGCGGCAAAAGCTATGTTCTTTTCGCTCGACAGAGACAACTCGGGTTCGATCGATGCGGTCGAGCTGGGGGTGATGCTGCGCGCGCTCGGTCAGAATCCCACCGAAGAGGAGCTCAAGGCCCTGATCGACTCTGTCGATGGCGCCGACGGTGACGAAGCAGACGGCCAGATCCAGCTGCGCGAGTTCTTGCGACTGTACGCGGACGCGATAGATGCGACCGGCAAGAAAGTCAACAAAGTGGATAAGTCAGACGTGAATAATGTGTTCGCGTGCTTCGGTGGAGACCTCAAGGTACGCATCCCCCCGACAGCCCCTTAAGCCACTCCACACTTGCTCCGCTCTCGAACTCGTCCAAAACTCGTCTGTGCTCCCTCGTCGCCCCAGCTGAACGCCCCTCGTGATGGTGCCCCCGTCGCACAGGACCCCAAATCGGTGGTGGAGACGACGAACGTGCAAGCCAAGCTGATCGAGGACTTTGGGCTCGCAGTCGACTTCAATGAGATCTTCGGCTTGAGTGGCACGATGACCAAAATTGACATGGCTGCATTGCTCGAGGTCGACATGAGCGCGTGAACATCGACCTCAGGATCGCCACGGTGCATCGAGGGCGCCACGGGCACGGCGGACGCCCCCTGGTAGCGATCGACTTAGGATCCGGTTGGAAGGTGCGCCAAGGCAGGGGTGCAGGGAAGGCGTGTGCGAGCGACGCGGGGCGAATCCCAATCCGCGCGGTTACCGCGCGCCGCGCGGACCATCGAGTTGATCGTTTGTGTTCTTGTCGGTGGCGCGTGCGCTAATTTACCGTCGGGAGCAAACCGCCGCTCCCCGGTACCCGCCGCACCGCGCCCATGGTTGAAAGCCCCGAATTAGAGTGCGGCCGGTCCCACAGACCCACACCACACCATTACGATACCATTGTGTCTCTTGTCGCAGTCACGCTCTCTACCCGCAAAAGAAAGACTCCACATCAAGCCAGATCGCCCACAGCCATGCGGGGCATGCCCCGCCCGCCCACGGACGGTCGACCCCCCAAGCACACACATGTTGCGGCGGAGCGCACTCCCATAGGCCGCCTCCCCTAAGTCACAGAATCATGGCGCCGCGGCCCCCCCGCGGACCGGCAGGCCGGCGCAGCAATAGCAATAGAGGCCTCTCTCTCCGTCTCTCCCCACACCAGCAAGCAGAGGGCACGCGTCACCCCGAGAGGGAGCGGTCGCAGCGGCGTGTGGTTTGGGTCGCGCGCGCACGCGCGGATTTAGTCCTTGGACTCCGCCGCGATGGCCGCGGCCTTGGCCTGCACCTCGGCGATGTCGCCCACCATGTAGAAGGCCGACTCCGGCAGGTCGTCGTACGCGCCCGAGAGCAGAGCCTTGAACCCAGCGATGGAGTCGGGGAGCGAGACGAACTTGCCCGGCTTGCCGGTGAAGATCTCAGCGACGTGGAAGGGCTGCGAGAGGAAGCGCTCGACCTTGCGAGCGCGCGCGACGGTCAGCTTGTCCTCCTCGGAGAGCTCGTCCATGCCAAGAATGGCAATGATGTCCTGGAGGGCCTTGTAGTCCTGGAGGGTCTTCTGGACGCCACGCGCCACCTCGTAGTGCTCCATGCCGACCTGAGCGGGGGAGGGGGGGCGAGGGGGAGCGAGGGGTCAGGATGGACATGGGCGGAGGGGGGGAGGTCAGGGTGGAGGGGGGATGGCCGCGCGGTTCGTTTCGCGCTTGGGCGGCGCGCATACCACGCGCGGGTCGAGGATGCGGGAGGTCGAGTCGAGGGGGTCGACGGCCGGGTAGATGCCCTTCTCGGCAATGCCGCGCGAGAGCACAGTCGTCGCGTCGAGGTGGGTGAACGCCGTGGCGGGCGCCGGATCGGTCAGATCATCGGCGGGCACGTAGATGGCCTGGACCGAGGTGATGGAGCCCTTGGTGGTGGTGGTGATGCGCTCCTGGAGGCCACCCATGTCCGTGGCGAGCGTAGGCTGGTAGCCGACAGCGGAGGGGATGCGGCCGAGCAGGGCCGACACCTCGGCGCCAGCCTGGGTGAAGCGGAAGATGTTGTCCACGAAGAGGAGCACGTCCTGGCCCTCGACGTCACGGAAGTACTCGGCGACGGTCAGAGCGGTGAGCGCAACGCGCGCGCGCGCGCCGGGAGGCTCGTTCATCTGACCGTAGACGAGGGCGGCCTTGGAGCCGCCCTGAAGCTTGATGACACCCGAGTGCATCATCTCGTGGTACAGATCGTTGCCCTCGCGCGTGCGCTCGCCCACGCCCGCGAAGACGGAGAAGCCACCGTGCGCCTTGGCGATGTTGTTGATGAGCTCCATGATGACGACGGTCTTGCCGACGCCCGCGCCGCCGAAGAGACCAATCTTGCCGCCCTTGGGGTAGGGCTCGATCAGGTCAATCACCTTGATGCCCGTCGAGAGAACCTGACGAGGCGCGCGCGGAGGGACGGGAGGGGTGATCAGCCGAAGACCAAAAGGGGAAGACCAAAGGGGAGGGTGGGGGCGCATGAATGCGGGAAAAAAGGGGGGACGCGGCCTCTGGCCGCGCGCGCGCGCCGATCGGGCGGGACGAAAGCGGCGCGGAGGCGAGCACGTTCGCGGCGGGGGAGGGGGAGACGAGGGGAGGGGGAGGCGAGGGGAGGCAAGCGGGAGGGGCAAACGCACCTGCTGCTCGACGGACTGCTCGGTGAAGATGGGAGCCTCCTTGTGAATGGGGTCGTACTGGGTCGCGGCAACCGGGCCACGCTCATCGATCGGCTCGCCGATGACGTTCATGATGCGGCCGAGGCAGCCCTCGCCGACCGGGATGCAGATGGGCTTGCCCGTGTCCACCACCGCCTGGCCGCGCACCAGGCCCTCGGTCGCGTCCATCGCAATCGTGCGCACGGTCGACTCGCCAAGGTGCTGCGCCACCTCGAGCACGAGGCGGACCTCGTGGCCCTCGACCTCGAGCGCGTTGAGGATGGAGGGGAGGTGCCCAGTGAACTGCACGTCAACGACGGCACCGATGACCTGCGTCACCTTGCCGGTCGCGACCGACATCATCGCCGCCTGGCCATAGCCGGCTGCGAGCGAGTAACAGCGGGGCGGCGCAAAGTGAGTGCAAGGGGGCGACCGGAGGCACCCGGCAGCGGCTTCGAAGGAGCGCGGCGCATTGCGCCGGATCAGCGGCAACCGGCCGCGGCGCCAACAGGCGCACACGCCGCGCCGCACCCAGGCCACCGCCCTGCCGCGCAGAGCTCCTACCATGCCAAGCGAGCAGGGCCGCCGCTGGGCGGCTCGTCGGCGAGGCGCGTACCGGTGAAGGCCGGGCGTGCCCGCTGGATCAAAGTACGGGACGCGCGCGAAAGCATGGCCTGCGGAGGAGCGAGGATCCGTCAGCAACCGAGCGCAAGCAAGTCTGATCGCAGTCGCTGTGCGCATACTCTCTGTGCAGCGCTGTTTTGCAGCGAGGCACACGCGGTTTCTGATGACGTCCATCATCAAGTTCGGCTATCCAACGTGTAGCGATCGCTCTCGGTCATCCTCTCAATCCTCATCTGTCCTTCTGGCGTGTTTCACTTGTCGTGGAGACTGCTTGGCTTCAGCTACTATTGTACGTGACAATGTCGACGCCTCCATTGCCACCAGGTCTGCCACCGAAACCAATTTATACACATTTATTCGCTACTCGACAGACGCGCAACGCCGTCTTCGTCGAGGCTACGCGACGGCGCGTTGTCGCGAACTTCGTCGTACGGAGCAACTGTAAATACCGACAATATGTCGGCGTCCGGCGTCGAGGGTGGACCCGACGCCGAGGAGCTGGCGAGCTTCACCTGGGGCGGGCAGCGCGCGCGCCCGCGCAAAGGCATCGAGCTCGTGATGAAGAAAGACGCTACGTACCTCAAGCCGCCGGGCTCGCTGCTCTCCAAGTGGCCAGGCCTGGGCGTGGGCGTGGAGGTCGAGTGCTGTGAAAACTGCAACATCTACATCCTGGACGCGTCGGAGCGCGTTCAGGTCTCCGAGTGCATCAACTGCCGCATCGTCGTCGGGCCGACGTGCGGCAGCGTCATGCTCTTCGAGTGCAAGGGCTGCACGATCACTGTCGCCTCGAAGCAGATCCGGCTTCGCGACTGCGTCGACTGCGACATGCGCGTCTTCGGCGCGGCGCACGAGTGCGTCGTCATCGAGACCAGCAAGAAGTTGCGCATCGGTGCCTGGGATCTCGCGTACGCTGGCCTCGCCGCCCAGTTCCGCATGACGGGCTGGGTGGACGAGGCGGCGGGCAAGTACGTCAACCATTCAAGCGCCATCCATGACTTCTCTCCGCCGAGCGGCGGTGGCAAGAACTGGGCGCCTCTCGCCGCCGACCCTACCGGCTGCTGGTGCGAACTCGTCGTCGAGGAGGTCGAGGGACTCACCGGCGGTAAGGTGAGCGAGGTGCGCGTCGCCACCCCCACCACCGAAGGCGCCGAGTGCCCTTGTGGGCAGAGCATCGTCGATTTGGGAAACGTGAAGCGTGAATGCATGTACGAAGCCAAGTGGTTCTCGGCCGCGGCCGAGGCGGCCGAGGCGATCGTCGCCAAGCGCGCCAAGGCCGCCGCCACCGCAGCCGCCACCACCGCCGCTGCCAAGCCCAAGGTCGCCGCCGCCACCGCAGCCGCCGCCGCTGCCAAGCCCAAGGTCGCCGCCGCCACCGCAGCCGCCGCCGCCGCCGCCAAGCCCAAGGTCGCCGCCGCCGCCAAGCCCACGACGACAGGCAACAGCGGCGCAGCGGCGGCGGCGGACGCCCCCGCTAAGCCGGGGCTCCTCAGCCGCCTCTTGAGCTGGCTCTTTGGCGGCAAGAAGAGCGAGCCCTCGGCCGCCGTCGACCTGGCCGACGTGAAGATCCAGGGCGACGCCAAGACGACGCAGGTGTGCATCGTGAGCTGAGGGGATCCAGAGATCGGTGATCGGATCAGAGACCAATCGGGCGAGGAGATCCCCGCGTTCCGCCCGCTAAGCTGTTAGCAGCAGCTTCTTCGAGTGAGCTGGACTCAGTGCTCGTTAACGTGCTGCGATACGTTGCAAACCCGTCGGAAAGTACGGAACTCCGGCAGGTAGCTCGTAATATGTTGACTCATAGAGGACGCGTCGCTCTCAAGAATGTGATCCTCTCGTTTTCCGCACCCACCCCTCCCCCCACCCCCCACCTGATTGCCTGTCACAATCCCGCCCGGTAGTATAGGGCAGCGAGCACCAGAGATCACACTGTGTGCTGGGAGAGACCGACCTCACTAGCGAAATTGAGTAGCCCGAGCGAGCGAGTACTCAGTACTTGTGTTGACCGAGGGGAGCGGAGCCGTCCGTCGAGACGGTGGTGGAGTGAGCGTGGGGGGACCGCGAAGAAACTGAAACTGAAACTGAAACTTCCGCACCCAGGTCACACACACCGGTGTCCGTTCGCTTGCACCACCGTTCGCGTCATGTTCAACTCGTGTCTTTCGCTACTTCCTTTCTTTCGTAAATGTGTATTCTTCCTCGATAACCACTTTCTTGGCTCGCGACGCCCTGGTTCTTCGTAAGATTTCGTCCCTGACTGTCTTCTTCTCGATGTTCGCGAGCTCACGCCGAGATCGGACCCGCGATGGAAGGCATCCTCTGCCGCCACCGCAGCCGCCGAGACCGCCGAGAGCATCGCCAACCCTGGCTACCACTGTGAGCGCCTCCTCACCCTCGAATATCCTGCAAGCAGTTTCCATCGTCGATGCTGCTGCTCAATCCACTAGTATGCTGCGGCGCCGTCATAAGCACGCCACCCGCTACGCTCTCTGCTGGTGCTATTCACGCCATCGAACGCGGCGGCATCCATGTCGAGCAGCAGTGGCTTCCACCGAAGCTGATTTCCGCGCTGAGGGCCGACGCCGAGGCGCTCTTCGCGCAAGGGCTCTTCGCACCCGACGGGCTGACAAACACGGCCGTGGAAAGGAGCAGGCAGGGCTTCTCCAAACGCGACAGGCAAACGTTTCGAGGTGATGGCTGGATGTCCGACGCGGGCAATCGCGCCGCACGGCTCGAGTTTAGCGATCGCATGTACGACCTGCGGAAGCAGCTGGCGTCTGGGCTGGGGCGGCCGTCGCTGGCGGTCGAGGGCGATCGGAAGCACGAGACGACGTACAACTGGTACGAGATCGGAGCCAAGCTCGGCCGCCACCTCGACGAGCATCACGAGGAGACCAAGGGCACGAAAGGTTGGTTGCGACCGACGCGCCGCTCGGTCACATGGCTCGTCTACCTCAACGATGAATGGAAAGAAGCCGAGGGCGGCGCGCTGCGCACGTTCCCGCGCGCAGAGCTGAGCGCCGAGCCCGTCGGTGCGGACAAGGGCAACTTGCAGGTAGGCTGGCTCGACGGCACGCGCCCCGTCTTCCTCGAGTACTTTGACTCCGGCCACGAGATTGGCCTCTCGCGCCTCTACTGCCGCGCCGTCAAAGGGAGCGGCGGCGGCGGCGGCGGCGGCGGCGGCGTGCTCGGCAGCGGCGTGCTCGGCAGCGGCGTGCTCGGCAGCGGCCTGCTCGGAGGCGGCGGCCTGCTCGGCAGCGGCCTGTTCGGCGATGGCCGGCGCGAGACCCTGAGCACGGCCGACTTCGAGGTGCCTCGGCAGCCCGTCGACTTTAGCCGCTTCCTCCGTCCCGAGTACGCGGCCGGCTTTGAGCAGATCTCGACCACCCGCCTCGACCCGCGCTTCGCAACGGGCGCGCCGGCGGGGTTTGCGGAGTTCCCAGAGCTGCACCACGTGGATGTGGTGCCCGCCGCGGGCACGCTGGTCCTCTTCGACTCGGTCAGCTTGCCACATCTCGTGCGCGAAGTGACGGGCGCGCGACCACGCGTGGCGGCGACGGGCTGGTTCCACGAGGACAGCGTGTTCAGCTTCTCGTGAAGCGAGAGCTGCTTAGGAGCGTGCAAGCATGTATGAGACGCGGCCGGAGAGGCTGCCAAAATCCAGCCTGTCCCCCCTCCCCCAAGTAAACCTTTTTGTCATCTTGCCACACACTTGTATAGGCGCGCCCCGCCGCCGCCGCGCCTCGGATGCGTAGCAGACGACAGGAATATCCTTCCCCACCCGCCACCCCCCATTGGAACACCGTGAGGGAAGCCTCACGTGTTGACCGAGGGGAGCGGAGCCGTCCTTTGAGACGGTGGTGTGGTGAGCGCGGGAGGACCGCGGCGAAACTGACTGACTGACTGAAGCCGTGGCCCGCGCGAAAGCCCTCGATAGGTTTTGGCCGGTGGAGCCATTTTTTCCGGGATACCTTTTAAGTTATACCTTTTTTTTGCTTTTCTTAGGGTCCGTGGGTCCATGGTCAAAAGAGGCATCTCGAAACGAAACGACAAACGGGGGTTGTTGTGGGGAAGCCTGCGGGCCCCCCCCCGCCAAACTCTCACGAAAAACTATAGGCCGGAACTCATGCTGAATTTCGATCTTGCCGGAGCGGCATGCCAATGTCTCGACGTGTGGTGGATCACAGTTCATCCGGGCTGCGGCTCCGCCAGTCAGCCGATGCACGGCTGTCCGGCCTCGAGTTGCTCCGAGATCAAGAGCCAACCCTGGTGCCTTGTCCGTCGGGGTTGCTCACATGACGGATTGCAGCTCGAGAACGACGGTCGGCTGCTGCCGTGGGCGTTTTGCAATAGTGCATTGGTGGTGTCGCCGCAACTGCAACAGCTTTCCGAGGCACCGTTGCCATCAGAGCCACCTGTCCTGCCTCCACCCCCACCGCCGTCTCCGCTGCCACTGCTGCAGCAGCAGCGAAATCTCGCGCCCGTCCTGTCGCCCGCCGCACGTCACGGGCGCCGGATCTTTGGCAACCCTGGGGGCTCCTTGTCGCCACCACCATCAACGCCGCCTCCAACATCGCCGCCGCCAAGCACGCCTCCACCATCGCCGCCGGCGCCGCCATTCCCGCCGCTGCCCGCCTACTGCATTTGGACTGCATTTGCGGCCAACGAGTTCAGCGCGCAGTTGAACGTGACGGTCTCCGCCGGCGAAGAGCTGACAGATGCGCTTCTGCCCACCATCCGTGCCGTGTTTCAGTTGCCGGCAAGCTTGTCAAACGGCCAGATCAGGTCAGCTCTTCTCGCGCAGGGCTTCCTCGTCTGCACATCGGCACCATCGCCACCACCTTCTCCACCTCCTTCTCCTCCGCCATCGCTTCCCCCGTCACCTCCACCATTGCCGTCGTCTCCGCCACCACCTAGGCCTCCACCGCAGTCGCCGCCTCCAGACCCACCTCCACCATCGCCGCCGCCAAGCACGCCTCCACCATCGCCGCCGGCGCCGCCATTCCCGCCGCTGCCCGCCTACTGCATTTGGACTGCATTTGCGGCCAACGAGTTCAGCGCGCAGTTGAACGTGACGGTCTCCGCCGGCGAAGAGCTGACAGATGCGCTTCTGCCCACCATCCGTGCCGTGTTTCAGTTGCCGGCAAGCTTGTCAAACGGCCAGATCAGGTCAGCTCTTCTCGCGCAGGGCTTCCTCGTCTGCACATCGGCACCATCGCCACCACCTTCTCCACCTCCTTCTCCTCCGCCATCGCTTCCCCCGTCACCTCCACCATTGCCGTCGTCTCCGCCACCACCTAGGCCTCCACCGCAGTCGCCGCCTCCAGACCCGCCTCCACCATCGCCACCACCTCCGATCCCGCCACCACCATCGCCGCCGCCACCAAAGCCTCCATCCCCGTCACCGCCGCCTCCAAGGCCGCCCCCACCATCACCACCACCTCCGATGCCTCCGCCACCATTCCCGCCACCTCCGATGCCTCCACCACCCTCGCCACCACCGTTGCCGCCGCCTTCACCACCACCATCGCCACCACCCTCTCCGCCTCCATCACTGCCTCCCTCGCTTCCCCCGTCGCCGCCGCCGTCGCCGCCGCCGTCGCCACCGCCTTCGCCGCCACCATCGCCACCTCCGCTCTCGCCACCGCCGCCGTCGCCGCCGCCGTCAGCGCCACCGTCGCCACCGCCGCCCCCTCCACCTTCGCCGCCACCCTCACCTCCACCATCGCCGCCACCCTCACCGCCTCCATCGCCACCTCCGCCCTCGCCACCGCCGCCGCCGTCACCGCCATCGCCACCGCCGTCGCTGCCGCCGTCGCTGCCGCCTTCACCGCCGCCTTCACCGCCACCCTCGCCGCCACCCTCGACGCCTCCCTCACCGCCTCCCTCACCGCCTCCCTCGCCTCCTCCATCGCCGCCGCCATCGCCGCCGCCATCGCCGCCGCCGTCGCCACCGCCGTCGCCACCGCCGTCGCCGCCACTTTCGCCCCCGCTTACACCGCCACCATTACCACCGCCGTCGCCGCCTCCATCACCGCCTCCCTCGCCTCCCCCGACGCCGCCGCCGCCGCCGCCGCCATCGCCACCACCGTCCCCTCCACCTTCACCGCCACCCTCACCTCCACCCTCGCAGCCACCCTCACTGCCTCCATCGCCACCTCCGCTCTCGCCACCGCCGCCGATGCCGCCGCCGTCGCCGCCGTCACCGCCACCACCGCCACCGGCGCCCCCTCCACCTTCGCCGCCTCTCTCACCGCCACCCTCACCGCCGCCTTCACCGCCACCCTCGCCGCCACCCTCGCCGCCTCCCTCGCCGCCTCCCTCACCGCCTCCCTCACCTCCTCCATCGCCGCCGCCATCGCTGCCGCCTTCACCGCCTCCTTCACCTCCACCCTCGCCGCCACCCTCGCCGCCTCCCTCACCGCCTCCCTCGCCTCCTCCATCGCCGCCGCCATCGCCGCCGCCGTCACCGCCACCGTCGCCACCGCCGTCGCCACCGCCGTCGCCGCCACTTTCGCCCCCGCTTACACCGCCACCATTACCACCGCCGTCGCCGCCTCCATCACCGCCTCCCTCGCCTCCCCCGACGCCGCCGCCGCCGCCGCCGCCATCGCCACCACCGTCCCCTCCACCTTCACCGCCACCCTCACCTCCACCCTCGCAGCCACCCTCACTGCCTCCATCGCCACCTCCGCTCTCGCCACCGCCGCCGATGCCGCCGCCGTCGCCGCCGTCACCGCCACCACCGCCACCGGCGCCCCCTCCACCTTCGCCGCCTCCCTCACCGCCTCCCTCGCCGCCACCCTCACCGCCTCCATCGCTACCTGCGCCCTCGCCACCACCGCCGTCGCCACCGCCATCGCCACCGCCGTCGCCACCGCCGTCGCTGCCGCCTTCACCGCCGCCTTCACCGCCACCCTCGCCGCCACCCTCGCCGCCTCCCTCGCCGCCTCCCTCACCGCCTCCCTCACCTCCTCCATCGCCGCCGCCATCGCCGCCGCCTTCACCGCCACCCTCGCCGCCACCCTCGACGCCTCCCTCACCGCCTCCCTCACCTCCTCCCTCGCCTCCTCCATCGCCGCCGCC
>ENA-UOUZ01000481-UOUZ01000481.1-mixed-culture-metagenome-genome-assembly--contig:-NODE-481-length-28005-cov-108.260537_pt1 | contig 28005 bp, 13 predicted proteins | sample MGYA00238154_ERZ761575 | MGnify/ENA primary metagenome ERZ761575 (study PRJEB28896, sample SAMN07631632) | mixed culture metagenome | isolation source: Freshwater growth medium | place: USA...
TCCTGGTGATGCTAAGCTCGGCGTTGAGGTAGTAGGTGCCGGGGGCAAGGACAATACGGCCTACGGTTGTGTTGGCGAGTGCTCTGGTCAGGCCGTAGCTGTTGCTCACCGCTGTCTGCAACTCACGGCGATGGCTGGGCACAAGCGGGACGGAGTGCAACCCGGGAAAGATGCTGGCCTCGGTGCAGGGCAGCACGGTGCACGGAAGCGGCGGAGGCGCCATCAGCGGCGACCATAGAGGCGGCGGAATTGAAGGTGGCCGCAAGTGTGGGGGCGATGGTGGTGGTGACGAGGACCGAGGCGGCGTCGGGTCAGAGTCCGGAGGGTACCAGGACGACTTGGGTGTGGGCATCGATGGGGGGGGCGAGGGCGGTGGACGGGGTGGTGGTAGCCGTGGCGGTTGGCGCGGAGGCAAAGGTGCCGGCGAAGGCAGCGGCGGTGAGGGTGGAGACATATAGCGGGCGCCACAGTCGGAGCAGTCCGTGCCCAAGTCGCACTGCGCTGGCACGCCGTACATGTCTGTGAGCGAGCCTGGCCCGCCGTCCTGGCACGCGGTGTTAGTCGCGTGGGTGCACGAGTCGTCGCACCACATCGGCGGCGGAGGCGACGAGGGAGGCGGCGGTGAGGGCGATGGCGGAGGCGGAGATGGCGGGAACATGTAGCGCGCGCCGCAGTCGGAGCAGTCCGTGCCGAAGGCGCACTGAGCCACGGCGCCGAACCGATCAGTCAGGGAGCCAGGGCCACCATCCTGGCACACTTGGTTCTGAGCGCGCGCGCACGTATTGGTGCACCACATCGGCGGCGGAGAGGGCGGGGGAGGCGAGGGTGGTGGGGAGAGAGGAGGCGAAGGCGGCGGCGGGGAGGACGGCGGCGGGGAGGGGGGCGGCGGGGAGGGCGGCGGAGGTGAGGGTGGCGGCGGTGAGGGCGGCGGTGGTGACGGCAAAGGCGAGGTCGGCGGCGGTGAGGTCGAGGGTGGTGGCGGCGAGGGGAGCGTCGACAACCCTTTCCCCAATGCCATGACGAACTCGCCATATGCCATGACGATTACGGTTGCCAGTGCCACGGCCAACGTTGCACGGACGATGCGACAAAGTCGCTGCCGGTGCGTCGCCTGCACTTTCGAGAGATGAGGCTCGATCTCAACCGCAACATTGAGCCGCGCGACGCCATCGCTGCCGGCGGAGGGGCGGTGCTGAATTGCTCGAGCACGCTTGGCAGCGTGAGCGGCGGGTCCAGCAGCTTGCTTGGGGGCGAGTGCACCCGGCGCGGCATTTGGAGCGACAGCAGTGGGAGACGCTTTAGGGGCTGCTTGGGGGACTTCGGGCACGGGCACGGGCTCGGGTTCTGGCTCTGGCTCGGGCTCTGGGAAGGGTGGCTTCAGGGGCGGGCGAACAGCCATGAGCGGCTTCGGCTTGACGGGAAGGCCACAGCGCGGAGGGTCGTCCACCAGGATCGCACTGGTCCGCTCCTCCAGCCTGCACAACCACCGCAACTCGGCGCTCTCCTCGCGCGCCGCGTCGCGTCGCGGTGAGCGGGCCTTGTTAGAAGGGTCGGAAGGGGCGTCGAAAGTGGCGTAAGGGGCGTCGTCGGAAGGCGGCGGTGCTTCAGGGTCAGCCTCCGGTTTTGGCGGTGGCGCCTCCTCTACATCCGGCTCCGGCTCCGATTCCTCGTCCTGTGCCACAACCAGATCGTCCATTTTCGTGCTGGTGCGCATGCGTTCGCTGCGGCTGCGGCCAGTTCGGCTACGCCCCACCGGCGCTAGTTCGGATACGCCCCACCGGCGGCTGCGCCCCACTGGCGCCTTGTTCGGAGGCGGCGCCGAGCCGCCCTCCACGTCGTTTGGCGCGTCACGCGTCGCTCTTGCAGGCTTCATGGAAGGATGAGATCGCTTGCACTCTGGGAGTGCACCCGTCGCCGCGACGAGGTCGTGCGCTCTTTTGGACCATGGGAGTCGCCCAGGAAGGAAAGGATGAAGTGAAATTCACTATTGACTGACACTAAGATTGCGAGTACCGAAAACAAAGTAAAGAAAAAGTTTTTTTTCCCCAGGAATGTTGTTTGGCCAAGATTGCATCAAACATGTATGAATACATGTACATGTACTCCTCGGGAACTATCGCAACGAATCCTTTGGTTAGTTATGAAATTTGTAATGAATGCCTTTCACAGTCATTAAAAGTGGGAATCTCAGATTACGTCCCTGAAGTCGGCAATGATCGTCAACCTCTTAGCCCTCCTCTCTGCGTGCGCGGGTCGCGCTCCGTGGGTGTCGCGCCCATAACGGGAGGCTCGGCGAGCGCCTCAAGATTCGCATCAGCTTGCCGATGCACCTAGAACATTCTGGCGCAGCGACGACGAGAAACACACGCACCTCGCCACGCTGGGGCGAAGCCTCTGCGCAGTCTGCAGCGTACGCCTGCTCACCGTGCCTGCTGCTCGCCGTGCACGCGCTCTCACCGCGCTGTTCCAGCGTCGCTTCTTTTCCTCGCAGATCCCCTGAACCCGCGGCAGCCATAGGTATCAACGCAACAACATGGTGCTGAACACCAGTAGCGCGCAGAACAGGTCCTGTCGCATGACACCGTCTTCGTCACGCGATGGCGTGTCGTGCGACTCTTTGCGTTCCCCGATGGGGGCGCGCCATCGGGCGCGCCTGTGAACAGGTTCGAAGTCTTGACGATCTGCTCGTAGACTCGCCACGGACAACTAGAACTCGTGCAAGGCGATCCTGTGCGCAGCTACGCGTCGTGCCGCCCACAACCGCGCATCTGCTCACAGCGCAGCATACGCTAGTGCGGATTCGCGCATGCCATGAGCGGCAGTATCGCGCGAATGTTCACGAGCGCGTGCAACGCGTCGACTGTGTCGATAGAGCGTTTTTGTGATTGTGTGTGTAATTATTGTTACCGGTAAGAAGGACGTCGGAAAAAAAAAAAAAAAAAAAGTCACGAGGGAGATTGCGAGTGTTGTTATAGCATCCCCTCCTTTCTCATTGTGTGGGTCTCAGCCTCGCGCGTGCGCCCGCGCTGATCGTGCGACGACGCTGCGTGCGCCCGCGCTGATCGACGCTGATCGGTCGGGTATAGGCCTGTTTCGTGGGTGACCGTCCATGGTGACCGTCACGCTCACGCTCACGCGTCTAGTAAGGTTCATGAGTAAGATTATATCATACCATACGACATAAATCAGAATCGCGTTATGTGGCACTGTTCCGACTGTTGTATCCCTATCGCTATCACCACCGCTATCGTCATTCGCGTCGTGAAAGTGTGTGCGTAGCGGGGCCGGGGGTGTACCGTAAAATGAATAGCTGCAGATCCAGGCTCCAGCATCGTCCATCGACGCGTCAAGCTTTCGCCGTACGATCTGTCGCCCGTGGTCCTCCCAAGACGTCGCGCCATTCGAATCGAGCGTCTCCCAGTAGGGCGGCGAGCCGAGCATTGTATGGCGCGAAGAAGTCGCTCAACAAGGCCCGTGCCTCGGGCGGCATCGCCCCCTGGGCACGCGTGCCCCGGGCTGGGTGCACGTTGACGACGCGCTTATCTCCCCAGAAGGTCGCGTTACTTCCAGGGAGCACGCTGATGGGCTGCGCCGCGGCTGCCCTGAGGGCGTCGGGAGTGAGGGCGTCGCTCACGCCGAGGAAGCTAAAGACCTGCTGCAGCACCGGCGCTGGCGCTCGCCAGTAGTCCTCGGCACGGAGCACCAATAGCTTCTCGCGCCCAAAGGCGGCGTGCCAAGAAGGGAGGTACGCAGCATAGAGCGACTTGAGCAGCTGGTCGGCATGGTAATAGACGCCCTCATTGGCGGCGGAGAGCGACTCAAAGTTGATGGCGCACGACTCGAGCGCAGCACGAGCCTCAGGTCGCCCCTCGGCTGCTGCCTCACCGCCCTCGGCACGTAAGCAGGCCCGGAATGCCGCCACCATTTCGGCTGCATACTTGCCAAAGCCCGTTTGCGCTGCAGGCCCGAGGCCGTAGCGCCGTCGGTATTGCGGCCAGAAAAAATAGGCTGAGAACATGCGCGCGCCCGGCTCACGGAGCAGGGCGATGAGCCGCACGTGCTCGTGCCCGTGCACGGCGCGCATGAGCCAGGGGATGGTCAAGGCTCGCTCACGACCCGCGCCGATCGAGTCTTCGTACTCGACCTGCGCAGCGCACGCGGCTGGGAAGCACGCCGTGCGTGGAGGTGGCTCGCGGCACGCGCTCTGATTGCGATCCCACGCGTGGTGTAGAAGGCTGTGCGCGGAGGACCACGTGAAAGTGAACGCGCCACCAGCCACCTCTCCAAAGAATCCCTCTCGAGCGGCTGCGTCAGACCGACCTCCTGCGGCAGTGGACTGTACGTGCGCCGCGCCTCTACTCTCGGAGTGCAGCTCGGGTAGCTCCGATAAGGCGAGTGGTTCCGCGCCCACCCCGCGCCGCCTTGGGCAGCCGCCGTAGTCACAGCCGCGCCACAGCATCAGCTCCCATGGGTGCGTCTCCGTGAAAAAGTACGGGTAGCTGCCAGTATGACGATGGGCGGTGAGTGCCTTGGGCACAAATGCATGCGGATGCCTCATGATCCGATCGTATAGGTCGCGCACGCCCGCGTGGAAGACGCCCAGCACGTAAAAATAGGGCACGCAAAACGACTGCTCATTGGTGGTCGCTCTGGTGCACGGGGTTCGCCTTGAGCTATCGAAGCGCTGGTCCTCAGGCGACGACAACAACGTTTTGATGCCGTGAGCCGTGCACGCGACGCCGAGGCTGCTGGTTCGACCATTTGGATCACATCCGCGCGTCAGAACTGCGAGCGCCGCCCGGGTCAGATTCGGCACGCTCTCGGGTGCACTCGCGACCGTTTGCGTAATACTTGGCATGCGATCTGGCATGAGGACTATTTTGGTGCGCTCGCCCGCGAGCACGGAAATGTGGCACAGAAGAGCCACTACGGTTGCGAAGATGGTGAGCAAGATGATATTTCCGAGCGCCATTGTAAGGTTCGCTCCCCGTGCGGACTTTGGATCAACGGAAAAAAGGTGGATTCATCACGGAAGTCAGACATATGTTCTGGAATATGGGAGATGCGTAATGGCGCCGAACAAAACGACTTGACTTCTCTTGGCGGCACCCTGGCGCTTGCGCTTGCTCGACCCTGCGCGCGTCAAGACACACCGAGCTCGGCACCGGACGCCGCTCCTGCGTTCAACGCTGGGCGGCATGCAGTCTCAAGGCGGCGAGATCGTCGACGCTGACCAAATTTTGAACGGCGTCCAGGAAGTTGGCAAAGTCCTCGCGCACGCCGGTTCAGCTGGCGTGTGCGAGTGGGGCAGCGAGCACGTGCATCGAGGCTTCGGCTGGGCCGAGTGGCTTGAGATGGTGCTCGCGGACGTGGATGCGCGTGATACTGGGGATCTGAGCGCCGACGTCGCGAGGCTGCAGGACAGCTCCTCGGACATGCTGGCCCGTTCCGTGATGCCGCTCACCTTTGAGCTGCTGCGAGGTTCGCGATCGGTGCTGCTCAGCACGCTGCTTCGCAACCCGCTCACGAGGACCAGCATTCTGGTCGAAGCTCTGCGGCTAGCGGACAGATCGCCTTTGGCGGACTCCCAGATCGCCGCCGCCGCCGCCTCAGTACTGCTCCCTGCGGCACGCATCGACGCTGAGCTGAGGCTCCTAGCCATGCTCGACCAAACGACCCGAATCGAGAGCGAGCGAGTGTGTGGCGGCAGCGATCTGTCACCGGCGACGGAGACGGCGACACGCCGCCCGGCGAGTTCCTCCCAGGTCGTTGGTCTTGGCGAGCTGCTTTGGCAGTCGCTGCCGCACGATGACTCGCCGGGCCACGGCGGCGCGGTGCTGCCCAGGGCTGCAGAGGATGGCCGCAACGCCCATGCGGACGAGCGACGGCAGCGGTGGAGCCGCCTCATCGAGCCCCCGCACGTGCACGGCACGCCCGTCCAGCGCGTCGACCCGAGTGCGCTCCAGGTGGCGGCATCGCTACTCCTTCGGTCTTGTGAGCCGCGGCCCGCCCATCGGCGCACGGACCCGAGCTGCTGGTTTGCGCTGCAACCCTTCCAGGTCGCGTTGACGACACTCCGGGCGGCAGCCGTGGCAGCCGTGGCGGATTCGGGTTCCGGCGCTGAACTGTGGACCCTGAGTGCAGATGCTCTGGCGGCGGCCTGCCACGTGGAGGTGTGTACGACGGCCATGGTACCTGACGCAGAAGCCGAGAGCTGCCCGCCGCTGCTGGCAGCATACGCGCGGCACCTCGAGCACCAGCTGCACTTGAGATTCGAGTCGGAGGCTGTGGGGACTGCCCCTGAGGCTGGGCCGCCGCCGACGCACGGTGCCTTGGGACGAACCTCGATGCCAATGGAGTCGGAGGATGTGGGGACTGCCCTTGCAAAACGGCCGCGGCACAGCTCGTCCGAGGATCGCGCTCACGACGGCGCCCCGCCTTGCCATGAACCACAGCTCAGCTGGCAAGATTGGTGGGGGAGGTGGGAGGCTCTGCTCAAGCATGGACCGCCGCTCGAGCCGCTATGTGCAAGTGCTTTCCGCACGGTCTGCAAGGGCCTCGCTCCACAACAGCGAAAGCGGCTTAAGTACCTTGCGCAGTGCCGTTCGTCGTCATCCGCGACCGCGGCGCAGCTGGTGCTGCGGTTGCGGGCTGGGCTGTAAGCTCAACGGTACCGGAGAGAGTGAAGTGAGTACGGCTTGGCTGTAGTTCTAAGTGGTGGTTTCGAGACTTTCGTTCCCTAACGAACCTCTTGCCCTTCGGCATCTGACCGACGCGGCACACCAGACACCTGCCAGCAGTCCCCAGGGTCACAAGACGCTCAACTGCTCACAGCCCCCTTCCCTTCGCCCTTCGCGTCGGGGGGTCCGGAGACGCGGATGGGTCGTCTCCTCTCGCCCGATGTACATTTATGTGTATGGGTCTAGTGCCTCAAAATGCCAGAATTTCTTTTGATTGAGACGAGTCGTGAGACGAGTCGTGAGACGTGTCGTGAGTCGTGTCGCTCTCCGAAGAGTCGTGAGTCGTGTCGTGAGTCGTGTCGCTCTCCGAAGTCCGGCCCGGTGGATCTCTCCGCTCAGGTTCGCACCGAGACTTCGATCGACACGGTGAAGTTCACGCCACCGGCTGGGAAAGGCGGCAGGGGGGGGTCAAGAGTCCTTTGGGCCCGTCTGCGTCCCGATGCCGCTAGTGGCGGTGCAGACGGTGAGGGCGGAGGTGGAGACGGCGATGGCGGCGGCGGAGACGGCGACGGCGACGGCGGCGGCTGCGAAGGCGGTGGCGGCGACGAGGGCGGTAGCGAGGGCGGTGGTGGCGAGGGCGAGGGTGGCGGCGGCGAGGGCGGAGGCGGAGGGGATGGCGGCGGTGGCGAGGGCGGTGGCGAGGGCGGTGGCGAGGGCGGCGGCGGAGAGGGCGGCGGCGGCGGCGAGGGCGGTGGCGGCGAGGGAGGCGGCGGAGAGGGCGGAGGCCGGGGCGGGGGCGAGGGCGGCGGCGGAGAGGGCGGTGGCGGCGAGGGTGGCGGCGGAGAGGGTGGGGGCAAGGGCGGCGGCGAGGGCGGCGGCGGAGAGGGCGATGGCGGCGAGGGTGGCGGCGGAGAGGGTGGGGGCGAGGGCGGCGGCGGCCTGGGTGGCCGCGAGGGCGGTAGCGAGGGCGGTGGCGGCGAGGGCGAGGGTGGCGGCGGTGAGGGCGGCTGCGGCGAGGGCGTGGGCGGGGGAGGCGAAGGCGAGGGTGGCGGCGGTGACGGCGGCGGTGACGGCGGTGGCGGCCGCGATGGTGGGGACGGCGACGGTGCTCTCCCGGGAGGGAATGGCCGTGGCGACGGTGGGGATGGAAGTGGCGATGGCAGGGGTGGTGCGACAGCTGTGACGGTGGGGGCTGTCACGACCGCGATCACGGTGCATGAGACGCCGGTGACGCTCGCGAACATTAAGGTGGCGCTGCTCGGGCTGCTCGTCGCGCTGGCCATCGTCGATTGCACCGAGGTCGCCGTCGCCGTGGTCACCTGGATGCTCACGCCGACGATGACGCTGCCTGATGTGACAGTCACCTCCACCATAGACGGGTTGACGCCCGCCCGGGCCGCGATTGCGATCTTCATCTGATCCTTCACGCTCGGGGTGAACGAGGAGACGTCTCCGGTGAGGCGTAGGCTGAACCCGACGACACTCATTGCCGGCGGCGAGGGCTGCGGCGAGGGCGGCCGTGGCGACGGTGGAGACGGCGAGTTGGCCGGCGCACTTACGACGGGACTTGCTGCCTTCGGCGCCGCTAGGTGTGCAACGAGCGGAGCTGTGATGACATTGGAGAAGAGGACCGGAAACATATTGAAGACGAAGACCACGCACAGGGCAGTGCATGCGAAAGAGCAGCAGATGCGAGCGAGCAAGCGGCAGTTCTTAGGGCCAAGGAACTGGTAGAGCAAGCTCAACGGGTTGAGGGAGAATACGAGGCGCCCGACTGGCTGCGGGAGCGACGGATGCTGGTTGGGCTCGTCGCGGCCCTCGCCACACTTGAACTTCTCGCGCTCCGTGTCGGCCACGAGCTGAATGCTCACCAAGAGGCGGCCCGCATCCTCGCCACCGGCAGTCTCGAGAGGGATCCAGAGCTTGGCGCGCTCCACCTCTGGGTCGGGCGCAAGCACGTCTTGGACTGACTTGACGCCGCCGAGGAGGCCTTCCATGAGCCCGCTGAGCATTGCCTTGATCCCCTGCTGGTTTGGGTCCCAGCTCTCGAGCCGAGGGTCGCGGTCACCGTCCCAGTAGATCGACCTGCGCTTGCGCTTCTTGAAGGTGCGACGGAACCACTTGTCTAGGTTGAGCGTCGCGTCGCCGATCATGTAGTCGGAGGTGAGGATGTCCCGGTCCCAGAGCTGGACAGTGAGGCGCTGGTACTTCATATGCTCGGACAGGGTCACGGGGAACTTGAGGCGCCAGTTGAAGCTCGCCTTGCCCGACCTCGCGCGCCAGTGTGTGTCAGTACGCTGGATGGGCAGGTCGGTGCCGCCCATGGCAACGGCGACCTGAAAGTCCGCCATGTCGCCCATGTCCATACCGGGCAGATCACCTCTCACGCCCTCGAGCTGCCACACGATGACGCGAAGCTCCCACTGTGCCTCCTCGGGTGGCTTGATATCGACCACGGGCATCTCCTCCGCGGATTCGGGCGACAAGATCTCGCACCACATCTCGACGGTGCCGGTGGGCGTCCTGTAGTGTGGCTGGTACAATAACCGCCACTCCAGAGGTGGACGCGGACTGCTCGCGCCGAGTTCGGCGTGCGTGTACATGGGCGAGTAGACACGGTCCTCGAGGTCGAGGATGGTCGCGCCAACGAGCGCGTCGCGTGGTGCGAAAAAGTCGCGATCCCAAACCTCGACTGTGACCAGCGCGTCGCCTGGCACCTCGATGACAAACTCAGCCACCTCAAAGAAGTGAGCCGTGTTGAAGCAATCCTTAATGAAGCGCGAGCGCGTATTGACGACCTCCTTTTGGCCGACACAGATCTTAAGGTACGCATCTACGTTGCCATCGTCGCTGCTCCCGAGCAAGTTGAGAGCGCGAAGCACGTACAGCCGCACGACGTATGAATTGCAGTTCGTCAGCTGGTCGGCGATGTTCTGGTGGTGGTCCTTGAGTAGACCAAACTCGCCCGCCTCCTGATTCTCAGGCAAGAGCACCACCATCGCCTTGAGCACGCCCACCTCGCTCTCATTCACGCCCTGCCCAGAGCGGATTGGGAAGCGCAGGTACGGCAGGTTCTCGAGCTGAAGCACCCGCTCGGCCTCGTGGTAAATGCGCTTGCGGCACAGCATGTATTCGGGCACGGCGAGCTGTTCCGAGTCGAGTGCGTCTTCATACCGGGCAAGCCGCTCGATCACCTCCTCGAGCTTCTCCTCTAACGCCTCCAGATTCGTCTTGAGAAGCTGCTTCTCCAACCTCACGCTCTCTTTCCGTTTGCGCTGACCCTCGAGCCTCCGCAGCTCGCGCAGAAGGCTTGCCTTGCGCTGCAGCAGCTCGCGCATCGCCGCCTCGCATTCGTCTATGCCTTTCTGCGCAATCTCTTCAAGCTGCCGGCGCTTCTCGATGGCCGTCTTCAGCGGGCTGTCACGATGATGTTTGGACTCGTCCGCCCTTTCGGTGCGCTGGCGCCACCAGTGGATCGCACGCCGGAGCGCGAGCAGGCGTTCGATATGCTTCACCTCCTCGTCTATTTCCACAATCGACGCCTGTGCTACCTCGAGCCGCCTTGAACGATCTGGCTTGATCGAGCCCTCAATCTTCTTGAGGCGCTCGTAGCGCCTCTTCTTCTCCCGTCGCACTGTGGCCAATTGCCTGAGCAACTCGATAGCCGTGGGTGCCTTCATCTCCGCGACGAAGCGCGCCCACCTTGCGAAGACATGCTTCGCTTTGCACAAGCTCATCGCCTGCCAAATCCTCGCCGTGTTCGCGGTACGTTCCGCAGCTGAATATCTCTGAGAGTCCTTGGCAGTCTCCAAGAGTACCTGCTCCAGGGTCGGGGGCGCTTTCCGCCGCCGCCGCCGCGGCTGCCAGAAGTGCGGCTCGCTCTCGTCGCCGAGGTTGATGTAGTCGATGCGTTCCAAGCTCTCCAGGTCTAGGTTGAAGCCATCCAACTCTGCGCGCTCGAAGACGATCGCAGTCCTGTTTGCACGGGCATGGTGCGTGAGCTCCTCTTTGAGCCCCTTGTTAAAGATCTCCTTCCCTTTTTCTTTGGATTGAAGACTGGAGCCAGTATCAATCCACCTGAGCCCTAGCAACTCAGCGCTAGGTCCAAGCAGGCAGACGTCGCGTAGAATCTCCAATGCAGTCGTGCACGCCTTCTTGCGTGCGGTGTCCCACGCGATGGTGATCGCGGGCCGGAAGTAGTTGTCGCTGTCCGCGCTCTTGATGAAGTGGCGCATGTCGAGCACCAGGGGACTGTCGAGATACTCATCCTCGCTGAGGAGCTTGTCCCATTCCTCCTGAGTGAACGTGGGGCGCAGCGTGACATTGTCCAAACGGGCCGCCGCCTGTTTCTGCGAGAGGCGCGACGCGAGCTCCGACAAGCTGTTGAGCTCAAAGGTGGGCGGCACGTCTGGCTTGGCGATCCCCACGTCTTTCCACACAAGGCCGCACGCGAGCATCGCGCCGTCGTCCTCATTCTCGTCGCCCTCTGGCGTCGTCGCACTGCTCCCAGTCACAGCGGCGGCGGGTGCAGCAGCCTCGGAAGCGGGAGCGGATGCAGGAGCGGTCTCAGCCGTGACCTGCTCGAAGGCTCCTGCAGTGAGGCCTGCCGGCGCGACAGGGCGAAGCCGACCGTACTTGTCACGCAAACGAGGTGCTGCTGCCGTCGCAGCAGTCGTGGCTCCGGCTGCTACCGCTACCACTGCCGCCATCGGGTCCGATGCTGCTGCCACCGATGCGATCGGGGCTGCTGCTACTGCTGCCGCCGCCGTGACTGCTGCCGCTTGTGCTGCTGCTGTCGCTGCTGCTGCTGTTGCCGCTGCTTGCTGCTTGCCTACGGTAGAGCTCGACGAGCTCAAGGTGATGTCCGAAGCTATCTTCTCCCGGCGAGTTCGGTACCAGCGGCGCCGACGAATCACGTCGAAGTGCCCTTGGTCGAAGAGCGCGATCTTGCCGCCCTCCTCAAAGGCCACAGCGTAACGCCACTCCTCCCTTGCCCACTCGCTGTCGACCCACGTCCATCCAGGCTCGCGCTCGAAGAATCGCTTGGGCGTGGCGACCCACTGCGCGGGTGGCACGAACTGGCGTCGGTCAGGATGCGACAGAGCAGAGCCGACCTCGGACCACCGGGGCGGATCGCACGGCAGTAGATTCTCTGCCGACCAACCGCGCCCGGGCGTCTTGCGCTCGTTCTCCCACGTCTCGACAATTTCGACTCTGAGGCGCGCGATGCGCTCCACAAGCACCTTGGCCAGCACGAGAGCGAGGAACCGGCACAGCGAGCGCATAAACGCATCCGACCTTCTGCTGCTATCGAAGCGAGCTCGTAACATGGCGGGCAGGGTGGCAGGTAAGAGCATCGGGGGCCAGCCTCTGGGCTCAAAGATGTTGGAGGGGTCGGTGACGTCGTCGGGGAAGAAGATGCGCTCCTCCTGCGTCTCAGCTCCCGGTGCCAGGCTGCTCGGCACGCGCACAAAGCTCGCCGGGCGCAGACCGACGAGACGCAAGCGCTCCAGCTCATCCTTGGTGAACTCGAGCTGCCGCTCCTTAGCCTCGATCTTTTCTTTGAGAGCCTTGACGAGCCTCAGGTTCGTGATCTCAAGGCCCTCGAGCTCGCGAAGGCGCTCGCTCGTGATAGTCTCAACGCCAACTGCCGTTGCAACAAGCGATATGCCGCCCTCCTGGACCACCACCTCCTTCCACTTGAGCCCGAGATCGCACCTCCCGAGATCGGCGAGATCGGCGCGCCCGCCTTTCGTCACCAGGACGCCGTCGATGGCATACGAGTAATGGAAGAGTTGGCTCACGAGCAGCGGCGGGATCTTGGCCTTGACGAGATCTGGGTCGGGCTTAGGCGCGCCACTGACAGGAACTCTGCCCGCGGCTCCGCCCGTGGCGGTGGGCGCGTCTCTAGCGGCCTTTGCTACTCGCTGCAGCGACTTGCGGCGATTCGCCGCGAGCTCTCGCTCAGTCTGGCCTGACGCAGTCATCAACTCCTCCAGCACGTCCGTCACAGCCTCGCAGAGCAGCATCTTCTTGTGGTGCTTGAACCGCTTGGAAGCCGCATAGGCGACGCGACCAGCAAGGTCCACAGGCACTGAGGCGCCCAGCTCCCTGAGCAGCTCGGCGAGCACGTGATCTTGAATCTGGCCCTCGGGCGTCAGGCGGATCGGAGCGCGCCACAGCGCGTGCACGTTGAACACATTCTCGGAGCCGGCCAGCAAGTCCTCGACCTCGATGGGCTCATCGGCCGTCTGGGCTGGTGCGACGCTCACATCGCGTCTCTCGCGCCAGTACGAAGCTGCGCCAGCCTGGGCGTCTACGAATGCTCGTGACGGCGAAGGGGTCTTTTGCGTGGCACGTAGCCTTTGGCGCGTAGCGAGTCCGCGGAAGAAGCGCTGAATGACCTTGGCACCCGCAATCTCGTGTTGGAGCTCCTCCGCCGTCTTCAGGTCTTGCGAGGCTGCCTCGAGACGCCCCTTGAGCGAGAAAGAGCACGAGCCTATCAACGGCTTTGCAAGGCCGCCGAAGACCTTGTCGTACACCTTGACGTTCACCGTGGGCGCAAACATGTCGTCGTCCGCAAGCGCCACGCCGAGCATCAGGTGTGTGAAGTAATTCGGGCTGCGGGCTGACGGCTCGATAGAGGGCGGAGTGCGTGTAACGGCCTTGTCGACGGCACGCTGGAAGACGCCCACGTCGATCTCGACGTACGGGTTCGCTGTCGTCGCCTCGAGCCGTGGCACGCCGCGCGAGACTGTGCTGCGGAGGACGGCTAGTGCAAGATGGCCGACGGACTCGGGCAGCTTCAGGCCGCGCAGCCCCATCACAACGAGGTGCAGACGTGCCGGCTGGCCCGCCGGCTGGATGCCGAGCTTGTCAAGCTCCTCAGGGAGCGGCTCCTTGGAGGGCTTGAGCGCGGGGGCCCTTGCGAGCGGCGTGGCGCCACGGTCGGGCAGCAACAGCGCCGTCTGGATCGGTGGGTTCCACAGCCGAGGGTGCAGCTTGGTGGGAATGAAGGGCAGCTTGGAGGCCTCGTTGGGCTCCACGAGCGGCGATGGCTTCTTGCCACTAAAGGGTGCGCGCACGATGCTGAGCAGGTTGTGGCGCGCCGAGTCGTCTGTCTTCGTCTGCTCCTGCTTCGTGAATGGATCGAGCGGTAGGAGCTCCATCGAGATGAGGACTTGGCCGCCCGATGCATGCGTGTCGCTCTCGAGCAGCTCCATCCACTGTGCCTGGCCCATCTTCTCCTTGGGCGAGCGCGGCTTCTCGTCCTCACTCCGCACGCTGATCGGAACGGCGCGCAGCGAGAGGATGCAGCACCCGACGAAGGAGGCGTCACGCTGCTTCGTAGGCTCAATCTCGGCGACCGAGATGTTCTGCTGGTCCCACACCTCGATCACGATCTGCGGAGCGAGCTCGAGCGGCGGCAACCACGCCTGCAGCGTCAACGTCTCGAACCAGAGTGGGTCCTTGGTGCTCGTCACGATCGTCGAGCGCTCGTAACCTTTGCGGTTCTTGGCCTTGGTACCGGCGAGCGAGACGACCACGTATGGATCGAGCAAGCCATCGTCCGAGCGTGCAGGCAGGCCGCGAGCCTGGTACAGATGCACGCGGAGCTCGTAGGCCTCCAGCGTGGTTCGCATCGGCAGCGGTACGGGCGGCCACGGGAAGGCATTCTTGTTCGAGATGGCGGGTTCGCAGCCGAGGCCCATGGAGATGAGCACTGCGGGCGGCGGCTCGCCTGGACGAATGGGCATCGGTGATGTCGATCGCATCCTGACCCAGAGCGGTGCGAAGCCGAGCCCGCGCGCGACAAGCTCTTCGAAACGGAACCTTGCAAAGTGCGTGCGCTCGGCCGTCGACTGCCGCGTGAGGTAGACGAAGACGGTGGGAAGGGACTCGCGACTCTTCTTTGTCACCTCGGGTAGCTCAAGCAGGCGCGCCGAGTTGACCTTTCTGAGCTCTCCGCGCGCCGCGAGCGTCGGCATCTGCAGGTCGTTGTGCAGGTCATCCGCAATCGCGAACGGGTCGTTGGCTACGTTGTCGTCGTCGACGCGCCAGGTGGCGATGTTTGCACGCACGATGGGCGCCTTGGAGACGTATGTGTGGTCCTCGATGGCGATCTCGATGATCACATTGTCTGGGTTGGCGCCCAGGTTGCATCCCTCGAGCACGAGCGCGCGCAGCTCATACTGCGTGAGTCGCATGATGCTCTCCTGCTCCGCCGTGAGCTTGGGGATGGTGCGAGTGAGCACCTTTTCGGGCAGCTCCGGCCGCCGCTTGCCTACATCGGCGAGGTCTAGCAGCCCGCCGCGCTTGGTGGGGGTGTGGGAGCCCTGCAGATTCGGATCGAGCACGTGGAGCTCGAGCAGCACCTTGCCCTGCCATTCGGACGTGTACTCGCGCTGGTACCGATGGATCTCCCTGCGCTCGCGCCCCGCGCCGAACCAGCTTGAGCTGATGCGTGCCGCCTTAGAGCCGACGCCGTACAGATTGTACCAAGCAAGCTCGGCGACGTGGCCATACATGATGTCGTCGAAGTCGATAATGATGGGCTCGCCGACCATGTCGTCCTCCTTGAACGTGTCCGCATCCAAGATGCTCACGCGCAGCTGCTGTCCCGAGCACGGCCAGAGCACCGGCATCCAATACTCGGAATTCCACACGGGCTGATTGGACTGGATCGTTTCTGTCTTGGCCACGTTGCCCGCGAACTCGATCTTGGCGTACGCGTCGATGCGACCGCCCTTGAGGTGCTCGCTCGAGGGGAACAGGGGGGTGTCGAGATCAGGCAGGCCGGTCGCGCGATGCACGCCGACGCGTAGATACACGCGGGTGGTCTTGATTTGATCCGACGGCGAGCGCAGCATGGCCGTCATCTGTCCGTCTGCCCTCTTCTTCTTGTTGGTCATGACGATGCTCGAGCCGGCCGCAGTGGCAGCCGAGGCTGCGGCTGCTGGCAGGATCCTCACTCCTTTGCGCTTCGTCTCAGGCTGTTTGCGATTCTTGGCGGCTTCCTCGGCAGTCCTGATCTCCTGCTCGATGGCCGCTTTCTCCTCCTCTGGGCTCGAGCCGATGAGCTCGTCCCCGGGTCCGATGAGCTGGATCGTCACCTGCAGGTAGCCCTGCGCACCTTCCTTCGAGTCGTCCAAAAAAAGCCCCCCCTCGCGGCTCTCGGCAGGCGCGGTGAGCACGAGCCACTTGCGGAAGATCCGGTGCTCCGCATTGTTAAAGTAGAGCCAGCTCGCATCCACAAAGTAGGAGCCGATCAGATCCTCGCCCATGAGATTCCAATCCCAGACCGAGATCTCGATCTGCTCGCGGTCGAGGCGCGAGTGGGACACGTCCTTCTCGATGATGAAGAGGTTCTCGTCCCACACGGGCGCGACCGACTTGTACCTGACCTGCGAGTATCGCTCCTGTCCGAACGCCTTGATCTTGACATAAGGGTCGCTCGTGCCAGTCAGATCCTTGGCGACGAGGCCACGCGCCTCGAGCACGTGCACGCGAAGCTGGTACTCGCCCGTCTTCGCCTCCTCGAGCTGTACCTGTCGCATGAGCGTCTTCACCGAAGAGCTGACTCCAGAAAGAGACGCAAAGCCCCCCTCCTCATCGTCCTTCGCCTCGTCGCCGCCCTCGTCGTCGAGCAGCGGCGCCTCCTCACCCAGCAACCCTCCCTCGAGATCAGCCTTGGACGCAGACCCCTGCGCCGCTGCCGCGCTGCCCCCTGCACGCCTGAGTCGATGGTCTCTCTTGTAGCCAGTCGCGTACTTGACCGTGCTCTTGAGGAGCGATGCACCCTTGACTAGCGCACTCACGGGCGTCGTGGCCGGAAAGGCGAGCGTCGACTCCTCCTGCTTGGATAGGAGCTTGATCGGGAGAAGCTCCTCCGGGGTGTAGATACGCAGCCCATCGGGCGTCTTCTCGCCGTGCTCATTGTCCTTCGTGCGCTCCTTGTATGCGTGCGCGAGGTACTTGCGCAATGCCCTGTCTGTCTTGTCATCCATCTCATCGTCCTCAGGCTTACCAGCACTCCTGCCCTCGGTCCCGGGAACCCATGAGACCTCGAGCTTGATGGCGCCACACATGGCGCCCTTGGTCACGATCTTGATCGGGAGCGTCGAGTCCGTCGGGAATGCGAGAGCGTGCGTCGGCTCCGCCTTGCGCGGCCCGTACTGCGGTGGCGGGTTCGGGATCCATGCCTCGGCCTCTGTCAGGTCGTGCAGCGTGAAGTCCAACTGCCCGAGTGCATGCTCGCCAAGGCCGCCCAAGAACGGCCCCTGAGTTGCGACCACGACCGTCACGCGGGCCTTGTCGTCGAAGACGTTGTGGAAGAGGAACTTGGCGTCCTTCCATACATACACGGGTAAGCGCCGCCCAGGCCGCTCTGGATCGTTGCCGACCTGCAAGGCGCTTGCGAGCTCGCGCGTCTCGGAAGTCTCCTCCTCCGGGCGCACGGGGAGCTCTGCCTTGCATCGCTTCGTCTCGACGCGGTCGCCCAAGCCCAGGCGCACCGACGCGTAGATGGGCTCGCTCGAGCCGTTGCGATGAAGGGCCATCATGTCCGCAAACATGTTACCAGATTGCAAGTCCAAATTCAACGAGGACGACGGCAGATCGTCGTCGTTGAACATGTGCTCGGTGGTCGCGCCGATGATCTTGACTACAAGGGCCCCCGGCTGGCTCTCTTCGCCCTCGAGCGAGTTGAGTGCGAGGATCCAGCGCTGCGCATCCCCCGCAGAGAGCGCACACACCATCGTGTGCTCCCTTCGGCCGTGCTTGGAGCCGATGCCAAAGCAACTCAACCGCTTCTTTGGCGACATTGCCCTGCACACGGCATCAGGGATGAAAGGACTCGCGTTCGCGTGCAAGCCCGAGATACCCTTGTTGCACTGCGGCGACCCGCCCTCGACGTGCGAGAGCACCTTGTACGGGCACGCCTCGAATGACTCTGTGATGACAAGCGTCCCCACGCCAAACGAGGTGCCTCTTATGAGGATCGCATACACCTGCTTCCAGCGGCTCGCTGGCTCGTGCTTGGCGCCCAGCTGGCGCTTGTTGAGCTGACGCAGCCACCCCTCGCAAACAATGTCCGTCTCTTCAACCTCTTGAGCAAGACCGCCCGCCGCCCGGTCAGCGCGGCCACCCTTGCTCGGGTCCTTGCGTCCCGTCTGCTGACCCCAGTTGCCAGGCTTGAACTCGCGCTTGGGCACGGCCCTTTCCTTCGAGCTGGGTCGGCGCTGTATCCGGCGCGCCGCGGCCGCGGCGATGTCAAACGTGCCCGCCTCCTTCTGAGCTTCCTCAAGCGCCTCGTCCGCACCGTCCGAGCGCTTGCGCCGGCGAACCCAGCGCCGCCAGCGCACTGGCAGTGGCGTGCCCAGTGTGCGCGGCCCACTCTCGGCTGCGCTCTTGACCTGCGCGCTGTATTCCAGCTCCCCGATGCTCGTTCCGTCGATCAAGTTGCGCCGCAGCACTTCAAAATTGGGTGCATAGAGCCAGCCCTGCCGCGAACTGATCTTCTCGTTATGGAAGGCATCGACCATCCAGCGTTGGTCCACCCACTCCCAGCCCTCGGGCGCCGCCTGCGAAGACGATGCCCACTCATCGGGCGTGAGGCAGTCTGCATCAGCGTCGCCGGTCGGCTCGCCGATGCGGTTGGTCCAGTGCGCCGGATCCTCAGCCGAGAAAGCCTCTGGGTGCCGGGTACGCATCCACTTGCCACGATGGAGACGCTGACTCTCAAAGACCTCGTGCACAGCTGCCACATGTGAACATGACGAATGCGAGTTCGAGGCACGCATGAGAAGTGCGTCGTTGCGATGCGCGCACAGGGTGCCAGGCGCGCGTGCGTTCGACGGATCGCACACCCTTGCCATCCTCAAACTCCTCCGCGACATCAAAGAGCTCGTCCCCGGGTGCAACGTTGGGCCGGAGCTTCTTGGGCATGCCGACGGTAGGGCCGTCCGAGTCACCGATTGCAAGACGTGCGAATGCACCCAGTTTGTCCCCTACAACGACCGCGCTGCTGGTTATGAAACTGGTCGCGAGCGTCGTCATCGCCGACGAGCTGCAAGGCAAAAGCAGGGAGTCGCCAATTGCCCACGACGAATGCGTTCCTAAAATAGGGTCCAACGGTCCGCGCATGCTCTCGACGACCAGGAGCACTCCGCCTTCAAACTCTCATTCTCAGCCCAACCGTCGAGTCAACATGCATGCCAGGCTCTCGAACTTTTACTTTTTTGTGAATTGAGAAGTTTGCTGGGATCGCCGCAAGCGCTCACGATCAGTTCGCTCATCTTTGCCGGCGTGCGCCCACGTCACATCTTTGATGTTCGCCACAGACAACCATTTGTTCTCGGAGAGGCCTCCAAGCGAGGACGAGAAAGCTCTGATGCAGAAGGCTCATGAGGCCAACGTGCGAGGCGACGCCGTCACGGCGCTATTCCTCTTCAAAGAGTGCTACCAGAAGACCGAGCGCTTTGAGGCCCGCATATCGGTGCGTTCACGCTGCTGTAATCTTCGGTGCGATGCTGACTGCGGTCCATCCGTGATGCCCGGCGCAGGCCGCTAACATGTGCCTAAAGCTAGGGCAGGCAACGCTCGGAAAGCCCGTTGAAGCTGAGAAGGCCAAGCCAGTGCTCGCGCTGCTCGATGAGGCGAGCAAGACGCGTTCACAGAAAGGTGGCACACTTAGCTTGTATGCGCTCGCACGCTCATCAAATTGACCATCAGGGTTCCGTGCCCAAGAACCCACACGCACTGCGCGCCTGATTCGCTCCACAGGGAGGACGTGCTGCAAGTCGTGGACGAGGTGCTCGCGCTCATGAAGGTGCCCGCGAGCTCCACCGCAAAGGCGAAGGCTGTGGCAGTCGAGCGGTACCGCGACACAAGAATTTCGCCGGAGATGTCGCTCGCGGCATTCGAGAAGGCCATGCAAGCCAGCCTCGCGGCCATTGACGGCGGGCTTTCGGACACGGAGCGGGAAGAGGCGATGAAAGCCGCCAGGTTTGCCTTCGAGCGCGAGCGGATCAGCGCGGCTGACACCGTCTTTCCCAAGCCATTCGCGGCTAGACTGGTGGGCCGTGGCCTCGAGGAGGCCGGCGCAGCCCCCGACGAAATTGCGAAGGCGCAGCTGGCGATCGAGCTGCGCTTCGACCAGTTCAAGCCTCACGTGGTGTCCGTGTGCCAAGGCATCGAGCGAGTGGTGGCCAATGCGCCCAAGTTTGCGCACATCCTGGGTCTGACAAGGGCGCAGATGGAGCAGGCGCGTGGCCAGAGCTTGGCAGCGTGCGCCCCAATAGCGCCCGATAGCCTCTCACGCCCCGCTCGCTGCTCACGTTAAGCCCTCGCTGTGCGTTGCTGACGTTGAGCCCTCGTTGTGGTCCACTCGCCTGCAGGCCGTCGAGGAGTGCATCTGCACGCCGGGTGACGTGTACCTCAAGGAAGCCATCTCAGAGTACCAAAGCATGCTGCGGCAGCTCCACGGAGCCACGGACCTGCGCTTTCATGCGCGGGACAAGATGACCACTCTGCTGCTGCGGAGGTACTCGGAGAGCACTGCTGCGGCGAGCACGCGGGCGCGGGAGATGAGGAAGCAGCAGGCAGCCGCCAACAAGCAAGCACAATTGTTGGCTTTGTCCGCGGCCGGCGGTAGAAACCCTACTTCAAGCACTGCTGCACCGGCACAAGCGGGTTCCTCACGGTTCCTCACGGGTTCGTCACGGCGCGGCCGCCTCGTCTCTCCGACGCGTGGCACCTTGTCGTCGCCGACCTTGACGTCGCCGACGTCAGCCAGTGAGGCTGTCGAAGAGGTTTGGGGGCTCAAGGTGGAGCGGGGCGTTCTCACGGTTTCGGTGATGCGCGCGATCAACGTCCCCGACAGGCTGTTCCAACGAGGGACATATAAGAAGTTGTCCAAGAAGAAGAGTGTGGGCGCCATCGTGAAGCTCATCTTCGCTGGCAAGGAGGTCGCATCGGAGGTGGGTCAGCCGGTGAACGACGAGGCCAGATCAGAGGATCACCTGCTGAGTTTCAACTTCAGAGGGCAGGCCTTCACGTGGACGGGCGAGCTGCACGAGCTCGCGGCCGATAAGTTCAAGGTAGACATCTGTGAGAAGGATGATAGTGGCAGCGACTTTGGCAAGGATGAGCCCATCGTCGGCTCGGGCGAGGTCGACTCGGTGACCATCGTCTTCTTCGGAGAGCGTGCGGAGATGATCAGCGTGCCCATCAAGGAGGCGCCCAAGATCGGCGAGGCGGCCAAGGACGGTGCGGTCGCGATGGGTGCGGCCGCCGCGCAGGGCCGGTGCGAGTTGCAGCTCGAGGTGCGCTGGGTGCCCGACCGGCCGCTGCGGCACTCGGGCAAGATCCGAGTAGGCAGGACGCTGGTTGAGGTGGTGCCAACGCCACTTCCGGGCGGGATGCCGAGCGCGACGGCCGACGCCACCGCCCGCGAGAAGCAAATGCGGGAGTGTGCGTTCCCTTTCGCGTGGCTGCTCTGTGGAATCGACCGTCATGGCAAGGGCCATGCCAAGAGCTCCATGTCGGGCGAGACGCAATCTCCCGCCGCGCCTGAGGGAGCGCCCACGGGAGTTGTCGACGGGGTTGACGACGGAGTCGGCGAGGGCACACTCGACCACGAAGCCGTCTTAACGGACTATGATGCAGAGCCGTTTGTCCAACAGGTGGCCGATGGCAACGCGTTCTCTGTGACCTTCACTGAGTCAGTGCTTGGGATGCAGCTGAATCTAACACCGGACGGCACAGGCATTGAAGTGAGTGCTTTCTCCTCGATAGAAGAAGGCAAGCTGCTGCCCGCGGAGAGGAGCGGCAAGGTATTCATCGGCGACCGCGTGATCGCCATCAATGGCCGCTCGACGAAGGGTGCCTCGCGCGACGAGGTGCTTGATCTCATCATCAACGCGCCGCGCCCGGTGACGATCCATTTCCAGCACGACAGCCAGCAGGATCTCGAGCTGCAGTATCAACGGACTATGGCCACGCAGCGGCTCCAGCACCCGGCGGTGAGCAAGGCTTGGGTTCCTCCCTTTCGGCGCGTCAAGCTGCCTACGCCAACAGCCAAACTGGCTCGCAGCGAAGTGGACAGTTTGGTACCCGCCCCCGCCCCTGCCCCCACCGAGCCTGAAGGCAGGCCCATCCAAATGCAGATGAACGACTTTTTCAGAATTGCGGGAGACGGGCTGAACGCCGCGGGGAGGAACACCGGTGAATTTTTCAAGGACCTTGGCGAGAATACTGTCAAGATCGGCGAGAACACTGTCAAGACGATAGCCGACTTGCCATCGAACACGGTCAAGACGATCACTTCTCTCTCCCCCTTGGATCTCTCCCCCTTGGATACGGAGCCGCCGCAGCCAACACGGACCGGAGCAGTGAAGGCCACGGAGGTGCCGGAGAAAGCAACGGCAGGAGACGCGGAAAAGGATGCGGCGCCGGCCGCAGCGGCCTGCTCATACTTCTACGGCGACCCGAGCGGCCAGGTACAGGGGCCGTTCCCCACAGCCACGTTGGCCTATTCTGACGTCTGATGACCTCTGATTGACCCCCTCCATCAGGTACAGGGTCCGTTCCCCACAGCCACGTTGGCCGCGTGGATCGCACACGGAGCGCTACCCGCCGACACGCCGGTTTGCCTCGAAGGCGCCGATGAGTTCGTACCGCTCGCTGAGGCGCCTGACCTCGCGCGCTGGCTGCCTGGCGACGAGCCGGCGGCGAAAAATGCGGCGGAGGCTGAAGAGGGCGCGACGGAGGCCGGTGCGCCAGGGGATGACCCTTCTCCCGTGGAGACGGAGCCGCCACATCCAACACCGCAGCCAACACCGCCCATGGAGCGTACGCCAGCGCCGGAGGAAAACTGGGCAGAATCAGTGGCGAGGACGGCAACTGCTGCCGGCGCGGCGATCCAAGCGAGCCTCTCGTTTCCACGCGCCTCGAAGCCAGCGTCGGAGCTCGCTCCTGCGCACGCGCCGCAGCCGGAGGTGGAGACAGGGCCAGCGCCAGCGCCGGAGCCAGCGCCCAAGGTGACGCCCAAGTTGGCTTCGTCGTAGATGCAAGATAGACGGGTGCGGTGTCGGCACGATGCCCGCGACGCGAGGCGAGGCTCGAGACCCCATCGCGACTGCAGGTCGCGATGGGGCGGTGCAAAGTCAAAGTGCGGCGTTCTACGTAACATCATATCTGTTCCACCTCTAAATGACATAATAAACACCCCATCAGGCCTATTCGCCGCGACCGTGTTATTTAGCAAGCGGCGATGAGGGTGCGGTGCATTAACGGTGAGTGCATTTTAATGAGGGCATGGGTGCCTAAATGGACAAACTCGCCAGGTCCAATGCGCGCCCATTCTTCTCCACTAGGATGCAGTGGTTGCCCGTATCATAGTACTCGCTGACTATGCGTATACCACCCACTGAATTCATGAGCTCGCGCAGCTCGTCTTGCTGGTAGACGTGGCAATAGCGTTGGAAGACGACGGCACGCTTGACCGCGTCGAAGACGCCGCCGTACGCCTCCAAAGCGACACGCTCCTGCTCTATGTAGTCTGTGGACGCGGCGCGATCCTCAGTGGCGCGTCCGGAGCATGCGACCGAGCCGGTCGCACTCGCTGGCGGTAGAGGTAGTGGTGGAGGTGGGGTAGCCTTCGGCGCCGCTGCCGATGCAGCGGTGGCGCACGAGGTCGTGGCTGCCGCAGTCGATGCGTTTAGGGTGCGGGCGGCTGGTTCTGATTTGGAAGATGCGGGTGGCACCTTGAGACGGCTGTGGAAGGGCACGAAGACATCTGCACCCGCTGCAAAGTCGTGGCCTGAGCGGCCATCGGATTGGTCGGCCGCCCAAGCATAGAAGAGTGCAAGGCCACCGGGCCGCAATACTCGCAATGTTTCCGTGACAAGTAATTTTCGGCGCTCCTGCGTGGACACATGGTGCAGGACGGCAATCGACACAGCAGCATCGAAGATTTCGGACCGGTACGGCAACGCCATGACGTCCGCTGCCTGCGCTTGCAGGCCCAATTGCAGCGCAGCTATTCGGACCAGCTCGATGCTAAAGTCGCACCCAATCGCTTGGTGGCCTGCGCTCTTGCACGCAGGGGCGAGCTTACCGTTGCCACAACCCAAGTCCGCGATGAGGGAGTGTGTTGGTAGACCCTCAATGAATTCAACAACTTTTGGCCACGCCTTGTACCGGGTGCCGTGCCACTCAGTTGCGACGGCATCATACACCTTTTGGACATGATCACGCTCGAGCGAGGGAAGCACAGCTATGATTTCATCCGCAGAGGCCAGAGCGGCAGACGGCACCGACATTGCCTTCCGCATCACCTTCTTTTAGGTTCCTGCACCTTGAGGACTCCATCGCGTGTACAGGTTTGCCGAAACAACGCCAATGTCAACAAAGCGGGAAATCTGTGCAAACCCGTAACCCTGATCAGGGTCGGTGACCCGTGATCAGCCTTCCCGTGCGTGGCTATCAACCGCGCCCCGCGTCCTCCGAAGTCCTGCAACAATGTCCTGCAACGCTGCAATTACGTTTAAGAAATATTGTACGTGATGTTCCTACATGGATGAGACGCGCACACGAAAACTATGCGTGGAAATGTTGAACGATCTTAGGGACCTACACAACAAATGAGGTCCTCCATACAGATTTGGACTAGATCAGAGCAGGACTGTTGGAGATATGATGCAATACACAGCGCTGCGAGCGTCAGTATGTGCCCACATGCATGAGTCGCGGCAGCGGAGGTGGCCTGCGCGAGTGTAGATTTACCACGGGCCCGGCGTCTGCGGGAAATACGGCGAGACGCCGAGCATCTCATGCATCATCATTCCCGTGATGCCCATCATCGCTGCGCGGCCGTTGTTCAGCTCGATGTTAATCTTGCGGTCCTTGTCCATCTCGCTGTAGGCGTCCCACCCCTCCTTGAAGAGGCCATTGCGGAGGTCGCCCGGGAACTCGCCCTTGACGGTCTCCTTCATCACGCGCAGCTCGAGGAAGCCGACGGCGAACACGATCAAGCCAATGTCGGCCGGCGAGAGCTTCGAGAGGGCCGCGAATCCGGTGCCCTCGATGCTAGTGAACTTCACGCTGTTCGCGAGCTCACCCGGAAAGCGAGCGCCGCTGCCCGCCGTCAAGTGGCCGAGCACCGCGAGCATCGCGATGCGGCCGTGCTTGACCTCAACGTAGCGCAGGCGCTCAAACTTTGCGGGCGTCTTCGCGAGGCCCAGCGGGTCCCAGATCGCGCCCACACCCGGAGTCGACCACGAGTAGCCCATCTGGGGGGCGGCGGCGGCACGCGTCGCGGCGGCGGCGACGTGCATCGCCGGCGCGAACGAGAGGGAGACAGAGGACAGTGCGAGCATCGCAGCAAATTAATGGAATTAAGGGAATCTCCAATACTGCAGATGCGCCGAGGAATTAACGAAGTGGGGTGTGAAAGAAGGGCGACGGTTTCGCAATGGGTGCGCCAGTTCAGTTCAGTTTCGTCGCGGACCCCCCACGCTCACTCCACCACCGTCTCGACGGACGCGCCATCTACGGAAACTAAGAACCTTGACTTGATCCTTTTTCATATCCTTGCGGGGCTCATCCTACCTTTGCATGCGGGCACAGCTGCTGCGGCTGTCGATCCCGATGTCGCACCATCGGCCGGGTCCTGAGCTGAGGCACTGGACAGGATGTTGTCCTGGGAAGAGCGAGTCCGCATGACGGCGATGCCCGCTCGGGCCGCCTGGCTCAGGTCCTCCGCATTGTGCGCCGACGCCTCTGTGTGGAGCACCACGTTGCTCATGGTGCTCGAGCGGCCCACCTGCGAAAAGGACGGTCCTCGGCTCTTCACTTCGCCTTCCGGCTGGGGCGAGAGCGTCACCGAGCGCTTGAGTGTGATGCCCGCGTGCTTGGTGCCGTCCTTGCCACTCATCAGGCGGTAGAGATCCATGAAGAAGAGCTTACCGTCCGCCTTCTTCCCTAGCTGCGCAAACATGACGTCGAGCTCCTCCTCGGTCGTGTTGGCGCCGAGGCACTGCATCAGGTCATCGCGCGTCACGATGCCGTCCGAGTCGCGGTCGATCATCTGGAAGACGTTGCGAACCGTCTCCTCGTCGAGGTTTTGGAGCTTCTGCGAGCCGCCCAGCGTGGCAGCAAGGAACTCGTTGTATCCGAGCTCGCCCTTTTTGGCAAAGTCGAGCGTGTCGAAGAGCGACTTGAGCGCCTGCGAGTTGAGCTCGGGGTGAGCGCCCATCGCCGCGTCAAACTCGTCACGCGAGATTGTGCCCGAACCGTCGGTGTCGATGGCGTAAAAGACCCTGCGCATGTCGTCCACCTCCGCGGAGGGAGTCGCAAAAGCGAGCAGCTCGAGCGCCACCTGAGAGGAGAGAGGCAAAGGAGAGGAGACAGTGGGGGTGAGGGACTGGCACGGGTGAACGGGACAGGCACGGGACACCTGGGAGGCCGAGGGGGTGGAGGCACAGGGCGTGTGGGACTGGCACGGGGCATGACGCCCGCGCCTGTGAACGGCTCCTGTGAACTTCTCACCTTGTGCATCATCGAAGCGCCGCTGAAGGCTTGCATCGAGCGGAGTACGTGGCTGTTGTGCGCGATCGCCGCCATCGGGTTGCGCAGCTCCTTGCCCACCGAATCGGCCTTGCTCTTGAGGATCCACTCGTGCCTCATCGCCTCCTGCGCAGTCATGCGCAGCTCGGGCTCCTTGACAAGCAGCCGGCGCACAAAGTCAATCGCCTGGGCCGAGGTGGTCGCCCAGCTTGTGCCGAAGCTCGGCTCCGTCGTCAGGATGCGCTGGATCTTCTCTTGGCGGTCACGGCAATGGAATGGGCGGCGACCGGAGAGCAGGATGAAGGCGACGACGCCGAGCGACCACATGTCGCAGGCGGCCGTGTAGGGGTGGCGCAGGAGCACCTCGGGCGCCATGTACGAGAGGGTGCCCACGCGCCCCGTCATCGTCTCCACCTCGCCGCGCCCACGCGCAGCGACGTGGCTCAGCCCGAAATCGATGAGCTTGAGCTCGGCGTCCTGGGCCGTGGACTCGTACACGAAATTGTCCAGCTTGATGTCGCGGTGCACCACGTCGTGCTGGTGGCAGTGGAGCAGCGCCGAGAGCATCTTCGTGACAAGCCCGGCCGCATCGCGCTCCGACAGGCCTCGATTCTGCGGCTGCTCCATCAGCTTGTTGACGAGCTCACCACCCGAGCACAGCTCGAGCACCATGATGATCTGACCGCGCTTGTGGTCCTCATACGTCTCGAAGAGCCTCACAATGTTGGGGTGGTCGAGCCGACGCATCGCCGATACCTCACGGCGCAACTCTTCCATCCCTTCCACACCCATCTGCTGAATATTGAGCGTCTTGATCGCGTGGCGCACATGGGTGCGCCGCGAGACTGCCGTGAACACGGAGCCCGACATGCCCGAGCCAAGCACTACGTGCCCATTGTCATCGTAATCATCCGAGAAGCTGCGCTCCGACATATTTTGCTGCACCATGTTGCCGACGACCGAGTTCCGCTCACACGACTGCTTCCTCCTTGGCCGCAACGGCGTGTCCGTCGCCTTGGCGGGCTCCTCGGGATTCTTCCCGCCCTTGCTGCCAGCGCAGCCCATCCGACGTCGGCACAGTGAGCCCCGACGACGCCGCACGATTGTAGCTCACAAACTTGCTATCACATGTTTGTTGGTGCTCGGGATTCAAGTTCTAGTTCAAGGGGTCAACACTGACAGCCGTTTCACACACTAGAACTGCGATTGGGACGGTTGCATCTAATTTCTTGAGCAAAAGAATCGCGGAAGAAATGCACGCGTCGTCGGTCGAGGAGCAGGGGGAGGCGCGCACGGCGAAGAAGGCCAAACACGAGGAGCACATACGCGTGCGCGCGCGAGACGGAGAGGAGGTCACGTTGTCGCAAGATGCAGCCCGACTCATGGGCACCTTGAAGGATCTGATGGATCTCGCCACCTCCGAGGATGGCATCTATCCCATGCCCACGATCATGGCCTCGACGCTTCAGATGGTGTGCAAGCTGAACGACCCAGACTACACGTGGCCGAGCTCTGACGAGCCTTCGCTCTACCAGCTCATCCAGTTCATCGAGGACGCCCTCTATCTCGACGCCCCCATCGCGCTCAAGCACCTCCAGCACGCGATCGCCTCCCGGCTCAACGGCAAGCGCGCTCCTGAACTAGGCGCGCTGCTCGGCGCGGGTGGTGACTTTGGCAGCGCGGAGGAGCACGCGCCGCCATACGCCGAGCCGGCATTTGTACCGGAAGACGTCGTTGAGGCGCCGCAGCAGCCGGC
>ENA-UOUZ01000487-UOUZ01000487.1-mixed-culture-metagenome-genome-assembly--contig:-NODE-487-length-27777-cov-124.890556_pt1 | contig 27777 bp, 22 predicted proteins | sample MGYA00238154_ERZ761575 | MGnify/ENA primary metagenome ERZ761575 (study PRJEB28896, sample SAMN07631632) | mixed culture metagenome | isolation source: Freshwater growth medium | place: USA...
CATACGCATTTTTTCGTTTTCGAGGACGCAAAGGCTGCGGCTGAGTGCGCGCGCGCGACGCGCGTTGACGCTGTACCGGTATTGGTGTTAATTATTAAATGCTGCCAGCAAAATTTTTTTTTTTTCTGCCGCGTGACATAGTGCGTTTCATTTTATCCTTTGTAATAACAGATGCGAACCCAGCTGACGGCCCATTTCCGGATTGAAACCACAGATTCTCGAATACAATAGTAAGACTGCGCATAAGGGGGTCCAGGGGTCCCCGAGCTATCTGTACGCACGCCGGTCCGGTGTCTGGGTGTCGATTCCATTGCTGGAAGTTCTTCGCGGCTGTGAAAACGACGGGTACCGAGTTCTCTTTTTATTAGAGCTGGTTCGTCTTTCTTACCGTCCGCGATGCCAACTAGACCGTTCCGTCGTCTGCTCGCCTTGCTACTCCTGCTTGCGCCGCCACCCGCCGGCTGCCAGAATGTAACGGTCTCATCACCGCCTCCGCCGCCCACTCCGCCGTCCGCTCCACCGTCTCAGCGTCCGCCTCCGTTTCGTCCTCCACCAAGCACGCCTCCATTATCGCCGCCACCGCCTTCATCGCCGCCGCCATCGCCGCCTCCATCGTCGCCTCCATCGCCGCCTCCATCGACGCCGCCTCCATCTCCGCCACCATCTCCGCCGCCTCCGTCGCCGCCTCCATCGCCGCCTCCATCGCCGCCCCCTCCCCCGTCGCCGCCTCCGCCGCCTCCTCCGCCGCCGCCGCCGCCGCCGCCGCCTCCGCCGCCGCCTCCATCGCCGCCGCCGCCATCGCCGCCTCCATCGCCGCCGCCTCCATCGCCGCCGCCATTTCCGCCGCCACCATCGCCGCCGCCATTTCCGCCTCCATCTGCTCCTCGACCGCCGAGTGCTCCTCCGGCTCTTCCAGGCGCTGTTCGTCCCTCGCCCTCGCCCTCGCCCTCGCCTCCGCTGCCGCCATTGCAGCCGCCCAGGCCGCCACCGCCATCGCAGCCGCCAGCGCCTCCGCCGCTCTCGCCGGGCGGCCGCATGCAGCCCCTGCTGCAGGCGACGTTCACGCTCTCCTTCAACGACGTGACCAACTTTGGCCCTGCGGCGCGCCTGAGCTTTCGGACTGCGCTCGCGCTCTACCTCGAGGTGTCGACGCAGGACGTGACGCTCGTGAGCATCACTGCCGCCTCCATACGCGTCGTCGCCGAAGCGGTCATGCCGACGCAGGCGGCGGCGCAGGCTGCGGCGATCGTGCTGGCGAATATCACAACCTCCTCGCAGCTCGCTCAGCTCAGCGGACGACTGGGCGCACCCATCTTGCTCACGCCGCAGACCACCTCGCTCATCCGCCCCTGGAACGTGCCGTCGCCGTCGCCACCCTCGCCGCCGCCCTCGCCGCCGCCCTCGCCACCGCCACCCGTACCACCGTCGCCGCCCTCGCCGCCGGCGATGCCGCCAGACGCCCCGTATCCAGTCGGCTACGTCTTCCCTCCGCCGCCCTCGCCGCCCTCCCTTCCAAACCCGCCCTCGCGCGCCGCTCGGCCGCCGCCGCCGCCGCCGCCGCCGCCGCCGCCGCCCCTGCTCGCGACGCTCCGGCTGCTGTTCGTGCTCTCGTCTGCATCGCCGGGGCTCGCCGTATGTGAGGGCTCGCCGCTCACCTGCGGCGCGGGCTGCCCGCTGTGCTTGCCCAGCGCGCTGTCGGGCACCACCTTCTCCACGGCCCAGCTGCAGCAGTGTACTCTGTGCCCGGCGGCGCGCGAGTCGCTGCTCATGAGCCTCACGAACCAGCTGCCAGGCCTCACCATCGCGGTCGCATCGGCGGTGGTGATCAGCCCTGCAGACGTGTGGGGCGGCGCCGCCGGCGACGGCACCGCCGCCGCCTACGCCAACACCTCCTTGCATATCCTCAGTGTCGGAGATTCGCAAGTCATCAGCACGCGTATCACGACGCTGCGTGCGCTGCTCGTGGCCGCCACGAGCGGGCCTGTGGGATTTGGCACGTGGGTGCAGCCGTTGGCGTACCTCGCGCGCCGTGCCGAGCTCATCGAGTCGAGCAGCACCTTCCGCACGACGCCGCCGCCGCTCATGCCGCCCCCGCTGGTCCACACCCCTCCCCCGCCGCCCTCGCCAGCGGCGATGAGTGTGGTTATCTTCAGCCTCGAGCTCGCCGGCGACGTCTCCTCCTTCACCCCGAGCGTGCGGGCTGAGATGAAGAGCGCGATCGCGGCGAGGGCGGGCGTCGACCCATCGGCGGTGGAGTTGACTGTCACGTCGGGCAGCGTCCTCGTCGGAGTCAGCATCCAGACGCCCACGGCGGCAGCGAGCGCGGTGCAGTCGGCGATGACCCTCGCGACGGGTAATTCGAGCAGCGCGACTGCCATGCTCGCGACCGTCACCGGCGTCTCGATCGCCGTGCTCGCGGTCGTCACGCCCCCTACCGTCACAGCCGTCACACCGCCAGCCCTGGCAGCGCCGCCGAGTTCGCCCCTTGGCGTCGCGCCCACGCCCAGTACGACGCTCGAGGGTGGTTACATCGCCGCGATCGTGTGTGGCTTGCTGGTCCTCTGCTGCCTGGTCTGCTGCAGCCCCATCCCGTTGTATGTGGCTGCCAACGCGCGCTGGCTGTACCGCGTCTGCTTCGACGACGAGCGGTCTTCACACCTCAAGGTGAGCCCGGGCGGCGAGAGCAACGTCAAGGGCGGCCGACCCCTGCCCACGAGCCGCTCGGGACGGCGCGCGGCCGCGGTGGCGGCGGCGGCCGCGGCGGCCGCGGCGGCGGAGGCGGAGGCCGAGTCGGAGACCGAGTCGACCTCGGAGCATGTCTCGGAGGATAAGTTTGAAAAGGAAGGCGGCGACGCGCCCGCCGCCGAAGCGCCCGAATCTCCGACCAAATCTCCGACCAAATCTCCGACCAAAGCTCCGGACCAGCTGTCGCCGAGACGCGCGAGCCGCCGGTGCACCGGCAGCAGCTGGGCAGCCGTTACGTATGAGCCTCCTCGAACTTCGAGCCTCCTGCAGTCCGCGGTGCTGGGCACGGGCCCTGGCGGCACGCCAACGTACACGCTCCCTCCCCTGCTGGAGCCGCCGCCGCGACGCACCGCCGGAACGATGACTTCCCTTGGCGGTTTCACCGACGTGCCGCCGCCCGCCTTGTCTGGTTCGGCACGCATGCATTCCCTTCGCGATGGGCTCGTCGGGCCGGCGCCTTGGCTGGTCACGTCACCCAGCTCACGTTCACGTTCACACTCACCAGGGCGCGCAAGCTCCTTCGGCGCGCGAGTTCCGCGCCTCGCCATCGATGGCGGCGCGGACGCTGGCGGCGGCGGTGCCTCGCCGCGCAGCGCGGGCGGCTTCTCCTCACCGCGCTGCGTCGGGGCCATGGGGGCTTACGGAGCCGGCGAGATGGACCCTCGATCACCTCACTTGTCTAGCCTGCGGGCCCGAGCGAACGCGAGCGCCGGCGCGCGCCGCCCGTGCTGCTTCGCCGACCCCGCCGTGAGCGTCGGAGGGGGCGCAGCGCCGCCGCACCCCGCCGACGTATCGGCCGCTTATGAACGAGCGGTGCGCCTCTTCGAGGGCGCTGCTGGCGCCGATGCTTGCGCTGGTGCTTGCGCCGGCGCAGCGGGCATCGCTGGAGCGCCGCCGCCCGCCCTCGTCCCAAAGTGCTACACTCCGAAGCCAGCCGCTGCGCCCGAGGCCGCCGCGCCGCCTCCGCCGCCCAAGCCGAAGCCCAAAGAGGGACCCAAGCCTCCACCGGAACTGGCGCTCGCCACGCGCGTCACCGGGCGCGTGCGCGAGCGGCGCGAGCAGCGTGCGAGGAGCGAGGCGGCGCCTTGAAAACCAGGCCGGCAGGCCGAGGAGAGGGTACCCTCCCGCACAATGTCCGAAATGTACCGCAATCATCTACCGGCATTGATGCTGCACATCCGATCGCCACATTTTGTCATTGGCGGTACAGCTGCATCACGTGTGTATGGTGTGTCATGGGGCGGTTTACGCTTTAGCCTTTGTTTAGTCGGTACCCGCGCGGTGGCCCCCCCGCCGCGACCACAAACCCATGCCGGGACGGCGTTTTATGTCCTTTTCTGGATGCAAAAAGACTCCCTAATTAGGATGCACGCTACCTGAACCCTAAAAAAGGACCAAAGGACCATGCTGTACGCCGTGCTGCCTCTAGCTGCTTTCGGCGCGCCCGCGCCGGTGCATTACATGCATGCACTCCAAGAAGCAATCATGCAGCCCCCGTTGGCGGATGCCTTCCACGGCTCCCCTCATGCGACGGCAACGCCAGCCTCTCCTGTGAGCCACGCCACGTCGCTTGTGATCATCTCCGACCACTCCAGCGGCGCGACGGAGTTTGGGCAGGCGCTCAACACCCACCCGTGCATGTTCGACCTCGGGGAGACGTTCAAGATTACGGACACGATTTGGGCGTCGAGCCAGGTGGAAGAGTGCAACGACCCGAAGGCGCCCGGAATGGCGACCGATATGTCGCGCCCTCTCTTCGACGCGGCCACTGGCCTGCTGATCAAGAACAGCAACCCGGCACTGTCGGAGCGACTCATGTCGCCCTCGATTTCCGCCCATGCTGCCGTCAACGGCACCATTATGGGCCCGGGTGGCATCCCGATCCCCAAGCGGCACGTGGCTCACCTGACCATGGAGAAGGACTCTCCGACGCTGTACGCGGGCCTGCACTACAAGCTCTCCGAGTACGTGACCCGCACCCGCGACCACGTCTGCAAGAACGTGCCCGCGGACGTGTGCGCGCCCGCGGACTGCGCGATCACGATGCGCTTCTTCCCGCAGTTTGTCGACGGCAACACGGCCGGCCCGCTGATGAAGGACGACGTCGAGCTGCCCAAGTACGCGGCATGCAAGGCGGGGCGCAACGGCATGGCGCTGATGGCGTGGACGACCGCCCTCGCCTCGCTCAAGAAGGAGCCAAAGGTCGCAACGGTCTCCCTGATGCGCAACGAGCGCGATCGGCAGTTCTCGATCTTCAAGAACGCGGCGGGCGCGGGACAGTTTGACTGCAGCATCCCCCGCAACCCGAGCGCCTTCGCGACCGCACTCGTGTCCGACGTGCCGATCAAGATCGAGAGCTGCTGGGCGGACGAAATGGCCGCCAACCGGTGCCTCGAGACGGCCCTCAAGCTTGTCGGCCTCGACACCGTCCCCATGGTGGGCAAGGGCGCCGAGAAGATGACAGGCGGTGCCGTTGGGTCCAAGGCGCATACCCATATGATGAAGACGCGCACTGCGGAGGAGAGCTGCGCGACGGACCCGAATGCGATCTTCGCCCGCGTGGACCACGGCATCGTGCACAAGGTCGAGTCGACCCCAGGTGCCGTCAGCCCAGCCCCGGCCGTCGCCGTGACGCCTTCCCACAAAGAAGAGGAGTTCGTCCAGGAGCCAGCGGCGGCAGAGGAGGAGGAGGCGGAGGAGTCGCCTGTGGCGGCAGATGAGGAGGAGGAGGAGGCACCGGTGGCGGAGAAGGAGGAGGAGGAGGAGGAGGAGGAGGAGGCGCCGGTGGCAGAGCCCAAGGAGGACGAAGATGCGGCCGCGGCCGAGGAGGCCGCCGCGGCCGAGGCGGCGGCGGCGGCCGAGGCGGCGGCAGCGGCCGAGGCGGCCGAGGCGGCGGCGGCGGCGCAGGCCGGGAAGGCGGCCCAGAAGGCGGCGGCCAAGGCGGCAGCGAAGGCGGCTGCTGAGGCGGCGCAGGAGGAGGCGGCTGCCGAGGCGGCGCAGGCGGAGGCCGACCAGGCCGAGGCTGCGGCCGAGGAGGCGCAGAAGGCGGCGGAGCAGGCGGCAGAGGAGGCTGCCTATGAGCAGCAGAGGACGGACGAAGAGTACAACGAGGCGCAAGAGGCGTATGCCGCTCCGGCCAAGGCCAAAAAGGCGCGCGCCAAGCCGCTCGACGTTCCCGCCGAGGCCGAGACGCCGCCGTGGCGCGCGCCCGGCGACCAGGTCAAGCTCTCGAGAAAGATTCCTGCGACGGAGATCGCGACCTCGAAGAAGGCGAACAAGGGCAAGAAGGCGAACAAGCCCTAAAGGGGCTCATCAGCCGCACTGCCGCGGCTGCTGTACGGTGTACGCTGGCTCTCGCGGCGAGAGAGAGAGAGTGAGAGCAGCTCTCTGCCTCGCTCGGCCCATGGCCATCTGGAAAAGGGGGTGGCAGTTAGGTGGGAAGTCCATCTGGAAATAGGAAAGGGCTCCAGGGATGCTCGGTACGCGGCGCGGCGAACGTGAGCACTGACGATGGGGGCGTGTGAGACCACAGCATGTGGCGCTCGGACCACAGTACACAAGACACAGAGATATCATGTGAGACAGAGGTGGGGTGCCAAGCTTCGCTTCTGATGTGTGTGTGTGCGTGTGTGTCGGCGAGCCCGAGTTGCGTGTCACGCGCTGGCAAGAGAGCATGCGAGAGGGAGAGGCCGAGATGCGCCGTGTTCCGTTCGGTTTTTGTGAGTCTAGTGGCCGTTTAGGCAGCATAGCCGCGTCAATAGCCGCGGGGTGTGACGATGCACATCCCACATGCAGCACGTGACCCGATCTGCGATCTGCCGACTGCCCCCGGCCCCGCGCATACAAGGTGCAGCGGGTGCGCGCAAAACACCGAGACAGCAAACGAAAAGACGAGACATTGACATAATCATAGTTCATACTCACGTCACCGAACATAAGTATAGACCAACAAAGTGTTTCAGAGTAGACGTCAGTATGTACAGAGACCGCGTTCCGGCCTCACATTGGCACAGAATGCGAGCTCGCGGCACATACGTTCCTCGCGACGCTGCCTCTCACACGCCAACTACAGATGTGTGTGCACAGCAACCAGTATTACTGATGGGCTGCTGAAGGACGTTGACGTAATGATGTAGACGTTCTGATATTGTGAACACCACGTAGGCGCAGGCGGACCATTTGAGCCGGGGAGAGGACCAGTTGTGCCTGCGAGGTCGGAGCGGGCAGGTCGAGCAGCCGACTGCCCTTGAGTCGCATCACCACAGCCAAGGGCACGACCTGACCCTGCGCCTCAAGCCCAATTAGGGGTTCAATTAGGGGTTGTGGTAGTAGCATGGGACTCGCCTCCTGGGCAGCTCGCACCTCGCACAGCTCCTTGCACGACTTCCGTGGCTTCTTGGCCGGGGGCTCCGAAGAGATTACCGAAGAGATCGTCGATGCCGCGCCGCGTTGAGCGTCGGGTCGGTCAGCCTCGTCCTGTGCTGTCACGGCCGGCGCCATCTTGGGCGCCATGTTGACATGCACCCACTGGAACTGGAGTGGACTCGGAGCCAAATTAGGACCGAGGAGGATCCCGCCGACGGCGAGTTCCATGTTCGGAGCTGCGGGGAGATACACCGCGCCCAATGGCGACACCCCCGCCATCACAGGAGGGCGGCGCGCGCTGCTTTCTTGATCGGCACTCGCTAGTTGACTGGCACTCCCTTTGGCGCTTCCTAATTTGGGTCGAGCCTTGGGCTCCTTTGGGGCAAGTGGCAGCCATTTGGCGGCCTTCGGGGCGACCATGGCGAGAGCGCGCACGGGCGCCATGATGGGCGCCATGATGGGTGGTGGTGGTGGTGGCACTCTCGGTGCTGGCGTGAGCGGCATCTGCAGCAGCACGGACGGTTGCAGCACCGACGACGGTTGCAGCACCGACGACGGTTGCAGCACCGACGACGGTTGCGGCACCGACGACGGTTGCAGCACCGACGACGGTTGCGGCACGGACGGTTGCGGCACGGACGGTTGCGGCACGGACGGTTGCGGCACGGACGGTTGCCGCACGGATGGTTGCGGCACGGGCGGTTGCAGCACAGACGGCTGCATGGCCGGTTGAACCTGCGGTAGCATCGGCAGCTGCACCGCCCTTGCCATGCCCGGCGCCATGCCCGGCGGAGCAGGCGGCGGCATCATGAGTCCACTCGCGAACGGCGCCGGCGAGGGCCCTTGTGGTGGCTTAAGTGGTGGCTGCGCGAGGATGCTGTTTCCCAAAGTGGGCGGAGCCGGCCGCCCCCCCGGGCCCTGCTGGACGTCGATGGTCTTCCATTTGAACGCGCCTGGCCTGGCCGAGGCGTCGGGCTGCTGCAGCGGGCTGAGCTCGCAGACCGAGCGCCACTTGAAGCGGGGCGTGTGCTCGTCGTGCTGGAGCCTCTCGGGAATCGCATCGTGCTGGAGCAGAGCAAGCTCGGCGGCGGTCGCCGAGTCGCCATCGTCATCGTCGTCGACGACGACGTTCGAGGGCTCCGCCTGCTCGTTCTCGCCGTCGTCGCCCCGGGGACGCGATGGCTCAGCCCACCCGTGACGCTTCTTGAAGGGCAGGGCGCGGAGGTGGGCCACCGCCTCGAGGGCCCCCGGGGAGAGCACGGGGGAGGCGAGCAAACCCGGCGCGGAACTGTTACCGAGGGCGGCGGGGTCCCTGGCCGAAGCCAGCGCCACGAGCTCCTTTTCTTGCGCCATGCAGAGTTCACGTAGAGGACACGTAGACCGCTGGATGGCGTCCAGGACCCGGACCGGTCGCCGCGTGTCAAAGAAGTGCGCAGATTGACGCAACTCAACTTTTACGTTGATTGGCTTTGCATGCGCGAGAGCAAACAAACATAACCCGAACTTGTACAATGTGGCGACCCACCACACTATATGAACATTGTAGTTATGTACATGTAGACCCACAATAGACTATTGTAACAATAGACGTCCCACACCCCTGATTCTCGTGCGTCTGGGACATAACTCTTAGCGCGTATGTCCCTCACATCACGCTGAGAAACATTTACTCGACGCTCTCCCAGAACCATCGTCGCCCGGTAAAGTCCTAAAGACTACATGACAATTGTAAAGTGGCCTTCTTGATCACGCTGCCGCGAACGTGTGGCGGATCGAGATGCGAACCATCCGCAACTCGTCTCACAACGTATCCAGGTTGAGGTATCGTCTAAGTCCCCTGCTCCGCAGGAAAACTCCTGTGTGTGAAGGAAGTGTGTGAAGGACCTTTGCCATGTCGTCTAGTCTACAGCTTATCTATAGCTCTTCGTCTTCCTCGAGGACGTCAGCTCTGAACACTGAAGCTGATGCCCTCATAGTGATCCGCACTGATGTCGTCGCGAACGGACAGGCTTGTGCACGAGACGTTGCTTGCGCTGCAGCTAAGTACAGAGCCACACTGGCTGAGTACGCGTGGGGAGCTGCATGAGCTGCATCGCCATATTCTGCTCTGTTCTGCCCTCCTCCCCGCCCTCACATGCGCCCTCGCCTCCGGATCCCTCGGGTCGCTGAGACGGTCGGTTGGAAGCCCACTTTCGTAGTGGCAACCTGCACTCGCTAAGCGTTCGATGTTGACCCGATGGCACGCCTTCATGACGTCGGCCGCGTCGCCTGATCCCTTGAGGTCGAGGCGCCGCAGGCCCGTGAGCAGCGGAAGAGCTTGCGCAAGTGCACCCATGGCTTGCGCCTCGTCCGCGAACGAGCATTCGTACAGGGTCAGCGATTCGAGCCGTGATGCGAAGCCTGTCTCCTCCGCAACATCTACCACGCTCGTGAGCCAAGCACTTAGTGCCGCAGCCTGAAAACTCACTCGGCTGAATCGAAGGTGGTTGAGGTGGAGCAAGCACGGACACGCACACGTGAGAAGGGAGCAGTCCACGGCAGAGAATACCTGATCGCTGAAGTTGGCGATGTGCACCCCCCAGACGTGTGGGAATCTTTTGGACACGTCGGGTGAGCGCATGGCGATCGCAAGCGGAGCCCGAAGGCCCGCGATCAGGCCGCGAAGACTCTCAAGAAGCCGTCGCGAGCAGCGCGCGAAAAGTGAGAGAGCGTGCGGCGCGGCGCGCATGAAGCGGCCGACCAGCACGATGAGGTCGCTGTCGAGCCAATCAAAGACGGGAAGGTCGTGCAGCCGGTCGAGGACGGCCTTTCGCGCCGCAGCGCGCTGCTGCTTGAGGGTCTCTAGAACATCGCCCCCCCCCTTCGGATCATCCTCCTCGTCCGCATCCCAATCGCAACCACGTAACGGCGAGCGAACCCTTGGCGCATGCATCTGCAAGAGCGACGCGGGGAGCGACGCGAGCAACTCGAGCGCCGCAAGGCGCACGCCAGGCCCTGCATCGACGAGCCGTGACAGCACGGAAGGCATCCACTCGGGCGTCGTCCAGCTGCCCGAGTGCGCGTGCCACTGCCTGATGCGCCCTGCCCCGACACATCTGCGTAGCGCCATGAGCGCAGAAGCGCGAACGCTCGCATGATCGTCGTTCAGCATGATGGTCTCGAGCGTACGCTCGCATAGTCGTCGTTCAGACATCGCCCCCAGCACCTCCAGCGCGGCGATTCGAACCTGGGCCGCGTTGATCGCCCACGCACCATCGGGCTCATCCCGGTCGGCAAGTCGTTCCATCAAGATGGTGCACTGACTGTCGCACCCAAGTTGGCAGAAGCCGGCGCGGCCTCCGTACCGGCTTTGGCGAGCGCGGGTCGCGGAGCTCCTGCAGCTAAATACGTGCTCCTGGAGCCATTCTGCTCCAAGCTTCCGGATAGCTCGAAGCGCGCTGGCTTGGACAATGTATGTGCTGCCATGCCGCTGGAGGACCTGGAGCACAGACTCTTGGTGAGATAGCACCCACTCTGCGGACATCTTGTCGAGCACCTCTGGTCGCTCGAATACGCTGACAGGATCGAGCGTCTCTGCGATTTGCGGTACCAAAAAATCCTCACCGCACGATATGAAGAGCATGTCGTCTTTTTCTATGAGCGCGAAATCCTCGTGGTCGAACTCGCCACCATCTGCGCCAAAGACTCGTTTGGCCGGCGACTCAAGGCCTAGCTTTCTGGTGGCGACCTCGAGAAGCTGAACCATCGTCGCGGGCAAAGTGGCCTTTTTGATCACGCTGCTGCCGCGTACGTAGCGGAGCGATACGCGAACCATCGTGCACGAATGACGAAACTCACCGACGACGATGGCGCCTGACGACGACGCACTTGAAGGACACGCATGCCTTTCATGCGTATAAGACCGAGACCTGCTGCACAGGAAAACTCAAGGCGTGAAGAAGAAAGTGCGCCTTATCAAGGACGCGCTCAAGGCGACCGGGCGGGGCTAAGCGTTCAGCGGCCCGGCCCGGCGGCTGATCGAGTATGGCTGTGATAATAGGGGGTCCAGGGGTCCCCGAGCTAGTGTTAACCGCATCCGTATGTACGCCGGTCCGGTGTCTTGGGTGTCGAATTCTAAACATTGGCAGTGAAGGATCTTTGCCAATGTTCAGCAAGGGCGGCGGCCCGCCGCCGCTGCCCTTCTGCCACCTGTGCAATCGGCAGTTCGGCACGTCCTCGTTGCCAATCCATGTCAAGGCGTGCACGGAACGCTGGGAGCGCGAGCACGGCAGGCCGGCGCCGCAGCCGGCCGTCGACATGCCATCGAACGCGAAGCCGGGCTCGCGCGAGTGGCGCGAGTTCAACGAGGCGGCACAGGCCAAGTTCAACAGCGACACGCTGCAGCCGTGCCCGCACTGCGGGCGCACCTTCTTGCCCGACCGGCTCCAGGTGCACCTTCGCTCGTGCGGCCAAGGTCATTTTGCAAACGGCCACAAGCCGCGTTCGTCCCTCGCCGCCGGTGGAGAGGAAGAGCGGCAGCAGCCGTCGCCCGAGGGCAAGCTGGGCCTGTCCGCGCGGCAGCGGCGGGACGCGCCACCGCCACCCTTCAAGCCGCCAAAGCGGGATGAGGACGGAGGCGGCGGCGGCGGCGCGGCCTCTGACCGTTCCTCGTCGGCGGGCAGGCAACGCTCAGCCTCGGCGGGCCGTCAGCGCGTGCCGGGCGGTCCGCCGCGCCTGCCTTCCTGCCACCTGTGCGGGCGCCAGTTTGGCACCTCGTCGCTCGCCATCCACGTCAAGGCATGCCGGGAGAAGTGGGAGAGGGAGCACCCCGGTCAGAAGGCGCCAGAGTCGGCTGTCCCAATGCCCGACGGCCTCGCCCCTGGTTCCAAGGAGTGGGCTGCGTACAATGCGGCCTCGTGGGAGCAGTTCCAGACCGACACGCTCGTCCCGTGCCCGCACTGCGGACGCACTTTCCTACCTGATCGTCTCCCCGTCCATCTCCGTTCGTGCGGCAAGGGACATTTTGCCGACGGCCACAAGCCGCCGCCTTCGCGCGGCTGCGCGGCAACGGACGATGACGATGCCTCGACACAGCCGCACATCGCCTTCCCGTCGCCCAAGCAGTCCGCAGCTGCATGCAAGCTGGGCGCGCTCGCGCGCATGCATTCCTCGTCGAGCGTGGGCAGAGCGGAAGCAGAGGCGTTCTTCGAGCAAGGTCAGGGCTGCCCGTGATGGCCTCTGAGTGCCCGTGATGGCCTCTGAGTGCCCACGATGGCCTCTGAGTGCCTGAGATGGCCTCTGAGTGCCATCGATGACGTGTCATCGAGTCCGTGCTGACGAGCGCCGTCCTGGGCGCATCTCGTCTCAGCGCGCCAGCAGCGCGCCGTGCATCACACGTCCGCTGAGGCTATCCGTTCACGGCAGGCGGCGCCGGCGGACGCGGTGCGACGCTCGAGTGCCCCTCGCGCGCAGCGGGGGAGCATGTCGCCTGGACGCGCCCTAAGTAGTACTAGTGGTGGAGGTAGTGGTAGCGGCCGGCTCGGGCGCAGCAGTGACAGAGGCGGCGCTAGCGACGATGATTTCGACGATGACGACGGCGGCGGCGGCGGCGACGACGACGACGGCGGGGTGGGGGGGGGCGTGGGGGAAGGCGGTCCGGCAGAGTACACGCCGCGGGAGCGTCTACAGCGAGCGTTGCGCGCCGCCTCGCCCCACCTCTACTGCGAGGCAGGCAGCGGCAGCGGCAGCGGCAGTGGCAGTGGCAGTGGCAGTGGCAGTGGCAGTGGCAGTGGCAGCCGAGTGCGTCCGCAGAGCGCTGCTCGCGCCATCTCGCCGCGAGCAGGGCCGCCCAGCGCCCGAGACGACGCGCCACCCAACGCCCGAGACGACGCGCCGCCCAGCGCCCCGTCCCCCCGTCGAGGCTCCGCGGCGCCCGGCACGGCGCCCCCCTCCAGTCGCGCGGGCGGTGGCGCCGTCTCGGGCGCCGCCGTCTCGAGCAGCGCCCGAGGGAGCGCGCGGCCGCCTTCCGCCCGAGACGACGCGTCGTCCAGCGCCCGAGACGGCGCGCCGTACAGCGCCCGAGGAAGCGCGCGGCCGCCTTCGCCGCGGAGGGTGGGCTTCCAACCGGGAGCGGACCAGGCCCCTGTGGGGGACGGCGCGCCGTATCGGGCGCCAAGCACCGGCCGGCAACGCCCCCCGCTCGCCGCGCCGCCAGCCGCGCCGCCAGCCGCGCCGCCGCCAGCACGCGCCGCCTCGTCGCGCGAGCGTATGGCAGAGCTCGCTGAGCTCCTTAAGCTTCAGCTGATTAGCCAGGAGGAGTTCGATTCGAAGCGCAAGGCGATCCTCGACGCGATCTGAGCGCGCTCTTCTGGGCACTCTCAAGCGTTGTGATGGGCACTCTCGAGCGCTGTGCCGCTTGGTGCTCCAGTGCGCCTGCACATATGTGAGAGCGCAGCGCGCGCCGTAAAATTATTACATACGATCAAGTCTGTGTACCGGCGGGGCTCCACGCGAATCTCCACGCCCGAGCCGTTACGCGTGTCGCGTCGAGTAATTTTTGCTCCACCGTCCCGGCACCCGGCTCGTCTCCTGCCACCTGCGAGTCCCCAGTCCGACGTAAGTAGATATTGGCCGGGGTCGCGTTGTACATCATCTGACATCCGATCTGTACACTGTAGCGCGAAGCGCGCTTAGCCGTGACGGTACAGCTGACGTGAGAATGCGACAGGACACCGGTGGTGCACCGACTGCACACGGAGCAGCCAACCGAACCATACATGCCAAGACCAGCGCTAAAGACCATGACGTTCGTCGCGTCGACATTCATGCCAAGACCAGCAACGGAGCGAGCGCGGCGCGCACGTCAGCCCGCGGTCCCCGCCACCGCCCACACAGTCACACAGGACGCGCCGCCGTGGCGTGACGGGCTCCGCCGCGCAGCCCCACACCAACTGCCCCACACATGATGCCCACCTCGCGGCCCACCTCGCGCGATGCGCGTCTCCAGGCTTCGCCGCATCTCTCCCCTCTTGCGCCAACTTTCTCTCCTCTCTTTCAGCTCTACACGTTGAGTGCGACGTCGCGCAGGCCGCGGCAGAGCGGGGCATGTTGAGCTTGTGGCACAGTAGTCGGTCTTGGTGCCGTGCTGTCCGTACACGGGACGCAACGGAAGTGCAGCATCGCCGCCCCTTCCGCCGGGTCGTCGTGCACCGAGAAGAGCAGATGGCACAGCAGCGCGCCGTCGACGCCGTCGTCCCACGTGGCGGGCGCGCTCGGAAGCGCCGCGAGCGCCTGCACCCACATGTCGCACGTCACAACCAAGTCCTGCTCGTGGTCGAGCCGAGCGTCGCGTATGCCCACGCAACTTCAACGTCGACGTAACATGCGCCGACATCGCTCCTCGTCCCTGCATGCTGCAAGAATGGCCATCCATCCCCGTGTGTTGCGTCCCTCCCCGCAACCCGCCGTGTGTTGCGTCCCTCCCCGTGTTTTGCGTCCCTCCCCGTGTGTTGCGTCCCTCCCACACACGTCACGCCGCCACGTTGCGCAGCCTTCGGTAGTGTGGCATGTTCAGCTGGTGGCCTAAGGAAGGAGCGTGGGTACGCGTGGGGTGTGAGCGGCCGGGAAGGGTGCAGGGAAGAAAGCACGCAGTGTGGCGGCGTACAATAGCCAGCTCCGCTGCCCAAGCCCAGCGGGCCGCACCGGAAGCGTACCATTGCCGCGCCGTGGCGCGGGTCGTTGCGCACGCCGAAGAGCAAGTGGCACAGGAGAGGGCCGTTGATGCCGTCATCCCACGCTGCGGGCGAGGGTGGCAGTGCTGCCTTCCACATATCGCACGTGATCTGCAGGTCCTGCTCGTGGTCGAGGTGGAGGTGCGCGAGTCAGTTGGCCGCGTCGGACGCGGAGAGGTCGATCGTGGCGTCGCGGGGGCACGGCGCGCCGCTCACCCTCCCGACGCACCTCAGAAGCGGGCCGTTGAAGGCGGCGAGGAAGGCGGCACGGTAGTGCGCGTTGGCGTGGGCCACAAAGGCAGCCCAGCACGCCTCGTCGAGCACGGGGCGCATGATGCGCGCGATGCGCGAGCTGGGCGCGGTCACGAGCGCACTCCAGCGCTGGCTGGCACGGCGGCGGCGCGCAAGCGGGCTATGGATGGGCGAGGCACTTGCAGGCGGCTCGTCCACATCGAAAACTCGATCTCATCGAACTCGAGCACGGCCTCGCACAGGATGAGGTCCTCATGCTGATCTGTGGTCACTGTATCAAGGCGGCACTCCACGCGCTCCTCATGCTTGACGGGGTGCTTGCGCTTGAACTGCTTGCCCACCGGGTCGCAGAGCTCCAGCATGTTCGTCGTTGGGAAGTCGGGCGGTTCACAGCTTGGCGTGCGCTTGAGCCACTCAGAGCTCCAAGTGGGAGGGGTCGCCTCGCCAAGCGTCTCGGAGGGCGCGCTTGGCTTGCTCATCGAGGTTATTTTTGCAGAGGCTGCGCAGAGGGCAGAGGGGCATCTTCGTCAGGTGGCAAGGAGTAGTGGTGAGCGTCCGATGGCAGGATATGCAAGGAAAGAAAAGCAAAGAGCAGTGTGGTGAGCATCCATGGCAAAACGTACCTAATTTTGGTCAGCCCGCCATTAACACGCAGGGCGTCGGCGATTGCAGAGACGCCCTCTGCGGTGTAGGTGCCTTGTTGGTCGCCTTGTTCGTCGTCAGTCCAGATGCCACACAGCTTGTTTCCGGAGAGGTCGATGCCTGTCAGCCCGCCATTAACACGCAGAGCGTCAGCAATTGCTGTGATCCCCTCTGCAGTGTAAGTTCCACGCCCATCAAGACCGAGGCCGCACAGCTGGTTGCTGGAGAGGTCCAGGCTTGTCAGCCCGCCATTGACGTGCATGGCGTCGGCGATTGCAGTGATGCCCTCTGCAGTGTAAGTTCCTACTCCATACCAATCGAGGCCGCACAGCTGGTTTTCGCTGAGGTTGAGGCTCGTCAGCCCGCCTGTGACGGCTACCATAGCAGCCACAGCGTTTGCTCCAACTGGACTGATGCTATTGTTCTTGAAGTTGAGCGAGTCGAGCTTGGTCTCCTTGTTACTCTGGATGGCCTTGCAGATTGCGCTTACACCCTCATCCTTGAGGTAGTTATGGGATGCATTCAGGGCCGTCAGCCCGCCGTTGACGCGCAACGCGTCTGCGAACACCTTGGCGCCTTCCGGACCAAAACGGTTCCAGCTGACATCGATTTTCGTCAGCGCGCCATTAACGCGCAGGGCGTCGGCGATTGCAGTGATGCCCTCTGTGGTGTAGATGCCCTTTCCATCTTGCCAGCCTAATCCGCAGAGAGTGTTGCCGGAGAGGTCGATGCTCGTCAGCCCGCCCATGACAGGTATAAGAACCGCCAGGACCATGACTCCCTCGACTCCAATGCCCTTCCACTGCAGGTCCAGCTCCGTTATCGAGTTGGCGCGAATCTCCTTGATCGGAATCTCGTTGAACATCTCGATCTTGAGGTTGCCGAGGATAGCCGCTGAGAGCTGCTCAGCGCTGTCGCCCGCGATGTTGTTGCTGCGGACGTCGACGCGTGTGAGCGCGCCGTTGACGACAAGAGCGGCAGCGAGCTCCTTGATGCCCGTCATGTCCGTGCCGTATTTGGTGAGGTGATTTCCGGACAGGTTGATGCTCGTCAGCCCGCCTGTGACGGCGACCATAGTAGCAACTGCGTTTGCTCCAATTGAACCGATGCCGTTCTTCTTGACGTTGAGCGACGCGAGCTTGGTCTCCTTGTTACTCTTGATGGCCTCGCAGACTGCGCTTGCGCTCTCATCTTTGAGGTCATTGAAGGACAAATCCAGGGCCGTCAGCGCGCCCATGACGGGTATGAGTCCCGCCACGACCATGCCACCCTCGACTCCGACGTACTTCTCCTTCAGGTCCAGCTCAGTGAGCGAGTTGGCGCGCATCTCCTTGATCGGGATTTTGTTGAAAATCTCGATCTTGAGGTTGCCAAGGACAGCAGCTGCGAGCTGCACAGCGCCGTCGCCCGCAATGTTGTTTTCGCGGACATCGATGCTTGTCAGCCCGCCATTGACGCGCAGAGCGTCGGCAATCGCTGTGATTCCCTCCGCAGTGTAGGTGCCGCCGTAGACGTTCACTCCGCAAAGTGAGTTGTTGGAGAGGTCCAGGCTCGTCAGCCCACCGTTGACCTTCAGCACCTTTGCTAGTGCCTTCGACCCGCTTGTTTGAGGATTCTGCCCGCACAGGTTCAGTTGGTGGCACCCCTCACCGTGCACAAGCAGCAGTCCGCTCAGCAACTCCGCATTTCGCGGCCCAAGTGGAGGCTTCCTTTCTGAGAGGTCGAGCACCTTCGGGAAGACCGTCAGGAGGTCCTTCAAGGTCGCAAACGAATCTTTCACGACGTCGCGCTCCAGCAGCACTGCCAGCACATCCTTCTGCTGATGGAGGGCGGCGAGCTCAACCGGGAACAGCCCCTCCGCATCACGCATGCTCTCTGAGCCAGGGGCATGCTTGAGTGCCTCTTCCATCAGCACTTTGTCGTTCCACCGGGCTGACGCGTGCAGAAGCGTCCACCGGTGCTCGCGCTCTACGTCTGTCCACACGCTAGCATCGCGCTCGAGCAACACACGCGCAACAGTTATGTGGCCGGAAGCGGCCGCAGCCAAGGCGGGCGTGTTACCTGTGGCGGCGTCCTTGATTGCGCGGAATGGGCCCGTGCCGGGCGGCGGCTTAAGCTTTCGCCAACCGTCATCGCCACGCTCACCGATGCTCAGCCGTAGCTCGCCGCCGCTGAACCGACCGCTCAATGCCGGAAAGAAGCGCTTCTCCTCCTTTGGCAGTGGCACCTCGACCCACTCGCCATCGTTGAGCGCAAAGAAAGCGACGTGGCGTGTCATGTCGATTGCCACGCCCAGCTTGTCGCCTTTGCTCCATTTTTGAAGCCCAGCACGTTGCCCGCACACCTCCATTACACTGCATGAGTGGTTGTCAAAGATCTCGAATGGTATGTTGCAGTAGACAGTGCCGCGGCTCTCGAACCCAATGGAGCTCGTATCACGGCCAAGGGCGACGCCGCGCACTGCCTCCATCTTCTTCCCATAAACATCCTCATTACACGTCGCTATCGCAATCAGATCCCCCTCAACACCGGGAGGAATGAAGGCGTCCACAACAGCGTCGTCCGCGCTCCACCCAACGCTCAGCTCGGGGGGGCATGTGAACCAACCATCCCAACCAACCTCTACCCCCTGCTCGATGGGCACCTCAACCACCTCCACCTCAAACCGCCAGCAGCCATCCTCCACGGCAGCGGAGGTGAGCCCAGCCATCCACGCGCCGACGGCAAGATTCTCACGAACGAAACGCTTCGAACCGCCATCGTCCTCAAATTGTGGAACGCAACCTTTTGCAACCAGCCCACGCACGCGTGCACCGCGCTCGCTGCCCTGACTGCCAACCTTGTTCTTGACCAAGGCCAGCTCCGCCACAAGATGGGCTCGCGCGCCAGCGTTTGCGTCGTTTTTGAGCAGGAGCATCACCGCCTCTTCGTTGCCGGCCACAGCCGCCACGTACAGCGCCGTTTGCCCGTGGTCATCGGGCGCGTCGACCGCCGCCACCTTCATCGCCGCGTCGCCTGCCACCCCTTTCGACGCGTTGGACTCGCTCTCCGCCGCCATGTCCTTGCATGCGTCGAGCGCAAGGCACAGCACCGCCACGTTGCCCTCCCTTGCCGCCTCGTGCAGCAGCGTCCCGTGCGCCCGCTTGGCCAGCCTTGCGGTCAGCAGCGTCTGCAGGTTGCGGCCAACTTGCTCGAGCGCGCCCCCGTGCAGCTCCACCGCGCCAACAAGCTTGCGCAGCACGCGCAGCCGCGCAGCTAAGCCTGCGTCCGCCAGCACCGCGTCGACCAGAAAGTCGAGCGCCTGCTCCTCGATGACCGAGTCATCCTCCTCGCGCGCAAGGCGCAGCTGCGACAGAGGCGAGGCGGACAGGCCCGCCAACAGCCGCTCGAGTGGACGCGCCTTGGCCGACTTTAGCAACCGAGCTGCGTTGGCAGCGACCTCTGCAACTCCAACAGCAGGTTCACTCGTCACGATGGATTTCGTCGCTTCATTCGTGCGCTTACTCGCCTTGGCCTGCTCGTCCAGAAGGGACTCAACGTCCGTGAGGCTCGTGCCGTCAAAGGCGCGGTGGAGCGAGGCGACCAGGCCGCTCGCCGCCAGGTACTCCTGAACCGTCTTGTGGACAAAGCTCAGCTCCCCGGAGCGAGTCGTCAGGGGCGCCGCCTTGAGCATGGCCATCACCTCCTCGTCCTGAAGGTAGGCGGCGAATGGCGAAGGAGCACTGCTAGTCTCTAGGCGGCGAATGAGCTCGCTGCCAGACCCCACCATGTCCAGCTTGGACACGTTTTCGATCGTCATCCGAAGTGCGAGCGACCTGCCAAGCGCGTCCGCCTCCAGCACGACTTTGGCGGGCGTCGCGCCGGTCGCCCGGCCCGCCCCCTTGTCCGCCTCGCGTTGGATCCTGCCATTGGAGAGAAAAGGGGCGACACGCCGAGTTTGGAAATGTTTCGGTGTGTAGCACGTGTGTGCGGCGGGAATGAGAAGGCGCGCACCACATCCTAGTCCAGAGCTCGTAGATGAAGAGGCGCCGCACGGGCTTGCGGGCAAGCACGCGCAGCAGAATGCGAAGCAGGCGGTCAGCAGTCAGCTCTTTTCCTAGCTTTTCATCGAGACGCACAGCGTCCGCGCGTCTCTTCAGCCGTTCGTACATGTTGCGGTACCTATCGCCTTGCTGCGAGTCATCCAGAGCCTCTCGGATATCGCCAAGCCCATTCGGCAGCAATGGCGGGTCGTTCTCCGCCTTGGCAATGCGCAACTGCGCCCAGCACGCGTTCGTCACCGCCTCGTTGCCAAGTAGTGCAAGCATCTCGGACTTGAGAGCAGGCTCTGCGGGGCTCGCCGCCGCCGCTAGGTTGTGAAGGATCTCCACGATGATCTGCGAGGGGCACACAGGCCAGCATCATGGCGTGAGAGGGCTGAAGCACATGCTTTTGGTCTGAAAGGCTCAAGCTATAGGCTGGGGCGGTGCTCAAGCGGTGTGCTTCTCAAGCGGCGCACCTGCTGCATGAATGGCGTGCGAACCAGTTCCTTGAGCTCGGGGATCGCCTCAAATGCCTCTCGATACTGTGCGAAGCTCCACAGCTCCGCACCCTGGCCGTACTGGGAGGCGAGCTCGGTGTGCCTGCTCTGAAGCCGCTCCAAAAGGTCCGGGCCACGGAGCGTCGCAAACAGGCAGACCATCCCGAGGCGCTCAGCGGCACTAGGGTCGTTAAAGGGGATCGGTACGCTCTTGAAGAGCTCGGATGCAGATTTTATCGTTTTCTGGAGCTTCTTTTTGGCATCGGCCGTGGCGGCGGCGCCAGTTGGGTTGGGCTTGCTGCCCACCTCCCCGGCGGTGCTTGCCTGTTGAGCCGCAACTGTAGCGGCGCGGTAGGCCGCGACAAGCTGTTTGGCGCAATCTGGTCCGACTTTAAACGCCTCCTCGAAGCTCTTCTCATCCGGCTCGACCTCGCGGTTCGTAGGCGGGATGGGCCCATATTTCCGCTCAAAGGCCTTGCGCGCTTCGAGGGCTGCGTGCGCAGCAAAGTAGTCTTGGACCTTATCGTCAACGCGGGCGATACGCACCTGAGAGAAGTAAGGCCGCGCCTCTGTCTCCTCGTCCATGTCTTCGTTGTCCGCTGCGAGGGGCAAGAACCACTTCTCATACTCCGCTGCGCCGCCCTTGACTCCGTCGAGAGTCTCGGAGCGGCACGTGTAGATGACCACCGGATTTGAGTGCACGTTGGCCTTTCGCTCCTCATCGCTGCGGTACTGCTCGAGATTGTTCGCCTGGTAGAGGCTCTTGCCAATGTTACTCGCGCTCAGCTCGTCGTACGCGTCGAGTAGAAAGAGCACTTCCGCCTCGCCCTTGCGCACGTGCTCGCGTAGCTCATCGCACTGGGCCTGTGTCAGCCCGTACTGCTTCTTCAGCCCTTCGGCCCAGAGGTCAGTCATCGGATTGACGAGCGATCCGAGGGGCACCAGCAAAACCACGACGGCCTTGAGCTGTGGATGCTTCTTCTTGCGCAGCTCGCGGTACTCGGTGCGAAGGTAGGCGAGCAGCTTCTTCAGGAAGGTGGACTTGCCCGAGCCGGCGGCACCCGCGATCAGCAAGCACGACCGCCTCGGCGGACTGCCCGTCGCCACCGCTGGGCCGCTTGCAGCCACGGACGCTGCCTTGGGCGCAGTGGTAGGCGTTGTCTCGGGTGCCGCCACGGACGCTGGCTCGGGCGCCTCGGACGCTGCCTCAGGCGCGGGCGCGGGCGCTGCCATAGACGCCGTGTTGGTCACTGTCTCAGGCGCTTCCTCGGGCGCTCCTCCGAGCTGCTTTGAAGACACCTCGACATCTTCTCGCGTCAGAAAGCTCACCAGTCCATGGGGGGGCGCCACCTTGCAGTCGCGGCCGAGCAGCTCAAACGCTGGATTATTGACCCCAACCTCGAACTTCCCGCGCTCGTCGGCAACCACACCTCGAGCGGGGATGTACACGACGTCCTCCAGCCGCAGACGAGAAGTGTGCTCCTCCTGCTCGATGCGCTCCTGCAGGACGTCCAAAACGGGCCGGCCCAGCTTCCGCTCGAGCGACTGCTGCAGCGCGGCCACCGAGCCCTGCACGGCGTCGAGCTTACTGCTCATGCCGGCGAGCTCATCTTGGAAGCCGACCAGGAAGTCGAGGACGACGTTGAGCTTCTCGCCGAGATCGCCACAGCCCTTAGCCGCCATGGCCAATGCCTGCCGCTCGGCACGGCATTCGTTGAGCACCAGTTGCTTACGGAATGGGTCGTCCTCCTCCTCGGCGTGCTTCATCCTCTTTTCGAGCTCCTTGAGCTTCGTCTGCATCGCGAGCTTGATATGCCGCTGCTCCGCCTCCCACGCGTGCGCCAGCTCCGCCTCGCTCGGCCCCTTGCTCTTGCAGCCGAGCAGCGCCTTGACGCGCTTGTCGGACTCGTACACATGGCGCGTGACGAGCTCTTGCGTCATCGACTCAAGCAGCGCGGCCGAGCCCTTCACCTGCAGCAGGCTGAGCGCACGGCGCAGCCGCAACGCCGCTGCGACTGCCACCTCACGGATGCGTGCGGCACGCGCCATGTCCGAGAGCGAGGCTTCGCTAGCACGCGCCATCAGGCTGCCCATGAGCGCCTTGCCCTGAGCGAGAATCTCGCCGCCCAGAGCATCACCATCACCTCCGAGCTCGAGCTCATCGAGCGCATTACTCGCCGCGTCCACCATGTCCTCAACAGCCGTCTTCGCCTCCTCAGCAAGCTCGCCCAAGACCTGCAGCTTGAGGCCCTCCACCGATTTTCCAAACGCCTCCTTGACCTCGCCGAGCACGTACCGCTTGAGAGAACGAAGCTCGGATGATGAAGCATCGCTGAGCTCGGAAAGCTCCTTGGGCTCGGGCAGCATGGCCTCGCGCACGCTTCGGATGGTTTCAACGAGCTGTGGGGAAAGGGGGGAGGAGGGGTTGAAGGAGAGGAGAGGAGAGGGGATCGTCAGTGAGGGATTAGCTGGGGTCTTTCTTTGGGTCAAGCGCGGGGCTGCCTGGCAGCTTGCCACCTGCTGCTTGTTCAAGTCCTCGAGCAGCGTGTCAAGCGATCTGGCATATGCCTTGATCTTTGCCCGAGATCCACGTAACTTCTCACGTTGTGCCTCCGTGGCGTCCCTCTTGTAAGCAAGCAGAGCGGAGGTGATGGCGGCGTTGCCCGCGACCTGCAGGTCGGGCAGTTGTGCACTCAAGATAGCCTCAGAGACATGTTTAGTCAGCCGGACCGCCTTCTTGAGCGCCGCACAAGCTGAGCCGGTGCGATGCGCGAGCATCGTGAGTAGCTGCAGTGCCTCGTCCACTGCCGCCACTCCGCCTTCTTGCGGCGTGCGGGCGGTCTGACCGGCGCCGCTCAGCACGGCCGACTCCATAGCCTCTCGCTTAGCTTTCTCAAAAGCATCTCGCATAGCTTCCTCAATAGCCTCTCGCATAGCTTTCATCGCGCCACCTACCGTTTCAGACCGAAGTATCTGTACGAGTGTCTCGACCTCAGCATCGAGCATTTGAACGAGTTTGTTGGCCTCGGCTATGGACGCCTTCGACTTGTCGACATCTTGGGTCATTAAATTGGCCACATTGTTGAGCAGCCGCACCGCGTCATTTACACTTGGCGACTCAGCGCCCTCCGTTGAGTCGCCATCGAAGGACACGATCTTGACGACGATCTGCTGCAGGGCGCCACGTAACTTCTCGCCCGCGGCACGCAACTTCTCGCCCATCTCGCTCTGCAGTCCCGTGTCGCCTCCGGCCATGCAGCCGAAGATGGCCATCTCGAAACCCTTGCGTAGCGCACCCAGTGAGCTCAGGGCCTTGGCGTAGTGCAGCAGCTTCTCCACCACCGTCTTGACGGTCGGCAGCGCCCCGATCTCGGCGATCTCGGCGATCTCGGCGCATTTGCGTTGCAGTCGCTCCTCAATCTCGGCGCATTTGCGTTGCAGTCGCTCGATGGCCCAGAGCAGCGCGCGCTCGGCAAGCTGCCCGACGAGCTGCTTGGGCGAGGCGAGGGCCTTGAGCATGTGATGGATCTGAGAGCGTGGGCGCACAGCAACAACAAATCCGGTCAGAGGATCAGTGCCACAGAAACGGCAGTCGGGCATGGGAAAGGGAGCGTGGAGAGCACAGCCAAGCGAGTAGTCGCGCGTGCCACCCAATTGATCAGCCATGGGGCGAGAAGTGAGGTGGCAGTGGCGCACCTTTTCAAGAAAGCGACCAAGCTTCTCGAGGCCTTCCTTCGCCGATGCCAGCGCCGGCGATGCCTCCTGCAGCAAGCCGAGCGCGGCACGACTGACCCCATCCACCTTGCTCAGAGCGGATGGATCGCTCTCTTCTGTCAGCAGCCTAGCGACCTTCTCAGCAACCTTCTCGCACGGACCTTGAAGGGTGCGCTCAAGCTGGTGCTCGATACCCGAGAGCACCTCGGTGCAGGCGTTGCTCGCGTACATCGTGAGGCTCTCGATGTACTCGCTCATCGTGCACTCCTCCGTCAAGAGCGACACGGCAGCTGTGTTACCGCCGTGCACGCCGCCGCAAAAGGCGAAACCACCGCCTTCATGTCAGAGCCGTACGACATCCAGCCACGCAGCCCAAGAAAAGCCTGGGTTGGGCCAAAGAGTGATGCGCCATCCTGGCCGTCCCACAACCACCTGATCAACTTCAGCCGAGCCTCGGCGGCCGATGGAATTGTCTGCAAGTGTCGCGTCTGCACGAGGGCCGCGGCGCCAACGGCATGTGCAAAGCCGGCCGCGCCATGCCACCGCCCGCTCTCGAAGACTATGCGCTGCACCTGCAGCATCATCACGTGCAAGTCGTCTTGCGTCGCTTGAAGGCGCGCGGCACTCAGGTAAACGTAATCGCACGCGCGGCCGAGTAAGGCGAGTTGTGTTGCGAGATGCCGCTGCAGCTCGTCGCCTGCAACACACGGGTGCACGCGGGGGAGAGTGAGATTCAGAGCGAGAGAGCAGATTGGCGAGTGGGTGACGTCGCGTTACCTGCTAATTGCACGCAATCCTGGAGCGAGGTGAGCAGGTTGGGGTCCAGGCTCATTGTCGCGGCCGACTTGGCGATGCTGACCGTGAGTCTCAGCACCGCTTTGGCCGCCTTGTATTGATCACCACTCGGGCGCGGCAGGGTTCGGACAGCCGCCTCAGCCATCGCGATGTGCATCCCCTGCTCTGCTGGTGAGCTGCCTCCACGCACCTGCACAAGAGCAGCGCGACCGGCTGGCTTCTTGAGCGCTGCAACGAGCGCGCCGCATTGATTGAAGAGGTCCACGCCCTTGGCGCGCGGGCCAGCACCGACACCGAGCACGAGGAAGCGAAGGATTTCCAGCAGAGTGTTGGTATCCCCCTCGAACTCAGGCTTGCCCACCAGAGGGCCGAGCGCCTCGACGACCGATACGATCGGAGTCTCAAAGGTCGACTGGCTGCACCGCGTCGATACGGCGCTGTCCGCTGTGAGCCGCACAGCGTCGCACCGGTTGATGTTGATGTTGCTCGCCATTTGATGCGATGGCAAATGGAGGAACGTTTGCATAGCTTTCTTCGACGAGCCGTCCAACTTGTCGGCAGCTCCGCTCAGCTTGATGTTTGTGGACTCCTGCACCGGCTGAGATGCCTTCGTCGTGAGTGCCGAGACGTCCGCCGTCGCTGGCGCAGCCAGTCCCGTCGCTCGTTTGGCCACCGGCGCCCCGGCCATCTCTTGCGCGGCTACTGTGTCCCCCACGCGTGCCCTTTTGCCGAGAATGGCCTCCGGACGCTCGTGCTGCTGCTGTGCGGCCGAAGGCAAGCCTGCACTTATGGCGGCGTTGCTGTCATAGGAATGCACCTTGCTGTCTTTGCTGGCACCGCAGCCACCGCCGCGCAGGTTCAGGCATTTACTTTCCATTCCCGAGCCCAAGACGGCGGAACCCGAGACGGCGGAACCCGAGACGGTAACGGAGCTCGAGGTACGCGCGCCGTGTGCGCGGAGCTCTGCGACTGCGGCGGTGCCCTCGATGCTCATGGAGGTGGAGACGGAGTTGGCGGCGATGACGACGGCGGAGGTAGCGCTGCAGGTGGTGACGGAGAAAGGTGTGATGGCGGTGGAGGCCGCATTTGTGGCGACGGAGGTGGCGATGAGGGTGGCTGCGCCGCGCGTGGAGGGTGTAACGAAGGTGGGAGAGATGACGGCCTCACTTTTGAGGACGGCCCCCGAAACACTGCCAAAGTCGGTGCCACCGGCTCGATCCACGGCCAGGGCGACACGATCACATGAATCGTGTCCGCCAGGATCGTAGTCTTGTGCGCGACCTCCAAAGAGAACTCGCGGCTCGTGGCTCGGCTGCAGTGGTGCCGTCGGCAGTACGAGATTGTGGTGGTTCGCACCGGCGTGGTCCGAGGCCTCTGTGGCCCGCACCTCCGTGCCACCGCCCTCGCCGCCGCCGCCCTGGCCACCGCCGCCCTCGCTCTCGCCTCCTCCGCCCTTGCTCCCGCCCTCGCCGCCCGCACGTCGGAGCTCAAGCATACGCGCACAGAGCGCACAGAGCTCCTCCTTCATCCTGCCTGTGAACGAAGTCAAGTCAAGTCAAGTCAAGTCAAGAGGGCAAATGTTCTGATGAGAACTGCAGGGCACGACCTTTACAATTTGCATTGGTGCCTCACAGCGATCCCAGTACCCGAAATCTGCACCCGAACGGACAAGTCAGCGTTTCGCTTCGTCATAGAACATCAAACTTTTTGCCGGAGTCGCGAGGACAATGAGTAAGCGCCCTGCTCGCCTCGCTGCCCAGGCCGCGAGCTCGCGCCTCTCGGAGCTCGCGCACGAGCAAGTGGTGATCGGCTCGAGCGAGAGCGAATTGAGCGATGATGCCGCTGAGGACGAGGACGAGCAGTCGTCCTCCAACGAGGCCGAGCCCCCGCAGCTATCCGCGTACGAGCTGCAGCGTTTGGATAACATCCGCAAGAACAATGCGGTCCTCGCCGATCTCGGCCTTAGTGGGGGCAGCACCCACGTTGCTGCGGCGCCCAGACGCGCTGCACCCGCTGCCGCCTCCACTGCGACGGCCCGCGGCAAGAGCCGCGCGCCGCCACCGGCTCCAGTGCCACGCAAGCGCGCGCGCTCACCATCGGTCGCGTCTACCGACTCAGACTCGGACGACGACGACGATGGCGATTACGAGGTGGACGAGGACGACTTTGAGTACGAGGACCGTCCCCGTGCGCGCACTTGGTCCCCGCCCAAGAGCTCATCCGCGGCCTCGGCCCCGCGCTCGGCATCGACCAGCACCGCCAGCACGCGGACTGCAGACTCGGTGGCGCCTTGGGTCCCTCCGAGCACCGCGATGCGCAAGGAGCGGACCGTTGGGGCTGCGAGCGTCGACCCCTTCTTCGCCCTGCTCTGCGACGGCGCCAAGCTCATCACACCACAGCACATCCGAACGCAAGCGCGTCGGCTCGGACTGGACCTGTCGGCCTTCACCGAGGAGAAGGCGCAGCTGATGATCGAGTGCTTCGACAGCGGCGCCAAAGGGGCGCTCGATAAGAGCGATTTTCGACGGCTGTGCGAGCGGGCATGATCGAGCACCTGACAAGGCGAGCACCTGACAAGGCGAGCACCTGACAAGGCGAGCACCTGACAAGGCGAGCACCTGACAAGGCGAGCACCTGACAAGGCGAGCACCTGACAAGGCGAGCACCTGACAAGGCGAGCACCTGACAAGGCGGGCACTGAGGCCCCGATGACATCGAGCGCCGGCGGGGACCCGGGACGGCGGACGCATCCACCTGGCATCCACAGCATCCGGGTCATCGCCCCATGCGCCCCATCAGAGCATCACTCTCATCGCGCATGCACACGGCCGTGCCTGATAGTACATATTCCGGCCGTTCTCGCCACAACCGTCATGCCAAAAGGCAGGCTCGTGTACACAGTATCCGCATCCAGACGTACAGGGGGCACGCTGGCGGCACACGCGGTGATGAGGGTGCTCTGCCGCTCGCCTTGTCAGGTGCTCGGTTATGTCAGAGTACAGGAGCGGAAATAGAAACTGCGCTCTGTATCCTGGA
>ENA-UOUZ01000488-UOUZ01000488.1-mixed-culture-metagenome-genome-assembly--contig:-NODE-488-length-27743-cov-123.141794_pt1 | contig 27743 bp, 19 predicted proteins | sample MGYA00238154_ERZ761575 | MGnify/ENA primary metagenome ERZ761575 (study PRJEB28896, sample SAMN07631632) | mixed culture metagenome | isolation source: Freshwater growth medium | place: USA...
TTGTGTAGCTTTGATGAATCGCAATTCTATGTTTCAACGCGCGACCAGGTTTACAGCCACGCGCCGCTGGTCTTGCTTTTCCTTTTTTAAATTCACACTCACACCCTGGCTTCCCGATCTCCAATCAGCCCCTCTTTTCTCATTGTGAATGGGGGCTCCCCCGCCGAGCGTGAGAGGCGCCGGGCCGACTCCCCTGTGGGGAAAACGGGGAGGAGTGATCTCCAATGCGCGTCTCCATCCCGGAAATCCGATAGAATATCCCGTTAACGATGCCGCCCCGGAAATCGCATCTCGGACCGACACTTGAGGCCCGTATGTGGCTGCTGGTGTGCGCCGTAATGGACGTCATAGGACTGGCCGCGCTGTTCTTGCAGCTAACACCCGATGGCATGCCCCTCGAAGGCGGCATCGATGCCATAATCGACCACTTCAGCAAGCCGATGCTGACAGAGCTGATTTGGTTCTGGCCGCTGGTGGGTGCTGCGACCGTCCCGGTCCTCGCCCTGGTGTTCGGCGTCTTCTGCCAGTTTCCATGGGCTTACTGGCTGTGGGTCGTCTACTCCGCCGTCATGATCGCATTCCGAGTCTTCATGACCTGGGAGATGCGCAATCTGGAAGATACGAGTCGCAACCGCACGTTGCTCAAGGACATGGCGATCCTGAGCGCCTGCGTGCTGCTGTCGTGCTCGGTTGGCAACTGTGCTACGGCCGCTGCGTTCGACATTGAGACGAGTCGCATCCCGTTGCCACGGCGGCGCCAGCGCCCACAAAGCACGACGAGGGCGGAGCAAAGGGAGGGTGAGGCTGGGGCGGAGGGCTCGTATGAGGACCAGGACGCCATGCAGCTCGCTCTGGCCCTGTCAGCCTCAGTCACGGAGGCGGGCCTTCCCGAGGAGCGTGGCGCCACCGGAGGAGCATTCAGCGTCGCTGCACACGGGGGGGCCGACGAGGACGATGGTCGAGACGTGCCACGTGCCCGGCATGCATGTGCCCGTCGCCGCCCAGCGCTCTTCTTCTCAAGCCGCAGCCGGCGAGAGCAGCAGGCACGCGGTCGGCAGTACGATACCCCTGACCGAAGACTTGAGATTGCTCCGACTCCTCGTCCATCGTCTGTTGAGGCTCCCCCGGCACGACGTAGTGATAGGAGACGTTGTGAGCATGGTTGTGAGGACGGTGTGGAGCTCGTTGGCGGGGGCTCGCGCGCGGAGGACCTTACATACATATAGAAGTGCTCACATTCATCAACGCACAACGCTGGAGCGACCGAGACCCTGCACAGGTGGACCAAGAGGTGGACGCAACCGGGGACGGCGGCAAACCCAGTCGGCGCATACTTCGGCTGTCAAGGGACCACCTTTCATCAGGGGGTCCCTACAGAACTGTCGGGTAGCTCGATACTTGTCATCTCATTCACAGCCAATGTTTAGAATTCGACACCCAAGACACCGGACCGGCGTACATTCACACTGCTCGGTGACTACTTGGACTTTTGCACGGGCAAGTCGAGTGGACGTCGGCGTGCGACTTGTGGCGGCTTCGCCACAGGCGCGACCAATGCGATTACCACTGTCGCGATCAATCGCGGCGCCAGCATCGGAGGCCGCGTACACGGCTTTCGGATTCCCACCGCGTCCACGTTTCTCGGTATCGCCTCTCGCAGTGGTCGGCGCGCTCGCCTCCTTTGCGTCGCTGTTCGCAGTCCTCCTCCTCTCTGCACACATGCCGTCTGATACATCCGTCCCCAGGGCACCGGGCGTCCATGCCATTCGTCTTAGCAAGGTGCCCCGTATCGCGCGGCATGAGCTCCTCGAGGCCTTTGACCTACAGGCGATGAATGTGGTCACGATGGCGCTGCGGAAAGCACATGCGGAAAGCAGCAGCTCCAGGAAGGAGGACCAGTGCGTCGCCAAATGCCGCCTCGGCGATGCGGATGACGCGACATCGATGAGTGTTTCGGAGCCGCATCGGGCCGATTCGTCGACGACACCGCTGCCTTACGTGGCGCTCAAGGACTTCATGAATGCGCAGTACTATGGCGAGATCGCCCTGGGTACGCCGCCGCAAAAGTTCACCGTGGTCTTCGACACGGGCTCAGGCAACCTGTGGGTGCCCTCGTCGCGGTGCAAGGGCTTCAACATTGCGTGCCTACTGCACAAGCGGTACGCCTCCGAGCAGTCGAGCACGTACAGGCAGGTGGGCAAGCCCTTCTCTATTCGGTACGGCTCGGGATCGATGGCGGGCTTCACCTCGATCGACACGCTCGTCGTCGGCGGTCTGAGCCTGCCCAACGTCACCTTTGCCGAAGCGACCTCGGAGCCGGGCGTCTCGTTCGCGATTACCAAGTTCGACGGAATCCTCGGTCTCGGCTTTGGAGCGATCGCCATCGACGGCACACCGCCAATCTTCGAGCAGCTCTACAAAGCGGGACAGCTCGCTGAGCCTCTTTTCGCCTTCTACCTGTCTCGCCAGGCGGACACGAGCTTGATGCCTGCTCCTGGGGGCACGCCGCAGCACGACGGCCAAGGCGGCGTACTAATGCTCGGCGGCGTCGACAACCGGTGCTACACGGGCGCGCTCACATACGTGCCCGTGACGCGCGCCGCGTACTGGCAGTTCGCGCTGGAGGAGATCCGTCTGGGCGGCCACAAGATTGTGGCCGGCACGGCCGCCATCGCCGACACAGGTACCTCTCTACTCGTGGGCCCGAAGCACGTCGTGGCGCAGATCGTGCGCTCGCTGGGCCTCGAGGAGCCCGAGCCCGAGGAGGGGTCGCTCGACGCGGAGAGCGGCGGCGGTCAGATCACCATCCCGTGCGATGTGGTTTCGCGCCTCCCCACGCTCAGTTTCGTCATCGCGGGGCGCGACTTCGAGCTTACCGGCTCACAGTACGTGCTCGAATTCTCCTTGTTTGGCAAGAGCCAGTGTGCGCTCGGCATCATGGGCATGGACGTGCCGCCGCCTGCGGGTCCGCTATGGATTCTTGGGGACATCTTCCTCTCGCAATACTTCACCGTCTTCGACTTTGGACAGAGTCGGCTCGGGTTCGCTAAGGCTGTCGAAAAGTCGCCCGATTGGTGAGCGTACATGTCGGTTAAGGTATGTAGTACGGAACAGGGGGACACATGGGATCATGAAAGATGAAGTTGAGATTTACACTATTGAGCGAATTTTGCACTACGCGGCGGGCGGTGCATGGCTGAGATGATAACGAACGGTACATGGTCATTTGGATGTGAATTCGCACAGCAGCGGCGCAAACGCGGCCAGCATGACTTCGGATCACAGCGTTACCACCCGTATTCCATGTCGCCGGGGCCCATCCTACTGCCAAGAGTGAGCGGCAGCGGCGGCTGCTCATCTCGGAGCGACGGAGACCTTCACACCTCTCGACGGAGACATTCACATCAGCTCATCCTCAGAGACGACGTCGGAGGAGTACGCGGCGGCCCCGAGCGGCAGCACGTGCGCGTCCACCTTTTCGCGCGCGCGCGGCAGGTCGCCCGCGGCAGAGGCTGTCGAGTAGACTGTCGATCCGAGAGTGGACGAATAGGGAGGAGAGCTGAAGGGCGAGCCGCGCGCGGCGGCCTCCGCGATGTCAGTCGAATAGTGTGCGGGTGAACCGAGGGCTGGTGAGTCGGCGCGTGAGTCGGGACGGTGGTAGGGCGTGCTCGGGCGCAGCGCCGCCGCGTACGCGGAGTGAGCAAGTGGGGGTGCGGCCGCCGGCACGCCGGCCGCCGCGCCAGACGTGCTCGTGGTGCGCCGCCGCTCTCGATACGAATCGAGAGCCTTGGGGAGGGCGGACATGATGGTGGACATAATCAGTGATTGCGCCGTGCCACGCGTCGAGTCCATCGTGTGAAGAGGCATGCGGTTACTCTCGACGAGTGCACTCGGGCTCGGTGGCAGCGGCTGCGAAGGGTACTGATGCTGCTCGGCCGATGAAAGGCCATCGGCGCCATCGCCGTCGAGCTGCCCACCTGATGAGGGAAGCAATCAGTGGTCATCAGTGGTCATCAGTGGTCATCAGTGGTCATCAGTGGTCATCAGCGTTCGATGAGAGTCGTCGAGCTGCGCACCCCAGATGCCGCTGGAAGAGCCGTGCATGCTATGCTCTGCGGCCTCGATGTGCGTGTGTGCAAGGGGGGAGTTCAGCCCGTTTCTTCTACCGGTCACGCCATGTGCCGGAGGCTCGATCTCCAATCCCTTCTCCACACGCATGTTGTTGCCGCCGCCCCGAGGGCCCTTGCCGCCCTCGCCCCCAGGCAGTGGCGAGCTGGTGTCGCCCCTGAGCCGTTCACGAGTGCCTTCACGCCCCGGCGCATCGCTGGCCGTCTGAGTCAAAGGTTTGAAGGTGCAGTTCGCAATCTCGGCCGCCTCTCGCTCGCGCCTCCGGCGCGAAATGGCGGCCTCACGCTTCTGGCGTTGCTTGAGCCCCCGCTCGTACAGGCCGCCGGGCGAGCGCGCCCCCTGCTCGCTATCCGCCTGAAGCTGCAACTCGCGCGATCGCTGCTTGCCCAGGCTGCGTGAGCGCTGCTCGGCCGCGGCGGGCCCGTTCGCCTCCCGCGCTGCCTCACGCCCATTCTCACCGAAGCACGTGGAACCAGGGCCGCCTTCGCGAGAGCCACCGGCTCCAAAGTGGCCGCCATGGCCTCCCCGTTCAAAAAGGGTCAGTCCCTCGCCGAGTGGGCTCGCCACGTGGCCACTTGAGTTGCGCCGTAGTGGCGGCTTGGACGAGGCATGCTGATACGAAGAGCTGCTGGCCTTAGTGGCGCTGCCCACCTTGCGGCTGCGCTCGTCGGCGACGCCGCCCACCTCCGCCAGCTCCACCGGCGATCCCATCGTACCGTCGTGCATGATGAGCGAGAGCACCTCGGCGGCGGCCGCGAGGGCAGTGTTCCTATCCTCTCCGTCGGTGATGGCGGCGGCCATCCGACGCAACCTCGCGCTGAGCTGCGCGATCTGCTCATCCTTGGAGGCGAGAGCGCGTTCAGCCCTCGAGTGGAGCAGCGCGCGACGCCATCCCTCGAAGGCACGCGTCGCAATGGAGCGCACGTGCCGCGAGATAAGCTTAATCTGCTCCTCGCGCTTCTTCATCTGCTTGAGCGCATGCACCTGGAGCTCGCGAGCATGCAGCATCTCCTCCGCCTCTCGCAGAGACCGCAGCAGCTCCAGCGGCTTGAGCTCCTCGAGCTTACTCGAACCTCCTCGGTCGCTCGAGGCCCGCGGCTCCTCGTCCGCGCCCACCTCGCACGAGTGCGCGCGCGGCTCCGTCGAATCTCGCCCTGCGAGCTCGCGGATCGCCTCCGCCCAGCCCGGAATGCCACCCACGATGGGGGGCACGCTGGTCCCGGCGGCAGGCAGGGCGTTATGTGTGGCGGCATGCGTGGCGGCGGCGGCCGTGGCGTCGTGCAGAGCGGTCGAAGCGGCACGCAGGGCGGGACTGGGCGACGCGACGCCATTCTCCCGGTCGACGGATCCATCTTTGGAAGGGAGACCGACGGATCCATCTTTGGAAGGGAGAGACTCCGAAGGCGAGGGAGTCAGACGCGAGGGCGTGTGCCGTGCAGGCTGCGCAAGGATTGAGATGCTCGATGAGATGCTCGCCCATGGCACCGACACCTCCGCATCGACCGCTGTCCCTGGCTCTCCTGTCGTCTCTCGTCCTCGTCGCGGCACGTACAGCAACCCTCCAGCAGCAGCGGCGGCGACGGCGCGTTCGGCGTCCGTCGGCGCGCCGACCGCGCCCAAGATGGCGCTCGAGCGCGCCACGAGGGATGCCTCGCGAGCGTCGAGCTGCCCATGGCGGAGGAGCACCTCACGCATGCTCTCGTACGCGAAGCGCTCCATCGCCTCCATCTCGTCGCGCAGCAGCCGGCGCTCCACACGGCGCTCCGCCTCGAAGTCTGCCTCGACCCGAGCGAGCAGTGCATCGCGGGAGTAGCGCGCCTCCGCCGCCTCCTCTAGGAGCGTCGCATGCATGCACGCCATCTGGTACTCGGCCAGCCGAAGCGCCAGAGAAGCTTCCCATCGGTGTAGCTCGCCATTGTCCGCGGCCGCCGAGCCGCTCGCGCCGCCACCGTCGGCGTCCAAGTGCCCGCCCAAGACTGCGTCCGAGTGCCCGCCCGCGCGCCGCCCCTTCGTTGTGTGGGCGGGAGCGGCGGCGACACTCGCCAGGGAATCGGCGGGAGCACTGGAGGTCGGAGATTGGAGCTCGGGCTGACCTCCCGCCGATCTCCCGTTGCTCAGCTCGCACAGATTCCGAGCGCTCTCGTGGCAACGTTCGGCCGACTCCGCGAAGAAGCACCGATGTGCCCTGAGCAGCGGATCGGCGAGGAGCGCCGTGGCGGGCGGTCTGAGCTCCGGGTGTACTTGGAGAAGCCTGCGTGGCCACGTGTCAGGCGAGGGGGGGGGGCGGGGCGAAGCGGGAGTGAGATAGGGGTACGGGGGGGCCCGGGGGTCCGTGCGGGCGGGCGGGCGGGGGAGGGGGGTCAGAGGCCATCAGAGGCCATCAGAGGCTATCAGAGGCCATCAGAGGCCATCAGAGGCCATCAGAGGCCATCATCGTGCGCACCGGCTGGGCAGGGCGAGCAGCTCGGCGGAGTAGTAGCTCGCAGCTGGACTGCCCCCCCCATTAGCACTCGCGGCCTGCTTCAGGCCCACGCAGCTCGAGAGGGGGTCGTAGTTCGCCGCACAGATCTTGATCGCGAGAGCGGCGAGGTTCTCCGCCGCGAACGGGTGACGCAGCGCGACCATCTCGTAGAGAACGACTCCCAAGGCCCAGAGGTCCGTGGCAGTGCCGCTCGGCTGGCCCGAGATGAGCTCGGGAGCGAGATAGAGGGGTGTTCCCAGAACGGAGGGCTCCGCGTGCCGGCTGTCGCTGCGGATCGTGGCGCACCCAAATGAGGCAATGGGCCCTCAGCGGTCATCAGTGGCCATCAGTGGTCATCAGCGGTCGTCAGCCGATGAGCGCAGCCCGGGAAGGGTGGGCCAACGGGAGAGAGGTCATCAGTGGTCATCAGTGGTCATCAGTGGTCATCATTAGTCATCAGTGGTCATCAGTGGCAGTGGGCCAACGTGAGAGTGCGCGCGCGTCGCCGAGGGCACGCGGCGGCGGCGCGATGCGGTGCGGGAGGTGCGGCGTGGAACACGACGGCCGCTGTGGCCAGGATGGGCGCGGGCGCTCACTTTGCGATCGCCGCAATGCCAAAGTCGCCTAGGCGCGCGAGGTTGCGACGGTCGAAGAAGACGTTCGCTGGCTTCAGGTCACGATGGAGCACCTTGTGGGAGTGCAGATGCTCGAGTGCGCCCGTCAGCTGGATGAAGGTATCCAGCACCTCGCTCTCGAGCAGCGGATCCTGCAGCTCGCGCCGTCGGTCGATTCGCTGCTGTAGCGTGCCGCCCTCGGCAAACTCCTGCACGATGTCGAGTCCATCGGCGGTCACAAAGGCGCCGATGAAGCCGATGATGTGCGGATGACCGTCGCACATCATGAGAATCTCCACCTCGCGCACCACCTGGCTGGCCACCTTGGGGAAGCGCTCCGTGGGGACGTGCTTGCTGCACACGAGCCGCCCGTCGTGCTTGCGCCGGACGAGCCTTGTTGTGCCGTGCGAACCCTGCCCGAGTGCTTTGACCCGCTCGAAATCCTCGGGCCCGCAGGTGTTCGGCCCGAGGAGCGATCCGAGCTGCGCGGCCAGCAGCTGCGCTGCCAGCTGGGAACCATTGGACAGCTTTTCCATTTTTTTCTCCCCACCCCTACAGTCCCCTACACAAATTCTTAGGACGGGGAGACCACACCCGTCCCGCTCAAGATATGAGTCGGACGGCGACGGAATCCTACAATCCGTCGTAACTTGCGTGTGGCTTGACTCACATAAAAGGGCTCGAAAGTTTTAGTCGTAACAAATTATTATTTTCTCCGCCTTTATGTCGGCTGCCCGAGGAGGGAGCGCGGCAGCAGGGCGCGCCGGCTCGCGACGCGGCGCAGTCCCAACCGCCGTTGCGCCTGACGCTGCTGCTGCTGCGGATGCTCTGGACGCTGAGGACGAAGCCATGGACGACGCCGCCGCTGCCACGGCTCCGTGGAAGGCAGAGCTCGATTCAATCTTGTACGGTTCGTCTTGCCTGCCTTGTCTGCCTCACATGGCAGGCGCTTCCGCCACGCCTGCATCGCTCTACGGCTGACGGCCAGCGATGCCGCATCCCGCAGGCACGCACCCGGCTCTCATCGAGGCCCTGGAGCCGCACGAACAGAAGAAGAAGGAGAAGATGGCGTATCTGAACTTCATACGCAAGAGGGAGATTGCAAACGTCGATGCGCTGTACGAGTGCGAGAAGAAGCAGGCCGAGGATGAGACGAGGGTGCGCTGTCCGCCAACGCGCCTCTCGGCGCGCCATGGCTGCTCTTTGCCACTCTGAGCGTCCACGTAACCGCCTACAGCAGCGCAGCCAGCCAGAGGGTTGGCAGTAGTAGCCAGGCAGAGCCTGAGCCCACCCAAACGACCCATCCAAACGGCGCGTGGTGATTCTCGCTGCACAGGCCCAGCTAGAATTCTTCAAGAGTCGGCTCATCGACAGCATCGAAGAGAAGCGTAAAAAGGTGAAAACCTTGGGCGGCGACGGCCCGTCCGCAGGCAGCTCGACCCCTACTGACGGCAAGGGGCGCAAGCAGGCGCTTGAGCCGACCGGCTGCCTGCCAACCTCGTTCGCTCGGCTGAAGCCAGAGGAAATCAAGGCCGATCTTGAGGAGCTCAACACCAATGTCGACCATTACAGCGTGCGGAATGCGGCGTCAGGCGCCACCGAGGCCGCCAACAGCGCCAACGCCACTGACGCGTATTTCGACAAACAGCGCCAGATGCTCCATTGTAACGGCCTCGCTCTCGAGCGCGGCATGCCGGTGATCGTCCTGCAGCAGGGGCAACGGGTCGACAACACTTGGGTGGTGCACGCGATGAATGCTGTCGAAGTGACCTTGCGTGATTCCGATTCCACCAAACTCAAGGTGACGCTCGCTCAGGTAAATGCTCGGAGGCCCGATCACCCATGGCGCTTGCGCATCTCGTGCACACCCCGCTCTTCGACGCTCATATTCTGCGCTGCTCGTCTCTCGCCCCGCGTTGAACAGCTCCGCACCGGCCGCTATGCCTTCCGGCCTGCGCAGCAAGGGATGCGACCGGGGCGCGCGTCGTCGCCGCCGTCATGGCCGGCGACGACGCCCTTTGTGTGAGCAGTGTGCAGAGCCATAGCGAGGCGCATATTTTTCACCAGACGAGGTGCGCGTAGGTGCCGTGTGGCCCTGAAGAGCAGGCGGCGAGCGGCGTCACCGGCAGCGCGTGTCGGAGCGGTATCGGTCGGAGGAGCCGCGGAGCGAGCGTTGACGTGCTGATTCGTGTACAATCGCGCGTGCTGCGGGTTCCGAATCTCGATTGTCGTATATAATCCGAACACCCCTCTTACAACCCCTTTCTAACCGCGCTCGTACAGCTATCACGGCTAATATGTACGGTAGTACGGAACTACGCAAGCTAACAGGCTACAACGGTGCCGACGTGCCGTGCCGGAACACGACCCGGGACGGACCGGACCGCATCCTTCGGACGCGCATCGTCCCGATCGCGCGCCATGGCCATCCCGGCGCTCACGCGACGAGCCGTCGACCGGCCGGGGACCGGGCATGCCCGACGGAGACCTCTTCGGAGTGTGCAGTGTCGAGACCGGCAGTTATCAAGCATTGTTATCAAGCTTCAAGGCATCATGTGGTGCCTAGCTGCCCGTGGTCGTTTCGCACCGGTTTCGTTTCTGACTCACTCGTGCCGGGCGGGGTGCATCATCCACTCCCCGGCCAGCATGAAGCATGTAGCATCGGATACGTATTTCCCTGGACGAGCTACGATAGACGCGCCTAAGTAGCGTACAACTACACATCTCTCGCTTCGTGTACAAGAACAATATTAAATTCATCGACTCGGCTTTAAAACTGAGCTCCACGACGTTAATCGATGCCGTGCGGAGACGCATCACGCGACGCAGCCAGTTGTGACAGTCCTGTATCGACTTCATCTGCCCCCCCCTCAGCTTTCTTGAAAGACAGCTAGCCACCTATGGATTATGTTCACGGCCATGGTTATGCACTGTGGTCATGCACCGTGGGCGTACTCATGGGCGTGCGTTTCTTGCGCATAGATGCCGCTTCTTCAAGCTTGCCCTGGGCATGCAACAGTCCCGCCAGATTGCTGATCGAGTTCTGAGTGGCAGGGTGTCGATCGCCGAGCGTCTCTCGGCGCCCATCGAGCGCCTCCCGGAGCAGCGGCTCCGCCTCTTCGAGCTGGCCCTGGTCCTTCAAAAGCATGCCAATATTGTTGATGGAAGTGAGAGTATTGAGGTGCCTGTCGCCGAGTCTCGCACGGTTCGCCTCGAGCGCCTCCCGGAGCAGCGGCTCCGCCTCGTCGAGCTTGCCTTGGTCCTTTAACAGCATGCCCAGATTATTGATGGAGGTGAGAGTATTAGGGTGCCGATCGCCGAGCGTCTCACGACTCACCTCGAGCGCCTCCCGGAGCAGCGGCGCCGCCTCTTCGAGCTTGCCCTGGGCCTTCAACATCATGCCCACATTATTGATGGAGATGAGTGTATCAGGATGTCGATCGCCGAGCGTCGCACGGCGCCCATCGAGCGCCTCCCGAAGCAGCGGCTCCGCCTCGTCGAGCTTGCCCTGGGCCTGCAACAGTCCCGCCAGATTGTTCATGGAGTTCAGAGTGTCTGGGTGCCGATCGCCAAGCGTCGCACGGCGCCCATCGAGCGCCTCCCGGAGCAGCGGCTCCGCCTCATTGAGCTTGCCCTGGGCCTGGACTAATCCCGCCAAATTGTTGATCGAGTTCAGAGTATCTGGGTGCCGATCACCGAGCGTCGCACGGCGCCCATCGAGCGCCTCCCGGAGCAGCGGCTCCGCCTCGACGAACTTGGCCTGGGCATACACCAGCAGACCAACATTGTTCATGGAGGTGAGAGTGTGAGGGTGCCGATCGCCAAGCGTCGCACGGCTCGCCTCCAGCGCCTCCCGGAGCAGCGGCGCCGCCTCTTTGAAATTGCCCTGGGCCTGCAACAGCAGCCCCAGATCGTTGATGGAGGTAAGCGTGCTAGGGTGCCGATCGCCAAGCGTCGCACGGCGCGCCTCGAGCGCATCTCGGGCTAGAGACTCTGCCTCGTCGAGTTTGCCCTGGGCCTTCAACACCATGCCCAGATTGTTGATCGAGGTGAGCGTGTTCGGATGCCGATCGCCGAGCGTCGCACGGCTCGCCGCAAGCGCCTCCCGGAGCATTGGCTCCGCCTCGTCGAGCTGGCCTTGGGCCTGCAACAGCAGCCCCAGATTGTTGATGGACATTAGAGTGTTTATGTGGCAATTGCCAAGAGTCGCACTACGCCCCTCAAGCGCCTCACGGAGCAGCGGTGCCGCCTCGTCGAGCTTGCCCTGGGCCTGCAACACCATGCCCAAATTGTTGATCGAGGTGAGCGTGTCAGCGTCTCGATCGCCGAGCGTCCTACGGCGCGCCGTGAGTGCCTCCCGAAACAGTTGTGCTGCCTGTTCAAATTTTCCACGGGCATACAACTTCTCGCCCATGGTGTTGATGGAGGCGAGGCTGTTCTCGGCGTTGTCGACCTTCGGCTTCTTGCCATCGATAGCCTTGGAGCTGGCGCAACCCATCTTCGGCAAGGGTCACACACTCGCCCCAAGTTTTTGACGACAAGTTCTGAAGTTTGTGACTGTGCGTTAACGCTGTGGATTCTTCGCGAGGCTTTCCGAGCAGATGTCGGTCCACTGATACCAGGGTACCTGTCTGGGTGCATTGGTACATGTATTTTCGCTCTGCGTCAAAGAGCCGAGTTTGCATCTTCGCCCGAAACCACGTTTGTCCAAAAACGGGGACGCTTGGACTGACACACTCACTTGCGCGTCCGCTAGCTGTCACTGGGGTGTGGCGTCGTGCGACAGTGTCAAACAGTGCTTCAACCTCGATGGCGACGGGCCCAAAGGCCGTCGCAGCTGGCAGCGCTGTTGCCAGCAAACCTGCTACTGTGCCGGCACTACCTACTGGACTGAAGAAGCCAGAAGGGTCATCGACGGTGAATCGTGAGATCACGGCAAACGAGGACCCCGTCGGTGCGTCCGCCAAGAGCAGTAACACGGCATCAGCTAAGGAAGCGAGCTCGGCAGGTACGAGGCGCGAGAGTAGCGGTGCAGGGACGCCGCGGCGGCAAAGCTCTAGTAAGGACTCCAGCTCTGCTGTGAAGCGCGATGGCACGGTCCCGTCATCTAAGGATAGCGCGCCATCAAAGGACGGTGCATCTGCAAAGGATAGCGTGTCTGCAAAACCCGTGTCATCCGGCAAGGACGGCGCGCCGACCTCGAAGCCAGAGCTGGGAGCAAACAAGTGTGCCGCCGCTGCTTCTGCTGCTAGCGCGGCCTCGAAAGAGGCACCGCTGCCCAAACGAGATGCTGCTATGACCCCCAAAGAAACGGCAAACCTGGGAAAGAAGCCACCGGGAGCACGTGATCCTTCTCCATCGCTGGGACGCCCGGGAGGCGCGTCCAAGGAGCAAAGCGTCCCGTCACGCGAGGCGACTGTGCCACCTCCGATTCCTGCTAAGGCTGCTGCTGCTTCGGCATTAGGGTCGAAACGGCCAAGCTCGGCACGGGCAGCGCTCGCAGGCGCGCCAGCCGCAGCTAGTGCAGCTGTAAGCAAGCCCCTCGCAAGTGCACCGGCTCCCACGCTTGGCTCTGCAGCCCCACCGACGGCCTTGGTGCGCCCGGAAACGGTGCCAAAGCTGCCGATGCTGTCGCATGGGCTAAAGCCGGCGCCAGCTGGTCCTTTGGTTGCGAAGACTACGGCCTTACCCACAGCGGGTGCGGCAGCGGGCGGACCGACTGCTGCGTGCACCGATGTACCTTCCACGCAGAACTTCGAGGGCGAAGTTCGCGTTAGCGACGAGGAACGCATTTTGGACGAACGCAACGACGACGGACTCTTCGCGCCTGCCAGCGCCGCGGCACGCCTCCATCTATCGCCTGTGCGCTTGCGCATGGGTTGGCGGCGCAACGGTGAGCTCGAGATTCGCACCTCCGAGCTGCAGCATATGCTCGAGGTGCTCCAGCTCCCTGGTGCGCTGCCAAAAAGTGGAGCAGCACCTCGAGCTGGCTCACCGGCCGGGCTGGGACGGCACGCGATTGATGCGACCGTCCGTCGCTTCGAGGCGCAGCAGCAGCGGCTAGAGCTGCTCGAGCGCGAGATGGAATCCATTTATGAGGCCAAGCGCCAAGCTCTCGCGAGCCGCGCGGAGATGGTCAAGCGCTTCGAGGAGGAGAAGAAGCGTGCCGATGGCCTTGACATTCAGCAACGCGATACGAAGAGCAGGTTGGCGCGGGCGGAGCGTCAGATCGAGCTGCTTCGCACCCCGAGTGGCGAAGCTGCCGAGGAGGAGGCCGCTGACGCTTCCGATAAGCCCAAGCCCATGCACATGCGATTAAAAGAGGAGGAGCAGAAGCGCAACGAGAAGCGCCAGGCCATGCAGCAACAGCTCGAGCAGGGGCGCACGTACGCGCCCAAGATTGATCCGACCTCAGCCACCATGCAGCGCGAGAAAAAATCCGAGCCTTCCAAGGTGCCCGAGATTCCTTTGGACGCGACGGACATGGCTGTGCTCTCATTTAAGGGCAGACCCGCCGGTGGGAAGCCCGAGGCCAAGGCGGAGGCCAAGATGGTCTTGGCGTCGGTGGAGGATTCGATAGGGGATGCTGCTCCATCAGATAATACCAACACGGCGGAGCTGCAGAGCAGCCTCGATGCGCTGAACGCAGAGCTGAGCCGCGAGCGGCGAAGCCGCGAGGTGCTGGAAGCGCAGATCGCAAAGGCGAATGCTAGCGAAGCCTTCGCGGTGAGCCGGCGCGAAGAGGTAGAGCTGATGATGCAACGGATGGCCTCGAAGGAACGCGACCATAATGCCGAGGTTGATGTGGCGCGGCGGCAGGCTAAAGAGGCGACGAATGAACTCGCCTTCGTGAGGAAGATTGCGGAGGCAGCGCAAACCGACGCGGCGCAAAAGTCCGAGGAGGCGCGCATCCTCTCAAGGGAACGGACGGCCTGGGAGGCGGAGCGAGCCAAATCGCGAGCCAGAACGGAGGAGGCCGAGATCCTGGCAAAAGAATTGAGCGAGCGGGTCAAGGTGGCAGAGGAGGCTCTGAAGTCGATTGCGAACGCGACACCACCAGCAGATGGGGCTGTCAAGCAGCAGCGCAAGGCGCGCGGCATCCAAGATCATCCCAATGCGGAGTTGGTGCAAAAACAGCAGCAGATGGCCAAGCTCCAAGCTGCTAGGCTTGAAGCTGAGGACGCAAAGCGAAGGGCAGACAAGATCGAGCGTGATCTGCACCGTACCAAGGAGGAGATGGAGAGGTTACAGGGCGAGCTCGAGAAGGCGCAAGACAAGTCGCTGACAGTGACTCCGAACATCGCAGGCCAGCCGGAAAAGACAATGGCAACGGAGGTCAGTCTGCCACAAATGGAGGACTCCAAGGCAGCCCTGAAGCGGGGCATCAGCTCGACGTCAGTCGAAGCCAAGGGGCGTGGTGCCAACGGAAAGAAGGAAACCAGTATTGCGGCATTGCAGAATATCCTGCGTGGCGAGGTGGAGGAGGCGACGCTCGTGCGCGAGCTCAGTGGCATGGAGCAGGAGCTTCACGCGGCAAAGGTCCTGGCACATGTTGCATCATCTTCCCTCGTCAATGAGAAGCAGCTTCGTATACGGGCTGAGTCGTCGCTCGATCGCTTCACACGCATCTCGGCGCTACAGCACGCCGCGCAGGAGGCGCTCAACGCCTCGCTTCGACACGAGGACGACCCTCGAGCGGAGGACCTCTTAGGTCGGGCGCTCGCAGACGTGAACAAGCTTCGAACCGTGGGTTCATATAGGGTCATGGAAGGAGCCAGAAGTAGCAGCAGCAGCCCCCGTACGGATGGCGTCGACGGATCCTTCTCTGCACGAGCAGGGCTCAGCAGCCGAGGTATGGGCTCAATATCGGCCCGCCAAGGCAATGCATCTCCCCGCGCTGCATCGCCGCGGGTGCAGTCGCCGCGCGCTACCTCGTTGTTTGCGCCTCCCGCTCTGCAGGCCATGGCCGCTCCGCCTCTGCCCACAGCGCCGGCAGCAGCGTGGGGAGAGCCTTCGTTGGCACCATCACCAGCGCCCTGACAGGGACACAACTTAATTCTGCTCAACTCACGATTTGTACGCGGGAAGTGGACCCGGGTCAAATCGCGAATACACATCGATAATGCACCTACTTTAAAGACGAGAGCAAGTTAGCGATGTTCTCAGCCGAACTCGCGAACTGCCGAACAGCAAACATCGTTGTTGAGATCAGATGTTCAGATCCCGGAAAGAGGGGCCTCACCGGACGCGCCCACACGCGCACCCCACCCATTCAATTCCCAAACCGAGGTGTAGGGTTGGGGCCTTATAAACATGAAAAATAGTAGACCACTCCCCCTTGGGTCAACCATTCAATTTCCAAACAGGTGTAGGGTTGGGGCCTTATAAACATGAAAAATACAGTCTGTAGTAGACCACTCCCCCTTGGGTCAAGACACCGCCGTGCCAGCAGGCAGCACGACTGTGGCCACGCCAAATCGGCGGCCGGCGGCGTTCATGCTCGCAAAGACGATACATTTGGCGCTCTGCGCTGCGCGGCCCACAACGATGTAAATCCCTCAATCCACACTTTCTCTACGCAACTCGTTTTGCATGCAACCTCCGTTGAAACAAACGAACCCATTTCCGGCTCCTGAAAACACTGGACTCTTCGAGTCTCACGCGAGGCAGAACTGGCCAGAGGGGCGCCTGCTGCGCGGGTCAAAAGTCTACACACAAACCATGGAGGCAGGATCTGCAGTGAAGAGACCACTGGTGCGTACGCGCCGTTCACCCTCGCGTGCCCCGAACTTGCACGTACGTTCATGGAACCCTGTGTCAGGACCGCTGCTTATTCCTTCTTTCTCACAACTGATTGAAGTACGCCACGGTCTTCTTTCCCCTCGATGTGTGCACCAGATCAAACAAGACATTGATTACTTGGATAAAAAGGAGAGCAGTTATCTGTACAAGTGCATTACGCTCTGGGTGTTGTTGGTTGCAACGTGCCTTGCCATCTGGTGGTGCTTCGTGCACGAGGTCAACGCAGAAATCAGGCACGTGCAATCGACAAACTCAAGCACGTCTCTACCATATAACCCATATAACCATCAGCACACGAGGTCGATTGAGGATGCCTTGACGGTGGCCCGAACCAGCAACAGCAGCACCCATACGGTTCAGAAGGCGTCTACCGCGAACCTCGTCGACATCCTCGACCATGTTCTCGATGAGGGGTCCCAGAAGATCTTGACCGATCGGGCAGAGATTCTAGCCCATGCCTTCTCCAACCGCGGGTCGTCCTTCTACTGAGCCTCACCGACTGTCGCACCATCCCCGTACACTCTGACTTCTGCGTTGGAAGATCGGTGGGCTCGACCAACCGCAGTTGGGCGGAGTGAATTTTCATTTGTGGTTGAGAGAGAATTTTTCATCGCGTGGTGCGGCGGTCGAAGGTGTGGGTCGGTCAAGAAAGAGCGCCCTCCCGGTTTCTCTTGACGAACCATTGTCTCCATGGAGAAAATTCGGAAGAAACTAGAGTTCCATCTCTCCTCAAAGATTCCCATTTGGGAAAACGAGCGAAAGTCCTCGTGACACGGAGGTTTGACCTCGATGTCGATGCTGGCCGGCGACTGCAGCTACGGTGCTGCCGATGGCGGTGGCAGGCTGTGCGTGCCGCGCTTCTGCGAAGCGCCGCCCGCCATGAAGGCGGCGCCATGGGCGCAGATGAACGCTAACTTCCTGAACGTGCCCCGCGTTTATAACTTCACGGCGACCGGATCTGATGGTCAGCTGCGGAGCACACTCTTCGAGGCTCGCGCCGATCGGAACTATCAAGGGTACAATCTGGAGAAGATCTGCAAGAGCGTCAGCTTGGCGCCAGACCTCGCCCCGTGTGCGGGCGCGTCGTGTCCCCCCTCCTCCCCTCCTTTGAAGCTCTATGAAGACGAAGGAGATCCGAGCACGCCCAAGGGATGCAAAGCGATCAAGATTCTACCCACGCTGACCAAGTATCGGGACTTAGAGCTGAGCATTGTCTGGATCATCGTGATCGTCTACATGTTCTACGCGATGGCGCTGGTCTGCGAAGACTTCTTCGTCCCGTCGATCACCGTCGTCTGCGAGAGGCTCCACATCCCGGAGGACATCGCGAGCGCGACGCTGCTCGCGATGGGGTGCAACGCGCCCGAGCTCTTCGCCTCGATCATCAGCGTCTTCGTCGCCGACTCGACGGTCGGCATAGGCACGGTCGTCGGCTCGACCCCGTTCAACTTGTATTGCATCGTGGGGGCGTCGGCTACGGTCGTGGCCGGCGGGCTGGTTGTCGACCCTTGGACGATGGGGCGCGAGCTGTCCGCACTCTTGGTGGCCATCCTAATGTACTACTTCTTTATGGCGGACGAGTTGGTCGACTGGTGGGAAGCCCTCATCATGGTGCTCTACTACTTCCTCATCTACGTCCCGTTTCTCGCCCTCTTCCCCAAGATCAAAGCCCGCCTGGAGCGCTGCTTTAACTCCCGTCAAACGGCGACGAGGACAGTCCAAGTGGATGGGCTCACGGAGAGCACAGCGGACATGCCGTTCGAGGACGTTCGCGCTATTAGCGCACGCGATGCAGAAGCTGCGCCTCCTCTCCCCTCAGATGAGGAGGCGAATGGGTCGATCGTGCCGGCGCAGTGCCCGCCTCTATTACGCGATGTGGAAGCTGCACCTCCTCTCCCCTCAGACGAGGAGGCGAATGGGGCGGTCCGGACCGAGCTCTCGATCACGAACCACCCGCAGTTCCGTACGTTGCTGCAAGACTGCCGCGCGCGGCTGCTCGAGCGGCCACAGCATCTGAAAGGCTTCACCGGCACGCTGCTCAGGTATCGGCCATACTACAGCAGGGTGCAGCTGGTCGGCCTCGGGGCCCGCTTTCAGAGATGCCAGTTCGTGATCGATGACGAACCATCAGCTCCAGTGAGATACAAGCACACCGACGCTGCTCCGGAGTCGCCGTTCTTCACGCTACCGATCGGCCAGCTCAGCAAAATCAAGCTGGTCCGTCAGCAGGAGTTGCTCGTCGAATGGGAGCGTGACGGGCAGAAGCAGAAGATTCGGCTGCTGCTGCCTCCGGGCGAGCCTGAGGAGACGATGCAGCTCTGCTTCGACCTTATCGTCCTCAAGATAGACGAGCTCCACGTGCAAGTCCGCTCGACGAAGGCGCGGCGGAACAGCGTAAAGCTCCACCTAGGGATGGAGGAGGAGGTGCATCACGAAGCGTGGTATCGCATCCCGAGCGGCAGGCTGGCCAAGGTGAGCTTCTTCGCCACGCTACCAGTCCGTATGCTCGTCTACCCGTGCATGCCTGACGTGCGGCAGCCGGGCAAACAGAAGTACTGGCTCGTCTCGATGGTCTTCTCAATGTTGTGGATGGCGATTTTCGCCTACATCTTCACTTCGGTCCTCGACTACTTGGGTTGCGGCTGGGGGCTGACCGGCTCTCTCTTGGGGCTCTCAATCGGTGCCGCTGGCACGTCCTTCCCGAATTTGATCGCGTCGGTGTACTTAGCCCGCAATGGGCAAGGGAGCAACGCTTGCGTGCAGGCGATTGCGGCGAACACGTTTAACTTGTGCATCGGCCTCGGCCTGATCTGGCTGATGCACACACTGCATGTGGGCAACTGTAGCTACGGCTCTCACGGGAACAACTACGCGGATTGCAACGGCTGCTACGCCCCGGACGGCTTCCAGGCGCTCTGCCCATACTGGGAAGGGACTGGCAGCGCTTTCCACGCAGCGCCCGGCTCGACCAAGGGATGTTTGTTCCTGTCGCTCATCTTCATGTTCATCTTCACTCTGCAGCTGATAGTTTGCAATGGCAAGGTCCCAAAGTGGGCTGGCAGGTTCTACCTTGTCTTTTACGCGGGTTACATCCTCTACCAGATCTTGGCCGCGTTCATCGGTAGCGTCCTCATTTTCATCGAGCCCTGGTACTTTGCGATTTGAGCACAGAGTGCACGCACCCTGTGTGAGCCAACTGGGACCCCCTGCGCCCTTGAGTGCGTGGGGGAATTTGCAGGTGGTGCCGTCGTCTTGTGAGGTGGGTGTAGTGCGTCATGTAGGGTGCTGTTAGGTGAGCGTTGTGGTGTTTGTTCTTTGTCTGCACGGGCGTCTGGGATCGGCAGGTAGGGCGGACTTAGATCGGATTTGCGATTGAGCAAGGCTGGGGCTGAGGCGTGAGGCGGCCGCGCTGAGGACAGAGCAATCAAGGGGGCGCGGGGGGGTGAGGCTGCCTGTTCGGTTTACGGGTTAGGAGTTAAGTGCTCGTCGCCGAGGTATCCTGTTCGAGGGCATAGGTGCAATAGGTATATCCGCAATCCGCGTTAGTATATGCCAAGGTATAGGTATATGCCGCCTACGAGGCGAGGTTAGGTATATCGTATGGATATAAGACGAGAGTGGCGGGGGCACCGCCACCCGGCGCGGGGCCGGGCCGCGGGCGGTCTGAAAAGGACACGAAAAAGCGGTTTACTGCTGTAGGAAAACGAAAAGTACCTCACCACAGGCGCACCTCACGAGCCGAGTGGCTGTCACATACCCGAGAAAGCTCCCGCACGGGCCTGCTTACGTGCAGCGCCCTGCTTTCTCGAATGGTTGCCCAGTCTCGCCTTATTTGCCTCGGCGCGAGAGCGTTGCACGGCAACCGGCAGTGGTGGGCGACCGCCTCCCTTGCCGCCACCTCCGCCACCGCCGCCGCCGCCGCCGCCGCCGCCGCCTGCCGCGCTGCCACCGCCCTGTGCTGCCTCGCTGTCTCCAACGGCCGCATCCATAGAGCCACCCTCGTCCCAGAATTCGCCCGTCTCGGCGTCGTAGTGGAGCTGCGCGGCCGCCGCGTAGACCTCCTCTGTTGCGACGCGGCTGCCTGGGGGTGGCAGCCGGCCGCGCTGTGTTAGGCGCTCCGCCAGCCGTGCAGCCGACTGGATCAGCTTCGTCTTGTGCGCCTCAGTCTTGATCTTGAGGCGTGCCACGTCTGCCACACTCAATCTGGCGGCGAGCTCGAGACGAATGATGCCCGCCGCACGAAATGCGTCCACGTACTGTCCCAGCCCGATGGCGCGCACCCACTCGAGCGCCGTGCCGGGCAGCGGCGCCGCGCCGCCGCCGTCGCCGCCGCTAGCTGCGCCAGGCCCGGCCGCGCTTCTCGCCTGGCGGCCATACGGCGTCGTCCCGGGCGCCTCGCCGGAGCGCCCTCCTGCGTCCTCCGCTGGGTCGTGGGCGAAGAGCACCGCGGCGGCGCTCGAGCCTCCTTGTCCTCCACGGCGAACAGCCTGGCTGGCCTCCTCTTGATCTTCTTGTAGCGCAGGCCCGGCGGTGCGCCCCTCGGCACTATACGCCTCGAGTGAGTCATCGAGCTCATCTTCGTAGAGCGCCGTCTCGAGCGCCGCCTGCCTATTTTGGAGCGCCGTCGCGAGCGCTGCGGACTCACGACGTGGCAGTAACGCCTCATAAGAGGCTCCCCCCGGCCCGCCACCGGCGCCAAACTCGGCGCCTCCAAAGGTTCGGTTACTGTAGGCGTCGGTCGCCGCGGCCTCCGCCGCGAGTGCGGCCGCCATTGCGGGATCCATTGCCGCGGCCTCGAGCACGCTCCGAGGCGCGCGCCGTCCTGGTGCGTTCAGGTCAGAGAGTACCTTTGCCTCTTGCTGCCGCGCCCGGCGCTGCGCTAACGTCTCGTTGCGCCGTGCTGCCACGCCCATCAGCGACACACCGCCTGCTACTGGTAAGCGACCTGATGGCGCCGTCGTGGGCTCCTCATCCTCCTCGGCGCCCAACGGCGGCGGCGGCTTGGCGAGATCACGTGGCATCGCGTCGAGAAACGGCGGCAACGAGCCATCGAGGAGCGCATTGAGCGCGGTCTCGGTCCGTCCGCCGTAGTGACGAAACACTGCGACGAGGAAGCCCTCGCCACAGCCAGGGAGCATCTCGCTGATCATAACGACGCCTTCCCTCTCCTCCGCCGTGATCACGTCGACGAAGGCGCCGCCACCCTTGCCGCCGCCCTTGCCGCCGCCCTTTCCCTTGGAGCGGCAGGCAGACTCATCGACCCTCGCCACCATCGATCGGTGATAGTCGGCCGTGGCCGTTGGCATGCCCCTTAGCGCCTCCTCCACGCAAACGCCTACCTCAGTCAACTTGAGCAGCTGCTGAAGCAATGCGCCACTACCCTCCACCAGGCAGGTAGGCGCGGCGCGCCGGGTCGCTGGCGCCGTGCCCACCTGTGCCTCGATTGAGATGCACTCAGAGGGCAATCAGAGGATCACCAAAGGGCGATCCATGGGCCATCAGAGGGGCCAACAGAGGCCCGTTAGAGGAGCCATCAGAGGGTCCTCAGAGGGCCATCAAAGGGTCATCAGAGGGTCATCAGAGGGTCGTCAGAGGGTCATCAGAGGGTCATCAGAGGGTCATCAGAGGGTCATCAGAGGGGGTACCTGTGCCGTCACGTAGAGAGGCTCGAGCTCCTCGAGGGCTTCACAAGGATCCGAGAGCTGAAGCAGCACACTCGACAGTGCCTCCAGGTCCACGAGGGCCTGGCCGCTGCTGCCGCGGCCGCCGCTGCTGCCGCGGCCGCCGCTGCCGCCCTTGGCGCCCTTGCCTTTGGCATCGCCCTTGCCCTTGCCGCCGCCACCCTTACCGCCGCGCCCGCTACCCTCGCCCCCTCTAGCGCCATGACCTCGACCACCCTCCAGCGCGACGTCAGCGACGGCGTCCGAGGCGGCGCCCGAGGCGGCGCCTGTGGCGGCGCCAACGGGCTCGAAACAGCTCGCAAGGATCAGATTGGCGGCCGCGTGGAGACAGTGCAATCCACAAGCGACCAGACGATCGTGAAGGGTGGAAACGGCCGAGCCCGCCACGACGCCTATGGCCGGCGTGGCGGCGCGACGCAGCCACGGCAGGGCAACCTCAACGGTGAGCTGCAAGGCCGTCACGACGCCGCCCACGCCACATAGCGGCACGAGCGACGTGGCACCCATGCGACCAGCGCCGACTGAGCTGTCACTAGCTGTGGAGCTTTTGGAGAGGCCACTGGTGGCGGCGTGCAGGGCCGCGGGCGGCAGCACTAGGCTGAGAGCATGCATAGTGCCCGTCGCGTCGAGGAGCCAATCGCCTACTATCGCAGCGTCCTCGGCCGTCTGAACGTCCAGCGCGGAGGGCAGCAGCGCGGTGCGCACCGCACCCGCCGCGCCCTCCGGCACGCAGTCGAATCCGCACACTCGGCAGATGGCTGTGGCCGCGTCACCAAGAGAAGCATGCAGCCCGGCTGCCTTGGCGGCCGGTTGCGGACCCATCGTGACAGCAGCCAGCCGCTCGCACCCCGGCTTGTCAGTGAATGCGTATAGTGCGCATGCGTCGATGAGACGCGGCACCGTGAAGAACCGCTCAGCCCATGCCATGTGGGAAGCCGGTGGCTTTGCGAGACGGAGCAGGATGCGAAGAACAAGCCGCCGAAGGCTCGCAGAGTCCTCGGTGGTGTCAGACTCGTCACCAGTCAGTGCAAAGCGGCGTTCAGCGAATCGCAAGTACCCATCGAGAAAAACTTGCAGCGCGGGAGCGCCACCCGCTGTGGCATCCCAGAAGCTTGCGTCATCGGAGCCGCTCAGCGGTTCGAGCTGCTCCACCGCGCACGTGATCGTCTCTTCGGCGTCAAGTGCGTCGAGCGCGTCGCCTGTGGTGGGCAGGTAAGGCGGCAGATCGTCGAGCGGCATTTGTATGGCTGTGCCGAGGCGGGCACGCGGGCTGGCCTCAAAAATAGGCTGTGAACGATACCGTACCTGTGAACATGCTGAAAATTGCCTAGCAATCAAAATACCCTGATTGCCCATAGAATTGGGTGTGGTGTAGTTTGAGATTTGGACTTTCATTCGTATCGCGCGTTGGCGGTCGTTTCGACTTTTCCGAACGGATCGGGGATATGCTCGGCCATCGTGCACGGCTACTCTTCTGCCTCATTGCTGGCGGCGTGGCTCAATCGCAGACACCGTCGCCATCTCGACCTCCACCATCGCCACCTCCATGTCCGCCACCGTCGCCATTTCCACCTCCACCGTCGCCGTCTCCACCTCCACCATTGTCACCTCTAACTCCAAAATCGCCAGCTCCACCGCAAGCTCCATCTCCGCCTCCATCTCCACCTCCATCTCCACCTCCATGTCCGCCGCCACCCTCACCACCGCGAACATCTCCGCCACCCCCGTCACCGCCGCCCTCACCACCGCCACCTTCACCTCCGCGTTCACCTCCGCCCCCTTCATCGCCACCACCGCCATCACCACGTCCCTTTCCGCCAGGCTCTGCGCCCAAGCCGCCGCCGCCGCGACCGCCATCATCCCCGCCACTGTCGCCGTCGCCGTCACCCGAGCCATCGCCACCGCCGCCGCCATCGCCAGACTTTCCATGTGGGGGGCCATTAAGACCTCCCGCACCTCGCCTGCCACCTTGGCCATCTCGCCCTCCAGCACCGGGTGCGCCGTTCGAGCAACCGCCGTCGCTGCCTCCGCCTCCTCCGCCTCCTCCAAGCCCAAGGCCGCCTGAGCCATCGCCGCCGCCCTCGCCGCCGTCGCCACCGTCGCGGCCACCCCTTCCATCGGAGCCTCCAACGCCGCCATCCCCTCCCAGAAATCCACCGCGACCTCCTGCACCGCCAGCAGCTCCGGGTGAGACCTACGTCCCCGCCATCACAGCGACCTTCACATTGGCGGGCGACGTGTCGAGCTTCAACCAGGCAGCATTTCGGAACAGCTTGGCGATCCTGATGAACGTGTCCGCATCCGAGATCTCGCTCCTCTTCTACCCCGCGTCCATAAGCGTCCAGGCCACCATTCGGTACCCGACCCCGGCGGCGGCGACGGCCGCGGCGACCACGCTCACCGCGACGCCACTCGCCGCTCTCAGCTCGGCCCTTGACAACACCGTGGAGGAGGTTGCCAATGTCGAAACGACGGTCTTCATCAGCGCTGCGCCCCCGCCGACGCCCTTCAAGCCCCCTCCACTTTCGCCGCCGTGCTCGCCGCCTCCGCACTCGCCACCGCCGCCCAGTCCCGGCCCACCACCGATGCCTCCACCTCCACCATCCTCACCTCCCATGCCGATGAATCCATTGCCACTCTTACCCCCTCCCATCCCACCGCAACTGCCATTGCCGCCTGCCTTGCCAGATCAGCTCTCTGCCGATAAAGAAGTCGCTATCACAGTGGGCTCAGCCTTGCTCGTCACCTTGTCAGTCCTTGGGCTCGGTAGCTCTGTGGTCATTGGAGGTCCCATGTCCGCCACCGAACTTCTTTTCGCCATGCAGCGACACGTCTTAGTGATTGGTATGGGTGGTGTGCCCGTCGACCCTGTGGTCGAAGGCATTGGCGACAATATGCAGTGGGTGCTGGGTCGCATCGGCGTATTCAATGCTATGGGCCATGCTATGGCCGGCCCGTGCCACATGCCACCTCCACCGTCTCTGCCTCCGTTTGCTCCCGCGCCGCCATTCCTGCCCCCTTGCCCTCCGCCCGGGCCCTCTCCGAAACCCGAGCCGCCTCCGCCACCCTGTTCGTCCCCGCCTCCTCCGCGCCGGACATGGCGTACAGGCCCTCCGCCGTCGCCACCTCCGCCGTCGCCAAGCCCGCCACCGCCACGATCGCCTCCTCCGCCACCTTCACCCCAATCGCCCCCACCACCGTCGCCGCCACCCCCTCCACCGAACCCACTTCCACCGCCACCATCTCCACTACCACCATCTCGACCTCCATTCTCACCATCGCCGAGTCCGCCCGATCCACCTATAAGTCCGCCCATGCCACCAGCGCCACCTATGATGCCACCACGCCCGCCAGCCCCTCCAGGACGGCCGCCCCCACCGTCACCCCCGCCTCTGCCGCCCTCCCCCCCACCGCCCTTTCCGCCACCGTATCCTCCCGTCGAATACTGTTGCACGGATCTGATGGGCTGCATCGTCACCTACGCGCACCCTCGAAGCATCGCCCTTTTTACCGACAACTACCTCGACAACACACTGAGCTATCACACCGTGGGTACCCTAGGCGACTTCTCGTTCGTGCTCTCCTTCACCATAAGCGTGCACTTGATCATCCTGTATGTCTGGCACCTGCAAATCCGATCAAGGCTTCGTCTCCCGCTGAACGAGATGGATTTCGTTGCGCAGATGCCCCCCGTGGCAGCATTGATCGCAGCGTTGAAGGAGAAGGATTGGGAGACGGTCCAAGAGTGGCGCGACGAGTTCAAGCTCTACTTGGCAGCACAACACCGTCGACTATTGGCCAGCTGGAGCAAGCTCTGGCCGAAAAACGAGGACACCCCGCTCGACAAAGAACCCACAGCTTGCAAGGGGTGCAGCTCGCTGCCACCGATCTTGTACTGGCCCAATCTCGAGGTCTTAGTCATCATCGTGTTCGCCGCCGCTGTGGCTGAGTCCTCTGCCGCCGTCATCTCTGGCACAGCCAGGGCAACATTTGACAAACCAGGCACGCTTAGCTTTGCGGTGTGCGGCTTGATCTTCCTGACTTTGTTCGTTGTGCATGAGTGCGCTCGGGTCGGCTACTTCATCCAGCACCATACGGCGTTTTGGAAGCAGGAGCCAAGCGGCCGGCATGGTCTCCGGGATGACATGCTGCTCCAGATGATGCTGGCCGCTCGATGCCTAAAGAGACCGGCCTCGCGCTTTCGTGGCGAGTTCAATGTGCCACCTGCCATTAAAGTCGTGTATGACCCGAAGGACACGAGAATGCAGCGTGCTCTAAAAGCGCCGATCTCACGCTTTTGGACGCGCGCAGCTGACGACATGTTCCTCTCGCTCAAAAGCTCTTGGCTCGCTCGGGTGAATGGCGCCAGGAAGCAGTTCGCTCTCTACCAGTACATCCGAGTGTTGGTGCACATCACCTTCGGTCTGCTCGTGGGCACCGCAGATTCCCATCGGGACACCTCTTCAGCGGCATGGCATGCCCTCGTCCTCGTCACGCTCGCACTATACCTGGTGCTCGTGTGGTGGTGCAGCTTCTCAGGCGCCGCCGTGGATCGGATCGAGAGCATCTTTTCAGGTCCTGAGCTCATCCTGAGCTTCCTGAGCCTGCTCCTTCGCTATTTCCACGCCGTGGGCGTGGGTGAACGAGACGCGATGTTGCTTGGTTCGGCTTGCCTCATGGCTTTATCAGTCTTTGTGGTATTTGCACATGTAATATACGAGATCGTCGCCTTGATCGAGTTCAGGACTCGACCGGTGCGCGAAGAGGCTCGCAAGAAGAAGGCACTCGCGGAGGCGGAGAAGAAACGTAAGCTGCTGATGAAGCTGCTGATGAAGAACTTTGCCAAACTGACCGTCGTAGGAAACCGAGTGGTACACCCGGACGCAGTTGCCGTTCGACGGCGGCATGTGGACAAAGGCGATTCGAGCTTTCCGACCGCAATTCAGGCCGGGGGCTCGCGGTCGCGCGTCGCGCCCATCTCTGACGAGGGCTTGGTGGACTCCCCTCCGACCTGTCTGAGGTCCAGGAGTTTGGTCGCGGTCGAGCGCGCCAACCAATTCGTCTCGACCCCGGGAGACTCCCGACCTGGCTCCGCCCTCAGGGGACTTCCGAGCGCGAGGGATCTCCTTCCCGCTCAGAAGGTGTCACCTCTGATGCTGCCGTCACCTCTGATGCTGCCGCCTCCGAATCCCATACAATTGCCTTCCCTTTTCGACCCAGACGACCAAGCGGTGCTTACAGTCAGCAGGCGTAGTCCGTTGAGGCGCAATGTCGGCGCACTGTAAGCAAGTCAATGTGAACAGACTGAGCTGCCGATGAGGTCCTCTGGAGCGGATCCCGGGGGCAAGAAGTAAAAGGAACATACAAGGAGTACAGAAATAGCGGTGGCCTCGCGGTGCCGATGGCCTCCCACCCCCGAAACTAATGAGACATGACTCTAGACACATGAGTGATCTTTGCGATGACGAAAAGCGGAGTAGCGTCGATGATTTGAAAGTGTGAACACACAACTTTTCATGCCGCCCTGCTCCTATCGGATAATGGGGCGACTTTTCGATACTGGTAGAGATATTTTGCGCGCGCAGCGCGCAACAAAATTGCGCCGCGCAGCGGCGCCAAGCGGCGCCGCAGGCGCCGCCTGGCGGCGCGCAGCGCCGCCGTAGGCGGCAAGCTCAGACGCGTCGATTAAGGCCCCCCCTGAGCCCGTTATTTTGCACTACTTTTCACTTTCCCCGTAGTTAACGCCCAATACGGCGCATTTTCCAGCCTCTGTGGAGCCCTGTGCGCTGCTAGTGGCTGTGGGATGGTCGCTGCCACTCATCCTGCATCTTATTCCATCGGCACTGACGGGAACCGCGTAAGTTGAGCGCCTGCGCCCTGCGTAAACAAGGGACGCTGTGAACAGAGGTGTGAAGAACAAAAAGTGTTAGGATCGGCCGAAGCTGGTTAGGGCTCATCAGCCCCATCACTAGCGATATGGGAACAAGCTTCTGTCGTTCACCAAGCCCTCATTTCGATCCCCCCACTCTCAAAACGTTGCAAGGCCCAAGGCGCGTA
>ENA-UOUZ01000493-UOUZ01000493.1-mixed-culture-metagenome-genome-assembly--contig:-NODE-493-length-27658-cov-89.568779_pt1 | contig 27658 bp, 21 predicted proteins | sample MGYA00238154_ERZ761575 | MGnify/ENA primary metagenome ERZ761575 (study PRJEB28896, sample SAMN07631632) | mixed culture metagenome | isolation source: Freshwater growth medium | place: USA...
CGGATTTACCCCCCTCCCTCCCCCTCCCACGCTCCGACCCGGTCACGCGCATCTCTGAATCAAGTTACCGCCGGCGATTGACGCTGCACGCTCGGCTCCACGCTGAGAGACGCGACCAGACTTCGAAGTCTCGACTCCCGTCCGTCGACCCGTCCGGTGAGCGGTGTCGTGTCCCGGCTCCCGGCCGGTGCTTTTTGAATCGGAACCCGTTTTTGACGGTGGCTGATTACGCTGCGTGATCCGTGTGTGTCGGATAACGCACGCCGCGCTCGCGCCCGCTCGCGCATGCGATGCACCATCTCGCATGAGATCTGCCATCTGCATGTAGCGTGTAGTCTGTGAAGTCAAGTCAAGTCTATGCACAAACAACTTGACTTGACTTGACTTGACTCTGTGTGAAGGACCCCGCCGCACTTGCGTGCATATATCCGGATATATCGTATTAGAGTCGGACCCGGATCCAAATAATCAGGGGAACGGTGATCCGGACGAACTACGCCTAATATTGCCTCATGCATCGGAGCAAACGTGCCTCGGGTGCGTTTTCTGTCTCGAGACGACGGCCACGTCGACAGCGCCGCACATGTCTTGCAAAGTGAGCGCATAAGTGCCAAGGCGTCGTTGCTGCGCAATGTGCTCAACACATGCGACCGGCCCGTCAGCTTCGCAGACGCGCAGCAGCGCCTCCGAGTGGATGATGTGCACAGGCACAGCCGCATCTATTGCCACCATCTCCACTGCGCAAAAAATGTTGAGCACGGGCGGAATGATTTTTGCATGGACTGACAAAGGCTGCCACTTGTTGTACTCCCTGATACGTGCGAGCGTGATGTTGACGGCGAGGACAAATGTGAGAGGCTGAAGGAGCCGAACCGCTCGCGCGACCATCCACGACATGTTGACAAAGTGCTCATGTCGAATGCGAACTGCTGATATCAATTTCTTGAAAAATGCGTTGGAGTTGTCATAGAATCCTTCGTAGCCAAGCTTATCCCACGCACGCATAAGGCCAGGAAAGAATGCTATGTTCTGGGTCATATTTCGTGTGTGCTCGTTAGGGGGCAGCTCGTGCCAAAGAAGTGCGAAGTCGTGCCTCGGGAAGTTCTGTTTGAACCAGCTGAAGTCATTCGTATTGAACATCATTCGGCCGATGCTCAGCGTCGAAGGGCACGTTGTTCTTGTAGCTACTACCGGCGCACGATCGACGATGCAGGTGGCAACAACCTTGGCTGAAGAGCCGTCTGTGGTCACTGGGCATGGGAGCCCTGCGCTCCGCACGAAGACGAGTTGGGTCAGATTCCACCGCGGATAAAGGCAGTCAAGCTGGTTGCTGACCAAACCAAAACCAAGCGTGCAGATATGGAGAATCAGCTCCGGTGAGCGCTCGTCAGCATCGTACACGATGGTCTTCAGGCGCTGGTCAGCGAAGAAAGATGCCTCTTCGTGCAACAGTGTCCGGGTGCAGTTCTCGCAGTCCAACACTAGCGTATCAAACGAGATTGGCCGGCCCATGCGCTTACTAAGGAGCGTCGCTAGGCCTGAAACATTGTATCTCGGCACAGCGTGTAAGACCTCGTGGCTATCGCGCCCAACATTTACTATCATCTGATTATTGTGGTTCCCCGAAGAGTTGAAGACCTGACGCTGCGCGACGACGCCGTGGATGTTGAGCCCTTCGCATCCATTAGCACGTGTGTTGCGATAGAGGATTTGGTAAGCTGAGGGGCTTGGCTCCAGAGAAACGCGCAGGCCCGAGTTGTGCTGTCGCCTGGAAATAGCGCACGACACTGTGCCGTAGCGTGCGCCCATCTCCAGCACCGTGCTGCCGGGAGGCACATAGCGCCATACGTCCTTGAGCGGTTCTGGGGCCAGGTACTGGTTCCCCATGAGAAAAGGGAAGTGTGGCCGAAAGCCCGTATAGGGAGTCGACCTTGCACCTTCGTCCAGCGTGAAGAGGGCTGTGGGGAAAAACCTTGGGTATGCGCGCCTCGCGTCTACCGGTAGCCACCACTGTAGAGCTAGCTTTGGCTTTGCTCTCGTGGTCTGGCGCACAAGAGCGCGCAGAGCCATGGCAAGCGAGGGTGGCTCCGACCCGTCCGAGGACGCGGCGAAGCTTTTCGCGGTGACAGAGCTCATGCGCTGTGACAGAGTCACGGAGAGCCTCGTCGGTGCAGGCATTGCCCCGTCGATTCACCTGGGCCGCGGAATCATCGTCTCTGCGTTGTCGAAGAGCACCGTGAGAGCCACGATCGAAAACAGTGTGGGACATGACACATGTCGCGACGGTAGACTAGTTCTAGTACAAACCTACGCTGACCCTGACCGTTACGGACTACGGTAACCGGGCGTAACGGTATCGCGTACGGTACCAACGTAGGTACGCGTGCGTTGTACTTTACATAGTCAATACTGCGCTACAGCTTACTTGTCCCGGTAAGCAGTGCAGGTACGGCGGTATGCCCTATGCCGTGCTCGACAGCGCGGGTCGATTCCGGTGTAGACAGCCGTAAGGGCGAAGGCGGCCACCCGTCCGACCCGTGACGTCTGAAGCTCAAGGCCGTCTCGCGCTTGCAGCTGCATGGGATGCCAATCACATGCCAATCACCGGAAAACCTGGTAGTGGTTCCATGCGCGCCGGTCGATGTCAGACTTTGTATAGATGGAGATGCAGCACGCGTGACCGAGTGGGTTAGGCACGCGGTGCAGGTTGCCCATGTTGCTCTCAATGAAGCTCTCCAGCTTTTTGATCGCGGGCATCCAGTTGTCGTGCAGCATGAGCGCCCCTCCAAGCGCGAGCATCTTGTGCGCATGGAAGAGCTCGACAAGAGCATCGTCAAACTTGTGGCCATCGTCGATGAAGAAGGCGTCAAAGCACACGCGCTGGGTGTGCAGGTAAGCCATTGCCATGGAGGCTGTCTCATTGACGTGCTGGAAGGTGAGGCGCCGTTCCGGAGCCGACTCGATGTAAGAGCGCACCGCCCGCAACCCGTCATAATGGTACGCGCCCTGGAAAGGATCGATCGCCACGTGCGCCCCGCCTTTGGCCAAGGCAGTCACGATGGCCAGCGATGAGACTCCGGAAGCAAAGCCCGTCTCACCCGTGATCCTTGCGCCCACACGCTTGACGACGTGGTGCAGGGTATTCATATCATTCATCGACACCTGCACAAATGCTGAGTCAGAATCGCGCCGCAGCGTCTTGCGGTGGTCGCGAAGTACTTGCCGCCAGCTGTGGTCATCCTCCCGATCGGCTGAGGTGTCGCCGGCCGCCTCGCGCAATGAGACCACCGCTGCCGCCGCTCGCCAATCGTTCATGCGCGCGGTCGAGAACACGGTGGCGTTGAAGTCTCCGATGTGCGTCCGAAGCGCACCAACGTCGCACGATGCAAACCAGGAGCAATCCTTCTCTTGCGTGGAGAAGGAGAAGAAATTGCAATTTCTGCATCTGGAGCACAGGGCCGCGCACTCGGAAGCGGCCCAGTGTTCCGATGCCACATTAAGCGCCCACGAACCCTTGTCGCCCGTGCAATGATCCGGATGGTTCTTGGATCTGACGGTCACTCCGCAAGTGCCCTTCTTTGTTGCGCTTGCGTTGCTGTACAGCAGCGAGCGAGGTGCCGGCTTGGTGCACTCCCAAATCTCTTCTCGCGCATCAGAGAGCGCGCCAGACGGACCGCGCACGGCACGGCCCTCCTCCATGATATCTGGCAACCGCCCCGGCAAGCCCAGCGCCAGTAGGAAGGCCGCCGGCATCGCGATGTCTGTGCTACCGCGGTTTCGAGTGCTGCATTACACTTTTGATGGCGTTTGTCTCGTGAATTTGATACGACGGGTACAAGAGGATGTGGAGGTCCGAGCTAGAGCACAAGCGGCGTGCCGTCCTCGTCGAACATCTGGCAGGTGGCGAGCGCAAGTCCAGTTGATACTGTATACATAACGCAAGATTTCAAAAGATGTGTCAACTCCATGTTTGCGGGCTGCCTCCATTGGTCAACTCGCAACCCCCTGACCCCCTGGCAAGCAACAAAGGGTGCGGACAACCCGGTCGTCGGGTCGGAAGCCTACATGTATGTTCGAATCACGAATGTCACAATGTCTCCGGTCGAACAGCTCAAGGAAGTACTAGTACAGCTCCGGATGTCCGGAAGCTGCCGAGCAGACATCTTCCGTGGGGTGGTGTTTGGGGCAGGTTTGGGGCCAGCTGAAAACACCCTTAACCGTCCGGGGAGCGCTGTGTTGAACAGCAGCATGGAGGCCGAGCGCTTCCATTGCGCACCGCTGCGGCTCGTTCTCTCAAAGACAAAAAATCCTTGCCTACCTAACGTGACGTACGGCTGCTACCCAGGCGAGAGCAAATTCTGGGTCAAGGATCGGTGTCTCGGCGCTTTCCAGTGTAATGGTGTCAAAGGCCGCCTTGTCGAGTGGTGTGGTGCTTGCAGGATTGGCGAGGGCTGCTCGGCGGCCCTGAAGAACTGTAGCTGCATCCAGGCTCCACGTTTGCGAAAAGGTATTGCACTCCAGCATCCGAAGCCGCCACGCGACGACCGCCTTCTCGAAACCGTGCGTTTCACTCCGTGCCCAGACACGTCGACCTGCCCACCGGCCGGCCAGACCAGTCGCGTGCTGGTCATGCAAGGTGCCAAGGAGGACGCGGCATTTGGCAACCTCTTCTTCTCCATGGTGGCCAATTTTGTTTTGTATGCCGGGCACAAGGGCCTCGTGCCGCTCATTCAATTCGAACCGAGCTGGGTGAAGCGGACGATGGGTACCGCATGGGCGGCCAATGGCGGCAAGCTGTGGGAAGTCTTCTTTGAGGGATACTGCCACAACGTGTCGGTCTGGCTTGCGAGCTGCTCCAATGTCATGCGCGAGCAGTCTAAGCTCAAGTCTTTCTTCTACCCGGGCATGCAGTACAAGTACAAGTGGCCGATTCACCAGTGGTACAATGCCGACTCGCCAGCCAAGGATCAGTGCGACGAGACAGATACGTGCGACCGCTTCAACGCGGCAGTGTTCCAGCAGTGGCGCCTGCAGGGGCACGCGGCCAGCCGGCGTGTGCACAGGCTGAGCGCGCCCTACCAGGCCGAAGTGGATCGCTTGTGGCATCGTCTCAACCCAGACGGCGTACGACCGGTACTAGGCCTTCACATGCGCGGTTCCGACAAGCGCTCTGGGCGCATTGTAGTGCGTCCCGAGGCATTCTGGCCATACGTACAGCTCTTTGGCGCAAATTTCCCGCGCGGCCTCGTCTACGTCGCCACTGAGAGCGCCATCTACGCCCGCGCCGTTGAGCTGTGGAACACGACCCTCAGCGGGCGGGTACTCATGCAGCCCATCGACACACGCGTTGAGGGACGGAAGGGCAACTTCTACGTGCACGAGCCCCTCAAAGTCGCACATGACGTGCTGCTTGACATCATGATGCTGGCTCGCTGCGACTACCTGCTTCATGGAGCGAGCGCGGTCGCCGAGTCGGCCATCTACGTCAACCCGGCTCTGCACTGGCGCTCGACGCACCTCGAGTACGCGCATAGCGGCTGCGGCAATCCGAACGGAACGTGCCCAGACGCACCGTGGCTATGGGAAAGCACGTACCACGGGCCGCATTACAGCGCAGCGCCCGAGCTTGATGAGGCGGGTTGAGGCCCGTCGCGGGTCTCAACTTACGTTATGACTCCTAAGACCTAAGAGGAAAGAGCTAACTTTCCAAAACTGGTTGGTCAACGCGTCAACCGGTCCGGGCGAAGCCGGCCGCCCGACAGTCCCGACGGCTGGCCGCTGCAGAGCGTGCCGGTGCGCGCCCTGCGGGGTTGTCAATAAATGTTGCTGGTCACAGCGCCCCAGTTATCTTTTACCCGCCGACCGACACGTTCTCGGCGACTCGAACCCCGGTCGCTTTTCCGGACGGCAATTATGCATGCAAGTATAGATGGTCGCTTAACCACTAGTCTATATTCACATTGTCGGTATAGTGGCCGAGTGGTTAGTGCAGTCCTTGAAACGTACTTCAAACGTACTGGGACGCGGTTCGAATCCCAAAGAGGGATTAACGACGAACCAGCCATTGAGCCAACAACCCTTAACAGGCATTGTGCCGGAATGCCGCCGACGGAGCAGGCGGCCAAACCGGGACCGGGCGTGACGCCGTCAACGGCCAACGCTAAATAACCAGGCCTAGTTCCTAGGCTTAGAAGCAAGATGCTCGGCCTGCAAATGTTATCTGAAAAAGGGCGCCGTCGAGCGTCGTGTGGGTCTTGTGGGTCGTGCGCAAGCCGCAACTGACGCGATATCACTTCGACGTTCCGTTGCTTCTTGTGACAATGACATATGACGGTTATGACTCCTATAGGACCTTCAAATGATGGATACCTGACGGCGTTGAAATACGGCCGCGGCCGATGACCGGCAATACCGGGCGCCTGCAAAGCTACGGTGACACATGATAACCTATCCAAAACCGCTCGTGACACTGTTATCTGCCTGGTTTCCTGGTTTGGCCCGTGAGCCGTGACGAGCCGCATACGTCGATGCCAAACGGACAGCCGAGATTCGGCCGGTCAGCCACGTGGAGAGTGGGGCTGCCACACCGCCTGTACCTGCTACTATCTTGGTGGAGTATTCGGCTTGCCATTCGTCATGAGCGGCGTGCCGATCTCTTCCACTTCCTTGGGCGCCACGGGTGGCGCTTCGGGCTCTGGCGACGTGACGTACACGAACGCGGAGCCGATGACCAGGAGCGAGCCCCACGCGAAGCTCATGGTGAGTTGGAAGTCGAAGAGGGCAACTGAGATGAGCGTCCCCAAGATGACGGAGCACGACGTCGCAAAGTTTTTGAGCAGGTTGTCGCCGTACTTGATGACGGCGGCTACGACGAGTCCGCCTGCCGCATTGAGCACTATGAGCGTGACCGTGGGCGCATCGAGCACCAGGCCTTGCGCGCGGACGGCGCTCCACTGCCAGCCGACCGTGGCCGCCGCGATCGGCAGCGTGAAGATGCACAGCTGCACGTTGCGCACCCAGAGTGACGGCGCAGCGACCTCCGCCTTCTTGACGATCGCCTCGAAGTAGACGCCCGCAAGCGAGGAGAGCGACGCCGCGAGTAACGTCGCGAGAACGCCGAGCGACGCTTGCCGTGATGACCGGGCTTCAGCTGTGGCTGGCGAAGGGATTCCGTCCCCGCTGCTGCCTAGATTGCGGCCGTGCACTCCATCAGGATGCCGACCGTCGGATCTATCTTCGTCTTTTAGTGACAGGAGGCGATGGCGCGCACCGCCACCGGGGCCCGCCCCAGTGTGCACCTGGCCGCTGGCACGAACTTCAGTACGGAGGGGGCCGCGGCTGGGACGATGCTGATCACGAACGTGATGGAGCCGCTCGGGGGGAGCTTCGTGGGCACGGGCGCCTGCAGCATCGCCGAGGACACCACGCTCGCCGAGACGTGCAGCCTGCGCAACCTGCGCAACCTGGGCAACCTGCGCAACCTGGGCAACCGGCCGGGCGCCGCCGCCGCCACCGCTGATGCCGTCGGAAATCTCGACGGTAACTACGCCGATCGTGAGCACGATCAGCGCGGCCCATTGGCGGAGCGTGAGGCGGCGGCCAAGCAGCAGCACTGAGAGCACTGCCGTCAGCAGCAGCTTTGTCTGGTAGAGCACTTGGAAAATGATGACCTCCAGGTGGCCGAGAGCAAAGTAGATGGCGAGGTTTTGGAAGGTGTAGAGCACAGCCGGTACGCTGAGCCGTAGCGTGTCTGGCGGAGAGCGGCAGAGCGCATCGCGAAGCCTAGCAAACGTCGAGGCGGAACCCAGCCCACCACAGTCTGTGAGCTCTAAGCAGACAGACATAACGAGCTTGAGCGCCTCCGTGAGGAGCACAAGCACCGACGCGATCGGGCGCGGCGCATTGGAGCGTTGCTGAGTGATCCGCGTAAGCGTCACAGAGGCGCAATGCTCAAAGAGCAGCACCGCGAGGGAGAAAAGAGCGATTGGGTGAGGCTGGCGCATGCCGTTGACAGTGAGCAAAACGAGCTCCGCACTGTCGGCAGCCAGTTTTGCGCTTACGACCATTAAGAAAACCTGTGATGACCTGTGATTGGCACAATCAACCTCATTCATTATGCAAATCACCTGAAATCACAATCCCCTTTCCGAATGCACGGGCTGTTTTTGCTGATTCTTGTAGCTTGACCAAAGGGAAGTGGTAAGGTTTTATTTCTCTCTGGATTCGCTCTTTCTAGAGTCGAGTCAACCCCGTCCGCGTCCCACCCTGATGCCTGAAGTGTGACAACCGACACTGCTGCGATTCCACTCGCGACTCGGTCGGGTGCTGCGGCGTGCGGGCGTGGAAGAGGGTTGAGTGCTGAAACCGCGAAAGCTTGGTATACCGACGATTTCACAAGGCTGCCGCAGCGAATCCATGGTGAAGACTGTCAGAACAGCCCGTCGAAGAAGAACTCAATGGGGCCCACTCCTGGCGTGCAATGCACTCTCGGCGCGCCAGTAGTGCTGCCTGCAAGGCCAGTCGCCTCAAGACACGTGCAATGCCACGCATCGAGCTCGGCGCGATAGAGAGGCCATGGCTCGTGCGTGATCAATCCGCGCCAATACCGTGCCTGCTTGCGGCCGCCGTACAGCAGCCGATGCACGAGTCGCATGAGCAGCGACGGCGGATTGTAGAGAACAAAGCGTTCGACCAAGAAGGAGGCGAGTGATGCATCTTGCGGTGTGGAGACCTCCTCTGCCACATGCCACTTCGCCCTTAACATTGCTGTGCCACCACGCCCCTCACTCAGGAGCGAGTCTCCATTGAGCCCTCGCCGCATGGCTGCATAGCGATACGAAAGGCCAAATAGCGCGCCCTTGCACCAAGAACTGGCAGCAATGCCGAGCAATCGAGGCTGAAGAAGAAGATTCCCGGTAGAGCACCGCCTTCAGTGGGGCGCACATAGGTGCGCACGTTGACGGCGTGATGCGACAGTCCAAGCCAGCGCGCAAGGGAAAGTGGCAGACCCACTGGGAAAGGGTAGATTCCTTGCTCGGTGAGGGCCACGACGCTTACCCACGCCTGCCCCTCGTGTAAATCTGGGATAAGGCCGTCTGGCAAATGCCTGGCGATCATGGCCGGATCGATGGGCCACGAGACGAACAAGGCGTCCTTCCACGCATCGTGCCGCATGAATCGACAAGCGTCTCCTTGGCCCACATCCATCATACGTTGCCAGAATAGGAGGGTTTGGGATGAGGACTGCAACTGTGTGGACAAAATGTGACGCGGTGTGAACGTTAACGCGACAGACGCGACAACCGGTGCTACGGCACTGTTACTGCCCGCTCAGAATACACACACCTTACATGACCCCATATGAGACGCGGAGCATGCGCGCGCTGGCGGCGTTGAGGATGGTTTGGGCGTCGGTGCCAGGTCCGGGGGAAAAAGCGAGCACGACGAATGTACAAATTAACAAATAAAGCAACGTTTATAAACTCGACACCCAAGACACCGGACTGGTGTACATACGTTCACACGACAGGGCCGACGTCCGGAGCTTGGCTTGCATAGCGGTGCTTGCGCTTCGCGGCCTCGCGCGTGGCCTCCCGCGCTCGATCCTTTTCCCGCTGCACTTCCTCGCCCAAGAGGCGACGGCCGCGCTGCAGCCAGCCGAGAGCTGCACCCGCGACGAGTGCTCCGAAGAAGCACAGCATCACGACGAGCGTGCGGCGAGCGATGGGCTGCCTCGCAGCGGCCGGCGTCAGAGGCGGCTCGCTGCAGTCGTCGCCGGTCCAAGGCGGATCGCAGATGCAACGGCCGATGGCCAGGTCACACGACCCCTGCGCAGAGCAGCCAGGACGCACACTCGTGGTCTCGCCGTCCGCGCCCACAGCCTCGCCGAAGCACGTCGCGAGTGCCAAGTCGAAAGCTGCTGGCATGCGGAAGAACCACGCATCAGGATCGTCCGTCAATCCTCCCCAGAGCCAGAGCGTCGAGGGGGTCGAGGCCACAGCGACATGGCCCAAGCGTGCCGCCGGCCTTGCACCCCCTGCAGGCGTGTGCACGCGCACCCACGCGCGCTCGCGCAGCCCGTACAGCCACAGCCCGTCGTCTAGCAGCGGCGAGGCGTTCGCGTGCGCGGGCACGGAGATGCCGCCGTACAGCAGCAGGGCGGGCGCCGTGGTGGGCGCAAAGTGAGCATTGGTGGCAGCAGCTCCGGCAGGTGGCGCGAGGGCCGTGAGCGAGTGCTGATGCCTCGGGGCAGGCCACGGGGCTGTCGAACCGCCACCGCCAGGGCCGTCGTCGAGGCCGTCGCCGCCTGCATGCAGCTCGCTCCACACGCGCGTCTCGGCGCAGAACTGCCACAGGTCGCCCAATGGACGATGGCGCGCGTCCACGCCTCCGGAGACGACGAGACACCCGCGCAGATCGCAGCACGGGCCGTATGCATGCGTGACTGCCGCGTGGGCGGCGCGCGGTGAGGGCGCACGGGCCCGAGGGTGATGATCCTCGTCATCATCTTCCTGCGTATGCATGCCGTCGCGAGGCGTCCAGAGCTGAGACCAAGTTTCCACAGGAGCGCGCGAAGAAACGTCCGCGTCCAGCCGGCGTGCATCGGTCCGCTCAGTCTCGGCCTCGTCAGTCTCGGCCTCGCCAATCGAGAGCATCCACACGTCGCCGAAGAAGGTTCCCGTCGGCTCCGAGACGGCGCCGTCAGCGGCCGCGTTGGCCGAGGGCAACGGAGCGGAGCCTCCGAAGAGGAGCACGCGCACCCCTCGCGCATGCTCCGTCGCGGGCAGCGCAGTCAGTGTGTGGTACGCTCGGGCAGCGGGGCGGCCATCCCCTCGGGGTCGTAGCAGCTGCCACGAGGCCGAGGGCGCCCCCGGGGCGATGGGCGTGCACCGGAGCACCCAGCTGTCGTCCAACGGCCGGGCGCCGCGCTCGAGGCCGCCATGGAGCAGCAGGAGCATCCCACCCAGCCCTACTGCCGCAGCCGCCCGACGCGCCGTCGGAGCGCCAAACTCGACGTCCTCAGATGCAGCGAGCGTCACCCACTGCGCCTGGCTCGTCTGCCGCGGCCCACGCGCCGGCCCACGCGCCTGCCACACGTCGGCGGCAAGCGTGGGTGGGCCGGTGGGCGTCGCAGCCGCCGTCAGGCCTCCGAAGAGGATTGGGCGTTCATCGCACACGCCACATGCGGCGCCGTGCCGCCACGATGGCAAGTACGAGGCCGCCGTGCCGCCGAGGAAGGTAGCATTGGACGCGGCTGCCACCGTCGCCTTGGCGACGCTGGGCACCATCACCTGCCGGTGCCAAATCCCTGCAGACGGCTGCGAACAGTCGCAGCCCTCGTAGCCTGGCGGGCAGTTGCAGCAGCCAGTGGCCGCGTTGCACTGTGTCCCCATCGCGCAATCCGGGCAGCGCTGAGATTGGCACACACGTCCGTATCGTCCCTCAGAGCACAAGCATCCACCCGAGAGCTCGTCGCACCGGCCGTGCGGTGCGCGACATTCGTCGAGGCACACACGCCGATCGCACTGCGCGCCGTACCAAGGCGCGTCGCACCGGCAGCGGCGCGTGCGCGGATCGCACGTGCCGTGTGCCCCGCACCCTACGCCACAAATGGCGATCGTGCAGTGCGGACCTGCCCAGCCCGCCTCACACGTACATGTGCTGCTGCTGGCCTGGCACTCGCCGTGCACGCAACCGCCGCAGTCGATGCCCGCTGCCCCGAGCTGCCAGAGCTCCCAGCGCGGCGGCGCAGCGGAGGGGCGAGGGGCGTCCGCTGCCTCGGCTGCACCCTCGGTGAGCACGCCTCGGGTGTGAAAGTTCGGTTCGGAAGCCACAGCCTCACCGAGAAGCCACAGCCGCGTGGACGCATCACAGGTGGGCGGCGAGGCAGCCTGCGCGTGCCGCAGCCGCTGCGGGCACGGCGAAGCCGCCAGTCGCGCGCCCGAGCTGGAGGTCGCCCGCAGCCGCAAGCGTTCCCAGCCGCCGCGTGAGGCGCTGTACTGCCAAACGTGCGGAGCCATCGGTGCAGATCGCATCTCGGCCCTAATCTCGGCCCTAATCTCGGCCCTCATCTCGGACCGAGCCGCCTCGATGGCGCCTCGGCTCCCCCCGCCCGCGACCTCTGCGCCCCCACCTTCCTCGTAGTCCTCCTCGCACGCGAGCGAGAGGGCGCGTTCGGCGCAGGTGGCGAGGGGCGGCGGCGGCAGGAGCTGTTCAGGTCGAGGCAGCGGCGAGTGGTCCGAGCGCGGAGTGAGGAGCCGCCACGTGCGCTCGAGCAGATCGAAGCTCCAGACGCCATCATGCAGAGCCACGCCGCCGTGCCCGAATCCACCGCTCACCAGCAGCTGCCTAGCACCGCCCGGCAGCACTGCGCACGCGTGGCCTTGCCTCGCGGCCGGCCGCAGCCCCCCGCTCGAGACGCCGCCGTTGAGGAGCTGCCAGCCTCCGGAGGCGGAGGCTGGGTGGCCATCGGGCTGCTGTGCCCGTGCCACGACCGCATCCCACAGCCACACGTCATCCAAGAGCCCCTCGGCGCCCTCACCTCCATGGACGAGCATCATCGCCAGAGGATCGAATGGCACCGCGCAGTGCCCACTACGCGCGAGCTCTGGCGGCGTGCTGGCGCGCCGCCAGGCGAGCGGGCGGCTGCCATCCATCGCGAGCGTCCATAGCTCGGCAGCTGGCTGCTCGGATTTTTCTTCTTGCAGGGCGTGCGTCGGCCTGCGCTTGCGGTCACCGACGCTGTAGCTGCCTCTGGCACCCAGGAGGAGCAAGTCACTGCGCAGTGCGACGAGCGTGTGCCCAGTGGTCGCACGCGGTGAGGCGGCGAGGCACAAGGGTGCCCTGCGCTGCCATATCCCCGTCCCGAGCTCGAGCTCGAGCACAGCGTCGTCTGCAGGAGCGCCGGAGGCCAGGATGCCGCCAAAGAGGAAGATGGAGCGATCGCTGGCGGCCATGGCGGGTCTATCGAGATAGCTGGCGCTCAAGAAGTCTGGCAGAGCAACCTGGCGAAAGGACATTATTACTGCCGATGTCCCAAACGGTGGTCGTCCAGCTCCCTTATGGGGATGCGCACCCGGTGGACCCTGTGCTACTATCCAGACAACGCGGCCATTCTCCTGAGAAAGCGCTATGTTGAGCGCACTTTTCACCTTCTGCCACAAGTCGGACCAAAATGGGATGTACGCGAGGTCGGACGTTCACATGGAACGTACACTAACTTTGTGGTCGCCCGTTGACCGTGTAGCATATCTCTAAAATAAAATATCAGCGCAGCAGCCTGACGGCGGCCGCGGAAGGGCGAAGGCGCGCGCGAAGCGCAGAGCGCTTGACGCGTTGATATTTTTAGTGAGGAAGTGAAGTGTGAACTTCCGGTGAGAAAGAGCGTGGAGCGCTCTTCGAGCTGCTAAGGATAAGATTCAGGTCGTCCAGAAAGCTAGTGCGCTAACACGATAGATAAATCTTCGTTGTCGCGGAAAATCACTAATCACCCTCAAAATACAAAAACAAGATCGTGCTTCGTGGCTCATGTGGTTCACCTGGGCTGTGCTTCAGTGAGGACACCGTGTGGCGAGCATGTGGAGATCGCTGCGAACTTACACACCCAGGGGCCGCGTTGCGGACGGATCGTTACCCTCTCCCGTGAGAGGGTCCTCAGACTCGGGAGCTGGACGATATCGGATATATGACCTTTCAACATTCCGTCAACATTCCGTCATCGGCTTCGGAAACGAGCGCGTAGAAATGCTATAGAAATGCGCGCGCTCCGGCGGCCAATAACACTCTACCGCACAGCTTCGCACAGCGCCCGCTTGCGCCCGCCTGACAAGGCCTGACGTGAGGACCTATCACCTATGACCACAATGGGACGCGGGCACGCGCTCGCGGTGACGGACGTTCGCATGTGTGGCGAAGTTCTCATGAATATCTCAATGACATTTTTTTAGACCTCATCGACACAACGCGGCGATCGCGGCGCGGCCACTACCCACTAGACTATGATACCAAGTTGAATACCAAGTATGATCTTGCCCGTGGCTGCTCCAAGCTCCATGATAATCAGATATGGCTAACGATCTCACGATATGTTACCGAAGGTCAAGGTGCGGCATGACCTGGCGTGTCGCCGTTTGGCATTTGCGTCTGGACCCAAGCCGTGCCCCCGGCGATACTGTACATATGGGTGAATTCGACTCGCATGCACCTGCTGCAGCCGCTTGCTCGCTTGCTGCAGCAGGTGCTGCGTACCATGTGCAGGCTTGCCTCGATCAGGTAGCATCCAAACTTGGGAGTACCGACACAGTCTCATTTAGCGAACAGAACTCCGCCGATGTATTCCTATTGCCCGAGCGCAAGCCGCTATGATGATCATCAGAAGACCTGCTTCCCCTGCTTGACTTAAAGTCCGCGTTCGCGCAGAGCTCGCTCGGCCTCCTCGGCGAGAGCACCCCCGACCCAATGTCGCGTAGCAGCATGCACGTCGCGTCCGTGACGCGATACCGTCTGAGATCATGCTTTGGCAGTGGAGCTTTGCATGTTTGCAGTAGCGCGGCTGGAATGTGGCAGTAGCCCGGTTGCAATGAATTAGTAGCCGGGCCGCAGTAGCCTGGTGGCATGGACGCGTTCCTGCTGGGATGTCCGGAGGTCAGCGACCACATTGTATGGGTCTTCTGATCGCTGGCAAAGTCGCGTGCACACGGCCCATGCCTCCCGCAAGAAGTCCACTTGTGAATGCCGACCTCTCTGTGCCAGTAGTGTCGACAGAGGCCGTTGCCATACATGTCGAACATTAATGGAACCTGCTCACGGCGCGAGAACCACCTTACTGGTCTGCCAAAGGAAGTAAACGGTCGAAACGAAGCGTGTTTACTGCCGAGCTCCACCGCTACAGCTTGTGCTTTGCTCATGTTTGGCCCAAGGCGGACATAATGGTCGCGGTATGAGGCAATCAGCCCGGGGCCAAAGATGAAGCCCGTGTTGGAGTGCGCGAGAGGGAAGCTGTATAGCAGTGTTGAGGTTGCGTTCTCAATTATGTAGGGTTGTGAATCCTTATCGTGCAAGAGGCCTTGGAGCGATTCGAAGGTAGTTGAGTCGAGTGTATAAAGATAGCTGTCGGAGGCTGCGAAGGGATGCCATTGCCACTGCCATAATGCATGCAAGCCTGAGTAGTCCCACAGATTCACGGTAGTGTGTGCCACGACGACGCTCTGGTTGGAGAACGGCAGCCTTGGCAGGACTGAGTGCAACACCTCGGAGACGAGCTGCTTGCCGATACTGCAGTTGTCCGAGCCAGCCATCATGACAATGATGCGCTCATGCCAATCTTGGTGCAGGCCCGCAATCCACAATGATGCAAACAGCTCAAGCAGCCTTCTTTGGCTCCCTGAAGGATGCGAGTTGATAACGAGTCGCCGCTTACGCTTCAGAAGCAACGTACCGCATGCGTTGTTAACGCCCGACAGAGGCAACGTAGAGCACGGCACCGTGACTCCCTCAGGTTGCTGCGCGCAGTCGGCCATGTGCCCCCGACCGCGTTGCGACAAAACACCCAGTTACCGGTAAAAAGACTCCCCCCGGTGTCTTTTTACCGGTAAAAAGACACCGGCGGAGCCGGGAACGGTTTCGTACAGTAGCGGGTGTGGGCGGTTTCCCTGAAAGACTAACGGAAAACCTCTTTGATCTCACCGACCAAGCGCCTCAATAGCGCAGCGCGCGCACCGCGGTCAATAATACGCGATGGTGTCGCCTAAGCTTACCCGCGTTTCACGACGGCGCCCCGAAGGCTGTGCAGCGGTCCTGTCGTGCGGCATCAAAAGAATCGTGCACCCATCGGCGCCGCGGTGCTTGGGCGTTGTTGGGCGGACAGCTCGGCGCGCTTCCTCATTAGAATGGCAAGCTGATCGAGCTCCTCAACCGTCGAGCCGGCGGGCATCAGCTTGGGCACGGTGCGCCCCGCGCTCGTTGGCCGCGGACCCGTACCCTTCTCGAGCGCCACCGGCACGGGCAGCATCCACGCTGACGTGGCGAGGAGCCCACCAGTGCTGCTCAGGCTCAAGGTCGGCTGCGCCGGCGGCGGCGGCTCCGGCTTGACCACGGGGGCGGCGGGAGCGGGGGCGGGAGCGTTGCCTCGCTGCGACGGGCGCTGTAGCGCGCCGTACTCGGCGAGACTGCCCGAGAGAGCGCTCCCCTTGTCGCTCGCTTTGAGCTTGCGCTGAGTGGGCGGTGCCGCCTGTGTGGGCGGTGCCGGCTGCCCGTAGGCTATGGCGGCGGCGGGCGCGAGCTCGGGATTCTTGGGGAGCGGGGCTGTGCCGAGCTGGGCAGTGCCGAGCTGATCCCTAAGGTGCGCATTCTCGTGCCGAAGGGCGACCACCTCCTGCGCGGCCGCGCGCAGCTGCTGCTCGATCTGCGCGTGCAGCGAGTCGTGAGGCGCGCTCGGGTACGACTCCATCGCGAGGGCGAGCTCGAGCAGCCCCACACGCTCGCGCTGCTGCGTGTTCTCGACGAGGAGCAGCCCGTGCTCCGCCTCGAGAGCGTCCCGCTTGGCGGCCAGGGCGTCGAAGGCCTGACGTAGCTGCGTATTGGTTGCTGCTAGCTGCTTGGCAAGGGCGAGCGCTCGCTGCAGCGCCGCGCCCTGCTGCTGCGCCGCGGCCGCCTCCTTGGCAAGCCGCTGTGAAAGCGCCGCCTCGCGCTGCGAGCTGACGCCGCCGCCGCCGCCGCCGCCGCCGGACTGATCGTCCTTGAGGCTGCGGCTCGGAGTGAGCGGGGAGGCGGGCGAGGCCTCGGGCCGACCGTTACACGTGCCGTGACCCGGGCCGACGGGGCCGATGAGAAGCTGGTGTGAACATGGATCCGTCCCGTGGGCACCACCGGCTGCGCCGGCGCCGGCCGCCGCAAGGCCGCCAAGCTCGATGATCATCTGGAGCCGTTGGATCTCTGCCTTGAGGCGCTCGATCTCCGACCGGAGCTGGTTGACCTGGGCCGTATGCGGGTCGGTGTTCATCACAGGTGCGTTCGTGATCGCACGCGCGCGCGCCGCGTATGCGAGCGTCGAAGCATTCTCCTCGGCCTGCAGGTCGCTCGGCGAGATGCATGCGAGCATGAGGGTGTGGGAGTTGCCTCCGAGAGCGTGCTTGAGGAGCCGCGTGAGCGTTGAGTCGCGGTACGGCACGTGACTCGCCACCTTGGCGCTGCCATCCGAGGACGCGTCCGAGAGAGCTAGGATCACCTGCAAAAGAGGGAGGCACTCAGCGAGGCGGTCCGAAAGCGAGGCAGTCCGAAAGCGAGGGGGCCGTCCTACGAACGCGAGCATCCCACCTTGCGCAGCGTGAAGAGAGACTTGTTGATCTGTACGCTCTCGAGCATGGCTGCCTTGGAGGTCGCGTCTAGGAGGGCCTGCTGGCGCTCCGAGCCGGCAAGGTCGACGAGCGTGAGACGACCCTCGGCGAGCACCTTCTCCGCGCGGTCGGTCGCGAGCTGCTGCACGAGCAGTGTGAACATACAATGCGAGCGTGACGAGGCCGTGTTCATTCGGGTCTCGGCCACGCGCTTGTTGCTCACGCCGCGCTGGAAGAGTGCCTCGGCTTCCTCGGCGCCGCCCAGCTCCTCGACATAGAGGTTGTCGACATGAAAGTCCTTCTCAGGCGACCAACGCAGCTTGAGGCCACGGGGCGCGCCCGTGCCGCTGCCGCCGCCGAAGATCGGCGCGGCGCTGCTGCTGCTCGTCGCCGGATTGAGCAGGTCGAGGACCTGCTCCTTGTAGATTTGGACGAAATGGCACATGACGCGCAGCCGCGGCGCGCCCGGGGTCGCGCTCGCGTTGCGCGCGTTCACCGCCTCGAATAGCGCGCGGAGCGTGCGTGGCACGAGGCCAAGGCGCTCGTGCGGAGTGTCAAAGTCGACCTGCGGCCCCTTGCCCGCGCTGGCGCGCTTGTAGTCGTAGCCCTCCATTGTGAACGTCTTGCCACTGCCTGTCTGGCCGTACGCGAAGACTGTCGCAGTGTACCCGTCGACCGCTGAGCCGACGAGCGACGTGAGGCCTCCGAGCCTGAAGATCTCATCCTGCGCAGTACCCGGCGGGCACACGTGATCGGCATCGTAATTTGAGATGCCACCCTGTTTGTTGACCAATCCGATGCGGTTGGGCCCAAAGGAGAGATAGTTGGTGGTACAGCCAGAGGAGACCTCCTCCGGCAAGAGCGGGCGCGCTCGGACCAGCACCTTGACGCGCATTGCGACACCGTTGGCGGCGCTGCTGTGAAACCATTGGCTGTGAAACCATTGGCTGTGAAACCATTCTCTTACAATCCAAAGTTAAGCGACCAAGCAAGCAAGCAAGCTTGCTTGCTTGCTTAAGCGACCGTGAAATCAACGTGTGATGAGACTGTTGGCAGAGCTACCACAGGCCCAAGCAGGGAGAAGGGGTATATTTGGGCATATGGGGTACCGTGCGGATGCATACCGGGAGTTAAAGGATCCTTAAATCCTTTAAGCTGCTCACGTTTCAGAATTCAGATTCAAGGGAATCTCGAAATTGATTGATGCGCATCCCGACTTAATTCCAACGGGAGGCACGGACTGGGTGCATACACCTCGTTGCGAGGAGATTCGCGAACGATGGTGACTCTCATGTCTAGCTCTCAGTCGAGAGCGGAGTGGTCCCGCCCACCCACTGGGCGATAGTAAGCCTGGTCTAGCTCTCTAGCTTTAGCAGGGACCGGGTTGTCGCGCTCACCAGGCTGCTTGTGTAGCTCTGACGATCAACAGCAATTCAAGTCAAACACGCGACCAAGTTTACTCTTGAGTTTGCTGACAATTTTTCCTTTTGAAAGCTCAGCGAACGAGCGAAGTCTCGTCGAGTATCGAGATTAAGATCGAGAAGTGTCGAGACGAGACTCTTCAGCGCTACGCAGGCAAAGCACCCTCGAAGTGCGCTCTAGCTGCGCCGGCGCGAAGGTGGGATGCTGCCGCCTCCACCCAAGTTTGCTGTTTGGCGCGCACCCCGGGGCCTCCACCCAAGTTTGCTGTTTGGCGACGTGCGGTGGCCGTGGGATCGAATCCAGTAGCGAGTAGGGAGTCGAGTACTAACAGGCCCGCTCCGGCTGAAGTCCGCTACACCTGCTGCTTACGTTATACGTACCAGTGCCACACATGAAATAGCGCGTGTTTGAGCCAAATCATGGTGAACGCTGACCACCCCTCAGCCGGCTGACAAGAGACACAACGACATGCACGAACTCAAAAATTCACAACTACATTGATCACACTCTTCATGCTTCGTAGTTCGGTACGCGCAATCTCTGCACCGGGCACGCATGCCTAGCATAGCTTTCCTCTTCGGTGCTGCTGTTGCTGTTCAAACACAACGCGCATACTCTCCGGACCCCCTAGCACGAGGGCCATAATCACATGGACGGAGATGATTGTGGCCGCTTCGGTATTTGGGAGCGCCGCTACGGCGCACGTCGGCACGGGGTCCTTCGTGCACAGGGAACATCAGCGCGCCCAGGCATAGATTCGGTGGTAGGGCATTCCCTCGCCCACAAAGCCGTTGACGACTCCATCAACGTAGGCACAGCCGCCGGCCGACGTCCAGCGGAACTTGTGAGATTCGCTGGACCGCCAGTTGGCCCACACTTGATTACCACCGCAGTAGCCGTTGGTCTCGAGCGTGGTGTCCCAAGCTCCCGATGGGTAGTGAGCATCGTCGAGGGCGAATTTGATCATATCGCCGGCATTTGGCGTAATCGAGCCGCCAAGCGGATATGCCCGCGAGTTCTCGTCTGTTCGCAGGAGGTTACCCGTCAAGTAGCCGTCGTTGTACTTGAGCACCAGCACGACGCCCCACGCGTCATGCAACTCATGACGGGTTGCGGTCAAGTAATTCAGCTCCGCGTCCGAGAGTTTCCATGTGCTGGACTCGACCAGGGGATCACCCACGGCGGCAATGGTGTAGATGCTGGGTTGTGGGCCAGGCTGCCTCAGCATCACGTTCGCCCATGCCCGCCCCCCGTGGTGTTTCACTCGAAGCTGTTTCGTACCGGTCGCCGAGACGTAGAACCAGTACGTGCCATCAGGATACGAGTCGGCCTGGGCGACATAGTGGAAGGCGTTTGCTGCGCTCTGGCCGTCACCGGGTGGACGTGGAGAGGGCGGCGGCGGCGAGGGCGGAGGAGGCAGCGGTGCCCTGTCGGGCAGATATGGTGCTGGGGAAGGCGGTGGAATTGGTGGCGGCGGACTCGGCGGCGGTGCTGGGGGCGGAGGGGATGGTGGGGGGAGTGGAGGCGCCGGACTTGGCGGTGGCGGCAATGGTTGAGGGGAATCAGGCGGCGGCTTCGGCGGCGGCGATGGTCGAGGCGGGAAGGACGGCGGCGATGGCTGTTGCGGAGGCGGCGATGGCGGTGGAGAGGGTGGCGGCGGCGAGGGAGGCGGCGACGGTGGAGGCGAAGGGGGCGGAGGGGACGGGGGAGGGGACGGGGGCGGAGGTGAAGGAGGTGGTGGTGATGGCGGTGGCGGGGAGGGTGGGGGTGGTGAGGGGGGTGGCGGCGAGGGTGGGGGCGATGGAGGTGGAGGCGAGGGTGGTGGAGGCCGCGGTGGCGGCAAAGGCGGCGGCTTGGGCGGCGCGGGTGGAGACGGAGGTGGCATTGGAGGTGGTGGAGAGGGAGGTGGAGGAGGAGGCGGGTCCAACCAGTTGGGTGGTGGTGGATGGTGGGGCGGTAGTGGCGGTGGATTTTGGGGCGGAGATGGTGGAGAGGGAGGCGGCGGCGAGGGGGGCGGTTCCGGTGGCATCGGAGGAGGGGGAGGAGACCCGTCGCCACAGTAGGCCTGGCTGCACGACGGTGGCTCGGGCAGTTTGTAGAGGAGCGTTTGCACCAGACCCGCATCGTAGCTGCAAGCGCACACACGCACCTCGACGTGCGACGTGCAGTTCGTAGCATCACTTGGGTCGCCGCGGAAGCACACCCGCCCGTACTTAGGCGGATCGCCAACCTTCGGTTGCGCCGTTGCCAACCATCCCGGCTGCATTGTCCCACAAGCCTGATACGGAGGAGCAAACTGCGGCATGCGATTGCCTGACTCGCCAGTGAATGAGTACCAGTTTGCGGCGCTTAGGTTGTGGTGACCAGCCATCGGGCCGTTGCGATCGCATCGGGCTTCGAACCGATTGGTGGCACGGTGCCCAGCAGCGGAAGGCGCAGCATACAAGCGGAACGAGTGGTGCCACGCAATGAGCGCTCCGGATGCCATCGGTGGCGGCGATGCGTGTGCTCCCAGGGGAAGCAGCGGTGATGGCGGCGAGAACGGCGTCACGCCGTTCGTCATCTGGGCGAGACGCCAGAAGACGTGCTCTCCCACACTGGACCACGAGATGTTGTACGTTGGGCCGAGGCTGTTGAACAGAGCACCAGCGCGAGTCCACGGCCCGCTGTCGCTGTCGTCGGAGAAGAACACATCAAATGCTCGCCACTCTGTGGGACCTGCAACAGTAAACCTGAGCTCGACGAGCTCCCGAGCCGACGTGAATGTGAACGTCAATGTGCCGGGCTGCGTCCCAAAGTGCAAGATCCCCGTGCGAGTGCGGTCGCCGCACGAGTTCGACGTTGCCGCGCCACTTCCGGCACCGCCTTCAGCAGCGTACGACGCGGAGCAGATGAGATCCCTGGCGGACGAGGTATTGAAATAGGTAGCATTCGCAGTGATTGCCGCGATAACCGTTTCGTTGAGGGCATACGGCGTCGGGCCCGAGTACCTGAGGCCGGTGAAGGTGCCATCCTGCTTGAAGGAAAAGACGTTGTCAGTGGAGCGCCAGTGTTCATCGAGCACGACGACCTCTGCAAGCGACTGAGGGCACCCTGCATCACACCAGCCATTTGGTGGCATCGGCGGTGGTGGCGGCGGTGGCACTGCAAGTGCCGCAACACGGCAAGCGTCGGTGATGCACGCCTTGGGATAACACATGCTTGCTGCGAGCTTGTTTTCGCAGGCAAGCCAGGACCACCCATCAAGCCAGTTGGTGGTTGGTGTATTGAATGCGCCTTTGCATATGACTTTGTGGAAAAAGGTGTCAAAGAAGGGGTCCACTGCCCTGGGCATCGGTAGATTGTCGACGGCCGAGCACATTCTTGCGCTCAGACTTGCTGGCCGCGGGTTGAATGCATTGTTCATCGTGCGTGCGTCAAGTTGCCAGATGCCATCGATGTTCGCAAAGCCCGGGTTGTGAAACGTCATCGCTGCAAGGCCGGCATTGCTGCATGGAGGCTCGTAACGGAACGTCGTGGACGCCGAGTAAACCATGTTGTTGTGCGAAAAGTAGAGGTACCCGTCCGTGCAGACAGTTCCATGCAGCCAACCCGGGGTGCAGCCACCACCCATGCCGATGGAGACGGCCGGAAATGCGTGTGTACCGGTCTGTGGCAAGAATTGTGTGCGCAACTCGGCGCCGCAGCCCCGGTTCAGGACCGCGACGTCGGATGCGAATGCCAGTATGGAGTTGCCGAACTTGCCCCCACTCCCCCCTTGGAGCTTCATGAGCGCGCCCGGGCCGCCATTGCGGCTGGCCCCCAGAATGGTCATCGAATAAAATTCTGGGTGCGTGCGCGGCATCGAGTCGCGGTCGCCATCGGTCCCCGAGTCCGCCTCCACGCCATTGTCGCCGTCGTTTCCGAGCATTGCGAACATGTATTGGCCCTTGCCTTGATAGCCCTGCTCTACGTCGAATGCGTCATCGTCATTAAAGAGCGCCGAAACGTACTTAACGTTGACAGTGCCGCCAAAGAATTGGAAGCCATCGTCCGCGCCGAATGCGACCTCGCAGTGCGAGACGAGAGTGCCAGAGCCCACACCAGCAAAGGTGATTCCATTGATCTCATCGCCTGAAGAATCAATCGTTCCGCTATGGAACACTCGCACGAACCGCAAGATCCCTGAGCTGTCCGTTGGATTCGTGCCGCCGTACGGGACACCCTGGAAAGCAGGGAACGAAGACGCAGAAGTTGGCGCAGACCCAGCCAGCACGATGCCGCCCCACTCGCCCCGCGCATAAGATGCGGCTGCCACGCTATCTCGCGTGGTGAAGGTGATCGGCGCCCTAGCCGTACCGTCGGCAACAATTTTGCCACCCCGCTCGATGAAGAGAGATTGAGATACAGCTGCCGAGCGCCTAGCGTAGATTGTCACGCCAGCTTCGATTGTCAGCGTCACGCCGGCTTTGACGTATACGGAGCAGTCGAGCAAGTACACTGGCCCAGCGGCGAGGAGGGTATCATTGACAAGATCGCCGCAAGTGAGCACGATCTCCGAAGACGCGCTTGGGGGCGGCGGCGCAGGTAACGGCGGAGGTGAGGGTGGAAGAGAGGGCGGCGGGAGAAACACATTGTCGACGTCGGTCGCGCAGTAAGCCGCAGGGCAAGCCCAGGGAACGACAAGCCGGTAGGTGAACGTCTCCGACATCCCCCCGTCGTAGGAGCACGCGCATACCTCAATCGACGCGGTGGCCCCGCAAGTATCCGCCGAGAGTGGCCCAGTCTGGAAGCAGACGACACCATGGCGAGGAGCTGCTCCCACTGGAGGATGCGGCGTTGCAAGCCAACCAGTGTTTTGCGAGCCGCACCGCTGGAACCCCGGAGGTGCGGTGGGCAGTCGGCGACCCGCATCACCATAAAAGTGGAACCAGTCAGCATTGGAAGTGTTGGTACTGCCAGCCAGGGGGGACCCTGGCGCGCGATCGCAGCTCGTATTGTAGTACGCGCCCATCTCTGCCAGGCTGTTGTGCACTGAGCGCCAAGCTTCGCTGAGCTGCGTGGTGGCGTTCAGAGCCTGGGGGCACTGCGCGTGACAATGCGACGGCGGCTGCGGGGGGGGCGGTGGTGGCGTAGAGGGTGGCGATGGACAAGGTGGCGGCGACGGATCGGGGCTTGGAGGTGGTGGTGAAGGAGGAGGAGGTGAGGGAGGCGGTGGCGAGGGTGGTGGTCTGGGTGGTGGAGAAGGCGGCGGCGGAGACGGAGGAGGAGGCGAAGGGGGGGGGGGGGGGGGGGGGGGGGGGGGGGGGGGGGGGGGGGGGGACGGCGGCGGTGGCGACGGTGGCGGGGACGGCGGCGGCGAAGGAGGTGGAGGCGAGGGGGGAGGTGGGGAGGGCGGTGGAGGGAAGGGCGGCGGCGACGGCGGTGGCGGCGAAGGCGGGGGTGGCGACGGCGGTGGTGGAGATGGTGGAGGCGGCGAGGGCGGTGGTGGCGAGGGCGGCGGTGGTGACGGCGGCGGAGATGGCGGCGGCGGCGATGGTGGCGGTGGCGACGGCGGAGGGGGTGATGGCGGTGGCGGGCTTGGCGGAGGGGGCGACGGCGGCGGCGGTGATGGCGGAGGTGAGGGTGGAGGAGAAGGCGGCGGGGTTGGCGGTGGATAAGGAGGGGGCTCTGGAGGTGGTGAGGGTGGAGGCGAGGGCGGCGGCGATGGGGGCGGTGGCGACGGCGGAGGGGGTGATGGCGGTGGCGGGCTTGGCGGAGGGGGCGACGGCGGCGGGGGAGATGGCGGAGGTGAGGGTGGAGGAGAAGGCGGCGGAGATGGCGGTGGTGAGGGAGGGGGCGCTGGAGGTGGTGAGGGTGGAGGCGAGGGCGGTGGCGAGGGTGGTGGCGAAGGAGGTGGCGATGGCGGAGGCTCGGGTGGCGGCGATGGCGGTGGCGGAGACGGAGGTGGTGGCGAGGGCGGCGGAGACGGTGGGGGTGGTGAAGGGGGCGGCGGACTGGGCGGGGGCGATGGAGGCGGTGGCGAGGGCGGTGGAGGGGACGGGGGTGGAGGGGAAGGAGGTGGCGGCGAGGGTGGCGGCGAGGGCGGAGGAGGGGACGGAGGCGGCGGCGACGGTGGCGGTGGTGAGGGAGGAGGAGGCGACGGCGGCGGCGGCGAGGGTGGTGGCGGTGACGGTGGCGGAGACGGCGGTGGCGGCGATGGTGGAGGCGGTGACGGTGGTGGCGGCGACGGCGGTGGCGGCGACGGCGGAGGCGATGGAGGCGGCGGAGACGGCGGAGGTGGCGACGGCGGCGGCGGCAACGGCGGCGGTGGCGACGGCGGTGGGGACGGCGGCGGCGGTGACGGGGGTGGAGGGGATGGTGGTGGTGACGGGGGCGGTGGTGAAGGTGGTGGCGGCGAAGGTGGAGGCCACGGCGGTGGAGGTGATGGCGGAGGCGGCGACGGCGGAGGGGGTGATGGCGGTGGCGGGCTTGGCGGGGGAGATGGCGGAGGTGGTGATGGTGGGGGCGACGGCGGCGGTGGTGATGGCGGCGGCGAGGGTGGGGGTGGGTCGGGCGGGGGCGACGGCGGCGGCGGAGACGGCGGAGGCGACGGCGGAGGAGGCGAGGGGGGAGGGGGCGAAGGGGGCGGGGGGGACGGCGGGGGCGGAGACGGTGGGGGCGGCGAGGGCGGAGGGGGCGACGGCGACTCATACGTGGAAAAGATGCGCACCTCGGCAAGGTTCAAGGTGCGACTCGTGCCGGGCAGGACGATGGTGATATACGTGCCGACGATCTGGTTGCAATCAAAAGTGAAGGGGCCGACCTCTGCTGGCGCTCGAAAAACCCAGTGCCCCTCCGGTGGTGGTGGGTATGGAGGCGGCGACGGTTCGGGGCTTGGAGGTGGTGGCGGCAAGGGTGGGGGTGACGATGGCGGCGGACGGGGCGGCATGGGCGGTAGTGGTGGCCTGGGCGGCGGCGAGGGCGGCGCGGGCGGCGGCGATTCGGGTGGGGGTGGAAAGGGCGGCGGACTGGGCGGCATTGGCGACATGGGTGGCTCGGGCGGCGGCCCGGGCGGCGCGGGCGGGAAGGGCGGTGGCGGGGTCGGCGGCGGGGCGGGCGGTGGCGGGGTCGGCGGCGACGGTGGCGGGGTTGGCGGCGGGGCGGGCGGTGGCGGGGTCGGCGGCGACGGTGGCGGGGCCGGCGGCGACGGTGGCGGCGGCGGCGGCGGCGGCGGCGGCGGCGGCGGCGGCGACAACTCACCTTCATCCTCGCTCAGCATACGCCCACCAGTGGAATCTGCGCCAACGGCGCCAGCGGCATTTGCGTGGAAGCCGCACTGTGTGGAAGTCTCTGAGTTGAAGTCACCCACAGATTGGCCGACCCAGATCTGGAACTCTCCCAGGCGGTCCCAGCAGCAGTCGAGCCGGTTGTAGATTTGAACGTGGCTCACGGGCGACATCGGAGCTTCGTCTGTGCCGCCTGGGATCCGTATGGACAGCCACGGATCCGTCTGGGTGTCCGTATGGCAGAAGGTCGTGAACTCATCATCAATGCACTGGCTGCCGTCAAAGCCTTGGAACCGTCCATTGACAGTGAGCGTTGAACTCATGAGGGCGGCTAATCTCGGAATGAGAGCCAAATGAGCACCATGGGGCCTGCCATGCGGCTCGCCTCCACTGGAGGTAAGATTGGGATGCCCCCCACTGAAACCGACACCGCCATAGTCGCCACTACCCGGCTCGAAAGGACGGAATTGCTCGATGGGATGCTGTTCTAATTGCGATTGGTCCGGGTGTCGACCCACAGGTGGCGCCGGAGACGGCGGAGGTGGCGAAGGGGGTGGTGCCGGCGGTGGCGAGGGCGGGGGTTGCGACGGAGGCGGCGGCGAGGGGGGCGGCGGCGACGGCGGCGGCGAGGGGGGCGGAGGGGATGGGGGCGGAGGGGATGGGGGTGGTGACGGTGGCGGTGGTGAAGGTGGAGGTGGCGAGGGCGGTGGCGGCGACGGCGAGACGAAGTAGGAGAAGATGCGAACCTCAGCCAGGTTTAGAATGCGGTTAGGCCCGGGCAGTAAAATTGTTACGTACCAGCCCTGGATGTTGTAACAGTCGAATGCGAAGGGTCCGGCCTCTGCGGGAGCGGTTATATATGGGTTGTGGTGTCCCCCGGAGATTCGAGGGCCGCAGTCCGTGCAGTCAGTGCTAGCACTGCAGTATGAAAACTCGGAGCCCAGGCCACCATCGTCGCAGACACCGTCCGAGGCGTATTCGCACGTCTCCGTGCAGGTGACCCTCGGGTCAAAGTTTGACCCACGGTACGCGCCATGGGTTGTACCGCCATAGGGATTCGGGTCGATGTTTGAGTGCTGCTCGGGGCCCTCGCCCCGGCCCCTGTCGTGGCCGCACTCGATTGAAGTCGAAGAGTTCCAGTCACCGGAAAACTGGCCCACAAAGATCTGAAATGGCGAGAGCCGATGCTGCAGCCAAGGTTCCAGAGCATTATAGATGACCACGTGGCCTACTTTTGACGCTGGCTGATCGGGCCGACCACCGGGAATCCGAATCGACAACCAGGGGTTTGTCTGGGAAAGAGAATGGCAGTTGGTGCGAATGTCATAATCAATGCAAAAGCTTGCCGGCAGGCTCTCGATTTGCGAGCTCATGGCAGCGCTGTATCGCACCAATTCCGGCTGCGTACCAGAAGCCTGGAACGAGGCCCCAAAGAAAACTGGGTCACGGTAATGGTCGGTCGGAGCCCCAAAGCCGAGCTGACTAGAGCCGAACGCACCAGATAAGAACTGGCTGGCCGCAGAGCTCGTGAAGACGCAGTACGCGGGATTCGGCGGCGAAGGCGGCACCGGTGGCGGCGAAGGCGGCGGAGGGGATGGAGGGGGCGACGGCGGTGGCGGCGAGGGCGGCGGCGGCGAGGGGGGGGGCGGCCTGGGC
>ENA-UOUZ01000496-UOUZ01000496.1-mixed-culture-metagenome-genome-assembly--contig:-NODE-496-length-27560-cov-117.414288_pt1 | contig 27560 bp, 11 predicted proteins | sample MGYA00238154_ERZ761575 | MGnify/ENA primary metagenome ERZ761575 (study PRJEB28896, sample SAMN07631632) | mixed culture metagenome | isolation source: Freshwater growth medium | place: USA...
GCCGAGAAGGCGGCGGCCGAGAAGGCGGCGGCCGAGAAGGCGGCGGCCGAGAAGACGGCGACCGAGAAGGCGGCGGCCGAGAAGACGGCGGTAGAGAAGGCGGCTCGGGTGGAGGCGGCGGCCTCGGCGAAGCTTGCAGAGGCCGTCGCTGCGTCCACGGCCTCGCAGGTGCCGGCGCCAGCCGAGGTGCGTGCGGCCAAATCGGCATCGACCGACCTACACGTCCCTGCAGAAGAGTGGCGAAAGTTCATCACCGGTTCCAAGTTTGGAAAGCAGATCAAGTTGCTGACGGCCAAAGGGCTCGCACGTAAGGATCTCGTCATCTCAAAGGCCAAGATTGCCTCCCTCATCGGCTTCTCAGGGAACACCAAGCGTAAGATCGTCGAGCAAACCGGCTGCGAGATCTTCGTCTTGGATCTCGAAGGCGTGCCTCCAGGATGGAACACCTCCCGGGTGGAAGTGCGCGGGCTCGTGCTTGTCGGCACCGCGGCGCAGGTCGAAGAAGCGTGCACCAAGATTCTTCCGTACGGCCCGATCGGAAGCGTCATCATGAGCGAAAAGGCCAAGGCGGGGACGCCGGCACACACGCACGGTGCCGCTAAGGAGGTCAGGGCGGACACGGCAGCGGCTGCCAAGGCGGAGTCACGCGATTCAGACTCCGCTGCCGAACTGCGCTCCGCCGAGGTAAGAGCCGAAGTGATTCCAAAGGCGTGGGGCAGCAATAGGCTGCTCGGCAAATCCCCGGCGCCTGTGCCCACCCCGGCGCCTGTGCCCACCACGGCGCCTATGCCCACCACGGCGCCTGTGCTCGGCAAATCCAAGGCTGTGCCAGCGGCAGAGGCCGCGTCGCGGGAGGTTGTTGAGATGCTCAGAGCCAACTCACCGCCGCCACGGTCCACGACGCCGACGCCGTCGGCCGCCACGCCGCCGCCTCCATCGCCGCCGCCGCCGTCAATGACGTCGCCGCCAATGACGCCGCCGCCAATGACGCCGCCGCCGCCAATGACGCCGCCGCCGTTGGCATCCACCCCCCTGACCTCGGTGACCACGCCGCCGCCGCTGCCATCGACGACGACGCTGCCGTCCTCGATCATGCCGCCGCTGCCTGAAAGCCCCCCGCCACCGCAGCCACCGGTACCCTCCGAAGAGACGTGTGTGCCAACGGAGACCGAGACGACAAGCGCCGCGCCGAGCGCCGCGCCTGCCTCATCTGCTACCCCCGCCTCTTCAGCTGCGCCGGCTGCGCCGGCTGCGCCGGCTGCTGACGCACCACCGGCGGCGCTGCCGGATGCTGAGGACGCCCCGGCGCCTGTGCCCACCCCGGCGCCTGTGCCCACCACGGCGCCTGTGCTCACCCCGGCGCCTGTGCTCACCCCGGCGCCTGTGCCGTCAGCGGCGGCCGCACCGACGGAGCCAGCCCCCGCGCCCGCGCCGGACTCGCCTGCGCCCACACCCAAGACCTCATGGGCAGCCCGCGCCGCCAAGTCAGTCCCCGTTGCACCGCCCCCGGCTCCGGCGACCGGCCGCGCGCCCACGGCCGCGCCCACGGCAGCGCCCACGGCATCGCCCTCGGTCGCTCCGTCGTCCGAATGGCCTAAAAAGGAAGCCTCGGTCGCTCCGTCGTCCGAATGGCCTAAAAAGGAAGCCTCCGTGACGCCGAGTGAGACGGCCACTGCGCCGGCTGCGCAGCCGCCTGAGAAGATGGTCGCTCGCTCCCCCGTCGGCAAAGGCCCCCGCGCCGAGGCCTTCAACGGCCATGGCAAGGGACGCGGCGGCGGCGGCGGCGGCGGCGGTGGCGGCAGCAACGGTCCGGCGAACGGCACGCACCCGTACCGACTCAGCCAGCAACAGGCGAATGGGTCGCTCGGCCTGCCTCCGATACGTGGCCTGTCCAACATAGGCAAGTCGTGCTATCTCAACGCGTGCCTGCAGAGCCTCCTTGCAACCGAGGCGGTGCGCGTGCACTTTGCGCAGCCGCCGAAGCACGCAGCAGACGCCGCGCCGAGCGGTGGCGGCGGCAACGGCGAGAAGCGTGCCACGAACGCCTCGCAGGGCGGAGCCAACGGCCAGACAGCCGGCTCGCCGACCAAAGGCAAGCAGCCGTCCGCCTCTGGAGTGAGCGGCGGCGGCGGCGGCGGCGGCGGCGGCGGCGGCGGCGGCGGCAATGGCGCAGGCAACGGCGCAGTCGCCGAGGGGTCGCTCACGATGGCGCTGCGCCTCTTCGTGTACGAGATGCACTCGCAGGGCGCCGCCGAGGAGCCGATCAAGCCCACGTCGCTGCTGGAGGCCGTGTCATCCCGCCACGAGCGCTACGCGAGCCGCACGGAGCAGGACTCACACGAGGTGCTGCGCCAGCTGCTCGAGGGCATTCGGTCCGAGGAGGTGAGCCGCATCAAGGGCGAGGCCGCCGCCGCGAAGCGCGCCGAGGCTGTCAAGAACGGTGCGTCGCCGTGGGCGAAGCCGCAAAGCTTTGCTGACCAGAAGATTCGAACGCCCATGGAGCCCGACCCACGCACGCTCGTTGATGAGGTCTTCAGCGGCGAGCTGCGCTCGACGATCGTCTGCTGCACCTGCGGGAGTGTCTCGTGCGCCCACGAGCCATTCCTCGACCTTTCCCTGCCGTTGCCGCGCCGCGGCCAGTTCCCGCTCCTCGTGAGCCCAGAGGGAGTCGACGGCGGGCCCAAGGGCAGCAGCGGCGGCGGGGAAGGCAGCGGCGGCGGGGAAACATGTTCCGGCGGCAGCGAGGGCGGGTGCGGCGCGCGGGTGGCCTTTGGCGAAGAGGACGGACAGGCGGGTGTGCTCGCCGATGCGGTCTGCGCCCGTCTTTCGGCGGAGCTCGTCACGGCGCGCCACTCGCAGCTGCGCCTGCTGTCTTGCCTGAGCGCCTTCTGCGCGGTCGAGACCCTGCGCGGTGAGGACGCCTACGTTTGCGAGGCGTGCGCCAAGCGGGCCAAAGAGCAGCTGGCGACCGCCGCGGCCGCGGCGGCCGCGCCCAGCACGGCGCCGGTGCCCAAGGGGCAGCCTGCCATCAAGTGGCTGCAAGTGGCGAAGCTGCCACGCGTGCTCACATTGCACCTGAAGCGCTTCCGGCACTCGGCCGACAGGATCGACAAGCTGGATGAGCACGTGCCCTTCCCGCTCGTGCTCGACTTTTCGCCCTTTGCATGCGCCAGGGGCGAGCCGGTGAAGCATTACACGCAGCTGCCGCCGACGGCGACAGCGCCAATGGGCGAGTCCCAGCTGCGCCTGTACGCGGTGGTCGAGCATCAGGGCACCTTCGAAGGCGGCCACTACGTCGCATACGCCAACATCACGGGCGCTTGGTACCGCATGAGCGATAGCGTCATCACCCATGTGAGCGAGGCCACTGTGCTCGAGGCGCGCGCCTTCATGCTCTTCTATGAGATGGTCACGTCTCAAGAGAGCGAGGCGTGAACACGCCTTCATGAGGTGTGAAGAGTTGAGGCGCGCACTCCGAGGCGCGCCCATAGAAGCAACGGCCTGGCCGGAAGAATGCGACGATCGATGGATGCGACAGGGAGAGTGAGGATCGAGGCAGCACGGGCATGGCAATGCGCGCAGTTGTCGAGAACGTTGAGTGTGCAATGTGCCGAAGGTGTCCTGTTGAGAGACGGTGGCCCGGACTGCGCTGACCATGTATATATAATTGCGCTGACCATATGAGCGCTCACGTTGAGTCGCTGGGCGCGACGGTTTTTGACTTTCGTTCGTGCGAAACCATATATCGATGAATCGCACAGCCACACGACACGGGCACACGCGCGCGTATTCCGAATACGTACTCGCGACTATCGTTAATCGTATCGAGAACGAGATAGGATAGTACAGCTGTCGATCACGCCTGTAAGTGTAACCTGTGTCCACGACCGCTAAGGCTGCGTGTATTCGATATCATCGTTTTCATGCTATTTTTTGGTCTATCACCCGGAAACAACCAGGTGGAGGCGATGCTAGCAGAGATGTACACGACGGTGGGCGCGCCCGAGGAAGCAGCCGCGGCCGCTGCCGAGGCCGCCGCTCACGCTGCCGCCGAAGCCGCCGCCGCTGCCGCCTGGATGACCGAAAGGGAACAGCTGGTTTCGATGTCGTCCGCTTGCTTTCTTCGCGTGCTCGCTTCTTGAAAATTCACCCTGTACAAAGCAGGTGATGGGGAAAGTTTGTGTGAATCCAAGAAAGAATACCTCCCCCTACAAATCTCAAATGTACCCCTTTGGGTCAAACTACCGGCGCGTATTATTTTTCATGCTATCTTTTTGGTCTATCACCCGGAAACGCCCTAAACGAAACACCCACATCCCGCCAGCCAGCAGCACCCTCAGTCTCCTCCGCCCCCCCATCACCTCCACCCTCGCCGCCTCATCAAGCACCCCCTCTCAGCAAGCACCCCCTTCGGCCGCACTCTTGCCTTCTGTGTTCCCGGCTTGCTACCTCACCCACACGGATACTCAGCCGCGGTTCGCCGAGTAGCGCATGTCCGGCGTGCCATCCAACTTCATCGGTCCGGTCGGGTTGCTGCTCACAGAGTAGCACGCGGAGCCTGAGTACGAGGAGCCGCCACCACCTCCCATGAACCAGGGCGAGGAGCCACCACGGCTTCCCGAGGGCGAGCAGTAAGACGAGAAAGACGGCGCAGAAGACCACGAGGGACTGGCCGCGGCCCGGTTGGCTGTGTAGCGCATGTCGGGCGTCCCATCCTTCTTGGTCGGTCCGGTCGGGTTGGAGCTGACCTGGTAGTGGGCGCTGCCGCTCGACGAAGCACGCGGGCTGCTGTGGTGGCCCCCGTGTCCGTGTGCGTGTCCGTGGTGTCCACCGTGTCCGTGTGCGTGTTCGCGGTGGGCATGCTTGGAGAAGGACCCCACCATCCCCAGCTTGCGCCGGTCGAGTAGCTTCTTCCCGTTCTCGTCGTAGCAGTTGTCGAGGACCTCGGCGAATTGCTTGACGTAAACCGGTTCCAGCTCGTCCTTATGCTCCACCAGCCATGCAGCCTGCTCGCGCACCTTGACTGCCTTGTGGCCGCTGAAGACAGAACGCCTGCCACTTTCGTACGATGCGATGATCTGCGCCACCGTCGCGCGCTCCTGCCCAGTGGCGGGGCCATTCTTGGCGGACTGAAGCCATCGGGCGTTTTTGACGGCGAGGGCGTCAGCGATGGGCTGCATGTACTTCCCTGAGGGCATAGGCCCGGGAATCCGCTTGAGCACATAGGTGGCGAGCTCGCAATCGACGTAGTGCGACAGCTGATGGTCGTTGCTAGGCTTTGGCCCATAGGCGTCGTAGTCCAGAGGCTTGCGAAGCACGGCCGTGGAGAGGCCCTGCTTGCTTCCTGCGCTCTTGGCCTCTTCGACGCTTTGCTGGGCCTTCTTCTTGTTGCTCAGACCGACGGGCACTGCCTCGCTCTTCGTGGCGCCAGTATACTCTGGGCGGTTTGCCGACGGCTTGTCGAAGCCGCCGCTACGGAGTAGTGCCATGTCCAGTCGGCGCTGCCACTGCAGAATTGCAGGGCCTTCCTCACCTTGGAGGGAATGTCGATGACGTTACCATCCGTGCGCGAGGTGCGACGAGGCATCTCCACGGTGGCGTCTAGTGCGTTGAGGCGCACGATGCTGCGGCGCTTGCTCGCATCGCCGAGGTTGATCTGGCACATATTGCCAAAGTCGATGCGGTACGCTGCAGGCAGGTGAATGATGACCCCCTTGTCGCCGACGGCGTGGGCGCCCTCAATTCGTGCGCTGATCTCTGGGTCGTATGGCGTGAACTCGCCGGAGCCCCGCTTCCATGCCCACATCGGCTTGCGCTAGTCTTCTTCTCAGCACTCGTTCGCGGGGACGTAAAAATCAAGCGCGGACGTCTCTTCAGCTCGCTTTCTGAAGGGTGCGCAACACGGCGCTCTTTCGACAGCAGGACATCATGTTAAAGGACCAGTTTCTTTTGACACCTCGTCGATCCGATCGCCGAAACAATGATGCGAATCGCTGAACATTTGCGTGTACGTGGTCCTTACGCGGTCCGGTGCTCAAACTTGTTTACAACTACTTGCCGTCTCCCAAGCGCCACTCGGCCCTCGCCTCGTCGGCCTCAAGCTCAGCAATGTGCGCCGCGACCTGCATGGCCGCTCTCCGCGCCACAGCAGCTGCAGCCTCCGCTGCCTGTCCAGCTGGAGCGGCGTCGGCGTCCGCGGCGCCATACTGAGCGCCATACCCCTCGTTACGCCAGCCGGAGCCGAGACCAAATGAGCTGCTGCGGCGACAAAAATGTGCCGGGTCCGTACGGCGGTAGAGAGGCGCCGGCGGCTGTCGGTAGCGGCATTCGCACGGCCCCCAGGGATCAGTGCAGCGGGCGGGGCAGCACCTCGGCAGGCCCTCCCAGACCTCGACCACGAGGACATTGCGCCGACCGACCGTGAGTGGCGTGACGTGGTGGTGCTTGTGCGACTGGAAGAGCAGTAGATCGCCAGCCTCGAAGGCGTGCGTCGTCAATCGCCCATCGGGCTCTCGAGTGCGCAGCTCGCCTCCTTCAAAGGTGGACGTGTCGCTGAGCATTATGTCCATCGTGATGAGAGATCCCCAGTCGGAGTGGGTCGTCGTGGGCAGTCCGCCATTGGGTAGCACGGTGTGGTACTCACACACGCGGAAGGAGATTTGCTGCCGGGCCTCGTCGAGAAGGCCCCAATGGTCGCGATCGGCGGTCCTCACCGCATCCCAGAGACGTGCAGCGAGATCAGGAAGCATCTCGGTCAGCCGCTGGTTGAGGAAGACCGTCTTCCAGCTGCCAGGCGCGCATTTCTGCCGCTTCGCAAGGTCCTCCTCGCCGTGCGCCAACGCGACGGCCGCGGCCGCTGTGTGGACTTGCTGAATCTCGTGAGGGCTCAAGAACCCCTCCCGGCGGATCACCGAGGTCCGCTGCGCGTCGGCCTCGCTCACCAGCCGCGGCGCGGTGAGCCAGGGTGATGCGATGGCCATCATTTTTCCTGGCGTACTTAAAGTCTGCGGTGTCAGGAGGGTACTTCTGGTCTGCGGCACTCAGCAATGACGCGTAGAGGTGCAGCATAGGACGTCGTGAAACTCCAAGATTGTGCACCAAGATTGCACGATTAGGAAACAAGTTTGAGCCGAAAAGTGTAACAGCCTCAGTCCCCTTCCGATCTCCTGGACAGCCGCTGTGCTCTGGGTGAGTTCTCTCGCCGATGAATTGGACATCGTCCGCACGCGACCCCTAGGAATTCCGCCTATCATAAGTAATTCCTACAATGCACCCAATGTGTCGGTGCCTTTCTCAAATGGTGTTGACCGAGGGGTGCGGAGCCGTCCTTTGAGACGGTGGGGTTTTGTGCGTGGGGGACCGCGCGACTGACTTCACAGTGTGCTACCCAACTCGAGCAAAAATTGCTCGTGTCGAGAGCGCCCGACATGCTCTCACTTCATGCTCTCAAAACGGAGGAAATTGATGATGAGGACGGTTTGGAGGAGGTGGACGACGACGGGCCGGAGGTCGAGGAGCTGGACGAGGTGCTGGCAGACGGCGCCTCTTCGGCCGGGCTCGGGCTTCACATCGACGGCATCGAGGACGACGAGGACGGCGGCGTCGGCGGCGGCAGGGGCGGCATCGCGTGCTTTAGTGGCGATGCTGTGGCCGCGGCCGCCGCGGCTGCGGCAGCCGCGCCGCCCGACGACGGCGCGCCACGCGCGCTCAAACGGTGGCTGTTGCCTCCGTCGCTCACGCCCAAACGCGGCCGGCGGAGCGGCGTGCCGCCTGAGACGGTGCCCGTCGAAGCGGATGCGCGCCCGTCGGCGGACGGCGCGTGGCGCTGTGGCAAATGCGGCGCGGCGTACGAGGCGCGCATCGGCCTCTTCGCGCACGCGCGCTTCTGCGCTAAACGCGCGGCAGCGTGGGCATGCGAGTGGTGCGCATGCTCTGAGGTGGAGACCAGTCACAAGGCGAGCGGGCCCAACGGACCCAAGACGCTGTGCAGCACGTGCGGGCAGCGCTACCGGCACGGCGCCGATAGCATGCCCCTCCAGACCGACACGGGCGAGTTCCTGTGCGCCACGTGTCATCGGGGCTTCCCCTCGATGAAACACCTCGGCGGTCACCGCCGCTTCTGCGACGGCGGCGTGTGGCGCTGCCAGTGGTGCGAGTGCAAATGGGAAGATTCTGGAGGCAAAGGGCCGGGGCCTGCGGGTGCGATGACGCTGTGCTCCGCATGCTCGCAGCGCTACAAGTCCGGGCACGCAGGTCCGCCCCCTAAGAACGAGGCCGGTCTCTACGTGTGCGACAAGTGTGAACGAACCTTCGAGAGCATCATGGGCCTTGGCTCGCATCGCAAGCGGTGCGACGGCGGCCAGTGGCGCTGCCAGTGGTGCGAGTGCAAGGCGGACGAGGCGAGCGGCAAGGGACCGGGCCCGTCCGGCGGCGGGACGCTGTGCTCTCTGTGCTCGTCGCGTTTTCGCTCGGGGCATGTCGGGCTGCCTTCCACAAACGCCGATGGGCGCTACCCTTGCGAACGGTGCGAGCGCACCTTTGAATCGTTCCGCGCGCTGGGCATGCACTCACGTGATTGCGACGGCGGCCAGTGGCGCTGCGAGTGGTGCGAGTGCAAGGCAGACGAGACGAGTGGCAAGGCGCCGGGTCCACATGGCGGAGGCACTCTCTGCTCCGCTTGCGGCGCTCGCCATCGCGCTGGCCATTCGGGGCCGCCGCCCAAGAATGATCAGGGTCTCTACGTGTGCGACAAGTGTGAGCGAACCTTCGAGAGCATCATGGGGCTTGGCTCGCATCGCAAGCGGTGCGACGGCGGCCAGTGGCGCTGCGAGTGGTGCCAGTGCAAGGCGGACGAGGCGAGCGGCAAGGGGCGGGGCCCGTCCGGCGGCGGGACGCTGTGCTCTCTGTGCTCGTCGCGTTTTCGCGCGGGGCATCACGCGCTGCCGCCCACGGACGCTAATGGGCGCTACCCATGCGAACGGTGCGGGCGCACCTTCGAATCGTTCCGCGCGTTGGGCATGCACTCACGTGATTGCGACGGCGGCCAGTGGCGCTGCGAGTGGTGCGAGTGCAAGGCAGACGAGACGAGTGGCAAGGCGCCGGGTCCACATGGCGGAGGCACTCTCTGCTCCGCTTGCGGCGCTCGCCATCGCGCTGGCCATTCGGGGCCGCCGCCCAAGAATGATCAGGGTCTCTATGTGTGCGACAAATGCGGCAAGGGGTTCGAACTCATCATGGGGTTAGGCAGCCACCGCCGCTTCTGCGACGGCGGCCAGTGGCGCTGCCAGTGGTGCGAGTGCAAGGCGGACGAGGCGAGCGGCAAGGGACCGGGCCCAGACGGCGGCGGGACGCTGTGCTCTCTATGCTCGTCGCGTTTTCGCGCGGGGCATCACGCGCTGCCGCCCACGGACGCTAATGGGCGCTACCCATGCGAACGGTGCGGGCGCACCTTCGAATCGTTCCGCGCGTTGGGCATGCACTCACGTGATTGCGACGGCGGCCAGTGGCGCTGCGAGTGGTGCGAGTGCAAGGCAGACGAGACGAGTGGCAAGGGACCGGGCCCAAATGGCAGCGGCACCCTCTGCTCCGCTTGCGGCTCTCGTTATCGCAACGGCGCGACCGGCCCAGTGCTGCAGGACGCTTTTGGCCAGTTTCCATGCGAGGTATGCGGTCGCCCTTTTGAGACCATTTCGGGCCTGGGTACCCACCGGCGCCACTGCACGGGAGTTCGCAAACTTAAAGCGTGAGTGAGGCGCTGGGCGAAGCCCATCCTCGGGTACGTTCGGCGTGGCAGTCCCCTTCATTGAGCGTGCATCCGAACCGTCATCCCGACGCACATGCTGCTGCGACCCGACCTACATCATTGTGTCACGCAGGCCTGGGGTTGATCGGGTGTTGGCTTCGTTGGTCGCGCGCGCAAATCTGCTGAGTCAGCTGTGAGTCGGCCCGGTTCCGTTGAGGTTCCTTGGCTCCGGAAATCTTAGGACGTTGGTGTGTGTGAACTCTCTACCGTACGGTGAACGTTTCACACTGGCGCAACTGTCCCATGAACTGTCCACCCGTGCTCACCGTGGACGGACGCTGCTGACGCCTCCCGCGCGCGCCCCGTGTCTTTGAACCGATACGATGCATGTGACGTGCGACAACCAGACGTCATGGATCGGACAGCGAGGCAGCGGCGAGGGTACATGGCTGTGCGCTTGCGTTTTGGCTTGGTTGGTCCACAGAACCGCCGCACGCCTCCATCCCCCTTGCCTTCGCATGCCTCATGTAACTAACCATTCGAAGTGCCGGGCACTTGGCAAGTCGTCGAGACGTCCTGGTGTGACGACTTCCGGCGCCCCTTTGTACCGAAGCGACATCATTCTGGGCAGCATCTGCCGGTTGAGGAAGCCCTGAAGCGCCATGATTGTCGGGTCGTTGGCGCACACGCTGAAGAGCGCGTCGCCATTGAGGCCCATCCGCTGCGTGATCTCGAGGTCATCCGCGCCATGTTTCTTGAGGAAGATCTGCAGCGCGGTCACCACCTCGACGTTCCACTCCATCCCGAAGCGAAAGCCCGTGTCCATATTAGGCAACTCCGCCGACTCGCGCTGTGGTGAGCGCACGTCACATGGGCTCTCGATGAGGAGACGCGCATGACGCTCGTCGGGCTTTTGGGCGTGCCGCGCCCCGCAACACAAAGGGGCTCCCTTGGCATGGCTCTCGATGCCACGCCTCGCAGAGAGGCACTCAAGACGCTCCGCAAGAGTCTCCTCGGCATGGCTCTTGAGGAAGCGCTTGAGCGCAGTCGTGAGCGGATGGTTTCCGATGGATTGGAAAGGGGGGATGTGCACCACGAGCTCCTCAGCCTCGTTGCCGAAGCCATTTTGCACGAGGAAGGAGGCGAGTGGGTCGAGGACATCCTTGAGGTTGCCGTTGACAGACAAGTCGCCCACTTCCCACCACCACGGCCACTCTGGCGGCGACTTGGCGAGCAGCTCGTGAGCGGCGGGTGGTTCGGGGAAGGCTGCGTATAAGGCATTCTCCATGACACCAGCAGCCTGCTCGTCCATTGCATCGGGGAAGGCGGAGGCGATGAGGTCGCGCAAGGGCTCGCCAAGGCGGCCGAGGAGGTCGCCGTACGCGAAGGCCGCCTCCTCAGCAAAGACCCCCTCATCGACGAGGTTCGACGAGGTAGACTCGGCCAAGTCCGTCGAGGCCGACGGTGATGGCGGCGGTGACGCCCTCACCACCTCCACCAAGTCCGCCACCCTCGTCGCTTCCTCCTTCACCGTCGCCGTCACCACCTTCACGACCCCGGCTTGGACTCTCAATGCATGTATTCCATTGCTGCCTCCAGCCTTAACCTCCCAGAACCGTTGACGGAGCTCGAGGATGGTTGCCTTTGGGTGTACATTTCGCAACACATCGATTGCCTCACCCTCTTTCAGACCTTCATCCCTTTCCATGCTCTCCTCCCTTTGGCTGCGATCAGCGTTCGCCAGCTTGAGGAACTGCTTGAGGTTCTACCACATGTCTTCACGAACCTTTTTCATAGATTTGCATGCGGCCCCACTAATTAAATGCAATCCACTGAGTCGCGCTTGGATGACTTTCATGTATTTCTTTATATTGGAATGCATGCCGATTTCCGACGGGTGTGCTAAACATCGTGCTCCAAAAACACACTTTGAGCGTCTCTCCGGTACCTACCCACGGCCTGCATCCCGGGCCATCCGGTCTGGTGCAGAGGATGCAAGTGGTTTCACGTACCGAGGCCCGAGTGCGAGAGTTGCTGCGGCACTGTGCGCCGCCTCTCGATGAGGTGATTGAGCGGGCCAAACACGACCTTGCCCAGGAGGTGGCCAGCGAGGCCCGTGCAAAGGAAGCTCACCAGGCACTCTTGAGACGGCGCAAGCTCAAGAGCATTGGTGGGGTCGTCAAGGTCCTTAATGGAACAGGATCACGCGATCGCGATGGCGAAAAAGCCGCAGAGCCCGACAAGGGTGGCTCGTCCAAAAGCGATAGCCAGGGCAACGTGTCGAGCCAATCCAATAATTTTCGCGAACGGAAGGCCTCGAGGGAGAACCTTATTCGCACTCTTGCGTCCGAGGTGAGAACTTTTTCGTGCAGCATACCAGATGGGAGACGCACGTTCCCTCACAAGCATGACGATGGCGATATCTTGTGGGCGCTCGGTGAACGCGTTGCCAAGACGACCATCCGTCACGCGTTGCGCGATGCGCGGCAGCGCCGATTCGACGACGACGTTGAGCGCATGGAGCATTGCGAGAAAACTCTCAAGCACACCTTGCTCACGCAGGCCGACGGCGGAAAGCTCAAGTTTGGACGCCTCGACGCAGCGTGGGACTACCGGCTGCAATACGCGGCGAAGATGTACAAGCGCGGGCAGATTGCGACGTGGAACTGGCGCAAGGGCCACTACGTCCTGTGCGAGGGCATCCTGCACGAGTTCACGAGCTCATCGCTCGACGCACCCTTGCTCGGAGCATGGCCCGTCCTAGGCGCCACGCTGAGCCAATCGGTTCTCAGCCAAACCATCTTTGATAGAGGCGCGGAAGCCGAGCTGTTCAGCCACTGCTTTGAGCTGACTGTCCATGAGTTCTTCGTTTCCGACTCGATCCTCGCCACCATCGAGTTCGCGTGCGACTCGGCTGAGGAGCTCTCGCGATGGATGATGGCCATCGAGAGCGCCTCACTCGCGGTCTCGAAGAACTTGAAGCAGACACACGATCGGGAAGCCCATTCTGGGCAGGGGTCGCTCCACGCACACGAGCAGAATTTTCCAAACGAGACACCGCGCAGCGGCAGGGGAAGCAAATCGAAGGGTCGGCTGACAGCCAGCCAGCCCGTTATTTTGCGGCAACAGGACACGCACGCGACTCCTCCAGCTCCTCGAGACGATCGACCGTTGAGACGTAGTTGAGACGTAGTTGAGACGTAGTTGAGACGGAGCGACTCGCTCTAGAGGGGATCAGTATCGGAGACCAACTGGCACCAACTGGGTATCAGATAAGATGATGAATGAGTGAGTGAGCTATCGAGCATGGTTATTTCATGGTCATTGAGACACACAGACTTCGCACCACTAGTAAAACACGGCGAATATGTACAGGCCGAGATATCCGATCTACACTGACGAGGCCCATAGCAGCACACGTACTTTAGGGTGGTCTTGACTAGGTGTCTAAACTCACTCTCTCACACACAAAGCTCAAATGTAACGCGTGTTGCATGCCAAAACTTCGTTGGTTTCGTCGTGATTCACAGGTTTCATATTCACTGTAGATTGGCCCCAAGCTATCCACACCCGTCTCCGGCAAAATGCCAGCAAAGACGGGCATGTCCCTCGGCTTTGCTCATGCTTCGGCAACCGCCGAGATGATCTACGAGGCACGCCGCGTCATTTCCCCCAGGGCCAAGACGGCGCGGCTTGCAGTGGCGCAGCTGGACGGCAACCACGTTGCCGACTTCATTGAGGACACGATCGACCTGATGAAGTACGGATCGATGGAGTGCAAGGAATGGGCGGCCGAGGCGCTGCATACCGTGGCAGAGACGGCGCAGGAGAATGCCCACAAGCTCGGCGTTAGAGGGCTCAAGCCACTGATCGGCCTCGCCGATGAAGGCTCCCATGCAGCCCAAGCGCACGCCGCGGCGGCCGTGGCTCTGATCATCCAGTCGGACCCCGAGTACGTGTCAAAGGTGTGCAAGCACGGCGGCATTGGCCTGCTCACACGAGTGCTGCGCGCGGGCACGGGCTCCGTGCAAGAGCAAGCGGCCGCCGCCCTCGCCTCGATCGCATCGGTCACGGAGCAAGTGGAACCAGTGGTCAGGTCGGGCGCCGTGCCGCTGCTCGTGTCGCTGCTGCACTCGACCAACAGCCGAGCAGCCGCGCGCGCGGCCGACGCGATCGGCAACCTCGCCGCGACCCCTGAGGGTCAGCAGAGTGCGTACAAGGCGGGCGCCATCAAGTTCCTCCTGCGGCTACTTGACAGTGGGAGTCTCGGGGCGCAGGAGTGCGCGGCGCGCGCTCTCGCTGCGCTCGCGCAGGAGCACCTGGCCATCCAGACGGAGATCTGCAAGCTTGGTGGCATCAAGATTCTCGTGGCCACCCTCTCCGCCATCAACACGGAAGTGCAGACGCAAGCGGCCTGCGTGTTGAGCCAGCTTTGCATCAGTCTGAGCACTAAGCACCGCAAGCGCACACAGGATGCGATCACCAAGGCGGGCGGCGTTGGGCCGCTGCTCGCGGTGATCGACATGCCGCGTGCAAGGCAGCCGCTCGTGGCGCAGGCCACACACACGCTCGCGATGCTTGCGCGCGGGAACAGCGCCAACCAGGAGGTGATCGCCCTGCATCATGGTCTCAAGCCGTTGGTCGAGCAGCTGCTACCGTCCCGGCCCGACGGCGAGTCGAACACACCGCTCACGCAGGCGAACGCGGCACTCGCGCTGACGTGGATGTGTCGTCACAATTTGGCCAACCAGAGCGCCGTCGCCGATCTGGGAGGCCTCGCGCAGCTCTGCGGCCTACTCAAACGAGGAAGCCCCAACTTCATTGTCGAAGCGGAGGCGGCGGGTGCCCTCTGGGCCCTCACCGAGTGCAACGCGATGAACAAGGCGGCGGTTGCGAGCTCGGGCGCGATCGTCGCGCTGTGCGAGCTGCTCGACGCGAAGAGCGAGCGCGCACAGACCCTCGCCGCCAAGGCGCTCTCGGCCCTGGCCATGGGAAACGAACCCAACCAGCTGGCAGCTGTCTCGCTGCTTGTGGCGGGGCTCGTTCGAACGGCCGAACGGGCGGCTGAGGCTGATCACGACGATCTGCGCGAGCGGCTGATCAAGACACTTTGGCGGCTGGTGCGCGACAATGGCGACTCGCAGCTCAACATCGCCCGCGCGGGCGGCGCCGATAACCTCGTTCAGCTTCTTCGCGACCAGACGGACTCAGTCAGTACGTTCGCTCTCTGGGCGCTCTCGCTGGCGTTGGACGAGTCCTTTTGTGCCGTGGTCACGGAGCGTGATGGCATCACGCCGCTTGTGAGGACGCTCGCGTCGCCGTCGCTTGAAGCCATTGAGCAAGCTACCGCCGCACTTGCCAAACTCTCCTTCCATGGTGGCGACGTCGTTCGTCACGGCATCGCCGCTGCGGGCGGCATCGCACCTCTCATCGCGCTGCTTGACGGACGCGAAGTCAACAGCTCCGCGAAAGCGCAGCAGGACGCGGCAGCGGCACTCGCCGAGCTTGCCCTGCTCCCGCGCAACAAGGTCTCCATTGAGCAGAGCGGCGGGATCGCCCCCCTGTGCGAGCTCCTCTGCACGTTCGCCGTGGTCCTGCCTGAGCACACACTCGAGGAGGCGAGCGCACTCCGGAGGGTCGCGAACAACTCGAAGCGCTTCGCGGCCGCGGCGCTCGCGCGCCTCGCAGTCGACGTTTCGCAGTCCAAGACGGGGCGCAAGGGCGAGAAGGCATCAGAGAAGGCAGAGGCCAAAGCCAAGGCTCTCGCCGCTCAAACGGCCGATGCGCCGGGCATAGGCGCCGAGGGGTCCCGAGTCTCCCTTGCAGAGCAGATTGCTCTTGCGGGCGCAGTGCAGCCGTTGGTGAACATGCTCAGCGGCGACGCGGGGCTCGAGGCGCAGGAGGAAGCCGCGGGCGCGCTGTGCGAGCTCGCAGCGTACGAGAAGAATCGGATCGCCATTACGGAGAGCGGCGCGATCGGTCCACTCGTCTCGTTGCTCGCGTGCGATCGATCCAAGGCACGCGAGCGCGCGGAGGCAGCGCTCGTGCGCCTCTCGATCGAGGATGCGAACCGCGTGCTCATCATCGAGCAGCTCGTCGGCATGCTGATGATCGGCCCGTCCCCGTACAGCAGTGCCGCCGAAAAGAAGGCGGCCGACGCCGCGAGGCGCGACGATGCAGTCAAGGCCCGGAGTGCGCTGCAAGACTCGAAGCACGCTCTGGAAGAGGCGAAGTATGCCGTAGCGGAGGCGGACAAGAAGGCGACTGATGCGGAGAAGAAGGCGGCGGAGCTGCAGATGAGACGTGCGTTGGCGGACGTGGAGAAGAGAGCAGCCACTGAGGCAACGGCAGCGCGTGCAGCCCAAGAGGCGACCCGGCGTGCGGCCGACGAGGAGAAGGCACAGGAGCAGGCCGCGGCGGCTCTCGTCAACTTAGCGAGCGATTCTGAGGACAACCGCGTGACCATTGTGAACGCGGGCGGCATTCCCGCGCTGCTCTCGCTGCTCAGCGGCGAGTCCTCGAACGCCAAGGAGGCGACGCTCCGTTCGATCATCGCCATGAGCAAGGACAGCAAGTCGCGCCAGGACGCGATCGCGCGGGCGGGCGGCATCAACCTCCTCGTGCAGGCCCTCCAGTCCGGTGCGTCGAAATCTGATGCGACCGCCGCGATCCAGTGCTCTCTCGCGGCCGAGGCGGTGTGGCGCCTCGCGAAGAACCACACGCGTAACAAGGTGGCCATCGCCGAGGCGGGCGCCATCCCGCCGCTCGTCACGATGCTGGGCAGCCCGCAGCCCGAAATGTGCACCAACGCGGCGGGCGCGCTCTCGTGCTTGTCGCGAGAGAACACGAGGAATCAGACGGCTGTCGCGCGCACGGGCGCCATTGCGCCGCTGTGCACCATCTTGCGTGAGGGGACGCCGGAGGCACGCGAGCAGGCAGCTTCGGCGATCTGGGCGCTCGCTCAGGACAACATGCCGAACAAGAGCGTGCTTGCCAAGTTCGGCGCGATCGAGCCGCTCGTGGGGCTGCTCGTGACCGGTGATACGCCCAAGTCGGCGCGCAACTCGATCGGCGCGCTCACGTCGCTCGCGTCCATGCATGCGGACAATCGAGCCATCGTCTCGAAGCGCGTGGTCGGGCTGCTGAATACGAAGGACTCGGAACGAGGTCTGCGGGCACTCGGCGCCATCGCATCGCTCTGCTCAGCACCGGCGGGAAGTGAAGGTTCTTTCAGAGCTGAGGCTCTGAATGCGAGCCAGCTCGCGGTCGCCAAACAAGGCGGCGTGCCGCTGGTCGTGAGCTGGCTAAGCTCTACCTCGGAGGCGGCGAAGGCTGAGGCCGCCCACGCTCTTCTCGCCCTTTCCGCAGACAACGTCACCATACAGGCCCTCGTCGTCGCCTCCGGGGCCATCCAGCCCCTGACCAGCATCATCAGCCGCTCCGGGTCCGCCAAGGCCCAGGAGCACGCGGCGATGACCCTCTGGCATCTGGGCTCGAGCCCCGAAAACCAGCTCGCGATCGCCGAGGCGGGAGGCATCCTACCGGTACGCAGAATACCCCTGATTACACCTGATGGCCACTGATTACCCCCGATTATCCCCGAGGCGGGAGGCATCCGAGAGGGATGACCATCCGAGGTCATCCCCCCCGAGGCCACTGATGACCCTCGGAGTAACACTGAGTAGCCTCCGAGTGCACTGAGTACCCTCTGATTGCACGACCGCGCGCGCAACTAGACTCAACGCCGCAGCTCGTGGCGCGGCGCATGCAAGTGCTCACCACAGCGCATTTCGATGCTCACCACGGCGCCCTCGTCCCCCGTTTGCAGCTTGTGACGATGATGGGGGCCGAGGACGAGCGGGCGGCCGAGCTCGCGGCCCTCGTCGTGAATCGGCTCGCCAAGGGCAACACCGACGTTTCTGAGGCGATCACCGACGCGGGCGGCATCGCGCCCCTCGTGCGGCTGCTCACCCACGGATCGGAGAGTGCGCAACAGCAGGCAGCCTCGGGGCTCGCGGAGCTCTCGCTGTTTGCGTACAACCGCGACGACATTGCTAATTGCGGCGCCCTTCAGGCGCTCATCCGGCTGCTCTCCTCGAGGAAGCAAGGCACACCCGAGCTCGCCGCGCGCGCGATTGGCTGCCTATCGCGCGAGGACGGCGACCTCGAGCAGTGTAGCCAGAGGCGCGCCGACAAGAAGCGCGAAAAGGAGGCCGAGGAGGAGGAAAGGAATCTCTTGTTCGCAAGTTTCAGATTGAAGAAAACGGTGGGTGCGACGTCGGGCATATCGCTCGACATGACGGCGAAGGAGGCATTCGATTTGCTGGATGAGGATGGCGGCGGCAGCATCTCGTCGAATGAGCTGGCGTCCGCGCTCACCATGGTCGGGAAGAGGTCAAAGATGGATGTCCAGTTGCTCATCGACAAGGTGGATGAGAATGGCGACGGCGAGCTGCAGCTCAACGAGTTCGTGAACTTTTGGAAGTACTTCCAGACCGCATCCGAAAAGAAAGAAAGGAATCTTTTATTTGCAAGCTTCAGATTGAAGAAAACGGTGGGTGCGACGTCGGACATATCGCTCGACATGACGGCGAAGGAGGCATTCGATTCGCTGGATAAGGATGGCGGCGGCAGCATCTCGTCGGAGGAGCTGGCGTCCGCGCTCACCATGGTCGGGGGAAGATCAAAGATGGATGTCCAGTTGCTCATCGACAAGGTGGATGAGAATGGCGACGGCGAGCTGCAGCTCAACGAGTTCGAGACCTTTTGGAAGTACTTTCAGACCGCATCCGACAAGAAGGCCGCAGTATCGGCCTCTTCAGGCGCGGCGGCGATAGCTAAGCCAATCCCAGCCGCATCAGTGCTCGGTTTTGCGCTCGGCCTGACGTCTCTAAGCTCGTCTTCTGCGCATCAGGCGCCCACCATGGCGCCCATGGGTGCGGGCACGGAGGATGGTGTCGAGCGTCGAACGTCGAGTGACAAGGAGGACGACGTGGAGCGAAGCTTACGCTTCAGGGGCGCCTTAGAACGGCGCGCCTTTGTGCGCCTGAACGGTGGCGTCCAGCGCCTCATTGTGATGCTCGAACCGTCACGCGCGGTGGGTGCTCTGGCTCTCGGCAGCGAAGGGGGGGGATCTCCGGGCAGCGGGGCGGTGGGCAGTGGAGGGATGGGCAGCGGAGGGAGGGGGACGCAGCGGGCAGGGGGCTCGCCACATCCTGTAACGCCGACGGGCAGGGACAGCAGAGTGCGCGGAGGCAGCAGCGACCGACCGAGCGCTGAGCAACGCACCGGGAGCGAGTTGTGGGATTATGTGAGGCCGCAGCAACCACCAGAGGCGGCCGATGGCGGCGAGCAGGCTACCAAGGAGGAGGCATTGCAGGGTCTTGGGATCGCCCCCACGACGAGCCACGAGGCGAACGTTGAGGCGATGCGCGAGGCGGCGGCAGCGGCCCTTGTGGACCTCGTGCGTGGCGATCGAGAGATCCAGGAGGCTGTCCTCTCGTATGGCGGCGTACGTTCACTGGTGGGCCTCTGCCGCTCCGCAAGCAAAGGGGCGCAGGAGCATGCGGCCAACTGCCTGTGGTGCCTGTGCATCCGGACGGAGAACCAGTCGGCGGTGGTTAGCGAGGGCGCTATCCCCGATCTTGTGCAGTTAGTCCGGCTGGGCGACCCTGACGCACAGGGCTACGCCGCCGGCTGCCTCGCGGAGCTCGCACGAGGGGGGAGTGAGGAGCGACTGAATGCCATCGTCGAGGCGGGCGGCATCGCGTCGCTCATCGCATTGCTTAGCCAACGCTCGGAGATGGGAAAGGAGCAAGCCGCGTCCTGCCTCTACCACCTTGCCATCGATCGCACCAACCAGAGTCTCATCGCTAAGGCCAATGGCATCACGCCGCTCGTGGCGCTCTTTAATAGCGTGAGCAGCCTCGACAAGGGCGCCGAGGAGCGGCGTACATTCGAGCACGCGGCGAATGCGCTCGCCCGCTTGGCACAGATCAGCACCGAATCGCAGGCGCAGATCGCCAAGCGGCTCGTGATGCTCCTCTCGTCCGATAAGATTGTCGTGCAAGCGCGCGCCGCGCGTGCGCTGCGCGACCTCGCGGCCAACCAGCCTGAGTCCGCGGTGGTAATCCTGAATGCGGGAGCACTGCTTCAGTTGGTTAAGATGCTCTCGAGCGGGCAGGTGGAAGCACAGCGGGAGGCGGCGGGTGCGCTCTCCACGCTGGCGATCAATTCTCGCGGCGAGCAGGTGGCCATTGCGTCGGGGCTCGTGGTGATCCTTGGCTCGGCCGATCCCGATACCCAGGCGCGTGTGACGAAGCTGCTGCTCGAGCTCTGCCAGGACGCGGACATAAGGTACGCGATCGTCAAGGCAGGCGCCATCCCACGGCTCGTGGCGCAGCTGAACGAGCCCAAAGTGCAGCAGCTTGCGGCGGGGGTCCTTGCGCGGCTGACGGCGGACGAGTCACGCGGCGCAGAGTACGTGGCCGACATTGCCAAGTCAAACGGCATCCCGTCGCTCGTTTCGCTGCTGCTCGAGTCTAGAGCAGAGCGTCATGTCGAAGCACAGGCATCCGCGATTGCGGTGCTCATGCAGATGAGTTGCCACCGGCCGGACTTCGGACGCGCGCTGTGCGCGAGCGGCGCCCTTGTGCCTCTGGTCGCCGTGCTAGCCGGGACAAAGCACGGCGCCCTGACCAAGACGGACGTTGCGACGATCTTTGGGAACCTCGCGCGGCAGGGCGAGCAGCAGCAGGCGGCTGCAAGCATCGCGCCGCTTGTCCACCTTGTCCAACGCGACGGCGCGCCCGCGTATGCGGCTCTGTCCGGCACTGGCCTGCAGCTGGTGGCGGTGGTTCGGGCGCTGACAGCCTTGGTGAGCGGCCACGGCGCGAATCAAGTCATCCTCAAGGCCAGCGGAGGCATCGAGGCGCTCGTCGTGTTGCTTGCGCCCGTCGAGCCACTGCATGCAGTCGATGGGCGCGAAGAGGTCCGGGCTGACGCTGCCGACGCGCTCGCCGAGCTTGCACGCGGCAACGCGGAGAACCAGACAGCCATTGCCGCCGCGGGCGCCATCAGCCTCCTCGTCGCACAGCTCGAGCGTGCCGACGGTCTGGACAGAGCCAGCGACGGCGACCTGGACGTGCCGGCAGGAATGGACGACGAAGGCCGTCGCGCCGCCGTAACGGTAAGCGGCATCGCGGAGGAGGCCGCGGCCCGTGCACTGTGGAGCCTGGCGGACGGGCACGCCCCGAACCAGGCCGCGATCGCTGCGGCGAGCGCGCTGCTTCCCCTCGTCACCTTCCTCGGGGGCTCCCCGAGCAGCCAACGGGCCGGCACCAAGCTCGCCCAGGAGGCCGCCGCGAACGTGCTCGCGAAGCTCTCCAGTAACGATCCGAGCGTTGAGGCGACCCTGGCGACTATGCTGGTTGCCCCGTTGAGCTTCTCGGACCCTGGCCCTGAGGGAGGAGGAAGTGGTGGCAGACAGAGTCCAGACATGGTCGGATTTAGCAAGATGGAGAGTGCGGCACGCGTCATTTCGCGCCTGACGCAGTCGTCCGTACGGCACCAAGACGCGATCGCGGCAGCGGGAGGCGCAACGAAGCTCGTGGCCATGCTCAAGCGCGGTGTGCCGTCGATGACGATGCCCATCAGCACACTCGACGAGCTCACGAGAGCGCTATGCAGCATGGCTGTGGGGAACCGTCAGATCCAGCAGGCCATCGCCCAGCACGACGGCATCCCGACACTCATCGCGATGCTTCACGGCCCGAAGGAGCTTCACGAAGGGGCGTCGCGCACCCTCGGCGCCCTCGCGGCAGATGTGGGCAACCGCACGCGCATCTTCGAAGCAGGGGGCATCGCGTCGCTCATCGAGCTGCTTGGCCTCGCGTCGGCGTCGGCGGGGGCCGCAGGCGCCGCCTCGAGCGCCCTTGCGAATCTGGCGCTCACGCCAGCGCTACGCACTGCCATCGTGGGTGCGGGCGGTATCGCGCCGCTCACGAGCCTTGCGCTTGGGCTTGTGGCCGAACAGTCATCGTCTGCTGCTCGCGAGCACGCAGCTAGTGCCATCTCATTGCTCGCGCGCGGCAACGAGGCCAACCGCAGCGCGGTGGCCAACGAGCTCGTGCGCACGCTCCGTACTGGTACCACACTTTCGACGACCGTCGATGCGCATCGTCCGATCCTGATTAGGAAGGAGGAAGCGCTTGTACTGCTACGCGACATGTGCGTGCATGCTCACGGACTTGCCGCGGGTGACGCAGAGGAGGCGGCGCCCGAGGCGGCGCCCGCGGCGGCAAGCGAGGCGACCGCAGTGGTTGACATGCCGTCCGAGGCAACGGGTGAGGACACGGCATCGGAGGCGGCCTGCCTCGACAACCGGCGAGCATTTGCCAAGGCGGGCGTCATCGTTGTGCTCGTGGAGCTGCTTAGCGGCCCTCAGCGCATTTTGGCGCTTGGCGTCGAGACGCTTTGCCTCCTTGCGCGCACGAGCCGCGACTTGCATGCGGAGGTGACGCAGGCCCTGATCCAAATGCTCCGGAACAACGACAAGGGCATGCGGCAGCGCGCGGGCATCGCCCTGAGCAAGGTCGGGGCGGAGGGCAGCGAAGAACTCCAACGGTCGTCAGCTCTTGCTAGGGGGGTTGAGCCTCTCGCCGAGCTACTCAAGGATGCACTGGACGACGATGGGGTCGAGGCACAAGCGTACGCATTGTGGTCGCTGTGCCTGAGCGTCGCGGACCCAACGAACCAGGCAGTCATCGTGCGCGAGGGGTGCGTCGCCGATTTGGTCGCGTGCTTGCGGAACCCGACGTTGCCCGCCTCGGCGCAAGAGCATGCTATCTCGGTGCTCGCGAGCCTCGCGCACGATGGTGACGCGCTCCGACAAGCGATCGATGCGGATGGAATCCCGCCCATCTCGGCAGTCTCCTTGGCGCTGCTGGCCTCGCCCTCGAGTCCCGAGAGCACGAAGGCTCACGCCGTTCGGCTGCTCGCCCAGCTCGCGGGAGAGTCGGTGCGCGCGCAGCGGCAGGTCGCCTCGGTGGCGTGCACGCCCCTGCTCCGGTACCTCGACTCAGGCCTCGTGTGCAGCGGAGACATCACGCGCACGACGGCCGCGGAGCTCGACTCCTCGGCCTCCCTCGCCCCCAGGCTCGCCGCGCACACGCTCGAGGCCCTAGCGCGCCACAATGCCGAGGTGGCGGCGACGCTGCTCGAGGCGGGCGCGGTGGCGCCGCTTGTAGTCATGCTTCAACCAAACCGACCGACCATCGACCGGCGAGCTGCGGCCCTGTTGCTCGGCACCATTGCACAAGCTGCTGCGCCCGGCCAGCTCACAGGAGCCTCCACCGTCACTCATCGGCTGTCGTCGAGCGCGTCGGTGATGAATGTAACGGTGGGCGCGAGCCTCATTCACGGCGCCATCCCGGCGCTCCTGAGCATGATCGACCCAGGCTGCGTGCCACCAACTGATCCTGGACTGATCGATGATGCGACGCGTGCTATTCGATTCCTTTCGAGTGGCGAGGGCAGCCTCCGCAAGGCCATTATGCGCGCGGGCGGCGCCTCGCTCCTCGTGGCGCTCCTGAGCAACAGCGGCGTGGGCGTCCCCCTCGGCACTAGCGCCGTCCCGGGCGCCGCTCCGGCCTCTCGCGCCAACCTCGCGCCCACCGGCGCGCCCTCTGATGGCGTCTCGAAGCGGGTCGTAGGTGGACCCCCCGCGCCCGCGCCCGCTCGGACGGGCGCCCCTCCCAGTCGGGGGGGAGGGGGGGGAGGGGGGGGAGGGGAGGCTCGGGTGGATCACCGAACAGTCCACGATGCAGCCGCCCGCGACGCCCGCCACGACGCCCGCCACGCCCGAGAGTCCCGCATGCCAACTGCACGCGGCCGCCGCCGTGGCGAACCTCGCGCAGGGCTCCAGTGAGAATCAAAAGGCGCTCGTGCATGCGCGCGCAATTCCGCAGCTTGCAAGCCTGTTACGCAGCTCTGAGTCGGCCGAGACGCACCGCCACGCCGTGCACGCGCTGCTCCACTTCGCGTCGCACGAGGAGACGCGCACGACGCTCGCCGTGCTGCGCCAGCTCGTCGGGCTTTTGGACGTGCCGCGCCCCGCAACACAAACGGCTGCCCTCTCAACCCTGGCCACGCTCGCGGCGCGCAGTGCAGCCTCGCGCCATACCATCATCCGTTGCAAGGCGATCGCGCCGCTCTTGCAAATGCTCGGGCAGCCGCGTGTGGTGGGCCAGACGGCCTCGGCGCTGGTGCCCACGACGGCGCCGCGCGACGACGCTGCTCGCTACGGCGCGGCTCGCTCCGATGCTGCTCGCTACGGCGCCACTCCGGCAGAGTGGGCGGTGGCGTTACTGAGCGATCTCGCCTCCTCGAGCGAGGCCGTTGAGGAGATGGTCGGGGCGCAGGCGGTGCTGCCGCTGAGCGCGCTGCTCGCGAGTCCGTCGTCCCTTGTGCAGACGAGCGCCGCATCCACGCTATGGCGTATCGCCGCCCACGGCGACGCCGAGCGTGCCGCCCTCGTGAGCGCAGGAGCCGTGTTGCAGCTGGTGGGGCTGCTCACGGCGGGCGCGAGCGCAGAGGCGACGCGCCACGCCACCGCCACGCTCTGGCAGCTCTCAAGCTCGGCTGAGGCGATGGAGGCGATGGTGCGGGCGGGAGGGCTACGCGCCCTCGTCGGCCTACTCGAGGGCGCTGACGTGGCAGAGGCTCAGGAGCTCGCGGCGGCGCTCCTCGCCCTCCTCGCCCAGGACACAACCCCGGTCGGCTGGCTCCAGCAGCAAACCAAGGGCGACGTGTACCAAGCCGCCATGCTCGAGCTCGGCGCGATCCCCAGGCTCGTCGTCGCACTCGGCAGCGCCTCTCAAGTCGCCAAGAAGCATGCCGTCGCCACTCTGAGAACCTTCTTCGAAGGGCGCTCGGGCTCTGTGGAAGCGGAGTGCACCGCCTCCTTTCTGGCCGCTGAGGGCGGCATCGGGGCAATCAAGGCGCTTCTGACGGATGCGGCGGCGCCCCCCGAGGCGCTCTGGAGTGCGCTCGCAATACTCAAGGCTCTCGCCACGCAGCCCAGGGGTCGCACGGCGCTCCGCGCAGCGCCCGGCGGAGCGCAGTGGTTCTACAAACTAGACTTCCTCGCGGCAGATGAGGGAGAGGGCGAGGCGGCGGCCTCGAGCTGGCTTAGGGCGGCGCGGGCAGACCTGCAAGCGGCGTGCAACGAGGTGGTCGAGCTGCTCTGCTGAGTACCGCAGAGCACTGCACGCTTCGTCGGTGCTGTGCAACGCTTGTGCATGATATTACGATCATGTTCATGTACATTTAGTTTTAGAGCGATTGAACTCAACATGCGCGTTCCGTTCGTCGATTCCCGGTGTAATAAGCGCGTAGAAAACTCGAAAGACTCTGTGCTCTTACATGCCAACTTGCAACTACACGAACTCGCACGCCCCCCTGTCGAGCGCCAGCTCTGTTGTGCTCTCAAGTCTCATTCCACGCTCTCCACGCCTCTGGCAGTGCGCCCAGCCTCTGGCTCTGCGTCGCTCGCCAAGCTCTCCGACGCTACTACACTCTCAAGGCGGAGCAGGTGTCTCTTCCAGCAAGTGCCGCCCTCTCGGCTTGTGCGGTGGCGCTACTGGCGTGCTGCTGGACCAGCTGGGCAGCACTGCTGCGCCTCCTGCCACGTGCGGATCAGCCTACGCACGGTGTGATTGGGGAAGAGCATCGTGACCTTGAGCTCGGCGCCCGTCATCGGGCTGGTCGAGTGGCCGACGAGCCACTCCTCGATCGCACGCCGCTCGTACATGTGGCCGTCCGCAGCCGAGACCGGGTCGATCATGAGGTTGTGCGTGATGGGGCAGATGAAGTCGTCGGGCGGCTCCTCCGCCGCTGCGGCCTCCTTTGCAGCGTGCGCCTTTGCTGCTGACGCCTTAGCCTCTTGCTCCGCCTGATTGCGAGCGTGCTCTTCTGCCTCCGCCTGGGCGGCCTTGGCCTCCGCCTCCGCTCGTGCCGCGGCCCTCGCCTTTGCCTCAGCCTCAGCCGCGGTCACCGCCTTTGCCTCGGCCTGTGCCTTCGCCTTCGTCTTGGCCCCCGCTACTGCCGCAGCCTTCACCTCAGCGCTGGCGTGCTCCACGCTGGTGTTGGCTGACGCCTCTGTAGGAGCGCCAGCCTTCTTCTTAGCCTTGGCCTTGCCCTTCTTGCTCCGCGTCTTCTCAGCCTCGCTCTCCTCTTCAGCCAGTAGCGCTGCCATTGCCGCATCCGCGCGCGCTGCCGCGGCCGCCAGCGCAGCAGCGTCCTCGACCTGAGCCGTAGCGTTCTCGGATGCACCTTGGCGAGCTTTGGTCACACGCGGCCGCTGCGCCTCGGCCTCGAGCATTGGTCTGCCTTGCGCGACATTGTGCATGTGAGCGAGGTAGCTCTGTGCTTCAGCACGTCCCTGCGCGGCCGCGAGGACAAGCAGCCGCCGCGCCTCCGCCTCGTCCTTGGGTCCGCCGTGCCCTGTGCACAGCATGCGAGCGAGGCGGAACCGCGCTTGAGCGTGCCCCTGCGCGGCCGCGAGGCCATACAGCCGCCGCGCCTCCACCTCGTCCTTGGGTCCGCCGTGCCCATCGTGGAGCATGGCCCCGAGGGAGAACTGCGCTTGAGCATGCCCCTGCGCGGCCGCGAGGCCATACAGCCGCCGCTCCTCCACCTCGTCCTTGGGTCCGCCACGCCCTTCGTAGAGCATGCTAGCGAGGCCGTACTGCGCATCAGCATACCCCTGCGCGGCCGCGAGGCCATACAGCCGCCGCGCCTCCACCTCGTCCTTGGGTCCAACGAGTCCAGAGCTGAGCATGCTAGCGAGGCAGCACTGCGTTCCAGCGTGCCCCTGAGCGGCCGCGAGGCCATACAGCCGCCGCGCCTCCACCTCGTCCTTGGGTCCGCTGCGCCCTTCGTAGAACATGTGAGCGAGGCAGCACTGCGCGTCAGCATGCCCCTGCGCGGCCGCGAGGCCATACAGCCGCCGCGCCTCCACCTCGTCCTTGGGTCCGCCACGCCCTTCGTAGAGCATGCTAGCGAGGCAGTTCTGCGCGTCTGCATGCCCCTGCGCGGCCGCGAGGCCATACAGCCGCCGCGCCTCCACCTCGTCCTTGGGTCCGCCACGCCCTTCGTAGAGCATGCTAGCGAGGCAGTTCTGCGCGTCTGCATGCCCCTGCGCGGCCAAGGGGCCAAGCAGCCGCCGCGCCTCCTCCTCTTCCTTGGGTCCGCCACTCCCGGCGAAGAGCATGTGAGCGAGGCGGCACTGCGCCGCGTCAGCTCTCGTTGCACGATTTCTGTCGTGAACCTACTTCAGGCGGATTTCCACTTTTGACGACGCTGGAATGCATGCACACATGTGTTTAGGTACTTGTGTGTTTAGGTACTTGTGTGTTTCGACTAACTAGCTTGATTGCTTGCATGCACGGTGGGAACATGCTTTACAATCGTATTCGTGAAAAAGGATGACTTTTCAGAAATTCACACGATTCCCGGTGTAATAAGCGCGTAGAAAACTCGAAAGACTCTGTGCTCTTACGTGCCAACTTGCAACTGCTCAAACTCACGCCCCTGTCCAGCGCCAGCTCTGTCGAGTGCTCTCAAGTCTCATTCCACGCTCTCCACGCCTCTGGCAGTGCGCCCAGCCTCTGGCTCTGCGTCGCTCGCCAAGCTCCCCGACGCTACTACACTCTCAAGGCGGAGCAATTGTCTCTTCCTCTACTGGCCCCTCGGCTTGTGCGGTGGCGCTACGGGCGTGCTGCTGGACCAGCTGGGCGGCACCGCTGCGCCTCCTGCC
>ENA-UOUZ01000501-UOUZ01000501.1-mixed-culture-metagenome-genome-assembly--contig:-NODE-501-length-27376-cov-103.026244_pt1 | contig 27376 bp, 28 predicted proteins | sample MGYA00238154_ERZ761575 | MGnify/ENA primary metagenome ERZ761575 (study PRJEB28896, sample SAMN07631632) | mixed culture metagenome | isolation source: Freshwater growth medium | place: USA...
CCTCTCGGCCGCCGCCCTCTCGGCCGCCGCCCTCTCGGCCGCCGCCCTCTCGGCCACCGCCTTCTCCGCCGCGGCCTTCTCCGCCGCGGCCTTCTCAGCGGCGGCCTTCTCAGCGGTTGAAAGCGGCGGCGTCCAAGCGGTGCACTTGAGCTGCGGCTGCACAACCCAAGCAGAGCCCGTCCACGCCTTCCATGTCTTCGCGCTCACGTCGGGCGAAGCAGCAGCTGAGTCTTCGAGGTCTAGAAAGCCCTTGGTCTCACCAAGTAGCGACTGAGGCTGCCCCTTCCACCCAGCTCCAGCGAACGCAATCCAGAGAGTCGCATCGCTCGTGTGCTGATACGCGGGCCGGTCGTTGACAAGCTTGCTGCGGTCGAGAAGGTAGGTGCCGATGTATTTGGCCGGTTCGCCAGTCAGCGAGCCGCCCTCGAGCTTGAGTCCTGGCGGCGGCAGCTTTTCACCCCCGCCGAAGAGGGACCTGGGCGGACCTCATGCTCAGCATTGGGTTCAACCCGGAGGACTTTCGGAGGCGACGGAACTTACATCAGCGTCGAAGTTCTGAAACCGACATGAAGAAAATAGCTCACGCCCCGCCCCAGGCGTGTCCAGCTAAAAGGTCAGCCACGAATCGTCGTGTCTTCCCCGCGATGTCCGTCGTGGCGACACTCGACGATGCGTCGTGGGCGGCCTTCCTCGAATACAAGAGGCAAGTAACCTCGCCACCGACGGATGCACCGCTGCGCTTCAAGGTCGGAGACGCTGTGCGCGCGCACGTGGGCCCGAACGAGTGGGCGGCGGCGTCAGTGGTCGGCCTGTGGTGGAGGCTGCCGGCGTGGCCGCCCAGCTTCTTCGCACCCTACCAGCTTCGGCTGGAGACGGATGGCTCGCTCATATTTGCAGCGGTTGACGCCGACACCTTCGTCATTGGCGCGAGCGGTCCGCCGCCAGAGGAGAGCGCCCTCGACCACGACCCCCAGATGACTCTCGGCTGGCCAGCGGACGTCGCAACCAGGCTCGAGTGGGAGCAAAGTGGCTACACGCCCTTGCACGTTTGTTGCATGCCGCCGGCGGGGAATGAGATCATCGCCATGGAGAGCTGCCTGCGCAGCCTCCTGCGCAGGCCACTCCAGCACCCGGATCACAACCGGAATCGTGGCGCGGAGACGCCGCTACACACGGCCATCCGATACAGCCGGCTCGAATGCGTCAAGCTGCTGCTCGCCGCCGGCGCCAACCCACGTGCGCTCAACGGCCAGATGCAGACGGCGCTGCAGATGGCCGAGTTTTCGATGGAGGCCACGGAGGCGACGTTCCCGTGGTGTGGGCCGCAGGACAAGCTCTACATTTTGCTCTTGGCAAAGCGTGTCGCCGCCGAGCTGGGCGAGGAGGATGACGATGAGGAGGAGGAATGGGTGGATGTCGAGGAAGGCGAGGCCTCCAGCTCGAGGCCCGTCAAGACCATCCGAAAGGGCAGGCTCAACAAGCGAATGGCGAGCTGAAGAGAGCATCGCCTATGCGCTCGCCATGGCGCTCGACGTCGACCGGTCGGTATAGCCTTTACGGTCGCGGGGCCGCCCTACCGGCTAGAGCGCAGGCGTCGGTGATCTCTGTACTCTGATGTCTTCACTGTATGAGATTTTATGAGATAACACGTTTTACGTGTACAACCATCAACCTGTACGCAAAACAATGTAACAGTTCAAATTAGTTCAAAACAATGCGAACAGTTCGAATCCATGTGCGAATCGTTCCACGTTCGAAACTCACCCCCGGAATGCACCGCGCCCGGCGGGAGCCCGGGACCCCATGCCCATCCGACACCTCGCCTGAGAGAGAAGAGACCGCGCGCGCCTCGAGCCTCGTCCTCCCAGTGCCCTCGAGGCGTCACGGACTCGGCCCTGCCACAAGGCGCCAGCTCTCTATAGTCCCTAATCGAGTTAATCGAGCTCCGCACGCAGATTCGAGACTCTGGTCTCCGAGATCGAGCGAGGTCAAAGCCATTCGAGTTTCGTCAGAGCCACTCGGGCGTCCAGCCGTTGCAGGCCGCAGTGCCACACGCGCATGTCGTCCGGCCGCGCTGTGAGCAACGGCAGATGTCCGAGATACCGCCCGAGATACCGCCCGAGATACTAACCCGAGATAATGCCCGAGATACGCTCAGGTCGTCAGGCCGCGCGTGAGCAACGGCGCCGCGATCGGCGAAGGACGCTGTGCTGGGCGCTGGGCGGGCCTGGCCCGGAGCCGCGCGCTCAGGACGGCGCGCTCGCCAAACCACATCGCGGCTGCCTCCTCGTTCACCGGCGCCACGTCGAACGCCGGGCGCTGCAGCAGCCCCGCGACGGCTCGCAACTGCTCCGAGACCAAAGCGACTGAGGAGCACCGGCGAGCGAGCGCGCGGACGCTCACCTCACCTGTGGTCGCATCGACATTCGGGTGGAAGAGACCGACGGGCTGGCGCACGCGGATCCGTGGCAGCCCCTCGTGCGCCTCTGTGGGGAACTTGCCGCCCTCGTCGTCCTCGGTGCCGTGGGAGGTGCCATGGGAGGTGTCGGGCGCACTGCCATCAGCACTGCCATCCGCCGGATAGCGCATCGCGAGCTCGATCTCGAGGCCAGATACAGCCGAGCCATCGTTGGCGCAGGCGAGGCGCGCGCTCCAGCGGCTCCAGTCGCCTGGCGAGACTGGGCACGCCTGCAGCCCCTCACTCCCGCTCAGCATCAGCTGTTTGAGGCCCTCGCGCAGCCTGGCCACCGTGCACGCTGCCATGATCGGCCGGCTGGCCTTCGAGGCCTCCTCGCCGTCGACATTCGACTGGAGCCGGCGCAGCGCCGGACGACGACGCGGCGGCGATCCGTCCTTGTCGTTCTCGGCCTCACTCTCGGGCGACCACGACGAGCTCTGCGCAATTGGCGGAGGCTTCCGCATGACAGTCCTGGGCGTGAGCGGCGGTGCCGCTCCGCTGCTGCGCCGCCGGCGAGGCGTGGGCATCGCCAGGCTCCAGCGCGCGCAGACTGTGCGTTGGGCAAACGTGCGACGTGGATCACGCAGGCCATTGGCCTCGGCCGTTGTCATGCCGAAGTGCTGCGCCAGCAGCGAGGCCCACAGCCGCCCGTCGGAGAGCTGCGCAGCGCATTCCTTGGAGCACGAGGCGAGCGCAGCGAGCGCTGACGGATCGATGAGCTCGCTCAGATGAGGGGCGATGCCTCCGACCGCGAGCACGTCGAGCAGCGTGCACGGTGAGGCGTCGTCGAGCGCGAGAAGGAGCGGAGCGTCTTCTTCACCCGACGCCATTTCAAACAAAGGGCCTTTCTGGGACAACTTTGCCACAGAGGCCGCGCTGGGCGCGGGGTGCCGCGCCGCGCCCAGGGAAGCTGGAACGTTTCTTTCGCTGCAAGCGCAAAAAGGAACTTGCCATGTTTGGATCAGTTCGATTGATAATTTCGTCGCACTCGGCTCCCTCGGTCTCTCCCCTCGCGGAACCCATGGCCTTCCAAGGGCGTCGCTTTCACGACTCGATGCCGTTCGCGGACTCGTCCTCGCAGGACATGGACTTCTGGCGCCAGCGATGCGCGCTCGAGACGCGAAGGTGCGCCACGCCCTCGCAGTACGCCGCCGGCAAGCTAGAGTCACTTCCATCGAACCCCTTCAAGGACTCGGCGGGCATGCTCTACGGGCGCGGCGTCAGCCCGCGCACGGACGCGACGCCCATGGGCAGCATCAACCCCTACCTCAGCGCGTATCGCGCCGTCGTGCCGTCGTCCCCTACGTACGCTCACGCCAATAAGTCGCCGTTCGCTCCCCAAGGGATGCCGCACGCGTACTGGCAGATCCCGCGGACGGCGCCCGGCGTCCCTATGGGCGGCCTGAATAGCACGCCCGAGGAGCGTGCTGCCCGCGGCGCCGCGCGACTGAAGTCCTATGAACCGCCGCCCACCCGCGCGCCCGTCGCCTACGAAAGGTCGCTCTTCTATGAGCAGCCGCACCAGCGCATCGCCGCGCCGATCCGGCTGGGGAAGCCTCGCGCCAGCCTCGACGCGCGCATGTATGCGTCGAGCCCGGGCTGAAGAGCACGCTCGGCGGGTGGAGGGGCGAGGGGGCGCTACGAACAACGCTTCCCATTCGTACGCGACCCCCCTCGTGGTGTATCATTGGGTTACAATGTATTGGTTAGGGGGACCCCGCCGCTCAGCGGCGGCACAGCGGCGGAACTACGCTGGACCGGATGCGCATCTCTTGAAGCAGGTGTCATCTCGCAGGTGTCCTGACATGGGGCGGCCGATCTACGCTGGACCGGATATGCGGAATGCGCATCTCTTGAAAAGCGAGTAGGTGTCGCCCATCGTCATTGGGGAGAGAGAGAGAGAGAGAGAGAGAGAGAGAGAGAGTCGAGGAGACCCCTGGCGGATGGAGACTAGGAGAGGTGGATTTGTGACAATATATTTGTTTCGCGACACGCCATTCACAGCTCGCGATGCGGACGGACGAGCACTTCGACTGCGCGAGCGCGGTCAGCACTGCAGCCGCGGTTGCCATATTGCTTCTGATCGTCATTCCCTTCCCGTCCGAGCAGCCGACGACGGTCGAACTCTCAGGGCAACCCGCCGAAGACGATTACCTCTTCTGGCTGCAGCTTCGTGAGCGTGACAAGCTGCCGCCGCTTCCTCTGCAACCAGCAAGCGAGCACACGCAGTCACGTGGTGCAGCCGCAGCTGCCGATACGGTTGATCAGGGACAGCGACGAACCATCCGAGGGCATCAGAACGTAGGAGGTGACGCGGCGTCGCCAAAGCCTCCCACGGCGGTACCTACAAGGTCTCGACGACCATCATCGACAAAGCCAGCGCAGCCGGCTCAGCCGCCGCAGGCGTCGTCGAGTGGTGGGCCGCCGGTGGCAGCAGCCAGCTCGAGTCACGAGAAGGAACCACGCGCGAAAAGGCAGCGACGCAAGCCGCCAACCTCGACGCCATCCGTGGCCACGCCTGCCTCGTCCTCGCAGCCGCCGACGCCACAGTCATCAACTCCATCGCTGGCGTCGACGATGCCGCGGGAGCCGGTCGAGGCGCCAGAGACGCCGCCCGCGACGTGCGACACGAGCAGCCAGCATGCACCGACGCCGACACAGCTCCCCACGACCCAGCTTAGCATGCAGCCTGCGGATCCGGTACGGCTGTCGACGGTTAGCATGCAGCCTGCGGGCCCTCAGCTCGTGCGACTCGCTCCGGTGGCGAGTCCGGTGGGGCCGCAGCACCGGCCTGAGCCATCTACGACCTCGGCACCCCTAGCACCACATTGACCCGGCCCCCGGGCGATAGCCTCGAGCGGTCAGCGCCGATTCAAGTCTCAAGTCCCAAGTCAGTGGACGCTGGACCAGGTGGACAACTGGTCACCGCTGCGAAGAATCGAGACTCGGGATGAATTTTCTAGGATGGGTTTGAAGATTGAACGCGCAGCTCCGCAAGACCCCCAAGTGTTGATGGGGCGCTCGGCTCTAACGTGCGTAACGACTAACCGAAAACGGTGCTCGTGTCTCTCCACTACTAGGACTCGACCAGGAGAGTGTCTCAGTTCCCTTCAAGGCCCATGAGCTGCTGCACCCTCTCCATGTAGCGCTGAACCTCCGGGTCTTTGGCGTACTTTTGGGCGGCCGCCTCGCCTCCAGTGGACATCTCCATGGCCGCCTGCATCACGCGCGGATTGGACTGCAGCTCCATGAGCAACTCGAGCCCTTTCGGATCGCTCATCAGCTGGTTCATCGCCTCAAGCGCGGACTCCTTGGACACGTTCTCAGGCAAAACGCCCTCCGGAAGGTCGGCCATGTCTTCGAGCCCAAACCGATACGGCGCGCCCGACGCGGCGCTCGTCGAAGGCGGCGGTGGCGGCGCCGCGGGCGCCGCGGGTGGGTTGGCGGGCGTGGCGGCGGTGCGAGAGCCAACGGCTTTCCGCGCACGCACCAATCGATCAACGAGCTCACTCTTCTCGACAGCATCGGCGTGAGGTACGCCGAGCTCATCGAGCTCCTGCTTGATCTGCTTGACGCGCATCTGACCAATCTCGTTGAGGAGGGCCACCTCCGACGATCCTGGCACGCCCGCCGCGGGTGCTGACCCATCCGATGGTCGTCGTCGAATAGTCACCTTCGTCGCAGGTGGCTGCGCGGTGGCCGTCGAGCGCGCCGAGGTGGCGGCCGGCGATTGGATCGTGCTGGCTGCAGGCGATCGGACACTGGCTGCAGGCGATGGCGGGGTTTCGTTCTGGACCAGGCGATAGTGACGCGCAGCTGCGGCTTCTGCCAGCCTGACGGTCGAGGACGCCACCCTTCGAAGCACTCTCGAGACGGCAGCGGCCACAGGCGGCGAATCCAGAGCCGCGAGCGCGACGCGCGTGAGAAGCATCGTCGCAGCAGCGGCAAGACCAAGTCGCCAACCCAATTTAAGGCCGCTGGCGATCAAATCAAGCCCACGCATGGCTGCTGGAGATGCAACAGCGAGCAGCATCCCGCGAGCGGGCGGCGCGGGACACTGAGCCAAAGGAGGGCTCGTACGTGCAGCCAGCACCGTGGCGCGTGGCACGCCATTCACAACGTACGCGTCGGTACATGCGAGGCTGGCCACGAGGAGCAAGCACATCGCGCCAGCACGTCGATGCGACATTGATGAAAATGTCGCAACGTACCCGCGGTACATGGAACTCTCGGCCGCGCTGTGAAGAGAGTTGGCGCGCAAGTGGGGCAAAATAGAGTGCAATCATAGGGGTGGTATAGGGCGAATTCGACGCGGCTTTTGGCCCTCGCCCACGCATGCATGCACGAAAAGCTGGTCCATAAAAGGAAAGCAGAAAAGCAGAGACAATGCTGGCTGCACTTGCCGCGGTTGTCGTCGGCGTTGCCTTCAAGGAAGATTCATTCCTGAACGCTGAAGTCTACACCAAACCATTGCTGAAGGCTCACTCCAGAGTGAGCTTTCAGCAAACCGACTCCAAGGAGGCGGGACCCGCGCGGCCGCAGGTGCTCGTCCTTGTCGGCGACCACGGCACCGGCTCGTCAAACTTTGGGCAGACGCTCAAAGCGCACCCGTGCGTGATAGACGTCGGGGAGCCGTTCGGTGCCTCACAAATGATCTGGTCGAAGAGTGCTCCGAGTGCCGTGTGCGGTCCGAAGCATCTCGACTCTCCTGCCATCTTCGACGCAGACTCGGGCACCATGCTGAACGCCAAAAATCCGAAGCTAGCGTTGAACCTCGCCAAGTACATCCCGGGAGTGGACACGAGCCCGCTGTACCATAATCTGGACTACAACATCGCCGACTACTTTGTCCGCATTCGCGATCTCGTGTGCAAAGGAGCTGCCGAAGACGTTTGCCCACCGGCGGACTGCACGATCTCGATCAAGATGTTCCCCGCGTACATCAACGGCGTCACAGCCGGGCAGCATAACATTGACGAGGTGCCAAGCGCGTGCACGATCGCGCAGAACGAGAAGGCGATGGACGCGTGGAAGCTTGCGATGGAAGCGTTCCAGAAGAATCCCAAGACTGCGACGTTCACGCTTAATCGCGACGAGATGCATCGGCAATTCTCCATGTTCCACAGGTCGGACGCCGCAGGCACGGAGTTTGATTGCAGCCTGCCGCGCGAGAAGACGACGTTCGCGAGCGTGTCGGAGGCGTACACGGACATCCAGCTGCAGATCGAGAGCTGCTGGGCAAACCCGGCAAAGTGCTTGAATGCCTCTCTGAGCCTCGTCGGCCTTTCGACAGGTACGATCTCCCTTGATCTCCCTTGATCTCCCTTGATTGCAAGTGCTCACCACGGCGCTGGATGGGCTCTCGCTCGACGCTCCACAGTGCCCATGGGCGCCGCGGGGAAGCAGTTTGCGCCGGACTTGGCGCACCCCACGTCCATGAGCTGCTCCACGAACCCGCTGGCCACCTTCAAGCTGCTGGGCCAGGGTATGGACGTGCGACTGAGTCATCCGGGAGATGGGCCCGTCAAGACGAAGAACAATATCCATCAAGAAGAAAACGACGAAGAGCGGAGGAATTGACGATCCAGTCGTAGAGAAATGCGAGGCCAGAAATATGGCATTCACGTGTGATCAGGCATGCAGGCAGAGAAGAAGCGATAACGTAGAATGGCACCGAGATGCGAGAAGTGAAAGTGAATGACGAACTCATCAGCCGGTGAGATGGTGAGAAAGAAATTGCACAAAGCGAAAGACGAGAGGTATCAGGTACTGTGCTCACTGTACAGAAGCGGAATGAAATTTTCCGTCGTGTCGTGCGAGGAGCGTGAGTCACACGTAGCGTTTTTGCCACGCCGCTTAGCTTAGCTTTGCGCGTTTAGTTTTTTAAGCACGCGAGACGACTTTTCGGAGCGTTTTTGCCACGCGTTTAGTTTTCCACGCGTTCACGCTGCGTTCACGCGTCAAAATGCTGTCACGCGTTTAGTTTTTGCCACGCGTTTAGTTTTCCACGCGCAAAAATTAAGCGTGCGCTAAGAAAGGCTGCCCGCGCGTTGAGTTTTTAGCGCACGCTAAAAAACGCCCGCGCACGTTGAGTTTTCGTTTTTGCGCGCGCGGAAATGAAAACTCAACGCGGAAAATAAGCTAAGCGCGTGGCAAAAACGCTACGTGACTGTGACCTGTTCCTGTTTGTATCCTGGGGCGGGCCAGGGTGTCTTTGCGTTGCCGTGTGCTCTAGCTTTTATGCGCGTACCGGAAAAAGCGAAAAAAAAGAGAAAAAGTTTTTTAAGCGAAGAAAGAAAGATAGAAAGTGGTCCTCCGCTCCACCCGGGCGTCGTCCTCGTCACGAAGCCACTCGGCGCTCGTGTTCCTCCCCACTTCGTACGGGCCCAACAGGGCCGCCCCACCCAAAGTATCCACGTGCATCTACGACCGGCCTGGGCCCTGGGGAGGCGACTCGATCGAACCAAAAATCAAGGAGGGCGAGGAGGGCCCTGAAAACAGACCTTGCTCACTGCCACTGAAGCAGTCTCGTTGGACAGGGCGCTAAGTGCGAGCTACCCAGGCCCTTGGCCGGAACATAATACCCGTGGCTCACATTCAGCTGGCTGTGGATCCATCGAAAGGCGGCCTTGTTGGCGTCCTGATCGTGCCATTCCACAAAGACGTCGGTCACGCGGCGGCACAGCACGCCAGACTCGATCAGCCGCCGCAGGATGGAGTACTCGCTCCCTTCCACATCCACCCTGCGCAGCGACGGTCAGGCGGGGCGCTGCTGAGGCATGCAAGGCGGAAGGGCTTTCTTTCTGAGCGAGTTGCGGCTATGCGCACTTGAGTACAATGTTGCGAGATGTCCCGTCGCCAAGGCTGTCGAGGAAGGCCGCGGCGTCCAAAGTACGCACACGGATGAGGGAGTTCTGCTCTGAGAGTGTGGGGCCGCGGCCCTTCTTACCGTGCACGTCCGTCGTGTGCCGTTGTATCTCGAGAGAACTCCCGACGCTGTTTGCCGTGCAACGAGTCGACGCCGCAACAAATCAGCAAGTATCAGACGCCATCAGACGCCATCAGGCGCTATCAACCGTAATCAGCCACAATCAGCCTACGCCTTTTAGCTCGCTCACCCTGTGCCAGACACGGTGTCGATCCCGAAGCTCGCTTCCGCACTCTCGTTGGAGAAGGCGCTGTTGCTCAGCGTCACGTTGCTACCGAAGCTAGTTTGCATCTTCGAGGCTGTGCGCTGCAAGGAGTCCCAGTGCCGCGGGTTGGGCTCGAATGCCACCGCACAGTACTGTCGCCGGTTCTCGATCTGCAACCATGGAGGCCACAAGAAGTAGCAGGGCGGATCCTGCCGCAAGTAGACAGGGAAGCGGATGCCCGCATAGACGCAGCTCGGCTGCTGGTACCATCGGATCACGCTGTCGCCAGTATTCGCGCCAGTGTCGACGTAGTAGTGAGTGCAGCCGGGGGGCGAGCGCACGCTACCGCAGACGCGATGGGTTGTCTCGTGATGCTGCTCCCATCGGTGCTCGACATGCGACGCGTTGCACATTCTGCACGTCCGCGCGCATCGCTGCCGAATATGTTCGCTGTAATTCTGAACGCGGTGGGAAGATTCAGAGGAGCCGTTCATCAGTGACCATGTGGATACGTTCGGGCCATTCACCGTCGTCGGCGCCGATTCGTGCGTGCAAAAAGTCCTGCGCTTGAAGCACTTGTCTCTCGTCTCCTTGTCCGCGCACGAGCCCTCCGGCAGCGGCCCCAGCCGTACACTTTCGCGGCGCAGTAGCTCGCAGCGCTGCAGCGCGCAGGTCGCAGGGCACTCTTCCGAACTAAGCATAAAAATGAGGCTCGTTGATGTGTGAATGTGAAAGCGCGTCTAGAAGAGTGACAGGAGTGAGTCACGGGGCGGGTGGGCGGGTATGTGCCCTTATTCGCGCGTCGGCTGCGACCTACATGCTCTGAGTACGTAGTACCCGCTTGCCGGGTCCGCGCTTCTCGCCATACACAACCCGTTTACCTGTTCGTGCCGGGCGCCATGAAGGGCGACTGTTCACGGAAGCTGCTCGGCACCGGCGTGATGACCATCTGGGGCGGTGGCGGTGGCTCGCGCCCCTCGGCCGCCGCTGCCGCGCACTCGGCCTCGTACTGCGCCTGGGCCATCTTGGCTGCCTCGAGCTCCTTGCGGTGGCGGCGCTCGGCCTCCTCGCGCAGCTGGGTCGGCGATTTCGGCCGCAGAGATTCGATCTGGGGCGTCGTCCCGAGCAGATGGTTCGAGAGCAGCTCGGGTTCGTCACTCCAGTCGAAGTTGTAGCTCTCGGTGACGCCCTCGAAGTGCTTGTACCACGTGGACGGGTCGAAGTTGGACGAAGAGAGCTGCGAGCCTAGAGTCAGCCAGCCGCGCCGGATGTTCGTGTCGTGCCCGAACAGCTCAAGACGACGCCTGCCGAGGCAGAAGTGCTCGATGATGGCGTACAGCTCGTGGGGCTTATCGGTGGCGCCGTACGCGGGCTCCTCGGAGAGCATCACGTCCGTGTCCACGTTCGCATGGATCACATGCCCATCATAGTTGCGTCGCACCTGCCATCAGAGGTCATCAGAGGTCATCAGTGGTCATCAGTGGTCATCAGTGGTCATCATAGTTGCGTCGCACCGTCCCCTTGATGCCCACCAGGCAGTGCTCCGACGTCGCGGTGACCACGGAATCGGGTAACCAGTGGAAGTTACGCCCGCTTGTCCGGTTCGACTTGATCCAGCAGATGTCCTCGCACCGCCGGTAGCCCCACTTGCGCAGGCATGCGCGGCCCCACCTGATGAGGGAGGCCATCAGAGGTAATCAGATGTCATCAGAGGTCATCAGAGGCCATTAGGCGTCATCCGAGGCAGTCCGAGGCCATCAGAGGCCGTCAGAGGGCATCAGGGGTGCGTACTCGAGAGAGATGCCCGAGCCGCTCCAATCAGCATGCAATCAGCATGCAATCAGCATGCAATCAGAATGCAATCCGAATGCAATCAGCATGCAATCAGCATGCAATCAGCATGCAATCAGCATACTCGAGAGAGACGCCCGAGCCGCTCCAAAGGAAGACGAAGGAGGGAGTATCTCCGAGCGCCTCGATGCGCAGATTCATAATCTCCTGCGGGCTCCACACCTCCATGTCCTCCTCCGACATCACCGCGCCACATGCCACCTTGCGCCTTCGGTACTCTTCCCACGGTGGATCGATGAGGATCACGTCCCACTTGGTGCCCAGCGAGGTCAAGTCAAAGGACTTGAGGTCCACCTTGTGGTACGTCGGCGGCGTCGCGCGTGCCTTGATCAGCTCGTCTTTGGCCTCGATGAGCTCTTTGAGCTTCGGATACTCTTCGAAGCGCTCCTCCACGTCGGAGTCTCGAATGAAATTGGCGGGCCGCTGGCCTGTGTCCACAAAGTGCTGCGCGTAGTCGTTCTTGGCGCGCTCGAAGCGGCTGCCGCGTCCTGTGCCCCATTGCCCCGCGCCCGCCGGGATGACACCGCCGTCGTCGGCACCGCTGCCACCGCCGCCACCGCCGCCACCGCCGCCACCGCCCTTGCCACGGCCCTTGCCGCCCCCTCTGCCACCGCCACCCTTGCCGTACGGCCCGCTGCCGCCACCCCCGCCGCCTCCGCCGCCGCCGCCGCCGCCGCCGCCGCCACTACTACCGTGGTATCGCATTGGGCCACCTGCGCCACCGCCCTTCATCGGCCCACCGCCTCCCTTCATTGGGCCGATCGGGCCAGCACCCATTCCCATGGGAGGGCCGCCGCCCATGGGCGGGCCGCCCCACATGTTCGGAGGTCCGCCACCCTTCGAGGGCGCTCCGAATCCGCCTTGGTTGCCAGGGAAGTTATCCATCACCTGTGCAAGCAAGCCGGATCCGCAGCAGCTGCGCGCAAGCGCGGGCGGGCGCGTCGCGAGAGCGTGCGAGCGCGAGAGTCACAACTTGGCGCGCGAGAAACGTCAATGACGACTGCAATTGGCCGTGCTCGTCCATTCCGTGAATCTGGCAACGTTCATAAATGGCCGGCTAGCTGCTGGCAGAATCGTTCCCGAGGAGCCGCCCATCAGCGGTTCAGTGGTTGCCGGTTCAGTCAGCGCAACTCTCAAAATTATCAAAACAGAAGTCAGAAAAGCCAAGGTGCAACGTGTCCGCGGATACCCACGCCAGCCGCATGCATCGTACCCGCGAGAATGCGTGCGTGCGCGTGCGCGGACCAGAGAGCTGCAGCGATTCGATCCGACTTGTCAGTCCAATCCCCTGACTGACACAAGCATCCGATTCTCGCGCTCGGGCGTTGGCCACCGGCGCGCTGCGTAACACGCGGCGCCGATCGACCACACGATTGGTTTACTCTACGCCTCCCCCCTACCTTTTGCCGATTAACGGCCAGTCTCTGCGCGTTTTGTTCAACATTAACACTTGCATCTTTCACAAAACGCTTCGCGAAGCACTCTATAGTCTATACGTTTGGGTCCGCCGCGTAGAGCTCGTCCTACCGGGTATTCTCCTTTCGGTGCCGACCGTGTCCTCCATCTCCGTAGTGGCACCTCGATAGCCACTTCTCGATGACATTTGGACCCCTAGAAGGGCTCTCCAAAAGGCGCCACAACGCGAACTTGCTTGAGGCAACCTACTCCACGATTGCAACTACTTGGAACAGGCACGCGCACAGAGTAAAGACCGACTGGAAGGCGCTTCTGGCACTGGTTTCTGGGGCCTTACTCGCGCTTCTAGTTGTGATGCTTTCGCAATTGCTATGGAGAACATGGCGTGGTATTCGCGAATATGGCATGGAGACCATAGCTTGCGAACGCCAGCTACGCTGTTGTCCTTGTTGCAACATGCGCGTTGTCGTGCGAACACCTGGCCAGAGTGAGAGCATGGCTGAGCAGCAGCAGTGGAAAGGAACTGACAAATTGGTGGTTGCACCCGGTGTCGTCACAACTACGCTGGACGGCTGGCACTATGAGCATGCGCCTGGAGAGACGTGGCCAGACGAGGAGGAAGGCGCACCGCTGCTGCTGCTGATCGAGCCGTCGCACGGCCGCGAAGTGCTTCTGATGGACGAGAACGCGGCCGCTTCGAGGTTGCAATCCGTCACACGCGGCCAGTAAGCTCGCAGCGCGGCTCTCAACCGCCAGCGGCCGTGTGACTGACTGACTTCCTTCTCTGCCTGTGCCGCCGCCTGTGCACCTGCGCTTGCGCTCACGCCGACCCGACCATGCTTCTGCTTGCTGCCTGCCGCAGTGGGGCCCGTGCGCAGGTGCTGTCGATTAAGGAGGAGATTGCGGCGGCTACGAAGATACAGGCAGCCAAGCGCGGCAAGGACGCGCGGGCTCAAGTCCGCTCGCAGCGAGTGGCGGTAGCGGAGGCAGCGGAGGCAGCGGAGGCAGCGGAGGAAGCGGCGGCGCGAGCAAGGCAGCAGGCAGATGCATGGGCGCGCGAGGCTAAGGAGGCGGAAGAGATGGCGGCGGCCATCAAGATACAGGCGATGAAGCGCGGCAAGGATGCTCGGGGCCAGGTCCACTCGCAGCGAGTTGCGGCAGCGGAGGCAGCTGAGGTGGCGGCGGCTCGAGCGAGGCAGCAGGCAGATGCATGGGCGCGCGAGACTAGGGAGGCGGAGTCGAAGGCTAGGGAGGCTAAATTGGCTGCAGCGGAGTTAGCTCTGGCGGAGCGCATCCAGGCCGCAGAGATCGCGCGACGATCGGTGAGCGGGTCAGTGAGCCAGAGTCCGTCTACGCGCGCTCTCGCAACGCCAGCGGAGTCTCCGATTGTGTTGCTCAGGCAGCTCAAGAGACTGCTCGACGATGGCTTAATCACGCCCAAGCAATTTGAGGTGAAGCGGGAGGAGCTACTCGCCCGCTGGGTGAATGGTAATAGGTAAGTTTCAAAACGCAATGCGAGGAAGAGGTTTTCCGCTCGCGGACTGGCCGCCGTAAATACGTTGCAGCTGTACCGCCTCGACCCGTCGCGCCGTGGACGGCAGTAATGCGGTGTACTCGAACGGACAGGAACAACCCCGCACACAGGCACACACGGCATTGGGGCTATTTATGCTGCAACAGTTGCGCGTCAGGGTCCGCTGGAGGCGTGAGAGAGCAGCGGTCGAGACCCCGCAGCCTGTGCTCCATCTTCATTGTGGCTCGGAGCGCCGATAAATCGACCACGGCAACGGGTGGCGTCTTTGGGTGCCAATCGGTCTTGAACGGGTGACCAGATTCATCGACCTGCAACTTCTTTTTCTCCTCCTCGGAGACTTTGCGCAAATTGCTTTTGAACTCACGGAAAGTGACCAGCCCGTCGCAGTCGTGGTCCATCTCTCTGAAGAGATCCTTCACATCTTCCTGGGGCGCATCGATGCCTATCAGCGGCATCGATCGCAAAAACTCATGCAGCGAAATAACGCCGTCGCCATTCGCATCCCACTCACGAAAGAGGTTCATCACCTGGACCGAATTGGCGGCGAGCGCGCGCTTGATCTGATCTTGGACGGAGAGCGTGCCCTTGAACGCGAAAGCCTCGACACGCATCTGCTGACACATGTCACAGCTGCGCACCCACCGAATGGTATGCTCGAACTCCTTGAGTGAGACCTCGCCGGATCCATCCTCGTCCAACATCTTGAAGAGGCCCCGCATCGTCTCTTCGTCTTCAATCTCGACGCCAATCGATACCATCGCATCGTAAAATTCCTTCTCTGTGAGCACGCCATCGCCGTCCTTATCCCAGTGCTCGTTGAACAGGCTGAAGAGGTTCGACATCACGTCTGGTTCGGCGAGCCTTTTCATGAGCTTTTCGATAGGTACTTCGGAAGAAAGCGACTGAGCGAGCTCCTTGAATGTGATCTTGCCTGAGTGGTCCTTGTCAAAGGTGTCGAAGAGCGTGTCGCGCTCGGATTCCGACATGTCCAGTCCGCTGATCGAGAAGATGAGGTTGCTCAGCTCCTCGCGATCCAGCGTGCCGTTGCCTGACTCGTCCCATTCGCGGAACATATCGAGGGGGCGCATGCCCAATTCGTGTAGCCTCTCTTGGATCCGCGTGACGAGCTGCGATTGGCCGTTGACGTCTATATCGAGCGACAGCTGCCGCCAGCCCGGGAGCAGCGCGCGCATCCTCGGCTTGCGCTCCTTTCCCCACTTGATGGTCGCCTCGATCTCCTCGAGGTTCACAGTGCCCGATCCGTCCTTGTCAAAGAACCTGAAGAGCTCGGTGCACACCTCCTTGGAGAAGGTGAAGCCGAGGTACATGATCGCCGTCGCAAACTCCTCGAGGCCGATGGTGCCGTCGCCGTCCGTGTCCCATCGGAGAAAGAGATCGATCAGGCTCCCAGACTCCTGCAGCATCGTAGAGAGGAGCGACTCGAGCTGCACGGGCGCCACGCGCTCGGCGCGGATGTGCAGCTGCTCGTTGCGCGTCCGAGCGACGAACCCATGCAGCGCCTGCTTCGCAGCGCTGATGGCGGTCTGCTTCGTCCTCCTGGCCTTCAATTCGTGCGAGGCAATCTCGGCCTGAAAGATGACGTCCCTCGGAGCACCCTTGGGCATTTGAACACTACCGCCATGGCGCAGCACTTTCATCAGCTCGATGAGATCGAGCTCGCCGAGATGCGCAATGTCCCACGAGTCGAAGAGCGCAAGCGTGGCGAGCCTGAGCATCTGCGCGCCGACGTCACCCACGTCGACCGGTCGCATTCCATAGAGCTTGGACATGCCAATCTGGAAGTCCTTGCGCCGCACGGCCTCGAACCCGCCACTCTGTGCGCTGACTAAGTAGCGAATGGTCTCCTGGAAATGGCGGCACATTTCCTGGCACAGTCGCTTTCGAAGCCGCTCGTGATCTGAGGGTTGGCCGTCCTCTTTCGGACGCTCTTCAGCCGGTAAGTCGCGCTTGGAGCCGTCGCTGTTGATCAACAGCGCGACGTGCGGGACGACCTCCATGATCAGCCTACTGCCGATTTGATCGAGGTCCTCCGTGGACACGCGTAAACTCCTCCTGTTCTCGCCTCGCACGTTGAAGATCCCCGCGCCGCCTGTCCGATTCAGTTTGGTCAACAGCCGTTGGCTGGACCACATCGCACGGTTGAATTCCCCGGCATCTACAGTGCCAGAGCGGTCGGAGTCGAAGACGTCGAGGACCTTTTCAAGAATCTCATCCGTGACGCTCACGGGCGCCCCGCCCTCGGCTTCTTTGCCCTCAAAGAGCTTTCGCATTCCTTCGCGAAGCTCGTTGCGGTCGAGCTGGCCGTCGCCATCCGCATCGAGCTGAGCCATCATGTCGCTCACCTTGACCTTTCTCTCGCGCATCTGGTTGCGCAGATGCTCGATGAGCATCACCGCTTCGGGGCTCGCCTCCGCTCGCTTTTGTCCGAAGCGGCTCGGGCTGCCCCGGGCGGCGGGGCTCACCGGGCTTGGGGGGGCATTCATCAGGGCTGCCAAGCGCACCCGCGGCGACTTTGACTTGAAGCGCACCGCTTTGCCAAAGCTGAAGCCACCCGTGGGTGTGGGTGAAGAGGCCTCCGCTGGCGCTGGCGCTGGCGCTGGCGCTGGCGAGATGGGCGGCGCCATCCACGCGGTGCTTCGTGACTTAACTCGCACTGCATCCGGCGTCCGTCCGCTTGTGATTGTTGGCAACGTTGGCGCACTCTTTGACAACAAGTGGCTCGCCGGGGTGAGTTCCGTCCCGGGAGTGGACGAATATGAAGAGGAGTCGATGGCCTCTCGGGAAGCCGCAGTTGGAGACTTCGGAAAGTAGACGTCCTGCACGATGGAAGGGACTTGTTTTGAGTCGGGCCGTGGCCCAGAGAGCGTCACAGCCGGCAGCCTCGCCGTCGGCCCCTTGATATGAACACGATTGTCGACGCGAGGGGAGGCACTCTTCGTGCCTTGCTCATAGAGCATTACCAGGGTTTGGTCAAGAGGCACCTCAGGCTTCGATCGACGTTTCTTGGGTACTCCAAGCTTTCGAAGGAGCTCGCCAGGCGATTTCACCTTGCCGAAGCGAAGAAAAAGTGTAAACTCGCGATACGAAAGTGCTTTGCTCGGGAAGAGCCGCTCCAACATGTCGCCCGCCTTCTCAACCATCGCGGCCGACTCGCCCAGGCGCGTCAGCGCATGCCGCACGTCGTCGGTCTTGAGAATCTCAACGCGAGGTCCATCCTGCAGTTTGCATCCGGAGAGCGACAGGTCAGGTTCATGCTTGGTGCATTCTGGAACAGCTTCGTTGACGGCTTGGCGTGCTCGCACCTCTGGCTTGAGCATGCTGAGCAGCTGCATGCAATGGAGCAAAAGGACTTGGCGAGCAGCGTCATCGCTAATCTCTGCGCGTTCTTTGGCGGCTGGGGCAGCTGCCGGAGATGCTGCCAAGCCATCATCCGCCATCGCAGCACGAGAGGAGCCGCCAGTCGTTTCACTTTTTTGCCTTCCGTCGCGGCTCTCAAATGTCAATGCACATGGCGCCTTGGGGACTTACCCCCCAAATCCCTGAAGATGCTGACGGAAACAATGCACACCGCGACGGGTCCTTCGTTTCCATTGGTCTCACTACTCTGACGACGCCGGATCGCATGCAAACGAGGAAAAAAACGACGCTACTCCGATACAAGTCTGTAACGGTGATCTCATTGCTGCCTGGCCGACGCGATTGAACGAATGAGCAGCTTGTCATGCGCCTCGTCCGCCACGACGAGCGAGATCGAGTTCACTCCACCGATACCGATGCCTCCGCCACCGCCTCCGCCGAGGAGTCGATTATCGCCACCGGCACGTCCGCCGACGATGGCCGCTCGTGGCTCATCGATGAGCGACGTGGTGCCGCCAACACGGGCGTTCAGCGTGCCGCCGCAGCCGCAGCCGCAGTCACAGCCGCAGCCAACCACTGCTACTGCCACGCCGACCGCTGCCACGCCGACTCGTGCTGCCATGCCGCCGCCAAGCACTACTAAAATTACCGTGCCGCATACATGTAACGCCGCGAGTCAGCTGAAGCTCATTGGAAGCGGCGGCGGATCCAAATCAGGGAGCGTCGGAGCCAAATTAGGGAGCGTCGAGCTCCTGTTTGGGCCCGAGCTCTACACCGAGCTCTACACCGAGCTCTCTTCTGGTGACGCTTCTGGCGAGAACAAGTCTACAGATCACCCAGTATCAGACCAAGAGCAGCAGCTGCAGCTGCCCGTGCCCGGGCGACGCCCAATCTCTCTCGCCAGCCAGCATGCTTCGAAAGGCCGCCGGCAGCAGCGGACGACCGGGCAGCCGCCTGGGCAGCCGCTCTTGCCTTCGAACTCGGCTTCGGACCGCGAGCACCAGCGGCAGCTCCGTCAATCTCCGAGTCAATCTCCGCGCCTGCACTCGACGACGTCGCACATGTATACGAGGCGCTCGATTCCGCCGACGATGGCCGCTGGCACAGCGAGATTGAGCGGCGTGGTGCCGCCAACACAGGCGTTAGAACAGGCGTTGAGCATGCCGCCGGAGCCGCTCCAGCCACAGCCGCAGCCGCAGCCGCAGCCCACCGCAACTGACGCTGCCACGCGGCGCACGCCGAACGCTCCTGCCACGCCGACTCGCGCTGCCCTAAGCGCTGCCCCGCCGCCGTCCATATTCTGCTCCGTGAATTTCCACGGCGCTCAGCACGACGCGATGATCTCGACAGCTCCCAAGCAATCTCCATCGACGGCTCCCTCCATTGCCAAATTAGGGAGCTCGAGAGCTGGCGACCCAACGGCTCCGATTCGTCAACTGCCAGCAGCGGCTCCGTATCCTCCCTTCTCACCGTCGTCGATCCGCCCGCCCAACCTTGAGCGGAGCCCCTCTCACCAGAGCTTGCCGCTCGACCCCGGCGTTCACCCCGGCGTCCGTAATGGAGAAGGCGTCGTGACGGGCGTCCGTAACGGAGAAGGCGTCGTGACGGGCGTTCGCGTCGTCTCTCGCGTCGGGCATGCGTCCCTTAATGCGTCCCCGGCTCATCCCCAGGCGGCGGCACACGAGACGGAGTCACCATCTTGGTCGCCACCCAATATGGGCCCTATCTCTTGGGCCCTGCCAAATATGGGCTTGCCCGAGCCTCAATCTCAGCCTCGATCACGTGCGACCTTCATGGGCCAGATTGGCTTGCCCGACCTGCCAAATATGGGCCTGCCCAACTTCGACCATTTCGTCAACTATGGGCGTTCGCTCGTGGGCGGTCGCTCGATGACGCCGCCCCCGACGACGCCGCCCGTGCCCAATACGACGCCCTCGCCCATGTCGGCGTCAGCGTCGGCGCGCGTTGCACGTGCCACGAGCACGCATCTCGACAGGCGCAAGGCGGGGATGCGCATCGCGTGTGGAGGGCAACTGTCGCCCACGTTCAAATCGACTTCACCACGGTACGCGCGCCGCTGATTGTACGCTGATTGTGAGTCTCGTCACCCCTGATGGCCTTATTGATTGGTCCCTCTGATGAACCTCTGATTGTGGTTACATCTGATTGGCTCCACTCTGATTGCGACGCATCCTCCAATTCACCAGATGAGAGACACGGATGACTGACTGATCGCTGTGTTAATCGCTGTGTGCTCGCTGGTGGCGTCACTATGATGGCGCGCCCCTGGTCACTTCCTGGTCACAGCTTCTCTGCAGCATGGGAGCATAGCGCGCAAGGGGTGCTGCCGGGCTACATCTATGTCGACCAGAGCACGTACGAGGAGCATCGGGGTCCTGGCGCGTACGACATCCAAAAGGATCGACTCGGTATGTATTTGACGCTCACTACATCCCCTGATTGTACCCTGATTTTAATTGAGACTCGGTACGAATTGGACGCTCGCTCCATCCCCTGATTGAGACTTTAATTGAGACTCGGTACGAATTGGACGCTCGCTCCTTCGGATGTGATTGATTGCCGGGTTGATTGCATACTGATGGCCACTCATAATGAGCCCGGATGACTTACCTCATCAGGTACGAATTGGACTCTCGCTCCATCCCCGGCTGCGGCTGCCGCGATCGCGCTCACCCAGAGCATCTGGCAACAGGGGGGCGCGAGCCATGGCGCGAGCAGGCCGGCGGATGATCGCATTGAAGATCGAGGTGCGCCATGATCGCTAAATCTCCGCATAGCGCATACTTAGTACGGTGTTACACGGGATGCAAATGTAGGATGCAACATGCATGGCATTCCCTGCATGCATGGCAGTAAGGCGGCAGTGAGGCGGGGTGGCAGTGACGAGTGAGCGTGAAAGTGTGAGCATGGGGCTGGTACCGCATTGCTGTGAAGAATACGAGGTGCACATGTACTGTCATGTAGGTAGGTTGCAATTCGGGGATCTAACGCAGACCATGACCATCGCGTACCCGGGCTTCTGATCTGTATGGGTGCCAGTTGGAATAAGGGTACCGTTGTGGGGATCCTCTGACTCGCTGAACTGGCAGGGGCGCGATGGAGGCCACCGAGGGGGGCAGCGAGCACCCTCTCCCAGGAGACTAAGCAGCCACGGTAAACCAATGCACGAAGGAAAGGATCGAAGGAAGACGAGAGTCAGAGGCCTCAGATCCTTCTTTACTTCGCTTAAAGCGAGTAACTTATTTCAGAACTAAAAAACTAGCCCGGCCCCTAAAGGTAAAGCTAAACCCTCACCCATGTGTTTCAGGAGAGCGAGGATCAGAGGAGGTTCTTGTTCCTTTTCCTTTTACTGGTTCTTCTGAATGACTTGGTGGTATTGAGGCCGCTGCCCCAGAGGTGGGGCTCGAGCTTTTTGAGCCGCTGGATGTGCTTTTGGAGCGCGGGGCGCAGCTGCTCGAAGGGCACGTTAAAGTCAGCGTTCCAGTAACACATCCAATCGTCCTGTGGAATCACCTTGGCGTTGGACGCGATCTTTTTCTTCCGCTTCTTGGCGTTGCGTACAAAGCACTCGTGCTCGGCTGCGCGAAGGACGGTCCAGTTTGCAGGCAGCGTGATGGTCGTGAAGTGGAGTGGCCGGCTGAACGAAGGACCGGCATAGCGCGTCACCCAGCGCTTGTCCAGATCGAGCCAAGTGCGGGGCGCACCCTTCGCGAACCCTTCGTTGCGCAGCTGGATCACCGCCGAGCCCTGGCGCATATGGAGAGCATGCACGGTGTCCCCTCCCCACACGCACACGTAGGCGTCGGCCTCGCGCAAGCGCGCAATCTTGGCGGCCTGCGGGAGCGAGGCCGGCAGAAGCGAGCAGCGGAGTCGCGTGCCTTCGAGCTCGACGCCGTCGCAGGCCGCACTGAGCGCTGCATCGTTAGCTAGAAGACGTCGACCTGAGCGCGACGCGATGAGCACGCGAAGCTCGCGCCGTGTCGAGCGCCGTGTGACGGGCGGTGGCGGCAAGGAGGCGGCGGCGGCGGCGATGTGTGCGGCGGCGGTAGGTGCGGCATCTGTGGCTGCTGCGGCGGCGACGGCGGCGGCAACTGCAATGGCAGCGCTGGCGGCGGTAGGTGCGGCGACATCCACAGCGGCGGCGGCTGCGTCAAGGGCTATAGTATCGAGCCAAGTGTCCGCAGTCGACTCGGCAAAATTGGGCGCGCAGATGCGCACAGCCCGCCAGCAAGTGGACACGCACCGAGGCAGCAGAGGTTCATTGTCTCTCTCGATTCCACACAGTGAAACCGTCGCCGCTCGGAGAGGCGGCAGCAGCGTGGCGTGACGCATGCCCGAGAGCGCCAAGTGGCGCGGTGGCGTGCCGCGTCGCAGCATCTCGCCAAAAGGTAGCAGCGTGTTCGCGATCACGTCGCCATAGCCCTTTTCCCATCTCGGCCAGATCATGACGAGCTCGTCGTCACCGCCTGCAGCGCCTGCATTGCCAGAGGCATTGCCCGACCCACCCGCAGGGTAGAGTGGCCAGCGCAAGCTGGCACTGGCGCGGTCAATCCAAAAAACATCTGACTCAAGGTGACGGAGCAGCTCGGACCTCAGTGGGTCCATGACAAACGCCTTGAGCCGATCGAGCCGCGTGCGCAGCTCTGCATGGGTGAGGCCGGCGACATGGAGCCGAAAGGGCCGCGAGTTTATCGGGTAGAGTTTCACGCCGATCACGTTGCTTCGTGGATCGTCGTACGCACCCTTTGATGTTAGTCTCGTAGGAAGCACCTCGAGGCATGCGTCGGGCAGTGCCCAGCAGCGGAAGCATGGCCTCCGACGCATGTCCGTCGGCACAGGATGCGCGTAGCCTGGCGAGAAGACGCCCGCTGCGGCCTCCTCGCGCCCGAGCAACTTCCCTGCGGCGGTTATTCCGGGGCAAATCGGGTCGCTCATTCGCTGTGGTGAAGGTCACACGTGGGCCAGTTCGCAGAGCATGAAGCGCGAGTGTGCTCCGTCACTGGGCCAACTCAGGGTCGTGCTGTCCGCAACAACAACAACACGACAGAGCGCAGCGCACGAGAGCGAGAGCGTTCTCGAAGCTTTCTCGAAGCTCTCATGCGACGCACTCAGCGTTCATTACGATGCCCGATATGGTAATATTGGCGATATATCGTATATATATGCATGCAAGCTCGGCCGGACCTGATGGTCGGCACGCCTGTGTGTGTGTCGACTAATTAGCTTGCTTGCTTGCTGCGGGGAGTCCTCATTCACACCTACAGAACAATTCCACACCTGCGGTGAGCTTGATGACTTGAGACGTTGAGAGTCGACCACAAGGGCTGTCTGTGAATTAGAGAGTATCGAGAATTCGAGATGTGATTCGCCACGTGATGCCTTTTTACATGTAAAGTGCGGTCAGTCGACCGCTGCCATCCGGGGATGGGCTTTTGTGGTAGGTCTCGAGAGTCGTGAGAATACATGTAATGCCCAGACGGGAAATGTGTTGAAAAAGTGCTGTTCAGATCTTCAGATCCTCCAGTTCTCAGTTGCGGTACCGGACGGTTGCACGGTCCGGTTCAAAGAGGGGAGCATGGACAAACAAGGGAAATCGTGCGCCACAGGCGACACGTCAAGGGAACCGCCAACCGATGCAGTCGAGGGCGCCAGGATGTGCGGCAGGAGGTCCTCGGATTCCAGGACGGCCGCCCATAACGCTTTGAGCGCGAGCCCTGCGCCGCGTGCGTGGGGTTGAAGTACGGTATAAATTTATTGTGATGGCATTTTTCAGGCGAAGGCCCCCGCCGGGCAGCCCCGCGCCCCGTGCACCTGCGAGGTCATTTTCTTCCCTACTTTTCCGTTCCGCTCTTGTGATTGGTCACCGCCATTTCATTTCCAATCTCGCGTCATTCATTAAGTTCCTCCTTTCGTCACTCCACCTTCGTTGAGGTCTCATCTCGGTTTCGTGGGGAACCTCTCCGCGTTGTGGACACGCGACGGTCGCGAGCGCGCGGAAGGTCCAGAAGCGGGGCTGTCGAGTCGGCTCGCCAACATTTGTAGCATGCGGCGCAATATGTCGTCGAGCAAGGACCTCTCCGATGCCATGGCTGCCGCTTCGCTCGTAGACCAGCTGAAGATAGAGGATCTCGACGACGTGACCGAAGAGATTCTCAAGGCGGCCGACGAACACCAGGAGAGCAACTTTAGCTTGCATACCATGCGCTTCCGGCGGCCCATAGGGCTAGGCGGGCAGGGGGGCGTGTGGCTCGCCGAGGACTCGCACAGCGGCCTGCGCTACGCGGTCAAGCAGGTACGCAAGGGCCGGCTGGCCGCGCTGCCGCGCAAGTCGGCGATGCGTGTGTTCACCGAGAAGGAGGCGCTGATGGACTGCCGACACCCATTCATCACGCGGCTGTTCGGCACGTTCCAGGACCACTCCTCCCTCTACTTTTGCCTCGAGCTCATGTCCGGAGGAGACCTCTTCGGCCTCCTCGATCTCTTTCCGACCGGCGTGCGCGAGGACCACGCGCGCTTCTACACGGCGACGGTGGCGCTCGCGCTTCGTCACATCCACTCGCGTGGGTACGTGTACCGAGACGTGAAGCTCGAGAACGTGCTCATCGGCGGCGACGGTTACGTCAAGCTCTGCGACTTCGGCTTTGCCAAGTGCGTCTCCGAGTCACGCACCTTTACCAAATGCGGAACCGATGAGTACGCGCCGCCCGAGGTCGTCTCGGGCAAGGGTCGCTCGACGGCGGCGGACTGGTGGGGGCTGGGGGTGCTGCTGCATGAGATGCTCACCGGGCGCCCCCCCTTCGAGGGGCGCTCCGCTCAAGATATCTTCGCGCTTATCGAACAGTATACGCGCGGAGGACACGAAGCCGCGGAGCGGCTTCAACGACAGGTAGAGCTCATCCACGAGCCCTCGGATTGCTTCCCTCATCAGAGCTCATCCACGAGCCCTCGGATTGCTTCCCTCATCAGAGCTCATCCACGAGCCCTCGGATTGCTTCCCTCATCTCGGCGCGGATTGCTTCCCTCTCCCCCCCTGAGTCTTTGTCATTTCGGCTCCCGCCTTGACTCCCTAATATGGAACTTAGGGTCCACCTTGACTCCCTAATATGGAACTTAGGGTCCACCTTGACTCCCTAATATGGAACTTCCTCGCTCAGGTGAGTCGCACCGCCGAGAACCTCTCGAGAGCCGCCGGTGCTTTCCTTATAGGACTTTTACGCGCGCGAGAGACTGAACGGATTGGATGCGGCCCCGAAGGCTTCCTCGCTCTGCAGGTGCGCTGATGGCCGCTCGATGGCCTCTTGATGGCTGCTGATGGCCGCTGATGGCCGCTGATGACCACTGATGGCCGCTGATGGCCGCTGATGACCGCTGATGACCGCTGATGACCGCTGATGGCCGCTGATGGCCTCTTGATGGCCGCTGATGGCCTCTGATGGCCTCTGATGGCCGCAGAGTGCCGCTCGATGGCCGCTGAGCTCGGAGATTTATCTACCGGCATCCCCACTGACGAAACCCTTGTCGGTCGATGGTCGCTGAGCGCCGCTCGTGCCTCGCGTCTCGGTCTGCAGCTTGATCCATGGTTCGTTGGGTTCTCATGGACGGCTTTGCTGCGCAAGGAGCTGCCCGCGCCCTGGCTGCCGCCAATTTCCGAGGACGGGGCGGCGCCTTCCGATGCGGAATTCGGACCGAACGGCGTCATGAAGGATGTGCCTTTCGACTCGACGGCGTGGGCGCCCATCTTTGCCGATTTCGGGCCGGTACGCCCAACGCCTCTGATGCCGGGGGAGGTGGGGAGAACGCCGGGGGCGGAGTACTCAATCTTAAGATGATGACCATGCAAGCAACGGTCTTAAGCAGATGAACATGCATGCCACAACGAGAGCAGGAGTGTCATTGAGAGCCAAGGGCGATCAAGGGAGATCAAGGGAGATCGTACTGACGACGCCGACGAGGAGCGTCACGCATGAGCATGGCATGCTGCATCTCGACGAAACCGACGAATCACGCCTCGAGAATCACGTATGAGTATGGCATGCTGCATGGAAGCTGGCGGGGAGTGGACGGAGTGGAGAGCCCACGGGGCAGGGTACTTGCACTGATTGCCGCTGATGACCTTTGATTGGACGGAGTGGAGAGCCCTCGGGGCCCACTCGTCCGCACATACGCCCGTATTCGGATCTCATAGGAATTCCTTCGAATACGTACGGCAGTATGCGTGTATGCCCGCCGCGGGCCCGGGCGGGGGCGGGAAAAACCTGCGCGCCCTCTGGCGCGGGCCGCGTCACATGGGGCCCGCGTACACGTAAACGGTTCGCGATAATTTACTATTATGACATATTTACGAGCGGGGTCTGCGTGTCGCGCCGCAAACGGCGGACGCTCTCGCCGTGGCCCGTGCGCTTTCCGCTTAGAGCGGCGCGGGACGAGATTCGAGATTCGAGATTCAGTACGGTGTACGCATGGGTGTACGCCCGATGCGGAGCGGAGCTATGCGGAAGGCCGGGGGCTATACCGCTCGGCCTCGGGTGTAGTTCCTTTTACGTTTGAGGACACAGAAGTCAGAACAGAGAACACGCCAACGGGTTGGGAGAGACAGACGACAATCAGGCAATACTACCGCCCCAGCTTTATGCCGTGCGCTGCATGTTCGGCTGAGAATCAGTCGCGTGTTCTGAGAATCATCTCGGCGCTCATCTCGGCGCTGAGCGCTCGGAGACGAGGCCTCCTCGCGGCGAGTGCGGCTTTCGCGGCCGAAACGTCGCCCGTAGTTCTCGGCCTCATCGCCCTCCCACTCCATATTAGGGCTCACGCGTTGGGTTCAGGGCTTTCTCTCGGCCTCGTCGCCCTCCCACTCCATCGGCTCCATGACGACCTCAACGCTGATAGTCTCCCCGACGAGCACGATCGCGAGGTCGCCTGGCTCGAGCAGCCCGGTGCGCTCCGCGACCAGCGAGCAGGCATCGGAGGCATCCAGTGTGTCGAGCGAGAACATGTCGTTACGGAACTCGTCTTCGCCCTCGGGCTGATCTCCCGCGATCTCGGGCTGCGGCTCGACGAGTAACGGCACGACGCCACGCGAGATCGAGAGCTGGCGGCACACCTTGAGAGAGTCGCAAAGCGCCGCGATGGGCACCGTCGGACGAAACTTGGAGACGTTACGAGCAGTCTCGCCCCATCCGTCTTCAAAGACGACGATCGCACGTGCCCCGACGCGCGCGGCGAGGAAGCACGCGGCGGCGCTCATGCTATCCGGAATGGTCAGCTCGCGACGGTACATCTCCTCCTCCTCCTGGTCCTCATCAAAGTCCGACTCGGTCGCCGAGATCGAGCGAGATACGGGCGCGAGCTGAGGCTCGACGCCTCCTGGGGCGAGCCCACGGGCACTCGCCCAAGCCTCGGCCTCCGCCACGATGCGTGCCTGCATGCAATGCACGTGCGCACTCAGATGGCCATCAAGGGGGCCATCAAGTGGCAATCAAGGTGGCCATCAAGGTGTCATCAAGGGGGCCATCAAGTGGCAATCAAGGTGGCCATCAAGGTGTCATCAAGGGGGCCATCAAGTGGCAATCAAGGTGGCCATCAAGG
>ENA-UOUZ01000502-UOUZ01000502.1-mixed-culture-metagenome-genome-assembly--contig:-NODE-502-length-27346-cov-111.848631_pt1 | contig 27346 bp, 13 predicted proteins | sample MGYA00238154_ERZ761575 | MGnify/ENA primary metagenome ERZ761575 (study PRJEB28896, sample SAMN07631632) | mixed culture metagenome | isolation source: Freshwater growth medium | place: USA...
GGTATTCTTTCTGGATTCACACACTATCCCCACCACCTGATTTTGAACTCAGTGCAAAGCGCAAATAGGGGAAGGGCAAAGGGGTACATGAAAGGGGAGGTATTCTTTCTGGATTCACACACTATCTCCACCACCTGATTTTGAACTGATTGTTCGACGTCGCATGTCTGGTTGCTGATCATGTTGCACCATGGCTGAACTTCAACAGACTTCCCCTCGATGCATGCGCATGCACGCGCATCATGTGCACGCGCGTCGCGAGCCGGCGCGCGCGAGCTCTCGCCGAGAACGGCCTTGTACTTATGAAGCCCTCGTCATTTTCAGTGGACGTGTCCTGGAGCCCAGGACTCGTGTACAGCCGGCGAATAAGGGCATGCGGCACCGTGGATGCCGGTGCCCCGACAGCTGCAGCCGCCAGATCCACCTGCTCATCCTTACCCTCCTGCACAGATTTGGCCACACCCACGCGACGGAGCGGCACGCGCATGCCTCGCGGCGACGGTGTCCCCCCATGCTGGGAGTACGGAGGCGCGAGCACCTCTTCCAAGGCGGGACTGCAGGCCGGGATCGGCATTGAGGCAACCACGTCATTGTTTGCAGGCCGTCGTAAGTCCGCACTGCGCAACCCCACGTGCGACATCGGCGGTACATGGTCATAAGTAAACGCACGCGACCCGATCGGCGGAGGCTGGCGCCCATTCCACTTCATCGGGGTGAGTATCCCCGCCCCGTTGCTCACGGCAGGCTGCCAGCGATGCCAGCGGCGCGGCGACAAGTAGGCAGTCGCCGCCGGCCAGTAGGTGGCAGAGCCCATCGGCGAGTTGATGAACGACACGTCGAAACCCTTGCGCTGGTCACCTTCTGCTTGGGCTGTCGAGGTGCGAAGGCGAGGGCCGAGCCCCTCGTGCCGAAGATCTTCCTCCGAGTCGCGAACCCACTTCCAGCCCTTGCACTTGCTCGTGCCATCGCCTACGTAGTCTGTGATGAGCTCCGAGACGAAAGGCTGGATGGGCAGGCCGCGCACGTGCACCTCCACTTGATGCAGTTCGCGCCGCGTGCAGAGCGTCGGGTATGACGTCGAAGAGTCCGCCCGAGCAGTCCTCCCGTCTCTGCTTCTCACGTCTCTTCGGGATCCCAGGTGTGGCTCTTCGATCTTCTCCAAACGCAGGCAGGTGCCCATGCGCAGCACGCTGCCCAGCTCTTGGGGCAGCACGTGGGGAAGCACGCTGCCCAGCTCCTTCTCGATGGCTCGGGTCGCCGCCTGCTGCGCGGTCTCGTCGGGCTTCTTCTTCACCGCCAGAAGCGCGTTGCATGGGCGCTTGCGCCCGTCGGCCAACTGCTGCTCGTAGCAAACAAGGTGGTACCTCGGGACCTCCGGATTACGCACCACGACTTTCACCAAACCCACGGTGCGGTACATCTTGCCATCGATGAGCTGCAGTGAAATTTCTTTGTCCTGCATCTCCTCGAGCAGGTCCTCGACACGCTTGGCGCCTTTTGCCCCCCATGAGGCTGTGTCCACGCCATGAGCCAGGAGGTACTTGCGCGCCTCCTCTTTGTCAGCGAATTTATGTTGGGCCTCTCTGCTAACTGACGGACGGACATTTATGTTGGCGGTCGCGCTCTGCCTCGTGCTGGGCCTGGGGGCGGGGGAGTTGTATGTACTATGAAGCATGCTGGTGCTCTCGAAACAGAAAACAGTGCGGAACTTGTGTGAACTCACAAATGCATGCTGGTGTCCTCTCGAGGTACGGTGCACGAGAACCCAAGGAGGGGGGTGGTTCGTGAGTATGAGCCTCGCGGGGCGTGTTGAAAAGAATTCGTCAATGGGAGGCGTCATCCCAGACGCTTCCCCACGCATGAAGCCCACCCTGGCACAAGCTCACGTCGAGAGCGTCCTCGCGACGACCTTCGAGGAGCTCCTCCATCCACCCTCGGTCGATGAGAGCGTCCTCGCTACCGAGGAGCACCTCGATCCGCCCTCAGCCGTCCAGCGCCTGCGCCTGCCGTCCGGCGCAGCGGCGCCTCCGCCTCAGCCCATACATGCGAATGCAGCCGAGCGCCGAAGCCCAGAGCCGAAGCCCAAACCCATGCAGCCCGATGCGACCGATACATGTACACACGAGCTCGTGCGGGCAATGATTGACCTCGCCGCCGAGGGCGATACGACGCCCGCGCCCGTGCCCGGGCATCAAGCATCACGGGACTTTGGCAGCACAGAAGCAACCTTGACGAACAAGCGCGGATCCAGAGAGTTTGAGGATGTCGACCTCCGCCGTCGCAGCCACATAGCATCGGCGCCATGGGCAGCTGCGCCTAGAGCGCGCATGCTCTCGCCCGACCGCGGATGGAGTAACCCCGATGAAGTAGGCCGTCCCATCTATGGGGCCGCCTACGCCATCGGCGAGCAGCCGAACTTGAGCAGCTCACGGCTGGTGGACATTCAGATGCTGAAAGACGCGATGCGCCTCGATACCTTGCACGCCAAGGGCGACATGCTGGAGAAACAGCTTCGGGAAGCGATGCGCCTCGAAGCACTGCACGCCAAGGGCGACAAGCTGGAGAAGGCGGTGCGCGCCAAGGCCGACATTCTGAGGGACGAGGTACGCGCCAAGGCCGAGCAGCTGCGTGATAAGGCTGACATTCTGCTCGACAAGGCGCGGGATCTTGGGCCGCAGCTGAGGGATAAGGCTGACATTCTGCTCGATGAAGCACGGGCCAAGGGCGACGCTGTGCTCGCCGCGTCTCGTGCCAGGGCAACCAAGGTGATCGCGCGCACTCGCTCCTTCGTGCCACAGCGCGAATCTCGTGCGGGCTTCATTGACGAGAGCGCGGTGCCCGACCCCGATGTGGTGCTGTTCGCGGATCTGGTGCTTGCGAGGCGAGGCCTCCCGCCACGTCCCGGACATGACTCGAGCCGGCATGAGCGCGCGTCCGTGGACAGCATGGACGACTGTGACGAGGAGCCGCAGAGCGACGCGAGTGATGCTGCGCATGGCGCCGAAGGAGCCCGACACGGCGCCGATGGTGCCGACTGGCTCCACCACGCCACCCACGCCTCCACTGAGGCCGGCGCCGAGGGCGCGGCGTCAATAGGAGCGGCGATGGGCGGCGGCAGTGGCGGCCCTGGGGGTTCAGGGCTCGCCTACAGCTCGGCCTTGGGAAGCTTCTGTGCGGAGCCATCGCCCGACGGTGCGCTCGTGCAGCAGCTGCGCAGGCAAGTCGCGACGCTCGCTGCGCAGCTCAGTGCCACCGAGGAGGAGCTGCGCTCAGCCCGAGAGATCTCAAGCGAGTGGAGCCAGTGCGTGCGCGCTATGTTCCAGGCACTCCTGCTCAACCCGCGCATGCTCCTCAAATATGAGCTCAAGATGGGTAAGATGATGGAGAAGGCCATTGGAAAGCTCGAGCAGATCCAGGCTGTGCGGTGCGTACAGAGATGCTACGATGGCACGCGGATGGCCTGCAGATTGCATGCCACGGTGGCATGCAGATGGCATGTGATTGCCGTGATTGAATGTGATTGTCCCCGATTGCAACTCGAGCCGATCTCTTCTGGGCGGTGCGCGCGCGCATTCCGTGTCACAGGTACGTCAAGTGCTCATTCCCGAGCATCCCGTCGGACGCCCCCCAGCTGCAGCTGCTCAGCTGGACAAGCTTGGAGGCCTCCCAGTGGACAGTGTCCTTCGCCCCGTCATGGCGCATGGAGATGTGCCTCGAGGGGCGTGCCGCCCTCGTCCCCTTCAAGCTACTCGTACGGGTGAGCACCATGACGATCCAGGGCGAGATGTCGCTCTCCTTCCCGAGCGACATGGGGCACGTGCTCCTCTCCTTTGCCGCCATGCCGAAACTCGAGATGGCGATCGACTCGGAGATCTCCCTCGACGTCGGCGTCTCCCTCGGGCTACCGGTCGGGCGGGCGGCCGCATCGCTCATCCGGCACGAAATCCACAAGTGGATTGCGAGCCACGCGGTCGCGCCGCACGCGATGAAGATCAAACGGACGCCGCCCACCGACCCCGCCGCTGCGGCCGCCGATGCGGCCGCCACTGCGGCCGCCGCCGCACCGGCGGCGGCGCAGGAGACCTCGAAGCCCGAAGAGACGTGGTCGTCGTGGCTCCTCGGCGGTACGACGGAGAGCGCCGCCGCCGAGCCGTCGGCCGCCGGCGCTGACGCAGCCGACAGCAAGGCCGACAGCAGGGGTGCCGCCGGGACTCACGCCGATGCGGCGCATGCAGCCGGCGGCACCGAGAACGGCGAGTCGCCCAGCATGAGCGGCGTGAGCGATGAAGACTTGCGGCGCGCCATCCTCGCCGCCCTCGTCAAGCACGACAACCCAAGCGTCGGCGCACGCGATGTCGGCGCGCGTGCCCGAGAGGTCCGGAAATTCAGAGTTGGCGGGGTTTTCTCGTCCGGTAGTTCTTAAGCGAAGGTAGTCCGCTGCCTGTGGGCATGGGCGTCCGATGTCAGTTCGTCGTTCCGTTCAATGTTAGTGTGAATGACAAAGAGCCCTCACGCGTCACACGGCCTCTCGACTGTGTGCTCAGTCCCCGGACGGCGAGGGCACACTCTCGACAGCCCAGGCACGCGGGGGCGATAGGATAGGCGCGCGCGACCTCGGGAGCCCCGCCCGGAGCGGACAGCGACAGGCGGACTCCTAGGCGGACTCCCGACCGATGACCCACCGTTCGCGCACTCCCTTCACCCCTTCATCCGAGATACACACGTCGACCGGCGCTGCATGCCACAGCAGACTAGGGATACATCGACCTTTCAAACTCAGAGCTCTGCCCAACGCGCACTTTGCACCCACGCCAAGATCGCGGCTCGTGCAGCGGCTCGCCATGCGGCTCGCACACATTTCTGTAAGGCTCCTGCACGCGGCACCGATTCGAAAGTCATCAGGTCGGATTCCATCGGTTCCTCATGCCACCGCTCATGATCATCGGAGTCATCGCATGGCTCAATCTCAGGAGTGACCGAGGGAGTGGCTGCCCCCAAGGAATGCCGCTGTTCCACCACCATTGTGATCCACCTGCCGCCGTGACCTCACCTGCTCTCACATGCCCTCACCTGCTCTCACCTGCTGTCTCCTGTCACCGGGAATCACCGCCTCAGAAACCGCCGATCTTCTCATGCCAAGTCTCACGCGGAACGGCCAAAGATGCGGGACCGAATTGTGGTCCGTTTCTCACTCGAGGGCGAGTCGTCCACCTTAATGTCGGGATTGTACATCGAATGATTCGCCTCATCGTCGAGGGAGGCGCCATACAGGGCACCGGTGAGATTACCGGACTGCGACAGAGGGGGGCTAAACTTGTCGGAGGTGACGAGGAGCCTGTTGGTCGTACGGTATGGCGTTGGGGTCGACCGGTCTGAGGGCGACGAGTGATCGTGCTCATCGGCCTCCGGCTTGATGAGATCGCCATTCGGCGACGCCGGCACGTCTGTGATCTTGGGGGGAGATGGGGGACAGGGCGAGATGGCCGCGAGCCTCGACTCGAGAGAGAGCCTGTACTGGTGCAGGTTCGACATCTCGTGCTGTAGCGTGAAGCGCTCCGCATCCACGGCGGCCAGGGCGGTCTGCGCCGCCTTATCGACGGCCTCGAGCTTCTCCTGCGAGGCGAGCAACCCTTGCGTCGCTTGCGCTCGCTGCGCCTTGAGATCGTCCACCAATAGGTGTACGGCGAGCTCGTTACTGTGCGCAAGCGCGAGGCCGTGCTTCCCTTGGATTGGCTCCACCGGGGCTTCCTCCACTCCCGTCTTCTCCATCGCGGCCACCTGCTGCTTGACGGTGCTATTCTCCTCAACGGCGGCACCTTCATTGTGCTGCATGCGGCCCATCAGCGACTCGATGTACGCTTGCTGTTCCGTGGCCACCCTCGACTCCGACTCGATGGCCATTCTCATGCGGCCCAGGTTGAGCATGTTGGACGTCTGGACGCTCTCGAGCTTTGTGCCGAGAGCCTGCTTGAGGCTGTAGGCGGCGGCCAGCTCGTCCTGTCGCTCATTGATGGTCTTCTGCAAGAGGTCGTGCTCCGTCTGCAGCACGCTCATGCAGTACTTGTGGTCGAGCATGATGCCCTCCGCTCGAGCGAGCTGCTTCTCCTCGATTTCGAGCTGGTTCCTCTTCTCGTGCAGGTAGCGACTTCTCTCGGCGTGCACTGTCACGAGCGCCCGGCGCTCGGCGCGCAGCTGGCGCAGCTCCGAGTCACGAAGACCCTTCGCCTCGTCGTACTTGTGCATGTACGTGCTCGCAGCCTGCTCAATGAGCGCCAGTCGCCCCTTGCTGTCACTCAAGGTCTTCTCTACAAGCGCGCGCGCGCGTTCGAGCAGAGTCTTCTTGGTCGGATCTCCCTGATCTCCCAGCACAGGGTTGCTCGTGAGCTCCTCGTCGAGTCTCATCAGCTTGTCCGACCGGAACGACTCCTGCAGCGCGATGAGCGAGCGCAGCGAGTCCCGGTCCGCGTCGAACTCACGCACCTTGTGCTCCTTCTGCGCCTCGGCGAGCTGGTCCTCGGCGTAGAGCTCCGCTTCGCGGGCCTTGCACCCACCGATGGTTTGCTCATCGAGCGCCATCTTGGCCTTGATCTCCTCCACCTGCGCGGTCGTCGACGAGACGCGGCGCGTCTTTGAGTCGATGAAACGAGTGTTCTCGGCCACCTGCTCGTTCAGCTTCTTCTGCTCCGCCCGAAGGTGCGAGAGGCGATGCTCAGCGAGCTCCACCCGAAGCGTCTTGCCGACCACCTCGCTTGAGATGGTGCTGAACTGCGCCTCCGACTGCTTCTCTGCGCTCGTATACTGTGTGTACATTTTCTTGAGCTCGTTTTGCATGATGTGCAGCTTGTCAGTCTGCTTGGCCATCCGGTCCTGCGCCTCGGTCACCTCCCGCCGCACGCGCCCCGTGATGCCGTAGCTGTCGATGCGCCTCTGGTTCTCCATCGAGACAAGCTGATTGACTTCGTATCTCAGCTGGCTGCACTGCTCATCGTACGCCTCGACATGCTTGAGCATCGAGTTGATGGACTTGATGTTCCGATCGTACTCGGCGACCTTGTGCGTCTCCGTCGCACGATCCTCCTTCAGGCCCACCTGGATGGTGCCGATCTCGAGCTCGGTGGCCACGACCGCCTTGGCCGCGAGCGCGAGCGACTTGGCGCACGTCTCGAGATCGCTCGAGAGCTTCATGGTCATCTGCATCCGGACGAGCTCGTCTTCGCTCATCGCCGCAATCTTGGCCTCGAGCGCGGCCTTCTCGTTCACCTTCTCGAGCTTCTCCTCGGCTGCTCGGGCCTCCTGATACGCTGCGCGGGCCTGCGCAGCTTCCTCCGCGGCAAACGCCTGCTCCTTCTTCCTGCGCATCTCCTTCATCTCCTTCTCGAGCTCGCGCTCGGCTCTCGAGTCAAGCTGGTCCTCCGCCTTCTGAAGCTCTGCCGCCTTGGCGCGATCCGCCTTTCCTCGAATGGCAGCCTGCAGTGTGATCGCCGCCTTCTCGGCCTCAGCCGCCGAGAATCCCTTCGCCGCCGCTGCGAGCGCCGCATCCACCTCGGGCGTCGCCTGCACGACCTCGGGAGCCGCCGTCTTGGCGATCACTGTCACGGGAGACGCGATCACATCTGTCTGGTTGGACTCGATGCCAATGGTCTCTTCTTCGAGGCCTTCCACAAACGTCCGAAGACGTGTCGGTGAGGGATCCACCCCTGGCGAGTTCCCCGCAGAGCTCGTCTCGCTCTTTCGGGTCGGTGAGCTGAAGGCATTGACGCCTTTGACCTCTTTGACGGCTTTCTTGATACGGTTGAAGCTGAGCGTGGAGCGCAAGCTCATCGCACAAGTTTTGCTGCAAAAGCAGATAGCGAATGTCGCCAGTAGTTTTCCAAATGTGATTCAGATCGAAGCATGCAAATGTCACCCCATGTCGTTTCACGCTGCGAAAAAAACCCTTGCGGCTCTCTGTAGACGCGAGATTTCAATCCCCGTTCATTTGGCTTTATCTTTTCCATCCACGTTTTACATTTGCATGCTTCGCGGCAAATCATCAACGGTGCTCTCCTTTCCCAAGGCGCGCGCGCCACTTCGGATCCTGACTTCATCATGAGCGGCAGCAACTTCGACCTCTTTTACAGCGCGTCTCCCGACGTGCACGGTCCCCTTGAGGCCCTCGCGGATGACCTGAACCAGCTGGCCCTCGTCTCGCCGTGTTCCAACGATGCCGCCCACGTGGCCATGGTGGCCTCACCAGACGCCGTGCCCGCCAGGCCCGACGCACTCACCACGGCCGCTACACGAAATGCCGAGCCCACTGCGACCGCGGACCCAGAATCGGCAGCGTCATCCACGAAGGCAGCGTCGAAGTGCACCCAGGAGGAGATGATGCTTCCTTGCGAGACGCAGCTCCTCCACGACTTGTCCGAGTGCAAGTTGTCGACCACGTCCGAGCAACTCGCCGAGCGCCCCCTTACGCGTGCGGGGCCACGTTTGCGGAGACACAAGGCGGACGATGGAGCGGATGCGGTAGCGGCAGGCGTCGATCCTGCGTGTGCCGCCGCTCAGGGCAAGGAGGCCGCCGCGCCCATGGATGCGGCAGCCAATCGCTCCCTCCACCCGCGCGACGCTTTCACAGATGACCAACAAAAGGAGATCCTCCTCAAGGCCTTTGACCAGGAGGCGTATCCGTCCGACCAGCAGACGCGCGAACTGAGCGAGCAACTCGACATGACCACGCGTCAGGTCCAGGTGTGGTTCCAGAACCGACGGGCGCGTTTGAAGCACACAAAAATCACGCACGAGCCGGACAAGAAGACGGGAGAAACGGCGGAGGCGGCTGATCACGGTGTCCGGACGCCCACGGCTGCGACGCCCGCGGCTGCGACGCGCACGCTCGCGCAGGCACCGACGCTCGAACAGTCGACCGAAGAATCGCACGAGGCCGCTGCCGAGCCGACGGGTCGCCGCCCAAGCCTTCGCTGCCAACGGTCGACGCCAGAACCATCGCACGAGGCCGCGGCCGAGCCGACGGATGCCATCTCGGCAGTGCTCAAGATCGCGCCGCCAAAGCGTCTTCGGCCGACAGCCGACCCAGCGGCTACGCGCAAGAGCGCGCGCACGAATGGTGCCGCGACTGCGCCCAAGCCCGCATCCAAGCCTCTACCCAAAGCCGCAGCGCCCGACAAGGAGCCCGAGCCTCTACCCACTCCCACAATCGGGTTGGCGCCTTGGGCGCCGGGCCTGATCCCAGCAGGAGACTCAAAGTTTGCTGCCGCAGTGGCAGCCATCAAGGCCGCCGGAGCGAATGATTTTATAGCCAACGTCCTCGCCGCAGCAGCAGCCACGGCAGCGGCAGCGGCACTCAAAGTGGCGGAGGAGCGGGCGGCTGCGAGGGAGAGGGCGGCCGCCTCAGCGGCTGGCCGCATGACTCTCGACGCCAAGACCGCCGCGGCAGCAACGGCGGCAGCAACAGCTTCGGCGGCGGCGGCGGCGGAGCAGGCGGCAGAGGCCGCCAGCATGTTCCCCAACAGCTCCGGTACCGGTGCTGCCGCAGCGCCCGAGAAGGATCCCGCACCCAAGCCCAAGCCCAAGCCCAAGCCCAAACCCGAGCCCAAGCCCGAGCCCATGCCCATGTACCCCGCCGTGTCGGCGCCGCGCGCGGGGCATGTGGGGACGATCGTGTGGGCCAAGATGGACGGGTTCCCTTACTGGCCGGCGGCGCTCGTGGCGCCCACATCGACTGTCGGCGCGCGCGACGGCTGCACGTGGGTCCGCTTCTTTGGCACCGCCGACTTTGGGTGGGCGCGTCACCAGCTGCCATGGGAAGCTCACCGGGAGCAGTGCGAGCGTGAGGCCAAGAGCAAGCTCAAGGGCTCGAAGCGCCTCGTCCAGTTCCGACGGGGCGTCGCCGAGGCCGAGAGCGAGCGCGCTGAGCTTCCACGGCCCGTGGTAGCGGAGGAGGTAGAGACGCTCGCGGTGGTAGAAGAGGATGAGGAGGAGGCGGCGGAGAAGGAGGAAGAGGAGGCAGTGGTGGAGCTAGAGGAGGAGAAAGTCGCAGCGGCGGAGGCGCCGAAGGAAGAGGTGGAGCCCACGACAACGCTCGAGATGGAAGCCGAGATGGCTGAAGCTGATGAGGCCTTTTCCAACGGCAGCATGTGCATGGAGAGCAACGACGACGAGGAGGAGGCGCGAGCGTCACGCAATGCGGCCGTGGTGGCCGAGGACGCCGGCCAGCAGAATAAGAAGAAGCGGACTTTGGTCAGCAACGAGCTCGCGGCCATACGCGCAGCGCCCGCGGGGCTCGAGATGATGCCCGGTGAAGCTGCGGCGCGGGGCGAGCGCATGAAGACCGAGGCACAATCGTCGCGTGACGAGCAGACGATGGCGGCACTCGCGCTTGGAAAGGACCCGTTCGAGCTGCCGCGCCCGCTCGCAGCCTCCCTCGGCGACGAGCCGATGCCGTCAGCGGCTCCGGTGATGGAGCCGCCTTCGGCACCGGCGACAGCGCTCGTGCTGCTGCTATCATCACAGCCAGTGGAACCGCTGAGCCCATCGTACGTGAGCCTCGAGGCGACAGAGTACGACGGGCCGCACGCACTGCCGCCGCTTGCACCGCCGATGGCACTCGTCGACGAGTTGGGCATCGACGCGATCGACGTCGAGTGCGAGGCAGTTGCGGCGGACGAGGCCGCGGCGGCGGCGGAGGCGGCGGAGGCGGCAACGGCGGCCCAGCTTGCCGAGACAGAAGCTGCGCTGCAAATGTGCCCCGCCTCGCCCATCGACCCGTGCGCCGAGGGCGACGACGACGAGGACCGTCTGATGGCCGCGGGCGGACGCGGAGCGGTGGCGGCCATGGAGCTCGAAGAGCGCCACTGCGACGCCGAGGCGGCAGGTGAGCTGCGATTTGAGCTCGTGCGCTTCGATGGGCTGGAGCAGCATGGGCCCTCCTTCTCAACGGCTGTTCTGCTCAAAGAGCTCTTCCGCGCTCAATTGCCGGAGATGGACGACAAGTACTTCACTAAGTGCCTGCTGGACCCGAAGAATGTGGCGATGGCATGCATCAGCCGCGGCGTGCTGAGCGGCGGCCTGCTCTATCGTCCGCACCCGGCCGCCGCCGCCTCAGTCGGCCCGCTTGGCATGGCCGCCGAGTGCCAGCACGTTGGGGATGCCGCCGCCGTCGCACGCCACGCTTCTGCCGCGCTCGACAAGAGCAGTGCTGCCGCTGCCGCCGACGCCAATGGCGCGGCGGCGCTGCTTGCGCTGACTGCGCCGCTCGAGCTCGCTCAAACGGAGTCGTCGACGGCCTTTGCGGAATTACTCCTCTTCTCTGTGGAGAGCTCGCGCCAGGTGCAGGGGCTGGGCACGCGCCTGATGAACCGGCTCAAGGCTCAGCTGCTCCAGCAGCGCATTGGACGTATCCTCGCATACGCAGACCAATTTGCCCTCTCCTTCTTCCACTGCCAGGGCTTCACGCACCGCGTGTCGCTCTCGCCCGATGCCTACAAGGGGGTCATCGGCGAGTTCGAAGGGGCAGTACTCATGGAGTGCGTGCTGTATCCCGAGCTGCCGTACACGCGTCTGCCGCGTCTGATTCGGCTCGCACGCCACGCGGTGCTGCGCGAGCGCCCTGACGCGCGCCTAAACGCGCGCCCGACACGCGAGGGCAAAGAGAACGGCGGCGGCAAAGGCGGACGAGGCGAGCGCAGCGGTCGGCGCAGCGGCGTCTCCGCGAGCATCATCAAGCATGGGGGCGGCAGCCATGTGCTCAGCAGCACCCTCGGCCGTCATTTGGAGGCGGCCCTCGAGCGCAGCGGCCGTCAGCTCGCCCACCCAGATTGGCTCTCGACCGATTTTGGGTGCGGCGTGGGAACGCGCCTTGTGCCCGTTGAGTACGGCCACTCCGCCCTACTTGAAAGTGGTTACGGTAGTGCCGTCGGCGGCGGTGGCGGCAGCAGCGCAGTGGCAGCTGCGCTGGACGGTGCGCTGCAGCAGACGCTCGCCCAGCCCAATCTCGCATCGATGGAACTGCGGGCTCTCTGCTCGGCGGACGAGCGGCGCATGTGCCGCTTCTACATTGACACTCCGCAGCTCCTCGCGGACGTGCACCGGCTGGGACTCGCGCCATTTGCAGCAACTGCCGGCCCGTTGCGCTCAGCCTTCGCCCACGCCGCGCAGGCGCTCACGACAGCGCTCCCGTCCGCCGACGACCCCATGTAAGGCTCGTGAGACGGTCAGGACCGCGCCTGAGAGAGCGTCGCCTTCGACGCTGGTCGGGTCTTCGTCTTGCAAATGTGGATGACTGAGGACCTCGAGCTGACGGCTGTTTTAGGGTTTTGCTGGTCGGGCAACGCCCTCGCCTAGCGAGATGCTAGCGAGATGCGCAAACGGCCGCCGCCGCCCGCCGCGAGGCCGGGCTCGGGCGGTCGGCGGTCGGGAGGGGGTCGTCGCATGTCGACACGCAGGGCTGCCTCGACGACGACGACGAGTGGAAGGTCAAGGATGGGGATCGAGGTGGAATAGGAACTCCGCCCACTGCCGCGGCCCACCGCCGGCGCCGCCGCGCGCGAGTACCGAGTTGGTTCGCCGGATCGGTGGCGGATGCCGTGCCGCGGACGAGCGCGGTACGCGGTTGAGGTTGCGGTTCTTTGGCCCAAAGAACATCGGCACCATCACCGATCAGTGTCGTCGTGTTTGTAGAAAGTCGCGAATTTTTTTGCTCAGGCGCGCACTAGCCACAGACTACTGGCTCCATCGCCTGCTCTCCCTCTCCTGCTCAGCGGTCCATGGAGTAAGCGGTACCAGCTCGAGTGCGTCGAAGTCAAGCTCGGCCTCGAGGCTCGCGTCCGAGGCCGTGGCATATGGTGTGAAAACGGACGCTACTGGCCCACGATGCGCTGCTGGGGTGTGCGCCTGCGACGTGGGTAGCCTCTCCTCCTCCTCGGCGATGCCCTCGACTACCGCGCACAGACGGGCTGCATTCGCGTGCGTGGGCGCTGGGGCGCTGAACGATGGGAGCTCGGCCAGGAGATGCCGAGGTGTTGGCGGGGCATCGGGCACGATGGGTGATCGCAGCAGCGGATCCGGCGCGATCGTCGCGTACGACGCGCTGAGCACACTGCTGAAGGATGCGAGCGCGTCCACTTGCGCCTCGAGCTCAGCACCGGCGCAGTCGAGGCACATGGCCGGGCTCGGGCTTACCAGGTGCATCCGCTCAATGGGCGGAAGATCGATAGCGGCAGAGGCGTCAGCAACCATGATCGACTTGAGCATCGTCGCGGGCGCCTGGCCCGGGCGCTGTGTGCGGTTGCTGATCTCTCCCAGCGGCCGGCGTGTGGCGCTCGCCTTGGACTGCGGGGCGACTGGCGTCTCAAGCCCGCCCAGAGGTGCAAATGTGCGCCCGGGCGTCTTGGCGGTGGCCTTGCTCGCCGACGGCGCGCCCGGTGTTGCGAGATACGGCGCGTTCTCGTGCTCGAGCATGGCCGATCCTAATTTGAACGTGCGGAGGGTCTTAGAGTTTCGCTTCGGCGCGAAACGCGGAACACGAAACGAGTTGAGCGCCTCCCAGTCGCGGGACGCCTTCTCATGCGTCCGGCGCTGTCGCGGCTCCACACCGTTTCATTCCTCTTACATAGCCCGGCGCAGCCCGAGCGCCTGCCTCGCTCGCCGGCGCCGCAATGGCGGAGCCGGGCTTGCTCCTAAGGGGCAATTCTTACGTCGACCAGGCTGAGCAATCTGAGATGAAGAAGATCATGGCGGCCGAGCTTAAGCAGGAAGACCCCACGCAGGAGTCGCTTGAGAACCGGGTGAATGGCATGAAAGTTGCCCATAGTGAGAAAGATCTCGAGGGCTTTGAAGACGATGGCGAAGATGACGGATGGATCGACGCGGTGCAACAAACCACCGAGCAGGCCAACGCACGTGCGTGCAGCCCACGCGGCTCGCAGCCCGCGAGCGCCCGCCGCCGCGTCTCTTGCCCTGCCAGGCCACTCGCCTCACCTCGCGCTCGTGTGTGACTCGCTTGCGCAGTCTTCGGCCTGTTCGCTGCGCTGGGCTCAGTTGGTGCCCGCGGGGGTAACGCTATGAATCGCAACCCGCTGCCGCGCGGCCGTGGCCTCGAGACCACTGACTGGCTCGTCGACTTTTTGAAGTTTTTGCCGCCCACGACAGGCAGCTGTGGCGTGCCGTCCGTGCGCATGCCGCTGACGCTCTCGCTGCGCCATTCGCGCCCGCACACGTGGTACTTCTCACCCAGGCGCGGCGGTGTCATCGAGCAGCCCGCGTCCACCGACTCGGAGGAGATCATCGCGAGATTCCTCAACGAGGCCGACGCCGAGGCGGCCAAGCTGGACCTCGACGGCCAAGTCGACGTGGTCGCGATCTACATCTGCTCGGTGCGCGTCGTCGACGCGAAGGGCAAGGTGCGCATTCGCACGCGCACCGAATACTTCGACGAGGACCTGCTGCGCGACTTTTTGGCGCACCGCGCGACGAAACGGGATGGCATCGTTCAGGTCTTCGTCGTGCCGACCGGGAGCAAGTCGAATATGGTGCGCGCTCGGTTTGTGGGCTCGCGGCTGGCGACGGTCGAGACTTGCACGAACGTGCACTACATCACCGGTGGCGATCGGACTCTCATCGAGCGCGCGGCCACGTTTGACGGCGAGGAGCACCTCTCCCGCACCAACTCCGTACCCTCGAACGCAGCGCTCTCTCAGCATCTCACCCGGCTGATGAGGGAGGTCATCACGCACGTGCAGGAGCACATCCCCGACACGTACGCGATCGCAGAGGCGACCGCGTACTTCCGCGTGCATGCCGACTCTAAGCTCTACTTTCTCTACTGCCCGTCAGTCGTCCTGATGCACAAGGAGAAGGAAGGAAACGAGGAGGCGCCGACGGAGGTGGCCAACGCCTCCCAGGTGCCACTCTCACCGCGCGTGACGAAGCCCGTGCTCGCGTATTCGGGCTCGCTGCCACGGGACTACTTCCGCTGCCCGTGCTGTGGCTCTGTCAAGGGGTCGGTCGACCGCGCGCAAGTGCCCTTCCGCATGGTGCTGCAGCACCTCGAGTTCCTGGATGGTGAGGACGGGACGATGGACGGCGACGCGCCCGAGCTGCGCGCGATCGCCACGACGCTCGACAAGGTGAGTCGCAACCCGCAGTACTACGCCGAGTTGTACCGCGCGGCCGCCAAGTCGAACCCAGCATCCAACGTCGCCAAGCTGCTGCAGGAGTGTGGTTACCCGGGCGGAGATTTAGAGCTCGATGATAAGCTCGAGTCTCCCGCGGAGCTCATCTGCTTCCGGTTGCTCCAGCTCGCGGTCACCGGCACTCTCGCGGGCGATTCCAAGGGGGGGGGGGGATATGGCGGCGGCGGCGGCGGCGGCCCGAAGTTCGAGATGCTCTCGATCGCGCACTACAAGTGGGTGCGTGACAACAAGCCGGACATTTTGCAAAAGGTGCGCGTCTTCGTCTGCTCCAATTGCTCCCTCGCGTTCTCGAGCTCGCTCGAGGGCACCCATAAGCACTCTGCCACGGCGGCGCTCACCGCGGACTCCTCGGTCTTTGACATGAGTGCCCTCGAGAAGTTCCAACTGAGGGACCCTCTGGGGTACAAGAACTACCTCAAAGAGCAAGAGAAGAAGCGCGAGGCGGCCTTTCTGGCCTCGATCATGTCGGCCAAGAAGGCCAAGGGGGCTGCCAAGGCGAGCCCCTTCGGCGCGCTGTTTCAGAAGCCTGCCGCGGCGCCCACCGCGCCGCCGTCGCCGCCGCCTCCCAGGCGAGACAAGCCGGGGTCGCCGCGCGGGGGCGTCAGTGCTACGGTGGTGGACACGCGCACCGAGGCGGAGATGCGACGAGCCCTCTCGCTGCCGCTGCTGATCCCCAAAAAGGACCGTAAGAAGCTCATGCAGCAGCGGCCGTGGCGCGTCGATAAGAACGATGACGAGCTTATTGCGGCGAGGAAGCCGCGCCCCATTTCCGAGGAGCCTCGCTTCAGCGAGGTGGGCGCGCTGCGCGGTGAGATGCCATCTCCCGACCCGCGCTACCTACCCTCCCTCCAAGCAAAGGAGGAGAAGCGGAGCATGGAGAAGCGCATCATCGAGGCACGCGAGCTGGCCGTCCAAATCCGCGAGTCCAACCGGCATCAGCTGAACCAAGCTGCAGAGAGGCGAGCGCGCGCAGCCGCGAGGGAGGCTGCGGAGGCGGCCCTCGCACCAAGCTCCTGGGAGGCCGCCGACTTGGGAGAGGGTCCCTTCCTCACCCAGAGCCGCTCCGCGCCGCACCTGAAGCGCCATTCGCACCTCGCGCCCGGCCTGCGCCCGCCAGGCCGGCTGCCTCCGATGAGCTTGATGAGCTTGGCGGACGAGCTCGGCGCCGCCGCGGACGCGGCCGCACCCGACGTGCTCAAAAACCACCGGCGCGCAGTGCGTGACGTGGCGGCCGACCACGGCTCATTGGATGCGCAGCTGGCCGCGCTCAGCGAACGCATGCATGCCCTTGAGCCCGCGATGAAGCCGATCCAGCAAAAGGCCGCCCAACGCGAGGGGAAGCAGCTCGCCCTGACGGCCAATGCGGCGCTCAACTCGGCGCTCACCGAGATCCGCGCGAAGCTCATTGCAAACATGCCCCGTGTGATGGATCTGTTCCGCAAGTTTGACAAGAACGGCGACGGCTTGATCGCGCGCTCGGAGTTTGTACAGGTGCTGCCGATGCTCGGGCTGCCTCAGTACGGCGCTGCCGAGATGGAGGGGATGTTCGACGTCCTCGACGCCGACCGTAGTGGGACCCTTGACTTCCACGAGATGGACAGGCTCTTACGCCGTGGTGCCGACGTGCAGCTGGCGGCGGCGCTGCAGGTGGGTGCCAAGGGCGTCATCGAGGTCGAGGCACGCAACCGGTACTCCGTGCGCGAGCACGCCCGCGACGGCGCGTTGCAGCCGCAGAAAGACTCTTCAGTCGATGCGATGCGCGCCGCCATGATCCGCCAGGCGGCACGCGTCACCGACTTCTTCAAGCACCTCGACATCAACAGCGATGGCAAGGTCTCGAAGCCCGAGTTCCGCGCCGCACTCCCTCTGCTCGGCTTTGGCGCCGGCGGCATCCCTGCCATGGACAAGCTCTTTGAGCAGCTCGATGTCGACGGCAACGGCTACGTCGAGTACTCAGAGCTCAAGGTAGCGCTACGACGCGACGACATCGAGCTCGCGGCGCCGTTGCAGGATGGCGCGCTAGGAGTCATCGAGGTCAAGGCGAAGAATGCGATCGAGCTGCGCAACGTCCACGGCGACTAGAGCATTGTGCGACCGTCCGACGGTGACCGTGCTCTAGTCGCTGTTTGAAGTACCTGCTCGACGCGTGAGCGCTCTCGTCTCTGTGCAGAGCTGGAGGAGACTTGTCAGTGATGTTGAGGCAGCGGAGAGAGCGGAGAGGGTTTCTCCCTGCCCAAAGCACTGTAGCTATGCTATCCGACCCCGGCGCAATTTCCCCCACCGTCGTCGACCAAGACATATAAAATCTCGCGTCCACCTAAGTTCGCGCCGCGTGCACTTCGTTTCGTTTCTACTATACGTTTCGGCCAAAAACAAAAAGTTGGGTTATATTTGGACGCCGAGCCCAACATGGAGAACGTGCCGTCCGCGAAGCAGCTAAAGCTGGAGAGGAAGAAGGCGAGAGCCGTGCGGATCGCCGCTCTCCAAGACAAGGACGATTTAGCGGCCGCCGAGCTCATCGACTACGGCAAAATCGCCTTTACACAACACAACTCGGGGCAGCCTGCAGAATACATTCTCGCCAAGGGCGCCACGGACAAGAAGCTGATCGCCAAGCAGATCACAACCGCATGGAAGATTACGGAGCCGGGTGTAATGATCCGTACCGTGGGCTCGGTCAACTACAGCCTCATGGATCTGGACTCCGACGACATCGAGCACATCCTTCAAGGCGTGCTGGCGGCTGCGGCTAAGACGGGTGGGTGCCTTCAGACGAACGGCCTCAACTTTGGCCTCGCGAGCCTGCTCGGAGCTTGTTATGGGCGCCTACGTCATCGCTGCCCTGTGCCTCTCATGGGCGTCCTCAGCTGGTCGGCAGTCCAAAACCGCGATATGATCGTGAGCAACGAGGACATTTCCAACGAGTTTATCCCAAACAAGGGCCTCAAGCACAAGTACTTGGACGGCGCGCCAGAAGAAGGCGCGGGCTGCTACTCTCTGCAGCCCGCGCACACCCACTTTGTCTTCCTGAGGGCGGACAAAGCCACGCTCGCGGCCTCGGGGAAAACTCCTGCGGAGCAGCTTCGTAATGCCCGGATCCGTGCGTACAAGGCAGGGCACGCCGTGGAGAAGGAGATCGCCGCCGCAACCACCAGCCGGTTCATGCCCGCGCGCGTCCTGGTCATCTTCGGGGGCGATGCATTCACGCTCGGTGAGATCGAAAGTTACGTGGCCGGACAACACGGAAGGGTGCTGCTCCTCTCTTCAACGGGCGGGCTGGCTCAGGCACTCGGCAAATTCATCAAGAAAGGCACAATCCCACCGGACTGGGAGCAGCATCGTCAGGCGTTTGAGACTCTGATGAAACTGAACCACGACGACGGCGATGAAGCAAAAGATGGAAGAGATTCGTCCTTGGAAGAGGAAAACTGGAAGTCACCTCAAAAGATCGCCATGACCGAAGTCACCTCAAAAGAGGGCATCATAAGTGCGATCTTGGACCTCGCGATGGAGCAGTGCAAGACGGCTTCCGCCAGACTCGCAGCCGCGGTCAAGTGGAATGATGCAGAGCGGCTGAACGATATCCTGCTTTCGATGCCGCCCTGGGACAAGGATCGTCCCACCTTGCTCAAGGAGGCATTGGAGGATGCGCTCAAGCTGAAACACACGGACTGCGTGAAGATCTGCATCCACCACGGGGCGCCGGTGGCAAAACTCGACCTGCTCGACCTCTACGACTTGCTGTACGACACAGCTAGCCCGCCAATCATCTACCTCTTCAAGGGGCTTCAGAAGCCGTCGGAACGGCTCGAGCAATGGAGGACTCACGGAACGAAGGGCGCAGGGGTGACTGCCAACCTCGACGACCCGATCTACGAGTTTTTCCCGGTCGAGGCGTGGAACTTTATCGGTGCAGTCACGCCTGGCCTCTGCAACTACTGGCGAGGCAAGATCGGAGATTATGTCACGCAGGGACCCCTCCCTGATGGCGGTCGCGGATACATGAAGCTCAATGAGGAGATCGAAGTGAAGAAGATAACCGGCCCGAAGTGGATCGACATCTACCTCTGGGCCATCCTCCTCGGAGAGACCGAACTTGCCCTCGCCCTTCTGCCCGCTTGCCGCGAGCCTATGCGCGCGGCCGTTATCGGTGCGGCGCTCGCCAAGTCCATGGCGGACGCACTGCCGCTGCACGCAGTTGCGCTTCAAGAAGCTGCCGATGAACACGAGGCGTACGCAATCAAGCTGCTGGACATGTGCGAGACCTTCGAAGATGCGTGGCGCATGCTGATCACCAAGTCCACGTCGTGGACGAGGCCTCTGATGCACCAAGCCGTGATCGCGGGCCTTAAGAAGTTCGCCTACCACGTTCACTGCCAGACGCTCGGTGACGAGTGGCTCTATGGCCGTGCCGACTTCGAACAGACCGCGGTCATGCTGAATGGCACCTCCCACTCAGTCGCCCGGATGGTCCTTCACGCGGTCGTGCCTTTCGATCCACCCTTCTTTCCCAAGATGCTCAAGGCCGTACCGCCACAAGGTGGAAGCGACGAGGATCTAGATGGCGTGACCCCGTCCTTCTTTGATTATTACAAGATTCCTCAGGTCAAGCTACTCGTGCGCTTCGTCATGCATCTCCTCTATACGGTCTTGATTTCGTTCGCCACCCTGGAAACACCGATGCCTTGGCTTCAGGAAGGTGCGCGCGAGAGACCACGCTGCTCCACCCTGTGCTCCCCCGATCGATCGATCCTTGCATTTTTTCTGACTCCTCGGACGTGTGCCTCGCAGTGCATGAAGATCTGTCTCCTAACGCCGTGGTAATCGACCATGACGGGGGGATCCCTCCCATGGCTATGACAGCCGCGCACCATGGCGGCGGCTTGGAGAACAGAGCGTACGACATCATTCTATGGATCTGGACCGTTGCCTCTTGCCTGGACGAATTCTACAAATATGCGATGAACCCAAAGTCGTTCCAAGCATCGGGATGGAACCAATTTGACTACCTGACGTTTGCAATTGTTCAGCTTGGGTTGACGGTGCGCTTCGTCAACCTCGAGCGCTCCGTGGAGACTGAATGCTTTGCAGTGATCCTGGTATGGGTACGCATTCTCAAGTTCCTGCAGCTCGATTACAACCTTGGTGTGCTGGTCATCATTCTGATGCGCATGACCAAAGACATCGTGGTGTGGGGCGTGGTGAACGCGATCGTGCTGATCGCATTCACCGTCGCGTTCGTGAGCATCGCCGACCCCTTTATCGTCGAGTCATCGGGGGGGGATCCGATGACGGCACCATTGTGGGCAATGCTCGGGGACTTTGACGTCCAGGAGTACCACGACTGGAATCCGTCTATTGGCAAGACGATGCTCTGGCTTTACGTCATCTTCTCCAACGTCGTGCTTGTCAACTTGTTGATTGCGATGATGGGCCACACGTTCGAGACCATGATCGAGGAGGCGGACCTAGAGTGGAAGTTTGGTCGACTTCAGTCGATCATCGAGTGCAACGACCGTTTCAGCGCCGTGCCGCCGCCTTTCAATCTGCCGATCACTCTCTATGCGTTCTTGACGTTCATGTATCGCAAGGCGACCGCCGGCACCGGCGAAACGTCCAAGAAGGCACTGGATGAAGATCAGATTGCCGAGATTAAAGTGGCAAACCAGAAATTGGATAAGGTTGCCAAGAGGCTGCTCTACTCGCTGAAGCGCGCCGAAGAGGATGCCACGAATATGGAAGAGGTTGGGGGTGACGTGAAGACGATCATAGCTAAACAAGAGACGATGGAAATTCATCTCCATAAGAGAATGGACAAGGTCGAAGGCATGATGAGCAAGACCGAAGACGTTCTGACCTCTGTCGCTGAGATGGTGAAGGGACTGCAAACGGCCCGGACAGCACGTTGACTCTCGTCGTCCGTGTCGGCTGCGGAAGTCCCGTCTGCCGTGCATTCGGTCCCGTGAGATCCCACGGGATGCGAGTTGGGCACGGGCTTGCCCCATTGCGTGCATTCGGTCTTGGTGCTGCGTCTGGGTGTGGACTTGTTCGGATCGATGCAGCAAGATGCAGAAATCGCCGAGTAGGAGGCCGAGTCGGAGGCGTGAGCCTGTGTGAGTGCGGCATGTACACCGAGTTGGACATGAGTTGGGATGGCTGTGCTGCGTCGGAACATTGCGGCCCCATGGACGCTATGCTAAACCACGTGAGTGCCCTGTGAGGCGCGTGCGGGGGGATGCCTGAAACTACCATGCAAGGTGCACGCTATGAAAGTAGAACAGAATGAGCAACGGGGCATATGGAACGCCAGCCGAGACCAGAACGCAGAAGTGGGCGCCTATACCAGAAGCTAGCGACGCGAGGGACGAGGGGTTCTGCGAGGAAGGGTACATGCTCGAGGGTCCTTGTTGGGTCAGCTTCAGGGTAAGGCAAGCCGCCATGTGAGTCACTCGGCGCTCTACGCGGTGACGATCGTGGGACCAACTACAAGGAGTCGGAACAGCAAATGAGCGAAGCTGCAGTCTGGAGTGCGGATGTGCGTGCGTTCGGCTCGACGCCGACGACGGGCGCTGAGGCCGGAGCCGCTCCCGTGGAGCCGCGCCGAGACCGCGATGACGGTGAGCGAAAATCTGCGTGGTGTTTGCGAATGCGATATCTGTTAACGGAGCACATTGAAGGGTGTGGAAACCCAGTCGCTACAATCGAAAGTATGTATGTTAAAGATAACACGGCAAGACGTCTAAGATCTAAGAATACGGTATACGCTGATGTACATACGTAGTCAAATCATTACAGCTGTATTCCCCACGTGTCGAATACAGGTTACAGCTGTTAATAAGGCGAAGCTGTGGCGTGTGGGACTGTGGTCGGCGGACACTGGCAAGGTACCTTTCAGGCCACGCTTTCGGGCGAATTCTTGGTAGTAGAGTGCTGCAGTTGGCTTTGCTCGGTGACGAAAAATGGACTCGAACCCATGGGCGACCATGTCGGACGTGCCGGCGGCGCTTGGTGGCGTGGTCTTGATGGCGACTTTGGCTGATTGTGTGGAGGTGACGTGGGCGGCTCTGGCTGGTGGCCGTGCAGTCGCTGGCCATCGTGGGCCGGAGACTGCTTGAACAGGGGTGGCGGTTTACGGCTTGGATTGGGGATTGGATTAGGGCGAGGCGCATACGTCGGCACAGGGCGCTCCCACTCGTCCTGATGAAACTCCGTGCCTGGCCTTTGATAGTCGTGGGTAGTGCCGCGCCACGAAACGGCCGCTGGCTGGGGGTGGCCGTTGAACGCGGCAGGCAGCTTGAGCGCCTCCTCTAAGATCAGCAGCCGCGCCTTGCCGAGCAGGGCAGTCTCGGGCAGCGGAGTGAAGCCGACTTGTTTGCGACGGAGAGGCTCGAGGGACCCTTCCGCGAGGACCTCGCGGAACAACGATTGGAGCCGCGCCATCTCGTGGCGGAGCGCCATGGACTCGCGCCCCTTCTCCTCCAGCAGCCTCCGGAGCTCGTCGATTGGCCTCTGGAGCTCCTCGCACTGCTTCCGATGCTCCTCTTCTTGTCGGGCCTTATCATCTTCAGCCCTCAAGAGCTTATCGGCGAGAAACGTGGTGTACTCATTGAACTCCTGCAGCGCTTGCTCCGCCTCCTTCAAAGCCTGCTGGCGCACCTGCTCAGTCTCCTTTCGCGCCTGCTCAGTCTCCTTTCGCGCCTGCTCAGTCTCCTTTCGCGCGCTCGCAAGTGAGAATTGTAAAGCCTCTGTCGCCTCTCGCATTGCAAGGCGATGCTCTTCCGCCTTCGCCTCCAGTCGCCTCTCGCACTGCTTCCGAAGCTCCCCTACAAGGCGTGACTCGAGGGCAGCCAACTCCATCAGACGAGACGTTCGCGCTCGGATGCGCAGCTCGTGCATCTCGCGCGTGAGCTCCACGCGCTGCGCTTCCATCTGAGCCTCCAGCGCCTCGACCTCCTCCCTCCACTTCGCCGCGATGATCGACACCTGAAATTCGAGATCTCGCGTCTGCCACGTGAAACATTTGATCACGGTCTCCAACTCGAGCTGGGCACCTTTCATGAACCCCTCTAAAAGGAGCTTTATCGCATTGAGCTCGGCGAGCAGCGCCTGCCGCTCCGCCTCGCTCTTCGCTTCATTTGCATGCAATTTCTCGATGGCCTCGCGAAGGTCTCTGCTCAAGCTCTCAGACACCTTCTGCAACCGAACGTTCTCGTCCTCGAGCAACTGACATCGCTGCTTCCACGGGTCGCAATAGCGCTTGCGCATCGCAATAAACTGGCCCATCTCACCCTCGAGACGCGCCTGCGCCTCCGTGATGCGAACCAATGGCCGCGCCATCCGCAGAAGTAACCCGCGGCAGGCGGAGCGAGCCTCGGCATCATGACGAAAGAACCACTCCGCCTTCACGAATGTGTCATCGTTCATAGCCGCCGCCTGGTCTCTCGCGTCTGCCATTGCAAGCTGCGCTGCGTGCACGCGCTCTCCTTTCTCGATGAGCTCCGTAGGCGACTTGATCAGCTCTCCCGGCACGCTTGGGTCGTCTGCATTCTCGAACAGCAGCGCGGCCGCCAAGTCGGACAGTTCGAAGTGGACCTTTGGCTCAGTGTGAAGCTCCTCCAGGCTGTAAGTAGGGTCCACCAGGCTATTGCGCGCATAGTCGTTTGAGCGCTGGATGGCTGCTGCATAGTCGCCATCGGGTGATGGTTTTTGAGGCGCAACAACAATGCCTGCGTGTGCAAAGCGTTGAAGCATCGAATTCCACTGCGGCTTGCGGTGCGGGCTGGGAGTGGTCGCTCCCGGTCCCTTGAGTGGGCTTGGCTGGACCCGTGGCACACTGCCTGGACGGATTGCGAAGGCGTCTATCATGGGTGTGCCGCCGGTTCCGATCGACTGCCCCGCGCGTCCCTCGAGGGTGAACGAAATGCAGATTTCCACAAACTTCCAAATATGTGTGACACGCAACTTTGGAAGATACGGAACAGTACCGTATATTCGCGTTGCAGACCTTCGACGCGAGTCCGCACTACGCGGACAACGCGGGAGAGAAGGGGGAGACAACCGTCGCGGGCCACCGCAGACGCCCGCAGACGCCCGCAGACGCCCGCAGACGGCTCTAACCGCAAAATCTGAACTCACGCGCTGAGGACGACTATACCCGAATAACCCGACAGCCCCAACCGCCCAAGGGCAACCGTTTTAGCGGCGAGTGCTTTTTTCAGATAAACCCAGATGAGCTCTTACAAGCTCCAGGATTATAATTGAGGCGACGAGGTCCACGAGGTACCAACATGAAATGATGACAACTGGAACGGGTTTTGTTGGACGGGTGCGTGAACTGGTGTGTGAACGTTAACACGATTGTCGCGACAACTGTGTGCCGCGACTTTCGGCAACCTGTTACTGCCCGCTCAGAATGTGTGTGTGCATCGATCGTGCCAGGATCGTGAGGCATTTCTTTCATGACAACCTCAACCTATCATCGACCGTCGTCATCGCTCACGCTCCATCACGACACGTGGTCAGCGGCCGTCAACGAGTCAGAACAGGTGCATCTGCAGCTCGGAGGACCGGGTGAGATGACCGTGGTATTCGCTTCGGCGACGGCCTCAACGCCCTCCGAAGTCTCATGGGAATGCCTGAACTGCGCGGTGCCCACCTCTGGTAATGTGACTGGCAAGGCGCACGCTTACAGCACGCTGATGTACTTCACGAAGTACCTAACCGCTCCGGCTCTCGGTGCGCCATACGCTACTGATGCTCAGATCGTGGCCTTGCAGAACACATCCAGCTGGGCATTTGACCCATTCTACGCATCAGAACAGGGCGACAGCTATTCCGACAGTGCTAAGCCCCAGTTCGGGCTCGGCGCGTATAGCAACCCACAGGAAGTGTACACGAGCCCCGTGCTGCACACCGTCCGCTTGCAGAACCTGACCGGAGGTACCACTTATGCATACCGCGTAGCGGGCTCCGAGCGGCTGTTCAACTTTTCGATGCCCGTCAACGGGTTCAACTTTTCGTCGCCGTACCCGTTCGTGCTCGCGCTGACTGCCGATCTCGGCCAGACTGCGGCCTCAAAGGCCAACGTGCTTAACCTGCTGCAAATTGCCACCTCGGAGGGACCTGGGCGCGGCGTAGCTCTCTTGTCCGGCGACCTGTCGTACGCTGACGGATACGGCCCCCGCTGGGACAGCTACGCGCGCATGATGGAGCCCCTCGCGAGCGCCGTGCCGGTCATGGTGACGGGTGGCAACCATGAATTTGGCGATGGCGAGGCGTGGACGGCATGTGCGCGTCGTGCGGCTCTCGAATCCTTTCTGTCACCTCAACCTCAGGCCCTTGGCCCACGCAAACGCATGTCTGCTGTGCTTGCCTGCTGTGCTTTGCCTGCTCACCCCCCGTCTTCCTGCCCCGGTCGTGCGGCGCGTGCACAGACAATGCGCGCTATCCAATGCCCTCGGAGAGCAGCGGCTCGGTGTCCAACTTGTGGTGGAGTCGCGACATTGGGCCTGTGCACATCATCGCTCTGTGCTCGTACGCCGCCACGGCTGCTGGCTCGCTGCAGTATGAGTGGCTCGCGTCCGACCTTGCTGCGGTCGACCGCCAGTCGACGCCGTGGCTGCTCGTCATGATGCACGCGCCCTGGTACAACTCGAACAGCGGCCACATCGCCGAAGCCGAGCTCATGCGACGCGACATGGAGCCGCTCCTGTTTCAGTACGGCGTTGATGTGGTCCTCTCCGGGCATGTACACGCCTATGAGCGTGTTGCGCCCGTGCTCAACGGCTGCCTCAACAGCTGCGGGCCCGTCTATCTCAACCTCGGCGACGGTGGCAACTGTGCGCTGCACCTTGGCTACGCGGCCCACTGCACCTTGGCTACGCGGCCCACTGCACCTTGGCTACGCGGCCCGCTGCGCGCGCGATGGAGCCCCTAAGCTTGCGACTACGCATTTGTGTGCCCTCTCCCTCGCTTGACGGCGCGCGCGCTGCCGTGCCGTTGTGCAGACGAGGGAACGTACATCCCATGGCGTGAGCCGCAGCCGCCCTGGTCCGAGTTCCGTGAGTCATCCTTTGGAGTGGGAGGGCTCCGAATCCTCAACGAAAGCCATGCCCAGTACTCGTGGCAGCGCTCGTCGTGTGAAGGCTCCGAGGATCCGACGCACATCAACTTCAATCAGTCGTGTGAGAGCATTTTGTGGAATCAGTACGGCAGACCGGTCGACAACTCGCAGTTCGCGAACGTGACATCGGACGTGACCTGGATCGTTCGCCCGCGGCCCCTTCCCAATCCGGGCCTCTGCCCACTCCCCGCCGATCTCTCTCCGCAGACGGCCTGCTCGGTCGTTTTGCTCCCATTGCCGCCCTCGCCGCCGGAGCCGCCCTCGCCTCCCCCGCAGCCTTCCCCCCCTCAGCCCCCCCCCTCACTGCCAGCCCAGTTCGGACTCGGCGTCGTTGTCGGCACGGCAGTGGCCGGTACAGTCTGCGGCGGCGCTCTGGTGGCCCTGGCATTGCTCATCATCATCCCCTGGTCCCGTCGCAAGCTCCCTGCTCGTCCCCTGATTGAGCCTCTCAATCCGTTGTCTTCGAGCACCGTGACGCTTGTAACGGGAGGGAACGCGGAGCACACGCACGCGGCGTGATCGGCATCGGGAGGGAACGCATGCGTGCTTCGGAAGGATCGGAAAGGACGGGGAGGGAAGGCATGCATGCGAGAGCACAGGTGCCAAATGGGGAGGAAAGGCATACAAAGCGAGAGCACAGGTGCCAAGCTGACAACAGGCACTAGTACTGCTGGCATTGATTGTGGGGCCAAGTAACTCAGGAATCCGTGTGGCTGGGTGCCAACCAACTATGGAAAACAGGCACCGGCGCGGCGAGGAAGCCAAGGCAGGCGCGCGCGCGACGAGGGGGCCTCCTCGTTGAAACGGCATGCATTTTTTTCCAAGGAAAAGGCCTGGTCGTCGCACGACCGGCCTCGTGTTTTCCTCACAGTGTGTCCACAGATACGGAGAGGGACGAAATTGGCAGCTCTGTGTGAAACGGCTGTGAGCCGGAGCATGCTCCCGCACCAACTCACAGTTGAAAAGGTCGTGCCTGCGTCTCCCATGAGCATGAGACAGGCAGAGAGAGAGAGAGAGAGGCCAAATACACCGC